>Ga0210111_1000013_pt1 | contig 43983 bp, 48 predicted proteins | sample China_Galinas_PW_6_FD_185520 | JGI IMG/M metagenome (GOLD analysis project Ga0210111, IMG submission 185520) | Wetland microbial communities from San Francisco Bay, California, USA, that impact long-term carbon sequestration - China_Galinas_PWC_D2... | ecosystem: Environmental > Aquatic > Marine... | reverse complement strand
CCTCGCCGCCGAGCGCCGCCCGCCGCTCGCGGCACGCCACCACCGCCAGCACCTCCCCCGCCCCGCAGGAAGCCAGCTCCCCCACCACCGCGGCCGCGGAGCTGCGCGGCCGCACCACCTCCCGCTTCCCCAGCGTTGTCGAGGTTTTCCCCGCCATGCGGTCATAACCTCGACCGCGCTCGGGGGGGGTGGCGGCGAGCTCGGACTCGAAGCGCCGCCACCACTCGTCCTCGGCTGCTTCGGCGGCGATCGTGGGCTCGTGTGGGTAGAGCTCGCGCAGGACCAGGCGCGGCTCGACCGCGCCGTTCCAGCGGTTGACCTCGAGCCGCACCGCGGCATCCACGGGGTCGTCCTCGGCGACCCCGAGGCTGGCCCGGCCGAAGGCGACCCCGAGCGCCCGGTGGGCGCCACTGTGCAGGCTGAAGCGGGCGTGCTTGCCTTCGCCCATCGTGCGCACGTCGCGCACCCTTGCCGAGGGGACGAGCAGACGCACCCCGGGGTTGCCCATCCCGAACGGGGCCAGCTGCTGCAGCTCCTCGGCCAGATCGAGACCGAGCCCGGCGCCGCCGACCATCGCGTCGATCCGCTCGCTGCGCCGCAGCTCCTCCGGGCCGAGCACGGAAGAGGCGTGAGCGGCGAAAGCGGCGCGGAAGGCATCGAGGTTCTCCGCCCGCAGCTGCAGGCCAGCCGCCGCCCGGTGTCCGCCGAAGCCCTCGAGGTGCTCGGCGCAGGCCTCCAGGCCGGCGAGCAGGTCGAAGCCCGGGATGCTGCGCCCGGACCCGCGCCCTCCCCCCTCGCCATCGAGCGAGACGACGACCACGGGCCGGTGATGGCGCTCGACCAGGCGCGAGGCGACGATCCCGATCACGCCCGGGTGCCAGCCCTCTCCGGCCAGCACGAGCCCGGGCGCCTCGCGCAGCTCGTCGGGCAGCTCGCGCAGCGCCGCCTCGGCCGCCGCGTCGACCTCGCGCTCGGTCGCCCGCCGTTCGCTGTTCGCCCGGCCCAGCTCCGCCGCGATCTCCTTCGCCCGAGCCTCGTCTTCGGTCAGGAACAGCTCCACCCCCGCGTCCGCCCGGTACAGCCGCCCGGCGGCATTGATCCGCGGCGCCAACCGGAACGCCAGGTCCCCCTCGTCCAACTGCGTCGGCTCGCACTTCGCTGCCTCCAACAGCGCCCTGATTCCCGGCCGCCGCGCCCGCCGCACCTCATCCAGGCCGCGTCGCACCAGCGAGCGGTTCTCGCCCACCAGCGGCACGACGTCGGCGACGGTCGCCAGGGCGACGAGGTCGAGGTCCCCCTGAGAGGCGTCGGGTGCCCCTCCCACGGAGGCTCCTGAAACCACGTTTGAACCCTTTCCCACGACCGGCTGCGCAACGGTCTCCGGGGGAGGGGCACCCGACGCCTCCCGCAGTGCGCAGCTCAGCTTCCAAGCCACCGCCGTCCCGCACAGATCCTCGAAGGGATAGCCATCGACCGCTGGATGCAGGATCGGGCAATCGGGCAGAACCTCACCGGGTTGGTGGTGGTCGGTGACGACGACCTGCATGCCAAGCTGCTTCGCCAGCTTCACCTCCTCGACCGAGGTGATGCCGCAGTCGACGGTTATCAGGAGCTCGGTTCCACGCGCGGCCAGCTTCTCGATGTTGGAGCCGCAGAGCCCGTAGCCGTCCTCGATTCGGTCGGGGATCAGCCAGTCGCACTCGGCGCCGAGCTCGCGCAGCGTTCCGACCAGGATCGCGGTGGCGCAGACGCCGTCGACATCGAAGTCGCCGTGGACGGTGATCCGGCGGCGCTCGCGGATCGCCGTCGAGACGAGCGTCACAACCGCCTGCATCGAGCCGAAGGCGCCCGGCGGGTGCGACTCGTCGGCCGCGAGGAACTCGCGCGCCGCCTCCGGGGTGCGATAGCCGCGCCGGACAAGCGTCACCGCAACGGGTTCGCTCAGGCCGAGCTCCTCGCACAGCGCCCGAACCTCAGCGTAGGCATAGGGCTCGGCCTCGTATACGCGGACGCTCTCCGGCACACGATCAAGCTAGGCGGCGCGGCGGCGGCAAAGCGGCCGCCCCGGCGCGCAAACTGCGGCCTGTTCAGGCCTGGGCCTGCTCGGCGCGAACCCCGAGGAGCCAGACGACCGCCAGCCCGATCGCAACCCCGGGAATCGCGGTCAGCGCCGTCAACACGTCGGTTTCCCCAAGACCGCGGCCGGAGGCGACCTCGACGATCGCGCCGAAGACGACCGCGCCGATGGTCGAGCCGAGGAAGGCGCCGACGATCCCCTGCCAGAAGCGATCGGGCAGGAAGACGGTGAAGTGCCAGAGGGCGATCCCCATCGTGAACCAGACGATCAGCGCCATCGTTACCTGTTCCTCCCGTGTTTGCGGCGCTGTTTGCGCCGTTCGCGCCGCTTCTCGTTGCGCTCGCGGCGTTCCTGGGCGGCCGGGTCCGGCTCGCTCGGGGGAACGGGCTCCTCCTCCGCCGCCGGCGCCGGGTCACCGCCGTTGTCGCCGGGTCGCTCGGCCACCGCGACCGCGGCCAGCTCCGCGGCCCGCTCCTCGTCGGTCTCATCGTCGTCGCCCAGCCTTGCCAGGGCGACGTCGTCGGCGAAGGCGGGCACCGAGCCGTCGATCTCGGCGATCCGTTCGCGCCGTCGCGCGAAGCCCGGCTCGCGTTCCTTCCAGGCCGTCAGCACGGGCGAGGCGATGAAGATCGAGGAATAGGTACCGGAGATGATCCCGACCAGCATCGCGAAGGCGAAGTCCTGCAGGGTCGCGCCGCCGAAGACGAGCAGCGAGACCACGGCGAGCAGGGTGGTGAAGCTGGTCGCCAGCGAGCGGGTCAGCACCTCGCTCATCGAGCGGTTGACGATCTGCGAGAAGGCCGCCCGTGGCATCCGCGGCAGGTTCTCGCGTATTCGGTCGAAGACGATGATCGTGTCGTAGAGCGAGTAGCCGAGGATGGTGAGGAAGGCGGCGACCGTGCCGCTGGTCACCTCTTTCCCGGTCAGGGAGTAGACGCCGCCGGTGATCAGGATGTCGTGGAAGATCGCGATCAGCACCGGCACGGCGAACTTGGGGTCGAAGCGGAAGGCGACGTAGGCGCAGATCACAAGCAGCGAGAAGATCAGCGCCTTGAGCGCGCTGTCGGCCACCTGTTCGCCGAAGGTCGGGCCGACGCTGGTGCTGTCGAAGCCGTTCTGGACCACGCCGAACTCCCCTTCGAGCGCGTTCTGGGCCTTCGCCACCTGGCTCGGTCCGAGCTCGCGGGCGGAGACCTGGAAGACGTTGTCGCCGAATTCGGGGTCGGAGACCTGCTGGATCTCCTCGGTCGAGATGCCGGCCGCGTCGAGCGAGTCGCGCACGCCTTCCTCGTCGGTGGGCTTGTTCAGCGCGACCTTGATCCGCGTGCCGGACTCGAAGTCGATGCCGAAGTTGAGCTGCTGGGTCGCCAGCGCCAGCGCGCCGACGATCAGGATCGCGCCGGAGACCGAGAAGAACCAGCGGCTGGCGCCCATGAAGTCGAAGTGCCAGCGCACGCCTTTGTTCGTGGCGCCGAGCGCGCTGGGCGAGCGCAGGATGCGCGAGCGGCTCATGCTGAGCAGCAGCGCCTGGGTGAAGACGACGGCGGTCAGCAGCGAGACGATCGTGCCGACGCCGAGCACGAAGGCGAAGCCCTTGACCCCGGCGGTGGCGAGGACGAAGAGGATGAAGGCGGTCAGCAGGGTGACGACGTTGGCGTCGACGATCGTCCCGATCCCCCGCCGGTAGCCGGCGGCGATCGCGCTCGCCATCGGCCTGCCCGCGCGCACCTCCTCCTTGATCCGCTCGAAGATGACGATGTTCGAGTCGGCCGTGACCCCGATCGTCAGCACCAAGCCGGCGATTCCCGGCAGGGTCAGCGTGATCGGGATCAGTTTGATCAGGGCGAAGAAGATCACCCCGTAGGCGCCGAGCGCCAGCACCGCGATCAGGCCGAGGAAGCGGTAGAAGGCGAGCAGGAAGATGACGACCAGGGCGAGGCCGATGATCCCGGCCTTGATCCCGGCGTCGAGGGCCTGGCTGCCGAGCGTCGCCGAGACCTGGGTCTGGCTGATCAGCTTCAGGTTGACCGGCAGGGCGCCGATCTGGAGGAAGGTCGCCAGGTCCTGGGCTTCCTGGATGCTGGTGAAGCCGCCGGAGATCTGCGCCCCGGTGCGGCCGTCGATCCCGTCCGGGTTCTGGGCGAAGTTGATGATCGGCGCCGTCTTGATTTCGTTGTCGAGGACGACGGCGAAGCGCCCGGAGAGCTGTTCGGCCTGTTCTCCCGAGGCCGGGCCGATCGCCCGCGCCTGGCCGCGCTGGGCGATCCGGCGCGTGACTTCCTGAAACGCCTCGCGGCCCTTGCCGGTGAACTGGAAGGTGACGTTGGGCTGCCCGAGTTCGTCGGTTTCCTGCTTCGGGTTGGTGATCTCGGTGCCCGAGAGGGCCGGGTTGTCTTTGAGCGCGAACCAGCCGGCGTTCGAGATCCCCTCGATCACCTTCCCGTTCGAGTCCGAGGGCTGCTCGGAGACGACGATCGTCCCCGCCGGAACCTTTTTCACGATCCCGTTACGGGAGCGTTTGCGACCGGTCGCGGTGATGAACAGGTCTTCTTCGGAGAACTCCGGCCCAGCGAGCAGCTTGTGCGTGCTGTCCTTGGAGAAGAGGTAGTAGCGCGGTTTGGTCGTCGAGCAGGTGGTGCAGTTCGCGACCGGCTTCTGTTCGGCGGCGAGGTTGACCGCGCCCCAGGCGGTCGGATAGGCGCCGGCGCCGGCGAGCTGGCCGTTCTTCGCGTTCGAGACCGGCCGGCCGGCGGCCTGCCATTCTTTGTTCGCTTCTTCGCTGGCCTTCGCCGGCGGTTCCTGGCCGGGATTGCCCCCGATCGCCTTCTCGCGGCCGATCAGGTTCGGTTCCCAGTCGTACATGTGCAGCTGGGCGGTGGTCCCCACCTGTTCGATCGCCCGCTCGGCGTTGGTGACGTCGGGCAGGCTGACCGAGATCTCGGTCGTGCCGAGCCGCGAGACCTCCGGCTCGGAGACGCCGAGCTTGTCGATCCGCTCGCGGATGATTTCGATCGAGCGGTCGATGTCTTCGCCGCTGACTTCTTTCGACTCGCCGGTCGGCGTGCCCTGGTAGACGAGCTGGACGCCGCCCTTGAGGTCGAGCCCGAGCCGCGTCTGCTTGTTGGCGACGACGAGCGCCGAGACGACGATCAGCGCCAGGACGAAGAGCAGCACGAAGGCGTTGCGGCGTCGTCTCATCGGCTCAGGTCTCCGGCGTAAGCACGATCAGCAGGCCGCCGTCGTCGTCGTAGGCGGGAAACACGTCGGCGACCGCTTCCGCGGGCAGGTCGCCCTCGGCGTTGACCGAGACCTTCTTGCCGAGCGAGCGCACGCCCCACTCGAGCGAGGTCTCGATCGGGTCGGTGACGCCGTCGCCGTCGATGTCGGCCTCCTCGCCGCCGTCGCCGCGGTCGATCCACTGCAGGCCGAGCACTTCCTTGACCGGGCGCCCGATCACGTCCTCGTCGGTCAGGCCGGTCAGCTCGAAGCTGCCGCGCCCGGCGTCGATCACGCGGGCCTGCTGGTCGCAGACGAAGAACGCCGCGTTCGGCGCCGGGTAGTAGTCGTCGAGCAGCTCGAAGACGAAGCCGAAGCCGCATTTCGAGCAGCCCTTGGGGCGGGTGCTGAAACCGGCCGTCCGGTCGTTGCTCAGCTCCCTGTTCCCGCAGTTGGGGCAGATGAAGAAGGGCATCCCCCGCTCAGGTTACTCAGAACAGGCTGGTTGCTCTCTCAGGCACCGGCAGGCCCAGGTGCTCGTAGGCGCGCGCGGTCAGCACACGCCCCCGTGGAGTGCGCTTCAGCAAGCCCTCCTGGAGCAGGTAGGGCTCGAGCACGTCTTCGATCGTGTCCTGCTCCTCGCCGATCGCCACGGCCAGGGTCGAGAGGCCGACGGGCCCGCCGCCGAACTTGCTGGCGACGACGTCGAGCAGGTTGCGGTCGCTGCGATCGAGCCCGCCGGCGTCGACCTCGAGCATCTCGAGGCCGGCGGCGGCGACAGCGCCGTCGATCTGGCCGCTGCCCTTGACCTGGGCGAAATCGCGCACCCGCTTGAGCAGCCGGTTGGCGACGCGCGGCGTGCCGCGCGAGCGGGCGGCGATGATCTGCGCTCCCTCGCCGTCGATCTCGACCTCGAGGATGCCGGCCGAGCGCTCGACGATCTGCGCCAGGTGCTCGGGGCTGTAGTGCTCGAGCCGGTGGCCGACGCCGAAGCGATCGCGCAGCGGCGTGGTCAGCAGCCCGGCCCTGGTCGTCGCGCCGATCAGGGTGAACGGCGGCAGCGGCAGCGTCACCGTGCGGGCGCCGGCGCCCTGGCCGAGCACGACCGGGAGCTCGCCGTCCTCCATCGCCGGGTAGAGGGTCTCCTCCACGGCTCGACCGAGCCGGTGGATCTCGTCGACGAAGAAGACGCTGCCGGGCTCGAGCGCGGTGAGGAAGGAGGCGACGTCGGCCTTGCGCTCGAGCGCCGGCCCGGCGGTCTGCACCAGCGGGACCTCCATCTCGGCGGCGACGATGTGGGCGAGCGAGGTCTTGCCCAGCCCCGGCGGGCCGGCGAGCAGGACGTGGTCGAGCGGCTCGCCGCGCCGGCGCGCTGCCTCGATGAAGATGCCGAGCTGCTCGGTCACCTGCTCCTGGTTGACGAAGTCCGCCAGGGTCGACGGCCGCAGCGAGCGGTCGAGGTCCTCGTCGGGCAGATCGGCGCTGGCGTCGTGGACGCGGATCTCGGCATCGACCGGCACCGCCTCCTCGCCGTCGACCCCCGGCGTGCGAATCCGCTTCTCGCTCACGCAGCCTTCCTCCCAGAGCCCGCCTTGCGCAGGGCGAGCGCCAGCAGCTCCTCGGCGTCGCCGCCGTCGACCCCGTCGAGCAGCTGCTCGGCTTCCAGCGGCGCGTAGCCGAGGTTGACCAGGCCGTCGCGGGCGAGCGCCCGCGGGTCGCCGTCGCCGTCCTCGCCCAGCACGATCTCCTCCTCCAGAGCTCCCGCCACCTTCTCGCGCAGCTCGACGATGATCCGCTCAGCCGTGCGCTTGCCGATCCCGGGAGCCGCCTGGAAGCGTTTCGCGTCGCCGCTGGCGATCGCCCGCAGCAGCTCGCGGGCCGGGCCGCCCGAGAGCACGGCGACCGCGACTTTCGGCCCGACCCCGCTGACCGAGACCAGCTGGCAGAAGAGGTCGCGCTCCTCCTCGGAGGCGAAGCCGAACAGCGCCAGCGAGTCCTCGCGCGAGACCAGCTCGGTGTGCAGGAAGGCCTCGCGGCCGGTCGCCGGCACCGCCTTCAGGGTCTCCGAGGAGACGGTCAGCCTGTAGCCGACGCCGCCGGCGTCGACCACGACGTGGTCCGGGCGACGCACCATCACCTCGCCGCGCACGGCCGCGATCATGCCGCGCCCTCGGCCAGCTCGGCCGCCTGCCGGTGGCCGGCGCCGCCGCCATGGCAGATCGCCACGGCCAGCGCGTCGGCGGCGTGGTCGGGCGTCGGCAGCTCGGGCAGCCCGAGCAGGGTCGCGACCATCCGCTGCACCTGCTTCTTGCCCGCGGCGCCGCTGCCGCAGACGGCCATCTTGATCGCCTGCGGGGTGTAGGAGAAGCACTCGACGCCGGCCTGGGCGGCGGCCAGCATCGCGACGCCGCTGGCACGGCCGACGGTCATCGCGGTCTGCGCGTTCTTGCCGAAGAAGACGTCCTCGACCGCCACCGCGCGCGGCTCGTGCCAGGCCAGCAGCTCGCTGAGCTCGCCGTGGATCCGCTCCAGGCGGCGCTCCATCGGCACGCCCGCGCTCGTTTCGACGACACCGCCGTCGAGCGCGACCATGCGGTTGCCCTCGACCCGGACGATGCCGAAGCCGAGGTTGGCCGCGCCGGGGTCGATCCCCATCACCACTTGCATGAGGACTGATTCTGGGAGAAGGCTCGGATGCCTTCGTCAGGCGGGTGAGGCGGCGAGCTTCTCCAGCACGTCTTCGGGGATGTCGAAGTTGGCGTGGACCTCGTTGACGTCGTCGTCGTCTTCGAGGTCTTCGATCAGGCCGAGCAGCGATTTCGCCTCGTTGCCCTTGACCTCGACCGTGCTCTTCGGCTCCATCGTGACGTCAGAGGACTGGATCTCGACCCCGTTGCTCTCCAGCGCCTCGCGCACCGTGCTCAGGCCGGCCGGCTCGCAGAGCACCCGCAGCAGATCTCCCTCTTCGCTGACGTCCTCGGCGCCGGCGTCGATCGCGGCGATCAGGTCGTCCTCGCCGTAGCGCTCGCCGTCAACCGCGAGCACGCCGCGTTTCTCGAAGATCCAGGCGACCGAGCCGGGCTCGCCGAGGCTGCCGCCCCGCTTGCTGAAGGCGTGACGCACTTCGGCGCTGGTGCGGTTGCGGTTGTCGGTCAGCGCCTCGACCAGGATCGCGGCGCCACCGGGTCCGTAGCCCTCGAAGACGACCCGCTCGATCGCCGCGGCGTCGCTGCCGACGCCGGAGCCGCGGTCGATCGCCCGCTGGATGTTGTCCTTGGGCATCGAGGCGTCGCGCGCCTTCTGCACCGCGGTCGCCAGCGCCGCGTTCCCCTCGGGATCGGGACCGCCGTCGCGCGCCGCGACCGTGATCGCCCGCGCAAGCTTGGTGAAGAGCTTGCCGCGTTTGGCGTCGGCCGCGCCCTTCTTGTGTTTGATCGACGACCACTTGGAATGTCCGGACATACGTTTGCCATTCTATGAGCTAGGGAGATGAGCCCCGAGACGGCCACCCAGCGGCACAGCATCAGCCCGATCAGGGGAATGACCGGGAGCGCGATCTTCGTGCTCATGCTGCTCGCCGCCCTGTCGCTGTGGACGGCGATTCCGGTCGGCTGGATCTGGATCGGCTCGAAGGTCGCCCAGACCCAGTTCCCGGCCGAGGGCCCCTACGCCGTGGTCGCCGTCGGCATCATCCTCACGATCCTCGTCGACGCCTGGCTGATCGGCCGCCTCAACGCCCTCTACGTCCACGTCACCGGCACCAACCGGCTCGCCCCGATGCGGCCAAGCTGGCTGAAGAGCATGCGCGACACCGGCGGCGGCCCCGGCACGACCACCGTGGTCGAGGCGGTGATGATGGGCTCCGTCCTGCTCGCCGTGCTCGTCTTCTTCGGCTGGTTCTTCCTGCTCGCCGGTTCCCCCATCCCGAATCGGTAAGCGGCGAGCGTCAGACGACGAACCTGCCGTCTTCCTGCATCGCCTCGCCGTCGACTTCGAGCCTGCCGCCGAGTCGCAGGTCGCAGACGAGGTCGGTGTGCACGGCCGACTCGTTGACGCCGCCCGACTCCGGGTAGCTCTTGCCGACCGCCATGTGGACGGTGCCGCCGACCTTCTCGTCGAGCAGCACCTCGCGGGTGCCGCGGTCGATCGCGTAGTTGGTCCCGATCCCGAGCTCGCCGAGGCGCCGCGCGCCCTCGTCGGTATCGAGCAGCTGCACGAGGAACTCCTCGCCGCGCTCGGCGCTCGCGTCGACGACCCTGCCGGCCTCGAAGCGCAGGCGCACGCCGGCGACCTCGCGACCGCCGATCGTCGCCGGCAGGTGAAAGCTGACCTCCCCCTCGACCGAGTCCTCGACCGGGCCGGTGAAGAACTCGCCGTCGGGCATGTTGTGGCGGCCGTCGCAGGGGATGAACTTGCGGCCGGCGATGCCGAGCTTGATGTCGGTCCCGGGCGCGACGACGCGCACCTCCTCGTGGCCCTCGATCCACTCGGCGAGCCGCTTGGTCTCGGCCGAGGCGCGCTGCCAGGCGGTCAGCGGGTCCTCGTCGTCGGCCAGGCAGGCGCCGTAGTAGAAGTCCTCGTAGTCGGCGAGGCTCATCTCCGCCTCCGAGGCGTAGGCGTTGGTCGGGAAGAGCGTGTAGACCCAGCGGAACTCGCCCCTGGCGCTGCGCTCCATCGCCCGGCCGAGCAGCTCGCCGGTCGCCTGCTGGCGGCGCATCTGGCGCTCGGGCGGGATCCCCGAGAGCTCGCGCGTGTTGGTCGAGGCGCCGATCGCGATGCGCACGTCGGCGTTGTCGAGCAGCCACTCGGCAGTCGGCGCGATCCAGGCCAGCTGCTCGTCGCTCGCATGCTTGTAGTAGGCGGCGCCCTGGCCGTCGAGCGAGACGTTCATGATCGGATGCGCCCCGGCCTTCAGCACCTCCTCGTAGACCGCCAGCAGCAGCGGCGCCGCGGCGCTCTCAGCGTCGATCGAGACGATCTCCCCCCGCTTCACCTCGGTCGAGTAGCCGACCAGGATCTTTGCCAGCCGTTCCGCTCTCGGATCCCTCACGTCCCCGCCCCTTCCGGCACGCCGCTGCGCGCCTTCGTCGTTATCGCCATGAACAGTGCGTGCAGCCTCGAGTCGTCGGTCAGCTCCGGGTGGAAGGCACAGGCGAGAACCGAGCCCTCGCGCACGGCCACCGGGTGGCCCTCGTAGGAGGCGAGCACCTCGACCCCGGCGCCGCGGCGCTCGACCCAGGGAGCGCGGATGAACACCGCGCGCAGCGACTCGGAGCCGATCCCCTCGACCTCCAGGTCGGCCTCGAAGCTCTGCAGCTGGCGCCCGAAGGCGTTGCGCCGCGCGGTCACGTCCAGCAGCCCGAGGTGGGCGTCGTCGCAGACGATCATCCCGGCGCAGGTGCCGAAGATCGCCCCGCCGCGGTCGTGGTGGTCGCGGATCGGGCCCTCGAGCCCGGCCGACTCGATCCCCTTGACGATCGTCGTGCTCTCGCCACCGGGGATGACCAGTCCGTCGAGATCCTCGAGCTCGGCCGCGACGCGGACCTCGCCCGCCTCGGCGCCGAGTCCGCGCAGCATCGCCACGTGCCTTTCGAAGCCGCCCTGGATCGCGAGGACGCCGATGCGCAGCGGCGGACCGTCAGGCACCGCGGTCCTGCAGCAGCGCGTCGGCGGCGACCAGCTCGGAGATCTCCAGCCCGGGCATCGCCCCGCCGAGCCCGACCGAGGCCGCGGCGACGCGCTCGGGGTCCTCGAAGTGCGTGGTCGCCTCGACGATCGCCTTCGCGCGCCGCTCGGGATCGTCGCTCTTGAAGATCCCGGAGCCGACGAAGTTGCCCTCGGCGCCGAGTTGCATCATCAGCGCGGCGTCGGCCGGCGTCGCGATCCCCCCGGCGCAGAACAGCGGCACCGGCAGCCGGCCCTGGGCGGCCACCTCGTGCACGACTTCGAGCGGCGCCCGGTGCTCTTTTGCCGCCGCGGAGAGCTCCTCCGGGCCGAGCTGGGCGAGCCGCTTGATCCCGGAGACGATTTCGCGCATATGGCGAACCGCCTCGACCACGTTGCCGGTCCCGGCCTCGCCCTTGGAGCGGATCATCGCCGCGCCCTCGCCGATCCGCCGCAGCGCCTCGCCGAGGTTGGTCGCGCCGCAGACGAAGGGAACCTCGAAGGCGAGCTTGTCGATGTGGTTGGTCTCGTCGGCCGGCGTCAGCACCTCGGACTCGTCGATGTAGTCGACCTCGAGCGCCTGCAGGACCTGGGCCTCGGCGAAGTGGCCGATCCGCGCCTTGGCCATGACCGGGATCGTCACCGCCTCCTGGATCCCCTTGATCATCGCCGGGTCCGACATGCGGGCGACGCCGCCGTCGCGGCGGATGTCGGCGGGCACGCGCTCCAGCGCCATCACCGCGCAGGCGCCCGCCTCCTCGGCGATCCGCGCCTGCTCGGGCGTCACCACGTCCATGATCACCCCGCCCTTGAGCATCTCGGCGAGGCCGGTCTTGACGCGAAAGGTTGCCCTCTCAGCCATGAGGGCCAATATTACGTGGGCGCGCCGCTACTTCAGTTTGTAGGCACGGATGCGGTCTTTGTGCGCGGCTTCGTCGCGCGCGTACAGACCGTGCGCCAGGCCCTGGATCAGCGCCATCAGCGCGGTGTTGGAGCGCGCGAACGAGGGGCTGTTGGAGGAGAAGTAGAGCGTCTGCTCGGCGTGCTCGCCGACCTCGGACATCGAGGCGTCGGAGACCGCCAGCGTGCGCGCCTGCCGGTGCAGCGCCAGCTTCATCGCCCGCAGCAGAAGCGGGTGGGCGCGGCCGCAGGAGAGCACGATCACCAGCGTCTCCTCGTCGATCCGTCCCAGTCGCTGCAACGACTCGCCGCCGGTGCTGGCGACGATTTCGGCGCGGATGTCGAGCAGGCTGAGCATGTGGCGGAAGTAGCTCGCGAAGAAGGCCATCTGGTCGACGCCGACGATCACCACGCGCTGGGCCTCGGCCAGCGCCGCGACCGCGCCTTCGATCTGCTCGCGGGTCAGGTTGCGCGCGGTTTCCTCCAGGTTCGAGTAGTCGGCGCTGAGCGAGCCCTCGAGTTCGGAGTGGTCGAAGGAGAAGAGCGCGGCGCCGCCGGCGGTCGTGCTGGTCCCGCCGCCACCGCCGACGGCGGTGTTGCGGTACTCCTCGATCGCCGCCTGCTGAAGCTCTGGATAGCCCTCGAAGCCGAGGGCCTGGGAGAAGCGCACCACCGTCGATGAGGAGGTGCTCGCTCTCCTGGCCAGCTCCTCGGCGGTGAGGAAGGCTGCCTCGTCGAGGTGGTCGACGATGTAGCGGGCGACGTCTTTCTGCGAGCGCGAGAACTCGTCGAAGCGCTCCTGGATGTACTCGGAAAGACTCTTGAGCTGAGGGTTTTTGGTTGCGGTCTTGGTCACGGCCGTCCATTTCGCCGGTCCCCATGCTTTCCCTTCCGATCTGGTTGGATGGGGGTTGAAAATGACTCTCGAGCAGGCACTTCGGCTGACCAACCGCAACATGATCGGCTTCGATCTCCTCCTCGGCTCGGCGGCGATCGCGGCGCCGGAGGCGACCCTGCGGGTACTGGGACACGACGAGCCGTCTCCCGACGCCGCTCATCTCTTCCGCCGCTGCGGCCCGATCTGGCTGACCTTCGCCGCGGCGCACGCGGTCGCCGAGCTGCGCGGCGAGCAGCGCGACTGGTGGGCGCTCGCCTGGCTGCGCGGCACCGAGATCGCCACCGACGCGCTCTGGTCGGAGTCGCCGGCGGTCAGCCGGCCGGGCGCAAAGCTCGGCCTGCGACTGGCCGGGCTCGCGAACCTCGCAATGGCCGGCGGCTTCGCCTGGCTCTCGAGGCGATGACGGGCGGCGGGCTGCCCAGCAAACGCTGGAGCCTGCGCGGCTACGACGACGAAGGCAACGAGGTCTGGCTGATCCGCAGCTTCGGCCAGAAGCTCTACCGCTGTCCGGGCTGCCACGGCGACATCCCGATCGGCACCGAGCACACCGTCGTCCAGTACGTGCTGCGGCTCGGCGGCACCGAACACCATCACTGGCACCGCCGGTGCGCGGAGGAGCTGCTGCTGCCGGACCTGCGCGAGACGAAGAAGGTGCCCGCCTCGCAGTCCTCGCGATCGAAGCTCGAGCAGCGCGGGCGCCACCCGTCCGGCCGGCGGCGGCGTTAGATGCCCGACAGCCCCGGCATCGCCGGCGTCGGCGCCGTCTACAAGCAGACCTGGAGGGTCTACCGGGCCTGGGCGGGCACGCTGCTGCCGCTCGCCTGCCTGATCTTCGTTCCGCTGGGGCTGCTCAGCGCCCTCCCCCTCGCCGCCCGGGTCGAATCGCTCGACTTCGGCAGCGGCCTGGTGGTCGTCGGCGCGCTCGTCGCCGTGCTGGCGGTGGTCGGCACCTCGCTCTTCGGCGAGATCTTCTTCAGCGGCGTCGTCGCGGTCTCGCTCACCCATGACGGGCAGCCCGGCAGGCCGCCGACGCCGCGCGAGATCGCCGGCCGCCTCGCCTACGGCCGCCTGATCGCCGTCGACCTGATCTACGCCGTCGTCGTCGGGCTCGGGTTCGTCCTCTTCTTCGTCCCCGGCGTCGTCGCCTACGTGTTCCTCGGCCTGGCCGGCGCGGTGGTCGAGATCGAACGCCGCGGCACCGGCGAAGCGCTGGCGCGCAGCGCCCGCCTCGTGCGCGGGCGGTTCTGGCTCGTCTTCGCGGTGCTCTGGCCGCTGGAGATCCTCAGCGAGGGGTTCGGCGCGCTCGCCGACGCCGGATCGCAGGCGCTGCTCGGCCACACGCTCTGGGCGGACTGGCTGGCCGAGTCGCTCTCCAACGTCGTCGCCACGCCCTTCGTCGCGGTCGCCTGCGTGCTGCTCGCGGTCGACCTGATCTTCGCGAAGGAGGGCGCCGGCCCGCAACTACACTCGCACCCGAGCCGATGATCGCCGCATCGATATTCAGCGACTTCTGGAACGACCAGATCCTCGCCAACGAAAAACAGGGCCTCTTCCTGGTCCTCGCCGGCTTCATCCTCTCCTTCGGCTTCATCCGCATGAGCACGCGGCTGATGCGCAGCCCGAAGGTGTCCTGGTGGCCGGGCAGCGTGGTCAGCGACAGCGGCGTCCACCTGCATCACCTCGTCTTCGGGATCGTGACGATGATGATCGCCGGCGCGCTCGGCTTCATGGCGCTCGGCGAGAGCCCCTACGCCGAGCTCTGCGCCTTCGCCTTCGGCGTCGGCGCCGGCCTGACGATCGACGAGTTCGCCCTCTGGGTCTACCTCGACGACGTCTACTGGGCCGAGGAGGGGCGCTCCTCGATCGACGCGACGGTGATCGCGGCGGCGGGGATGATGCTGATCCTGCTCGGCTTCAGCCCGTTCAGCCTCGACACCAGCTCGGCCGCCGCGACGATCGGCAGCATCGTGGGCATCGCGCTGGCCTTCCTCTTCGTCGCGCTCTGCTTCCTCAAGCAGCGGGTGCTGCACGGCACGATCGGCTTCTTCTTCGCCCCGCTCGCGATCTACGGCGCCGCGCGGCTCGGCAAGCCGGGCTCCGCCTGGGCCCGCCGCCGCTACGGCGCGCGCAACCCGGCGAAGCAGGCGGCGGCCGAGGAGCGCTTCAAGCCCGACCGCCACACCGAGCGCTTCAAGAACGCCTTCCGCGACATCGTCGGCGGCAAGCCCAGCGAGGGCCTCACCGCGGCCTCCGAAGAGGCGATGGCGACCACCCGCGAGGCCGTCCAAGAAGTCCGCCAGCGAGCCGAACGGGTGACGCAAGTGGGCAACCGCGATGGCGACGAGTAGCGACCCACGCCACCCCCGACGGGCGTCTCTGGGCTCGTCATCTAGATGAGTAGTTCCACGGCGACCGCCGTGCCAGTCCGTTCCCAGCTCTGAGTGAGCAGTCCGTGGGGGCGGCGCGATGCTGACTGGTCGATTTGCCCCCGTATGCGGGGGTCAAGTGACCACTCGGCGTGGGGAGCTTGGCCCCAAGCGGTACCAAGGGGAGGTAGGCAGCAGGGTCGAAGTCGGCGGTGCTCAGTAATCACCGCCGACCCGAAGGGGGCCTCGATGCTCGCCGACCTCGACCTGCTGCTCATCTCTGTGTTCTGCACCGCTGACGATCTCCTGCCCGAGAGGCCAGGAAACGCCCGCAGAAGCCTGACCGATGCGGAGGTCGTCACCCCCTGCGTCGCCCAGGCGATCATGGGCATCAATTCAGATGCCCGCTTTGCCCAGGTGGCGCCCAAGCGGTTGGGGCACCTATTCCCTGCCCTGACCAAGCGCTCGGGCTTCCACAAGCGCCGCGACCGGCTGGCCGAGACGATCGAGGCGATGATCGCGGCCTTCGCCTCCCAGAGCCCCGGCTGGCACGATGATCTGCTGCTCGTCGACTCCACCCCAGTCGAGTGCGCCCGCTCGCGCGAGACGGTGAAGCGGGCCGGGGCCAGCAGCCTCGGCGGCGCGACGCTGCCGCTCTCGGCGCGACCGTGGTGCGCCCGCACTCTTCGCGGCCTGCGGGCTCGCATCGCCAGCCGCCTCCTGGCGCTGGCTGCGGCGATCTCACTCAACCACCAGCTCGGGCGCTCCTCGCGGGCGCTCGTCGACTACGTGGCCTGAGCCGTGGAACTACTCATCTAGCCCATTCCGAGCAGGTCGGGTAGCTCCACCATCGACTTAAAGACCCGGGCGCCCTCTTCGATCAGTCGCGTTCCACCGTCCGTGGGTGCATAGCCGAGCACTGACATGCCAGTAGCCCGCGCGTGAAGGAACAAGTCGGGTGCCGGCTTTCCGTTCTCGACTTCATCGCCTGAGTAGATGCGCCCGGCAAAGTGATTCCAGAGGCCGGTCAGTCCAAGCGTAAGACGCATCTTTTCGTGACTCCCGCTGGAAGCGACACAGGTGGGCACGTTGATTCGCTCGAGAGCATTGATGATCCCCGCGATCGGCTGCAGCTCTGCCCGGAACGCATCGTTGATAGCTGATTCCAGACCTTTCTCCCACCCGGGCGGCAGCGGTCGTCCCAACCGATCGGTGAGAATCTGCAGCGTCGCCGGCACGCCCAAGCCAAGGAAGTCACGGATGCAATCCTGATAGCTCATTTGCAGACCAAGCGCCGAGATCCATTCCGCCTGGATCCGCGGCGAGATCCGGTCGCTGTCGACCAAGACGCCGTCGCAATCGAATATGACCAGCTCCAGACTGCTCACCTGTACGTTCGCCATCGGTGCCCCGGCATTCAACACCGGTCGACGTTCTACCGGCCCCGCGGAACCGCCTTGGGACTTCCGCAATTTGCGAGTTTCCGCAGCTTTCCGTCCGCGATCGCTTCCTCGCCTGCGAATGGGATGAGGACGGCAGCCTGCTGCTCCGCGGCCGCCTGGCGCCCGAGGACGGGGCTCTGTTGCTGCGGGCGATCGAAGCGGGCAAGGAGGCGATCTGCGAGCGCGAACTCGCCGATCGGGTGTGCGCCCAAGGCGGTTCCGCGGAGCCACAGGCGACCAGGAGGGTGAACAAGGCCGACGCCCTGATGGAGGTCGCCGAGCGCTCGCTCGCGAGGGGGCAGGAGGTCCGTCCCGCCGGGGAGCGCCACCAGGTGGTCGTGCACGCGGATGCCGAGGCGCTTGCCGCGGAGGGAGAGCGGGCGGGCTGCGGGATCGAGGACGGGCCGGCGCTCTGCGCGGAGTCGGCGCGGCGTATGGCCTGCGACGCCTCGCTTCTGCCGATCCTGCACGGGCCGAAGGGTGAGCTCGGCGTCGGGCGCAAGAGCAGGGTGATTCCTCCCGTGACGCGGCGGTGGCGGGGTTGCTGGCGCGGGCGGGGCCGTAGCCTTTGGCGCGATGATCGATCGCGTGGCTGTCGAGACCTGGATCGGGGCCTATGAGCGAGCCTGGCGGACCGCCGGGACGAAGACGCTCGCGGAGCTGTTCAGCGACGACGCCTCCTACCGGATGTCGCCCTACGAGGAGCCGGCGCGGGGACTGGATGCGATCGGCGAGCTCTGGGAGGGGGAGCGGGTCGGGGCCGACGAGGAGTTCGAGCTGCGCAGCGAGGTGGTCGCCGTCGACGGGGACATCGCCGTAGCGCGAATCGAGGTCGATTACGGCACGGGGGCCGAGTACCGCGACCTCTGGCTGATCCGCTTCGGCGCCGACGGTCGCTGCCGCGAGTTCGAGGAGTGGCCGTTCTGGCCGGGCCAGCCGCTTTCGGCTGACGAAGCACGAGGAGGAGATCGATGAAGTCGCACACCGCCTACATGACCTTCGAGACCGCCGAGCGGCGGGAGCTGATCCGGATCACCGAGGAGGTGCAGGCGGCGGTGGACGAGGCCGGGATCGAGGAGGGCATGGTGCTGGTCTCGGCGATGCACATCACCGCCGGCGTCTGGGTCAATGACGACGAGCCCGGCCTGCACGAGGACGTGATCGAGTGGCTCGACAAAGTCGCGCCGCCGAGTTGGAAGCCGGCGGCCGGCGAGGTCGCCGCCGAGCTCCTCCCGGAGGGCGGCGACTACAGGCACCACCACGGCGGCGAGGACAACGGCGACGCCCACCTGAAGAACCTGCTCGTCCACCACCAGGCGATCGTGCCGGTGACCGGCGGCCGCCTCGACCTGGGGCCCTGGCAGCAGGTCTTCTACTGCGAGTTCGACGGCCGCCGGCCGAAGCGCCTGGTGATCAAGGCGATGGGCGCGTAGCTCAGCCGGGGTGGCGCTGCACGTCTGCAGGCCGGCTACCAGCGGCGCCTTGCGCCGAACAGCTCCTGCGCGTAGCCGGCCACCGAGACCGGCGACATGAACAGCTGGTAGGTGAGCAGGTAGCCGAGAAAGCCGAGCCGGTTGCGACGCACCTTGAGCCCGACCTCGTCGAACGACTTGCGGCTGAGGTGGAACATGATCAGCGAGAGGCAGACGTTGAGCGGAAGCACCGCGAGCGTCATCGGCCCGACGATCGCGAAGTTGCCGAAGAGCGCGAGGACGATGCCCACCGGGAAGGCGATCGAGTAGACCAGGTCGATGTAGGGAAAGACGAAGTCGACCAGCACCGCGTGGGCATTGGAGCGTCGACCGGCCAGCAGCGCGCCGCCGTGCTCGCGCAGGCCCTCGATCATCCCGCGCGCCCAGCGCCGGCGCTGGCGGGCGAAGCCGCGCGCGCCCTCCGGAGCGCCGGTGAAGGCGATCGCGGTTCGCTCGTATCCGATGCGGCCGCCGTCGCGCATCATCGCCCAGGTGAGGACGATGTCCTCGCCGATCCGGTCCGGCCAGCCGCCGACCCGCCTCAGCGCCGCGGTCCGGTAGACGCTGAAGGCGCCCTGGGCGACCATCGTCCCCTGGAAGAGGCCCTGCTGGCGCTTGACCGAGGCGATGCCGAGGAAGTAGTCCCACTCCTGGGCCCGGGTGAACAGGTTGCTGCGCGAGTTGCGCACGAACACCGCGCCGGCGACGGCGACGGTGTCCCGCGGCGAGACCAGCAGGCGAGCGACGACCCGCTCGAGCGCCCCTTTCATCAGCAGCGTGTCGGCGTCGACGGTCGCCATGAGCGGGGTCTCGACTCGTTTCAGCGCCCCGGTCAGCGCCCGCGCCTTGCCCCCGTGGGGCAGCTCGAGCACCGAGATCCGCGAATCGCCCGCCGCGCGGCGCCGCGCGAGCTCGACGGTGCGGTCGGTCGAGCCGTCGTCGGCGACGATCACCCGCAGGCCGCCCGGGTACTCCTGCCTGACCGCGTAGTCGATCGTCTCCTCGATCGCATCCTCCTCTTCGAAGCAGGCGATCACCACGGTCAGCTCGGGAAAATCGAGGTCGAAGCGCAGCGGCGGCGGGCGATCGATCAGCAGCGAGGCGATCAGGTTGGCGTTGAGATACCCCGGCACGATCGCGATCCCCGCGATCACCGCCGCGGCCAGCGGCAGGGTGATCGATTCGCCGAGGTCCTCGATCCAGGGCAGCGCGATCCACAGCGAGAGCCCCGCCCAGGCGAGCGCGATCGCGAGCACCGCGATCAGCTTCAGGTGCAGGGCGACGTAGAGGCGCTCGCGTTCCTGCGGCGTGCGCTCGAGTTCGCGCGGCGGGGTTATCGCGTCGTCCCGGTACATCGTGACTGGCATCGACCTTGCGACCGGCCGGCTTGAGGTCGCTGTGGAAAACCACGGACGAGATGCGCGGCCGGCGCCCGATGCGCCGGCCGCCGGCAGTTGCGACCGTGTCGGCATGAACGCCGGCCACGTCGTCGTCCTCGGAGGTGGCTTCGGCGGTCTCGAGACCGCCTTCGACCTGAAGCTGCTGGCGGGCGACCGGGCGCGGATCACGCTCGTCTCCGACAGCGACCACTTCCTCTTCAAACCCAACTCGATCTACGTGCCGTTCGGCATGGACCCGGCGAAGCTGAAGGTCCCGCTGGCGAAGCCGGCGGCGCGCAAGGGGATCGAGCTGGTCCAGGCCCGCGCCCACGCGATCGACCCCGACGCGCGCAAGGTCGAGCTCGACGGCCGCTCGGTCGGCTACGACTTCCTCGTCGTCGCCACCGGCGCCGACATGCGCGCCGAGGAGATCCCGGGCCTGGGCGAGCACGGGATCAGCCCCTGGACCCCGGACGAGATGCTGCGCCTGCGGGCCGGCTTCCAGGGCCTGCTCGGCGGCAACGGCGAGGACCGGGCCAAACGCGTGCTCTTCGTCATCCCGCCCAACAACAAGTGCGCCGGGCCGCTGTACGAGATCGTGTTGATGCTCGACACCTGGCTGCGCCGCCAGGGCGCCCGCGAGCGGGTCGAGATCGCCTGGACGACCTTCGAGAGCAGCTACATCCAGGCCTTCGGGCCGCGCCTGCACGAGGTCGCCGCCGCGGAGTTCGAGCGCCGCGGAATCGAGGGGCACACCGACTGGGTGGTCGAGCGGGTAGAGCCCGGCGCCGCCTCCTACGCCAACGGCGAGCAGCGCGAGTACGACCTGCTCGTCGCCTTCCCGCCCTACATCGCCTCAACCCCGTTCGCCGGGCTCGAGGCCGACGACCGCGGCTTCCTCGCCACCGAGCTCGGCAGCCGCCGCCTGCACGGCCACCCCGAGATCTTCGCCGTCGGCGACGCCGGCGACTTCCCCGTCAAGCAGGCCTTCCTCGCCTTCCTGCAGGCCGACGCGGCGGCCTCCCATCTCGCCGCCGAGCTGCTCGGCGAGGAGCCCAAGCTCGACTTCGACCCGGTCAGCATGTGCGTGATGGAGCAGTTCGACAAGGCGACCTTCGCGCAGGTTCCGCTGCGGCTCACCGGCGATCCGGCAAGGCCGATCGAGGTGCGCCCGGACGCGAACGGCGACTACCGCGTCGGCAGCTCGAAGGCCTGGCGCGCCGGCAAGAAGATGCTCGGGCACTCGGTGCCCTGGCGCTTCGGCCGCGGCGAGCCCTTCCACGGCGGCGCCTTCTGGCGCGGCATGGACCTCGGGCTCAAGGCGATGTCGGGCGTGCTGGCGAAGTAGCTTCTTAACCGAACCTGCACGGACCGTCGCGGGCGGCCTCCTAGAATTTCCCCGAGTCGGATGAAGCGCCTTGCCGCCACCGGGTTGCTGCTGACCGCGGCGCTCCTGGGCGCCGCGGGAGCTCATGCTGAGATCTTCGGCGGCGATGGCCTGCTGCTCAGCTTCAACGGGAGCTTCGCCCCAAAATCGCTGCCGCGCGACCGCGACGTTCCCGTGACCGTCAGGCTCAGCACCTCGATCAAGACCAGCGACGGCAGCCGCCCACCGCGCCTGCGCCGGATCTCCTTCCGGGTCAATCGCTACGGGCGGATTCGCACCAGGGGCCTTCCCTCCTGCAGCGCGGCCGAGCTCGAGTCGACCAGCTCCGCGACCGCCCTGCGGCGCTGCCGGCGCGCCCTCGTCGGCCACGGCGGCTACGACGCGAACGTCGAATTCCCCCACCAGGAATCGATCCCGGTGCACGGTCGGGTGCTGGCCTTCAACGGCTCGCTGCGCGGGCGCCCGGCGATCCTGCTCCATATCTATGGCTCGAGTCCGGTCGACGTGACGATCGTGCTCCCCTTCACGCTCCGCCATCCGCGCCGGGGACGCTTCGGCACGGTGCTCTCGGCCAAGGTCCCGAAGCTCGCGTCCGACCTCGGCTACGTCAGCGACATCTCGCTCACCTTCGACCGGCGCTTCAGCTTCCGCGGGCGCCGCTACAGCTTCCTCAGCGCCCGCTGCGCGGCGCCCGCCGGCTTCCCGGGGGCGATCTTCTCCTTCACCCGCGGCACCTTCGCCTTCGCCGGCGGCAAGACGATCGCGACCACGCTGACCCGCGACTGCACGGTTCGCTGAGGAGGATCGGCGCCGCTCAGGCGATGATCCCGTCCGGCCGGCCGCGGGCGACCCAGGCCGACCAGAGGTAGAGGGCGACGAGCCCCGAGGCGAGCAGCGCGATCGCCGAATCGAGCCGGGTCAGGTTGAGCGCCAGGACCAGCGCGACCAGCGCCGCCCCGAGCAGGTTGAGCAGCATGGCGGCCCGGCTCCCCTCCCGGTGGCAGATACGGGCGCAGCCGAGCGTCGCCGCGAGGAAGCTGGCGAAGACCGAGACGGCGTAGAAGTGGACCAGCTCCTGCTCCTTCCCTCCGGCGCCGACGATCATCGCCGCGGCGACCAGGAGGACCGCGAACACGCCCCAATGGGCGACGAGAAAGCGGTTCTCGCGCCGCAGCGGCTCCGGCAGCAGGCCGCGTTCCCCCTCGTGGGCGAGCGCCGCCAGCGCCTTCAGCACCCCGGAGCCGGCCAGGTAGGAGGAGGCCGCGGCGGCCAGCAGCAGCAGCGCGCTCAGCGCCTGGAAGGTCGCCAGCGGGGCGCCGCCGCCGACGGACTGCCGGGCGATCTCCGCCAGCAGGGTCGAGTCGGCCCCCGGCAGCGGCACGTCCAGGCGCACGGCGAGCACCGCGAAGCAGAGGGTGAGGCCGCCGACTATCGCCACCATCAGCCACAGCGTCAGGCGCCCGAACAGGCGCCGCGCGCGGTCGCCGAGCTGGGGCAGCTGCGCGATCGCGTCCGAGGGCGCCTCCACCCCGGTCGCCAGCGCCATCCCCAGCGGCAGCGCCATCAGCACCGCCGCCAGCGAGGCGTCCGCCAGCAGCGGCCCGCCCACCGGCTCCCCGCCGGCAGCGGGCGCGGTCGCCGGGTCCGCGAACAGACCGGCGACGATCACCGCGGCAGCCATCAGCAAGAAGCCCTGGGTCGCGATCGCGAAGCCGATCCGGCCGCGGTGCCCGAGCAGTACGCCGGCCGCGACCAGCACGGCGAGGGCGAGGGCGATCGGCAGGCGGACCGACTCGAGCCCGGGCACATAGGCGATCGCCGCGGCGGCGCCGGCCGAGCAGCTGACGGCCACGGTGAGGGTGAAGTCGACCAGCAGCGCCCCCAGCGGCAGGAACACCCAGTCGTCGCCGAACGCGGTGGCCACGGCCTTGGGCCCACCGGCGCCTGACGGGAACCGCCCGATCAGCTGGTGATACGTCGCGGCAATGACGACGACGATGCCGACGACCAGCGCCATCGTCGCCACCAGGCTGGCGGGATCGCCGTCGAGCGCCCGCAACGCCGCCTCGATCGCGTAGGCGACCGAGGAGACGGGATCCGCCATCACCGTGAAGGAGAAGGCGACGAAGAGATGGAGGCGCCCGAACCTCACTCTGGAGACCTTCGATTAATCGTCCGCGCCCCTTGACCTTGCCCCGATCCAGGCCGATGAGAGAGACCATGCACCGCCTGCGGCCTGCCTGGAAAGCCGTTCTCGGGCCGAGCGGCTGGCGCTCGCTCGTCGGTCCGCTCACCTTCGCCGTGCTCAGCATCGCGCTGCTCGTCTACGACCACCTCAACCAGCGGGTGCCGGCGCTCGTCTTCTGGCTGACCCTGGGCCTGATCGTCACGGTCTTCCTGCGGATGCTCGAAACCAACCGCCGTCAGTCGCGCGAGCTCGACCAGCAGCGGCGCGACGCGGTCAACGACCGCGTCACCGGCCTGCGCAACAGGGCGAGCCTGGAAGCCGACATCGCCGCGGCCGCGGCCGCGGGCGCCAGCTGGGTGCTCGTGCTGCTCGAGCTCGAGGGGCTCGAGGCGCACAACGACCGGCTCGGCTACGAGGCCGGCGACGCGGTGCTTCGCAAGGCCGCCCGCGGGCTGACCGAGGCCGTCCTGCCGCTCGGCGGGATCGCCTACCGGATCGCCGCCGGCAGGCTCGCCGTGCTGGTTCCCGTCGGCGATCGCCAGCTCGGCGAGATCGTCCTTGCCGCAACCGGCGCGCAGGGCCAGGAGATGGATGCGCTCAGCCGCTCCTACGGCGAGGTGACGATCCCCGCCGAGGCGACCGACGCCGAGCTCGCCTTTCAGATCGCCGGCAGGCGCCTGTCGGCGCACCGGCAGCGGCGCCAGCGATCGGCCAGGCGACAGGCCCACGCCGTGCTGATGGCCGCCCTCGACGCGCGGCGCCCGGAGCTGCGCGGCCAGCTGCGCGTGGTCGCCTACCGCGCGATCTCGCTCGCGCGGCGCCTGCGGCTCGACCGGGAGGAGATCGACGACATCGCCCTGGCCTCCGAGCTGCAGAAGATCGGCCTGCTCGCGGTCCCCGACGCGGTCCTCGAAAAGGACCGGCTGGACGAAGCCGAGCGGGCGATGGTGCGCAGTCACACGGCGGCGGGCGCGCGAATCGTCGGCGCCGCTCCGGGGCTGGCCGGCGTCGCCCGGCTGCTCCGCTCCAGTGCCGAGCACTTCGACGGCAGTGGATATCCCGACGGGCTCAGCGGCGAGGACGTGCCGCTCGGAGCGCGCCTGATCGCCGTCGCGGTCGCCTTCGCGGCGATGACCGAGCGGCAGGCCCACCGCGAGCCGATCGCCCCCGACGAGGCGCTGAACGAGCTGCGTCGCCATAGCGGCACTCAGTTCGATCCGCACATCGTCGAGGCTCTCGCCGAAGACCTCGCCGAAGAGGCGCGGCCGGCATCCGTTTCGACCTAGGGCGCGTATTCCTGCGCGTACTTTTCCGCTTCTTCGATCCCCTTCTGGGCTTCTTCCTTGCCCCTTTCGATCCCCTTCTGGGCTTCCTTCCGCCCCTTTTCGACGCCCTTCTTGGCCGCGCCGGAACCGCCTTCGACGCCCTGCTTGACTTCCTCTTCGGCCTTTTCGAAGCCCTTCTTCACTTCCTTCTTGCCTTCTTCGATGCCCTGCTTGGCTTCTTCGAGGCCCTTTTCGACCCGTTCTTCGGCTTCGCTGACGCTCTTGTTGTCGCTGCCACCCCCGCAGCCGGCCCAGGCGACTCCGGCGATTCCGATCGACAGGACGACCAGCAGGGCCGGCAGGCGCCGCCTCCGGGCTCGTTTCACCTCTCGTTGCTCTGGCACCTCGGCTCCTCTCTATGGATGGGCGGACACAGGCGGGCATTCTGCCCAGAAGACCGGACCAAGTCTAGGATCGACCGATGCCGGAGCTGCGCATTCTCCGCGTCTTCGTCAACGAGGACGGCGAATGGGGCAATCCGTTGGGTGTCTTCCTCGACGGCGGCGGCGTGCCCGAGGACGAGCGCCAAGGCGTCGCGAGCAAGCTCGGCTTCAGCGAGACCGTCTTCGTCGACGACCGGAGCAGCGGGCGGATGCGGATCTTCACGCCGCAGGTGGAGCTGCCGTTTGCCGGCCATCCCACCGTCGGCGTCGCCTGGCTGCTGGTGCACGAGGGCGCGCCGGTGGACGTTCTGCGCACGCCCGCGGGTGAGGTTCGCGTGCGCTACGAGGGAAATGACGCCTTCGTCGCCGCACGGCCCGAGTGGGCGCCGCCCTTCGCCTACCGGCAACTGGACTCGCCCGCGACCGTGCGCGCGCTCGATCCCGGCGCCGCGACGGAGAACACCTACGCCTGGGCATGGATCGACGAGGCGGCGGGTACCCTGCGAGCACGCTCGTTCGTCCCTGAGGCGGGCATCGTCGAGGACGAGGCGACCGGCTCGGCGGCGATCGGGCTCTGCGCGAGGCTCGCCCGCCCGCTCGTGATCCACCAGGGCCACGGCTCGGTTATGCGGTGTTTACCGACCGGCACGGATCGGGTAGAGGTAGGCGGCGGCGCACGCCTGGTCGAATCTCGATAGCGTGATCGGCGCTCGGTGGCCTTGACGTCACGGTTGCGTCGCCGGGCGTGGTTCGCGTCCGCCGTCAGGCGTGGCACGCATCTGCAGGAGTCGCCTCCGGCGACGCAACGACAAAGAGGAGCGCATGTCCCCCGTATCTGAGGAAGACCTCCAGGTTCATCTGCCGCGAGCGGGCGCGTTCGGGCTCGATCAAGACGAAGAGTTCTTCGAGATCGAGGAGAACGGCGAGCGGCGGCGCCTGCGCTGTCACGACTACGGCGAGATCTACTCGGTCCCCGGTCTCTACGAGCGGATCTTCGGCGAGGTGCTGAGCTGTCGCTCGCCACAGGTCGTCATCGACCTGCTCGACGAGACGCTGGAGCGCCACGATGCCGACCCCAACGAGCTGCGCGCGTTCGATCTCGGCGCCGGAAACGGCATGGTCGCCGAAGAGCTGGACCGGATCGGCGCCGAGGAGATCGTCGGCGTCGACCTGCTCGAGGAGGCCAAGGAGGCCGCGGAACGGGACCGCCCCGGCCTCTACGACGCCTACCACGCGCTCAACCTGACCGAGCTCGACCCGGACCTGCGCCGCGAGCTCGAGGGGCGCGGCTTCAACTGCCTCACCTGCGTCGCCGCGCTCGGCTTCGGGGACCTGCCACCGGACGCCTTCCAGGCCGCCTACGAGCTGGTGGCCCCGGGCGGCTGGATCGCCTTCAACATCCGCGACCAGTTCCTCGAAAACGGGGACTCCAGCGGCTTCTCCCGCCTGCTCGAGCAGATGTTCGAGAGCGGCGAGCTGGTCGAGCACGCGCGACACCGCTACCGCCACCGCGTCTCGGTCAGCGGCGAGCCGCTCTACTACGTCGCGGTCGTCGCGCAGAAGGCGCGTTAGGGACCCGGCGCCGGGTCCAGCGGGTGCAGCTCGCCCCGAGTCAACGCCTCGGTGCGCAGGTGCCCGATCGCCCGGTACCCGGCTGAGCCGATCATGTCGAGGAACGCCTGGCGGCTCGGGTATTCGACCAACACGACCAGGTCCCACCCGTCGGCGCCCAGCAGCGGCGCGGCCGGCGCGCCCGTGAAGACGATCCGCCCACCGACTTCCGCCAGCAGCGGCGCCACCGCCTCACCGTATTCCCCATAGCGCTCCCGTCCGCCGTCCGGCCGGAACGCGAGCAGATTCAGCATCACCACCGGCGACCCGTCGTCGGCACGCCCCGAGAACGCCTCGAACCCCGCCTGATTCAGCCTCTCGGGCTCAGATCCCTCCACGGCGCCGATCATATTCGGAAGCGACGAAAGCGAGGCCAGTGGGGCGGAAAGGACTCGACCAGCGACCGACGGATTATGAGTCGCGCCGGAAGCCATCTACAGGGCCGAATCTGGCCTGATAGAGCGAATCACGTCCAGGGAGTTCGGCTGAGTTCGGTGGAGTCGGGGACCAATTTCGGGACCAAGTTTCGCGCGTGTCACAACGAAATCCGTTCAAGAGGGGCCGATGTCAAGGACGAAAGAACTGGAGTCGCCCTACTGACATCTACCAACGCCGCCACGGCAGAGGACAGCGCCGAATCCTGGTCCGGTGAGGGAAATGGCCTGGTCGGCGCCTGGCAAGGCGACGCTGAGATCGCCGATCCAGCTTGAGGGAGAGCTGGCGCGGCGGGAATAAAGGGCATGGCCGGAGAAGGGCTCCGGCAACTCAACGTCGACGGTTTCAGGTTCCTTGCCGCGCCTGCTCATACGAACGGCGTTGTGACCAAAGGAGCCACCCGCCCATCTGGTGATCCGTACCGCTTCGCGTCTTTCGTTGACTTCCGCACGGATCACGCTCGCGGAGCGCGCCGGGTTTCGTCTAAATGCGAAGATGGTGGCATTCAGGCGAACCATTCGACCTTCTCCCTTGCCACTTACGGTCAGATTCCCTTCTTCGATCTTCTGCCTCAGCTTTAGGGCACCCGGCTTGAGCATTGGACGATGCCGTTTGCAGACTTGCCTAAAGCGGCGTTCGAAGTAGAAGCGACCGTGCCTGACGGAAACCTCGGCAATGCCGCCCTCGCCTGGGAACTCGATCATGCCGCGGTAGGTCCCCACTCCTTCAATCGGATCGTGCCCTTTGCAGTGTGGCTGGCGCAAGACGCCCGGCCTATGGCGAGCGAGTCGCAATCGGACATCAACTCGACCAAGAGTAGGAAAATCAGCTTCGATTCGATGGCTGCTGACGCGACCCTTCATCGCGTATGTGGTCCCCGAGGATTGCCCGTCCACCGTGAACCGAACGCGCTGCCGACGATCGGCCGAGACAGAAACCACACGGCCATCTCGGTTTTCCACGGGAAGAATGAACTCGACACCACCAGGATGCACCTTGTAACCCGGCCTTGCATCAACGCTGGCTGGCAATGTGAGCAGAAGGAAAGCGGCGGCGAAAATGATGCGGTACGTGCGGCATGTCCGCCCCGTTGGTAGTCGAGCAGAGACAGTCAAGGGGCACACAGCTTCTGTGAATCCGTTTGTCGTCATAGGGTCGACAGGAGGGTCTGAGCCGCACTGGCGTTAGCCCGACTGGCCTTTCCCCTGCGCGAACACTAGCGAGTCAATATGCGAAACGGATCGTACCGCCCCGGATATCCCAGTGGCCTCTCAGATTCCGGTTGTGAGGTCGCTCCGTTGCGAGGGGTTCGACGCTCCGTGGAGGCCGCACTGGTCCCTGCGAAAGCCGGGACCCCCGAAAGCCGCTGTCAGCTCCAGACCAGTCGTCGTGCCCGCATAGGCTTTGGCGCGGAGCGCCGCGTGGCTCAGCTGGACGAGAAAACCATTGCTGTGCGGCAATCCCGCTCGACCTCGATGGCATCACCCGTCGCGCTCTTCCAGCCCTTCCCGGGCTTCGGGAGCCAACACCGCAGCTTCGGGCGCGACTCTGAACGACCCGGCCTGGGCGCTGCCCGGCGTCCATTCGATCCCGATCAAGAGCCGATCCAGGCCGACGCCGACTGCGCCCGCGAGTTTGATCGCCGTATCAATCCGCGGCGTGCGTTCGCCGCGCTCAAGCAGCCCGATCTCGGTCCTGTGCAGGGAGGCGCGGATGCCGGCCTCTTCCTGGGAGAGACCGGCATCCTTGCGGGCGTTTGCGAGGTTCTTGCCGAAGCGACGGGCGAGCTGCGAGCCGCCCGCCATCAGGCATCCCAGAGTCGCGCCGCATACAGCGCGGCGCGGCTCGGGATGGCGAAGCCATCGCGGCAATGCAGAAGGCCCGCACCGTCAAGTTCGCGGATCGCGCGCTCGACGGCATCGAAGGCGGGGAAGCTGTCAGGGACAGCGTTCAGCGCCCGCGAGACCTCGGGAATCGTCAACTGCGACGGGTGCTCATCGAGCAGGAACATCAGCACGACCTGCTCGGCCTGGGCGTCTTGGTCGGAGGGGATGGAGGGACCGCGCTCGTCGCAGTCCCTAGGGTTCTCGTCAGCCATGAGGGAGCTAGTCCTCCTTTGTGGTCAGGCGGCCCGTCGTGTTGACGCACGGCGGGTCGCCGCATCATTATGTGTTCGGCAGCCTAGCAGGTTTGGAGGGAGTCCCCTCCAAACGATCTAGCCGAGGCGGAGAATTTCGCCCACGCGCGTGTGATGCAGCCCGACGATCTCGCCGATCTCGCGCAAAGTCATTCCAGCTTTCTGCGCCCTTTCAAAGCTCTTGCGACGCGCGCTACCGGCCTTCTCGCGTTGCATCTCGGCACGCTCGAAAGCAGCCTGAGCCGCGCGCAGCTCAGTGCGGGCCTTCTGCTTGGCGTCCTTCGCCATCGTGCGAAGACTATTCGCCGAGTGCGTGGATACGTTTCGAGGATGGCCGATCCATTCACTCGTGGCCTTGCCGACAATGCGCGCATCCTGGTCGAGTTCGAGGGTCGCCCGCTGGAGCGCTACGCGATCATGCTTCAGCTTCAAATCGACGGGCGCTGGCAAACAATTCGCCTGTTCGACAATGCCCACGGTGACCACGACATGCACCGCTACACTGGAAGCGAGAAGCAGCCCGCAGAGCGGTTTGCCGAGGGCGCGGTCAACGAGATCGCCCCTCAAGCCATCGACTACCTGATCGAACACTGGGAAGCAATCGCGGACTCATGGAGAAGCTAGAGCGCAGCAAGTTCACCCGGGCTGGCGAAATCGCCAACGAACGGCTGGTTGAGGCCGTGCTCGATCCTGACCGCTATCCCGAGGGAACCACCTTCATCGCCTCCGACCAGGACGGATTCGACTCGATCCTTGCCGAAGCCGTGGAAGACCATCGGCCACTCGCGATCATCTACCCCGATGGCCGTGAGATTGTCGCCTCGCCTCGCGGCGGCGCTCTCGCGTTCTTCGAGCATCTGCTGACCCGCCACCGGGAGCCCAAGCACGGCACTCCCTCCGTCCCGTTGCCCGCTGACTACCAGGTCGAGATCCGGGGCCGCCAGGCGCTCGCCGCCGCCTGAGCGCAGCCCCCCTCCCCCGACCCACCCGCCAAACCGCGCGGCGCGAAGCGGCAGTCAAGGGCGCGCAGCGCCCGACCCCCGCAGGGGGTTGACGGACGCGAGCGCTGCGCCACAATCGCCGAGGGTCGGGGGTCAGCCGATGCCGAGGTCGAAGCCGTGATCCACCTCCTGACCCCGCCCGGCCGAGCGGTCGAGCTGCTGTTGGCGATCCAGCTGCCGCTGCGCATTCCGAAGGCGCTCCTCTGCGGCCCTGCGCTGCCCCCTCTCCGCCGCGCCCTCGCCCTCGCGCCCAAGGGCGCTGTCTTGTGAGGTGACGCCATGCTCGCGGCGATAGCGCTCGACCCCCAGCACGGCCTGGTCCCACTGACTGGCCTTGTAGGGGTCCAGAGGGCGCTCGCCCAGCTCCTTTGAGATGTAGGAGGGCGGTGCGATGCGGGCGGTGAGCAGTTCCGTCTCCTGCCGCTCGGCGAACATCTCGCAGACCACCTGGACCTCACGGCGCGCCTCCGTTTGGGGCAGCTCGACTTCGGCCAGCTTCGCCCGCGCCTCATCCAGCCGTTCGCCCAGCATCCGCTCGCTTTCCTCGGCACCGGGGAGACGCTGGCGGCGCTCGCGCCAGCCGAGCCCTTCGACCGCTTCGCGGTGGGCGCGGGCCTCGGCGTATTCACCTTCACGCTGCTCGACGTACTCGCGCGCGCGGGTGTGGCGGTCTTCGGCCTGAGCCTCATGGCGTGCTGCGGCCTCGGCCCGCGTCTTGTGCCTGGAGAGCTTGTCAGTCGGCAGCTCGCGAAGCTCTGAGCGCCGGGCCTCGTCGTGGGCCGCGGTCTGGGCGCGGTCGCGCTGCGCTGCGTCTCCGAGATGGCCGAGCGCGTCACCCTCTGGCACCTTCGGCGCGTACTCCGCGCGCTCGGCCTGGATCTCCGGCGTCGCATAGAGGTAGGTCTGCTCGCGGCTGCGCGAGGCGGCGACGTAGAACTCCTGCTTGTCCATCGAGGGGTCGGTGAGGACGTAGGCGCGCTCCACGGTCGTTCCCTGGGCGCAGTAGGTGGTGACGGCGTAGGCGTGCTGGAGCGCGGGTGCTTCTCCGTGCGGGGTCGTGCGGGCGAGGTAGTCGGCTCCGACCTCGACCGTGCGCTGCTGGTCGATCCCGCGCAGGACGGCGCTGCCGCGCTCGGCGTTCACCTGCTCGACCTGCCAGCGCTCGCGGTTGTAGATCGCATTGGCGTGGTCGTTGACTCGGGTGATGACCTGATCGCCCGCAGCGAAGCGGGCCTGCCCGACTTTGATCTCCTGCGCCCCGAGCTGGCCTTCGGCCTTCAACAGCTCCCGCGCGGTCGCGTTGAGCCGCCCGACCTCGGCGTTCTGCTTGGCGATCATCAGCGCCTCCTGCCCCTCGGCGTAGGCGCGATGCCAGTCGGCCACCATCGCCTCGCGGCGGGCCTCGGCGTCGGGGGCGACTGTGACCCGCTCCTCGGAGCGATACAGCTCAAGCGCCTCCCGTCCTTCTCCCTCACGGATCATCCGCGCCGCCTCGCGGTCCACGTCGTGGTTGTGGCGGATCACCTCGTCCAAGACGATCGGGTCGCAGCGATCGACCAGGGCGCGGTAGAGGCCACCGGCCTCGATCTCGCCGAGCTGTTGGTGGTCTCCGATCAGGACGAGCTTTGCCCTGGCCGCGTCGGCTGCGTCGATCAGCGCCGCCAGCTCGGCGCTGCCGACCATCCCCGCCTCATCGACCAGGAGAACGGAGCGCGGGGAGAGCAGCGAGGAGTCGGCCTCGGCTCCATCGCCTCCTCCGTCCATCTGGGCGAGCAGGCGGGCGACGCTGCTCGCCTCAAGCCCCTCGGCTCGCAACACGTTCGCCGCCCTCCAGGTCGGCGCGACCGCTCGTAGCTCATAGCCCGCCTGCGCCCAGCCTTCGGCCGCGGCGACGATCGCGAACGTCTTGCCGGTCCCGGCCTCCCCGACGACCACCGCGACGCCCTCGGGCTCTGCGAGCAGGCGGCGGACCATCTCGCGCTGGTCTGACTTCAGGGTCGGACGCCTCTCGATCACCCTGGCGGCGATCGGCTCCCCGGCCTGGCCCCTCGCCTCGCCCTGCATCCGCTCGGCGGTGGCGAGCGCCTTGCGCTCAAGCTCCCAGATGCGACGGGTGGTGAAGCGCTCGGCTCTCGGCGTCTCCGAGACCGGGAGCACCTGATCGGAAGCGAGGAAGCCGTCCGCGATCCGCACGGCCTCGCTTGCCGGCGCGCCGGCCCGCTGGCTGGCGGCGACGGCGCGGATCGCGTCGCGGCGCTCGAAGTGGGAGGCGTGGGCCGTGACCTCGTGGTCGAGCCGGTCGTGGGAGACCTCGTGGGGCTTCGATGGCTCGGCTACCAGCATCGCCTCGGGGTCGAAGCTGCGCGCGATTGTCTCCCGATCGAGACCGATCTCCTCGCCCTTCGAGCGCCAGCGTTCGTGCAGCTCGCCGCGGTCGACGTCCCGCTCCTTGGCCTGTCGGGTGGTGAGCGCCGCCACTTCCATCGAGCGCGCCGAGGCGTCTGGGCCGACGGCCTCGAGTATCTCCGCGCGGCGCGTGGAGAACTCGCGCAGGTGCTCGTCAGTGAAGCCCGCGATCTCTGAGATGCCCTTGCGCACCTCCTGCCACTCAACGCCCAGGTTGCAGCTCAGCTCGTGGCGGAGCTGGGCCTGGTAGAGGTAGCTGGCGGTCTGGGCGTGTTCGTAGATCGAGGGGTGGTGCAGGCGCGTCCACCTGCCATCGGGTCCTTTGGTCGCGTTGGCGACCAGGACATGGGAGTGAAGCTGGGGGTCGCCGTTGCGCGAGGAGCGGTGCTCGAAGGCGGCGGCGAGGAAGCCCTCGCCCTTGACGAACTCAGAGCCGCCAGCGCCGCGGCGGGTCCAGCACGCCTCCTCTTGGAGGTAGCCCAGCGCCGCCTCGACTGCCGCGCGGTGGGCGCGCTGCACCTCATAGCCAGCTACCGGGCCGCCGAGGCCCCACAGCAACGAGACCGACTTCGGGGCCGAAAAGGTGAGATCGAAGCCGGGAACCGGGCCGCGGCCCCCGACGGCTCGCAGGCCGAGCGGCTGGCCGTCCGCCGGGTTGTTCCCGGTCAGCATCGCCGTGAGCTGGTCGGCCCCGACCTCGCCCGAGAGCCCCAGCTCGCGGGCGGCGTCGCCCATCCACTCCCCGGCGACCTCGCCCTCGCCGGAGTAGTAGTCCTCCGCGCCTTCGGCGACCTTCTCCAGGTAGTACATCTCCTGGCCGACTCCGAGCTTGCCGATCGACAACATGCCCTCCCTGTCCACGGAGGGCGCGTTCTGCCCCGCTTTCTTTAGAAAGTGATGAGGTGTGAGGGTGGTTGCGGTTGGGCGTCGAGGGGGTCCGAAGGGGAGTTGGCATGGGGATCGGAGACCTCGGAGCTGATCGGAATCGAGGACAAAGGTGGACAGATGTTGCGAGGCATCTGACTCGGGGATCGGACGTACAGGGGGATGGATCTATCTGACGATCTGCTCGCCGAACCGCTGCTCGACGCCCGCGAGGCGGCCAAGCTGCTCCACGTTCCCCGCAGCACCCTCTACGAGCTGGTGCGCTCGCGGGGGCTGCCGCATGTGCGGATCGGGGATCGCGGGCTGAGGTTCACGCGGTCGGGGCTGCACGCCTGGATCGCCGAGAACACCTATGGGACGCGGTCGCGCCGGTAGGCCAGCGTCAGGCTGCGGGCGCTGCCGCCGGCGACTCCTGGGGCTCCTCCAACCGGAAGGCTTCAGAGACTCGCTTGGCGGCGTCCTCGCGGTCCACGAAGGCGAGGTAGCGCCTGGTCGTCGTCAGATCGGCGTGCCCCATCCACTCCATGACCTCGCGGGAGTCGGCGCGGCGGATCACGGTGCTGCCGAAGGTGTGGCGCAGGTTGTGGAAGCGGAAATCCTCGCGCAGGCCCGCCGCTCGCAGCGCGGTGCGGTAGCGCTCCTTCAAGGACTTGTAGCCGACGTGCTGGCCGCGCTCGGTGCAGAAGACGAGATCGTCGTCGTCGGTGAAGTGTGGACGCTGGCCGAGGCGGGCCAGCCGTTCGGCAACCTCCTCGGCCATCGGCACCGCTCTCTCGGTCCCGCCCTTTGGCGTCGTCGTCTCGCCCTGGGTCCAGTTCTCGCGGACGTGGATCGTGCGCCGGGTGAAATCGACATCGCGCCAGCGCAGGGCCAGCAGCTCCCCCATCCGCAGACCGGCGAACGCGGCCGTGTGGAAGATCGCGGCGTCCTGGTCGGACTCGGCCGCCCTGACGAGCGCCAAGACCTCCTCGGGGCGCAGCACGTCGATCTTCGCCGCGCGGCGCACGCGCGGGCGCTCGACAAGATCGGCGGGATTGCGCGGCAGGCCGTAGACCCTCATCGCCCGCTTGAAGATCGAGCCGAGGCAGACGAGGTACTTCTGCCGCGTCCGGTTGGAGCCGCCGTAGCCGCTGATCCAGAGGTCGATGTCCTCGGTCGTGATCGTCTCGATCTTGCGCTTGCCGAACTCACGGACGAGGACGCGCGCCATGTTGCGGTAGTCGCGCATCGTGGACGGCTTGCAGTCACGGACGTTCTCGCAGTAGGTCAGCCACTCCTCGGTCGCCTCGGCGAAGGTCTTGCCCGTCTTGACGATCCCCGGCAGCGAACCGTCGCGGGCCTGGCGCAGCAGCTCGTCAAGGTGCGCCTGCGCCTTGCCCTTCGTGAAGTAGCCGTCGGGCGGCGCGGTCTTCTCGGTCCACGCCAAACCGAGCCGCTTTTTCTGCTGCCGCCCGTCCGGCAGCCGGTACTTCGCGTACCAGACCGCGCCGCGCTTCCCCTTGCGCTTGAAGACGTGGCCGGAGATCGGGCGGGGCGCTGGCGGTCGCATCGGTGCCCAAAATCTAGCACTTTTCGGGACCAATTCGGGACCAAATTCGCCACTTCGTGCTGAATGGCTCTAATCTATTTGTCTTTACAGAGCCAAGTTCTTAGTGGGGCGGGAAGGACTCGAACCTTCGACCGACGGATTATGAGTCCGCTGCTCTAACCAGCTGAGCTACCGCCCCGTTGCGGCGAGAGTAGCGGGCGGGCAGGGGGCGCGGGGGTTACTCGGCGCCGGTCATGTCCTCGGCGATGGCGAGGAGCTTCTCGTCGGGGGTGTGGCCTAGTACCTCGTTGCGGGCCCAGTAGAAGAGGGGGTTGGCCGGCATCATCATCTGCTCGTTGCGCCGGCCGGTCTTCTCGATCTTGGTCACGTCGCCCTCGCGCTCCCGTTGAAAGGCCTCGAGGGCCTCGTCCAGCGACGCGGACTCGTCGAGCAGGCGAACCAGGTGGCCGACGTCCTCGATCGTCGAGCAGGCGCCCATGCCGGCGAAGGGCGAGAGGGTGTGGGCGGCGTCGCCGAGCAGGACGACGCGTCCCTCGTGCCAGCGCTTCGGCGGATAGCCGTGCCGCACCTCGGTGCGCACGATCTGGTCCTCGTCGGTCGCTTCCAGCATGGCGCTGACGATCTCCGGCATTCCCTCCACCCGCTCGATCAGATCGTCCTTGGAGAGCGGCGGATCGTCGACCAGCGCGATGCCGCGGCCGCCGAGGAACCAGCGCACGCTCTCGTCGCTGACCCAGCCGACGCCACAGCGCGCCTTCGATCCCCAAACCTGCTTGTGGTGGCCTCGCGGCAGGTGCCGCTCGTCGAACGGGGCGATGCCCTCGATCACCTCGTAGCGAGAACGCTTCAGATCGACGCTCTGTTCGAGCACGTCGTCGCGGACCACGGAGTGGATGCCGTCGCCGCCCAGAACCAGATCGCCCTCGGCGCGCGAGCCGTCGGCGAGCACGAGCGAAACGCAGTCGTCACCCTCCTCGACACCCGTTACCTCGGAGTCGAAGCGGTAGCGCTCGCGGCCGATCAGCTCGATCATCGCTTCCTGGAGGCGGCGGCGGTCCACGTCCATGCTCGGCGCCCCGACCTCGGCCGAGGCCTTCTGGACGGGCAGGGTCATCAGCGGCCGGTCCCGGTCGTCAACGATGTGGGACTCGACGATCTCGCGTCCGATCGAGTCGAGCAGCTCGCGGTCGAACCCCCATTCCTGCAGCCGTTTGATCGCGTAGGCCCAGACGGAGAAGCCGGTCGCCCTGCCCTGAAGCTCGCCGAACTTCTCATGGATCTCGACCTCGACGCCGCGGTCGCGCAGCGCCACGCCCGCGGCCAGCCCGGCGATGCCGCCTCCGGCGATCTGGACCTTCTCCACCAGCATGGGATCAGACGCTGAAGAGCTGGGCGAGCGAGCGGCCGACGTCGGGGGGCTCCTCTTCGCCCTCGGCCGCCGCGTTGGCGCCCTCGGCGAGGGCTTTGGCCGCCTCGGCGATCTGGTGCGAGCGGCCGCCGCGCAGCTCGCCGGACTTCTTAGCTTCGGCGAGGTCGGATTCCATCAGGCCGGCGAGCTCCGCAAGGCGGCGCAGGCCGACCGCGCCGGCGGTGCCCTTCAGCGCGTGCGCTTCGGAGCGCAGGGTCTCGAAGTCGTCCGTCTCGGTGGCGAGCCCGGCCGCGATCACGTCGCAGCGGCGGCGCGCCTCTTCGGCAAAGGACTTGAGCAGCTCCGGGTCGGGGGCGGTGGTCTCGCTCATTCTCCCGTCACCTCTTTCACGACCCTGGTCAGACGGTCGACGCCGAAGGCGCCCTCGATCTCCGCCTTGATCGTGCCGTTGCGATCGATCGCGAACAGCCACGGCTCGCTCGGCAGGTTGAAGGCCCGCACCTGCGGTCGTACGCCCTTGCTTGGATCGTTGTCCTTGTAGATCTCCATATGGATGAAGGCGGCCTTGTCGCCGAACTGGTCTTTGACCTGCTCGGCCACGTCGACGACGGGGCCGCAGACCCGACTCTGGCAGAACTGGGGGGTTGCAAACAAGAGGAATATCGGTTCTTTGCCGAGCGCGTCCGCGTAATCGACCCGATTCTGCGTGTCCGGGGGCACGCGCGTGGTGATCTTGGCGAGGTCGCCGCCGGTGTCCGCCGGCGTCGGCGTGTGGATCTTCGGCGCCTTCTGACCGACCCGCGGCACACCGTCGAATTCGCCGACGTTGGCGCTGGGCAGCAGGGTGGCGAGCGTTTCCCCATCCTGCTTGATCAACGCCGCGATCCGCCACTCGCCGTCGCTGCTGAAATCCAGGTCGGTCGTGTAGACGATCGTCGCGGCGTCGGGGTCCTGCGTCGTCGTCTGGGCGCGGTAGGCGGGCCTGGTCGCGAGGCTTTCGACCGCTGCCGGGAAGGGTCCGAGCGCCGGCTCCGCCAGAGCTTCTTTGCGGGCCCGGGCGAGCGCCCCCTTCTTCTGCTTGCCGTTCTTGCCGGCGCCGGTACCGCCGCCCTTCGGCGTCGGAACCCTGGCGATGTAGAGGGCGACATCGGCGTCGTCCACCTGGCTGCGATCGGGATGGAAGACGCCGAACGGGTAGCGGTTGACGCCCTTGTGGAAGACGAGCGCCGCGGGCGAGACGACGAGTTCCGCGTGCGAGTCCGCGCCTTTGACGATTTCTTCCAGGGTCTTCCCTTCCGCCTTGGGGAATTCGCTCTTCGGCGGGGCCGGCCTGTTGGCGGCCGTCGCGGCGGTCGAGCCGTTGGAATCCGAGCCGCCGCCGCACCCGGCCGCGAGGGCGGCCGCGAGCAGGCAGGCGAAAGCGCTTGTGGCATGGCGCCAAGACATGCGGGCGGGTCATGTTATTGAGCGCCGCGCCTCGGACGGCGTATAAGGTGCCTCGCGGCCACAACGAGCGTGAGGAGTGGGACTTTGGCGGAGCGAGCTGCACTGATCACGGGAGCCTCGAGCGGCATCGGGCTGGCGATCGCCCGTGCCCTCGCCGAGGAGGGCTACGCGCTGACCGTCTCGGCGCGGCGACCGGAGAAGCTGGAGGGGGCCGCGGCCGATCTGCGCGAGAGCGGCGCCGAGGTGCAGAGCGTCGCCGCGAACATGGCCGACGAGGAGGACGTGGTCGGCGTCTTCGCCAAGCACCGCGAGACCTACGGACGGCTCGACGCGCTGGTCAACAACGCGGGGGTCGGGATCGGCGCGCCGATGGAGGAGATCAAGACGAAATACCTCGACATGCAGCTCGCGGTCAACCTGCGGGCGCTGATCATCGGCACCCGCGAGGGCGTGCCGATGCTGCGCGAGGCCGGCGCGGAGCACGGCAAGGCGCTGATCGTCAACACCGCCTCGATCGCCGGCAAAGGCGGTCAGGCATGGCTCTCCGTCTACGCCGCGACCAAGGGCGCGGTGATCAACTTCACGCAGTCGACCCAGCGCGAGGTCGGCAGCGCCGGCATCCAGTGCACGGTGCTGGCGCCGGGCTTCGTCGACACCGCGATGACCGACTTCGCCAAGGGCCAGGTGCCGGCCGAGGAGATGATCCGGCCCGAGGACATCGGCGAGGCCGTGCGCTTCCTGCTGCGCACCTCGCCGAACTGCCACGTGCCGGAGATTGTGTTCACGCGGCCCAGCGAGGGGCTTGACACCCCCTGACGGGCCGCCGATGCGGTTCCTCGTCGCGGCGTTCGGCGATCCGGGGCATGTATTCCCGGCGATAGCGCTGGGACGGGCGCTCAGCGGGCGCGGGCACGAGGTCACGATCGAGACCTGGGAGGAGCGCCGCGCCGTCGTCGAGGGAGCGGGGCTCGGCTTTGCGGCGGCCGAGGAATACCGGATGTTCCCGCCACCGGACCCCGATTCGCCGGAGGGCGCCCATGCGGCGGAGGCCGCGCGAGCGCTGCTGCCGCTGCTCGAGGAGATGCGGCCGCATGTCGTGGTCAGCGACATCCTCACCCTGGCGCCGTCGCTCGCCGCCGAGGTCGCGGGCGTGCCGAGAGCGACGCTGATCCCCCACATCTACCCGGTGGTCGAGCCTGGGCTGCCGTTCTTCGCCGTCGGGCTACGGCCCCCACGGACTGCACTCGGACGTGGGATCTGGAGAGCCGGTCAGCGGGCGCTGAACGTCGGGCTGGAGCAGGGCCGCGACGACCTCAACAGGCAGCGGGCGCGACTCGGCCTGCCGCCGACCGAGCGCTTCCACGGCGGCATCAGCCCCGACCTGGCGCTGGTCGGGACCTTTCCCCAACTCGAGTACCCCCGACGCTGGCCCACGGGAGTCGAGCTGACCGGGCCGATGACGTTCGAGCAGCCGCATCCAGAGATCGAGCTGCCGCCGGGCGAGGAGCCGCTCGTCCTGGTCGCGCCGAGCACCGCCCACGACTCGCGCAACCACCTGGTGCGCACGGCGCTTGCGGCGCTCGCCGAGGAGCCGGTGCGGGTCGTGGCGACCACGAACCGCGTCGTCCCACAGGAGCCGATCGAGGTGCCGCCGAACGCGATCCTCGTCGACTGGCTCAGCTACAGCCAACTGATGCCGGCCGCCTCGCTGGTGATCTCGCACGGCGGCCACGGCACCGTCTGTCGCGCCCTCTCGGCCGGGACGCCGCTGCTGATCAGTCCCTTCATCGGCGACATGAGCGAGACCGCGATGCGGGTCTCCTGGGCCGGGGCGGGCCTCTCCCTCCCCTGGCGCCTCTGCCGGCCGGCGCCCCTGCGCTGGGCCACCCGCCGCATCCTCGGCGATCCGAAGTTCACCGCCCGCGCCGGCGAGTTCGCCGCCTGGGCGCAGGCGCACGACGGCGCCGAGCGAGGTGCCGAACTGGTCGAAGAGCTGGCCCTCGCGAAACCACGAATCAAAAGGGCCGCGATCTCTCGCGACCCTTTGTAGAGCTCGGGGGGACGGACTCGAACCGTCAACCACCGACTTAACAGGACGGCGCTCTACCTATTGAGCTACCCCCGATTAATCAATAGAACTCAAGCATCCGATTCGCCATCTGAAGACACCAGCGGTCGCATCGAATCCACCGGCAGGGTAGCGAACCCGCCCTCCACCTCGGAATGGCAGTTCGCGCAGAGCAGCACGCACTTCGTCATCTCAGCTCGACTGCGAGCGATCGAGCGCGAGTAGCCGCCCTGGGCGAGATGGAATTCCTTTTCCTTCGCCTCCATGTGATGGAACTGCAGCGCACCAGGCCAACGAGAGTAGCCACAAAGGACGCACGCACCACCAGCCTCCTCGACGAGTTGGCGCTTGATCGTCCGACGGCGTCTGGCGACGGCTTCGGACCGACAGCGCTTGCAGCGGTAGTAGCCACGCCCCTCGAGAACGAACTCAGTGGTGCCATGCCGCTTGCACTCAAAGGTCGCGAAACGCGCCCCGTCGCCACATCGCTGGCACCGCCCACACGACTGTGAGCGCTCGATCCCATAGCGCTTCAGCCAATAGCGAATCGTCGAGGCATTGCGATCCAGCCTCTCTGCCATCTCGGCCAGGGTCGCGCCCTGACGGACCAATGCTTGGAGCGTCTCCTCGTCCACGGCTCCCCGAGCGGTGTACTTCACGGCCCCGCTCGCCGATAGCCCATGTCTCTTCAGCCAGTAACCCACCGTCGAGGGATGCTTGCCGACCTCCCGGCCGATCGCCTCCAGCGACATCTCCTTCGCCAGACATTCCTCCAGGAACTCTTTCTCCATGGACCTATCCTGGCAAATGCCTCAGACAGAACTCTGCGAACGTGTGTTCGTCTCAACTCGGGGCGTAGGGCATGATGTCCGCCAAGCGCTGGAGGCTCGTCTCCCGCTCGCGACGCGCCTCGCTCTCCGATTTTTCACGGGATGTCTCAAGCGGCGGGTCGGGCTCTGCGACCTTCTGGTCGTCCTCCCTGATCTTCGGTGCTTTGGTTCGAGGCGGCATCAAGCCCTGCACCAAGTCGCGATAGAAGTCGGTCGTGTGCCCTCGCGTTTCGGCCACGAATGAGCCGTCGGCCCTGCCCCTCTTCTTGCCCATAGGCCTGGACTGCGCAAGCAGGAACGAGCGAGGCTCTCGACTCGGTTCGTCCTCGAGGAGCAGCTTCTCTGGTGAATCGCTGCAGTCGCCCAAGAGCTCAGAACGCGTCGCGCGCACCTGACTGAAACGCACCTCCACCCGCAGGTCGTCAGGAGCGTCGGCGAGCTGCCGCAAGAGCCAGTTCACCCGGGTCTTCGGTCTGCCTTCCTTTGGCGCCGGCATCTCGATAGTCGTGGTGACCTGGCGGGTGCGCAGATCCGCCTCCAGCCCGATCGGGCCCACCGCGTCGGGGACGCGAATGGAGCAACCCAAAACGCCCTCGCGCGCCAGCCGATCGGTGATCCCGGCAACTCGTTCCTCGGGACTCTTGCCACGTGGACGCTGATGCTTGACTTCCACGCCCAGCTCCTGGCTCAGATGCAGGCATAGATACTCGACGAACTGCTCCCACCGTGCGGCGACAGCCTTGGCCTCGGGGTCGCTGCCCTCTCTGCCAACGTCACGTGAGACACGCATGATTCGGGAATTACTGAACCCCGAGGGCGTGAATGGAGCACGTGATGTCGTTGATCAACCGAGACGAAGCCGCCGGCCGCGAAACGGAGCGAGCCGAAGGCGAGAGCAGTGAAGCGGCCGGCGGGAGCCCGCCGCAGGCGGTCCCGGACCCCGAGCTGACCGAGCGCCCCAAGCGCCGGTCTTTCAGCGCCGAGTACAAGCTGAAGGTCCTCAAGCAGGCCGACGCCGCCAAGAAGCCGGGTGAGCTCGGCGCGCTCTTGCGCCGCGAGGGCCTCTACTCCTCCCACATCTCGACCTGGCGCCGCCAGCGCGACGCGGGCGAGCTGGGGCGAAAGCGCGGCCGTAAGGGCGCCGATCCGCTCGAGACCGAGAACGCCGAGCTGCGCCGCCGCGCCGAGCGCGCCGAGGCCGAGCTGGCCAAGGCGCGCAAGGTGATCGAGGTGCAGGGAAACGTCTCCGCGCTCTTGGAGGACCTGCTCGGGACCGAGGGCGCCGAAGGGAGCACCGAGCGATGATCGAGGCCACAGTCGAGGAGCTGACCCCGATCGTCGGCACAAGGCCCGCCTGCCGGGCGCTGGGAGCGGCGCCGGCGACGATCTACCGTCGCCGGCGCCCGCCCGAGCCGAGGCCGCGCAAGCCGCGGCCCAAACCGGCACGGGCACTCAGCGAGGCCGAGCAGCAGGCCGTGCTGGAGGCCCTGCACGACGAGCGCTTCGTCGACTCCTCTCCCGCCGCGGTCTGGGCGACGCTGCTCGACGAGGGCCGCTACCTGTGCTCGGAGCGGACCATGTATCGGCTGCTGGAGGCGAGCGGGTCCTCGCGCGAGCGGCGCGACCAGCTCACCCATCCGCCCTACGCGAAACCCGAGCTGCTGGCGAAGCGCCCGAACGAGCTCTGGAGTTGGGATATCTCCAAGCTGAAGGGCCCGGCGAAGTGGACCAGCTACCACCTCTACGTGATCCTCGACGTCTTCAGCCGCTACGTCGTCGGCTGGACCGTGCAGGAGCGCGAGTCGGCCGCTCTCGCCGAAGCGCTGATCGCCCAGGCCTGCGAGCAGCAGGCGATCCGTCGAGACCGGCTCACCCTGCATGCCGACCGCGGTTCGGCGATGCGCTCCAAGCCGGTGGCTTTCCTGCTCGGCGAACTCGGCGTCACCAAGACCCACAGTCGCCCCCACACCTCGAACGACAACCCCTACTCGGAGGCCCAGTTCCGCACCCTGAAGTACCGGCCCGCCTTTCCCGCCCGCTTCGACTCGATCGAGCAGGCGCGGGGGTTCTGCCGCTCCTTCTTCGATTGGTACAACCACCAGCACCGCCACTCGGGCATCGGCCTGATGACGCCGGCCGCCGTCCACCACGGCCGCGCCGAGAAGGCCCGCGCCGCTCGCCAGGCGGTGCTCTCCGCCGCCTACGCCGCCAACCCCGAGCGCTTCGTGCGCGGGGCGCCGAAGCCGCCCACGCTGCCCGAGGCAGCGTGGATCAACAAGCCCAAGTCAGAGGAGGTTGCTCACTAAATTCGGATGACGGGTGTCTCATTTTCGTTGACAGGTACCGCTGGCTCGAAGCGTCTGATTGCGAGCGCTTTCGCGTACGCGCACCCACTCGGCCCCCATGCCTTCGAAGCCGCTCGCACCCGATCGGTCATCGTCCAGATAGCGGATCAGCTCGTTCAAGATCCAAGCTTGGTCAGGGTCGTCGATCCCGCGAAATCGGTGCTGAACGATGGCCTCCGTCAGCACTCGCCACCAAGAGAGGTGGTAGACCGTCAGACCCCTGAGCTTGCGCTTGTCGACCGCGTAGGGAAGCGTCTTTGGATCGCTTCGAATCTCGTTGGAGATCGTGAGCAGACCATCGAACCCATGCTCTCGAGCCAGATCGAGGTAGCGAGAGACTTGCTCGGGTTCCAGCGCCGCGTTGCCGGTCTTGATCTCGACGAGGCAAGACCAGCGGGTCTTGCCTCGTTCGACCACAACTGCGCCGTCGGGAATATGAAGCTTGTCGTCTCCATCCCTGAAGCGCAGCTCGGTGAAAGTGGAGATCGCCCCCTTCGGCGCCTTCATCTGGGAGAGCAGGGCGTGGCAGAAGTCGGGCACCGCGCTCATCACGGCCAGCAGTGCCAAGGCGGCTCGACGCTCCTGCTCTTTTTGGTTGCGAATGCCAGCGGTAGGCAGCAGACGAGCCGGCGTCCATTCATCTTGATTTACGAGCACCGCGTTTCCCACCTCATTGCTCCCTTCGTACCGATCGAGGACGGGTGACTATTCGTCGACCGGCAGAAGGACCCTCCCCGTCGCTCAGACCCGCTCGGTGCGGGCAATGCGTTCGACCAGGGCGGCGCGTTCGCGGCTGAGGGTGGCGCGGCGCTCGTAGTCGTCGGCTTCGCCGGCGGCGGCGATCTGGGACTCGAGGCGGCGCTGCTCGAGCAGGAGGTAGTTGAGCTCCATCGCCTCGGGCGAGGCGGGCTCGTCGTGGGCGAGGATGACGAGCTCGGCGATCAGGCTGGCGAGCTGCTCGTCGTCGTGCGGGAGGTTCGACGCCGGATCGGTGGGGTGCTCGCGCAGCCAGGCGGCGGCGTGGACGCCGTTCGGCGAGAGGTGCTCGTCGGTGAGGCGCGCGAGGTAGTCGCGGCCCTCCTCCGGCCGTGCGATGCACATCGCCAGCAGCGCCCGCTCGCGCCTTTCGCGCGAGGTCAGCTCACCGCCGCCGCGCACCGGCGGCCGCGACGGCGCGGCGTTGGCCCCGCGGCGAGGCGGTTCC
>Ga0210111_1000012_pt1 | contig 46676 bp, 50 predicted proteins | sample China_Galinas_PW_6_FD_185520 | JGI IMG/M metagenome (GOLD analysis project Ga0210111, IMG submission 185520) | Wetland microbial communities from San Francisco Bay, California, USA, that impact long-term carbon sequestration - China_Galinas_PWC_D2... | ecosystem: Environmental > Aquatic > Marine... | reverse complement strand
GTCCTGCACGGCCTGCTGCGGGTGCGCGCCTTCACCCAGGACGACGCCCACATCTACTGCACGCCGGAGCAGATCGTCGACGAGGTGACCGGGATCTGCGAGGCGATCGACGAGCTCTACGCCCGCTTCGGCTTCGAGGACGTTCAGATCGAGCTCTCGACCCGGCCGGAGAAATCGATCGGCACCGCCGAGCAGTGGGAGCAGGCCGAGCAGGCGCTGCGCGACGCGCTCGAGAGCCAGGGCCGCGAGTACACGCTGAACCCGGGAGACGGCGCCTTCTACGGGCCGAAGATCGACTTCCACATCACCGACGCGCTCGGCCGCTCCTGGCAGTGCGGCACCTGCCAGGTCGACTTCTTCATGCCCGAGCGCTTCGACCTCAGCTACACCGGCCCCGACGACGAGGCCGAGCGGCCGGTGATGATCCACCGTGCCCTGCTCGGCTCGATGGAGCGCTTCGCCGGCATCCTGATCGAGCACTACGGCGGCCGCTTCCCGGTCTGGCTGGCGCCGGTGCAGGCGACAGTGCTGCCGATCTCCGACCGTCACGTCGAGTTCGGCGACAGGGTCGCGGCGGAGCTGCGCGAGCTCGGCGTCCGGGTCGAGATCGACCGCCGCTCGGAGTCGATCGGGAAGAAGGTCCGCGATGCCGAAATCGCCCGCAACCCCTACATGCTGGTCGTCGGCGACCGCGAGGAGGAGAGCGGCGAGGTCGCCGTGCGCTCGCACGCCGAGGGAGAGCTGGGCTCGATGAGCTACGCCGACTTCGCCGCGCTCGTGCACCGCGCGGAGGCCGCGTGATCCCTATACTGGGCGCACTTGTTCGCAGGCACGTCAAACCCTTGAAGCGCCACCGGGCCTCTCACTAGTGCCTGTTCCGCGCAGGTTCGATCGCCGTCCGCCCGAGCGCGATACGACGCGCGTCAACGAGCGGATCCGCGTGCCCAAAGTGCGTCTGATCGGCGCCGACGGGGAGCAGCTCGGCATCGTCGAGACCGCCGAGGCGATGCAGCGCGCCCAGGAGGCCGACCTCGACCTGGTCGAGGTGGCGCCCAACTCGAAGCCGCCGGTGACCCGCCTGCTCGACTACTCGAAGTACAAGTACGAGCAGGAGCAGAAGCAGAAGCAGGCGCGCAAGCACCAGACCCAGGTCAACGTGCGCGAGATCAAGCTGCGGCCGAAGATCGCCGACCACGACTACGAGACGAAGAAGGGCCACGTCGAGCGCTTCCTGCGCGGGCGCAACAAAGTGAAGATCACGATCATGTTCCGCGGTCGCGAGCAGGCCCATCCCGAGCGCGGCCGCGACCTGCTTCAGCGGCTCTTCGAAGACCTCGACGGCCTGGCGACGATCGAGTCCGAGCCGCTGCAGGAAGGGCGCAACATGAGCATGATGCTCGCGCCCAGCAAAGAGGCCGGCAAGCAGGACGAGGAGTAGCGGCGCCTCAGTCGCCGGCGACCACGTCGGCGATCCGCTCGGCGGCGTGTCCGTCCCAGAGCGGGGGCGGCTCCGGTTTCCGCGCCGGGCGCTCCGCCAGCGCCGCGGGGATGCCGGCGATCGCCGCCGGGTCGAGGCCGAGCAGCGTGTTGGTGCCGGCGCGGATCGTCACCGGCCGCTCGGTGTTGTCGCGCAGGGTGAAGCAGGGGACGCCGAGGTAGGTCGTCTCCTCCTGGATCCCGCCGGAGTCGGTGAGCACGGCGCCGGCGTCGGCGAGCAGCGAGAGGAACTCGACGTAGCCGAGCGGCTCGGAGAGCAGCAGGCCCGGGTGGTCGGCCTCGACGGCCTCCATCTTCTTGCGCGTGCGCGGGTGGACCGGGAAGACGACCGGCCGCTCGGCGGCCAGCTCGGCGAGACGGTGGACGGTCTCCGGCAGCAGCTCGCCGTCGACCAGGGCCGGCCGGTGCAGGGTGACGAGCACGTACTCGCCGGCGGGCACGCCGAGGCGGGCAGCGGCGCCCGCCGCGCGGATGCGCTCCTCGAGCGCGACCAGGGTGTCGATCATCGTGTTGCCGACGAAGTGCATGCGCTCCTCGGCGATGCCCTCGGCGCGCAGGTTCCCGATCGCCTCCTCGCTGTGCAGGAAGAGCTGCTCGGAGAACTCGTCGGCGACGATCCGGTTGATCTCCTCCGGCATCGAGCGGTCGAAGCTGCGCAGCCCCGACTCGATGTGGCCGACCGGGATCTGCATCTTGACCGCGGTCAGCACGGCCGCGAGGGTGGAGTTGACGTCGCCGGGGACGAGGACCAGGTCCGGCCGCTCCTCCTCCAGCACCGGCTCCAGCCGTTCCATCACGCGCGCGGTCTGCGCCGCGTGGCTGCCCGAGCCGACCTCGAGCATGTGGTCCGGCGCCGGCACGTCGAGCTCCTCGAGGAAGATCTCCGACATTCCCCGGTCGTAGTGCTGGCCGGTGTGGACGATCGCGTGGCGGGAGTCGGGCAGGCGCCGTCGCAGCGCGCCGATCACCGGCGCCGTCTTGACGAAGTTGGGCCGCGTTCCGATCACGTAGACGATCCGCATCGGGCGGCAGCGTACCTGCGCCGTCCGCCGCCGCGACGGCCGTCGGCGCCGGTCTGCTTCAATACCCCTCCCGATGCCGAAGATGAAAACGCATTCCGGCGCCAAGAAGCGCTTCCGCAAGACCGCCAAGGGCAAGCTGCGTGGCCGCAAGGCGTACTCGAGCCACATCCTCGAGAAAAAGTCGCCGAAGCGGAAGCGGCAGATGGCGCGCCCGGTGGAGATCGCCAAGCCGGACGAAAAGCGGGTGCGCACGCTGCTCGGGGGTGGAAGATGAGCCGCGTCAAGCGCTCCGTCCACGCCCGCAAGAAGCGGCGCAAGGTGCTGAAGGAGGCGAAGGGCTACTTCGGCCGCAAGCACTCCTCCTACCGCTTCGCCAAAGAGCAGGTGCAGCGCTCCGGCATGTACGCGTACAGGGACCGGCGCAATCGCAAGCGCGAGTTCCGCCGGCTCTGGATCACGCGGATCAACGCCGCGGCGCGGCTCGAGGGGATGAGCTACTCGCAGCTGATGCACGGCCTCAACGAGGCCGGCGTCGAGGTGAACCGCAAGATGCTCGCCGAGATCGCGGTCTCCGACCGCGATGCCTTCCGCCGATTTGTCGAGCTTGCCCGGGAGGGCGCCGCCGCCTAGAGCGACAGCGCACACTCCACTTTCCCGGGCGGGCCGTCTTCACGGCCCGTTTTTTTTGCGCCGGACCCCCGGCCTTCGAGGAGAAGAACCGACCGAACCGAACCTGACACCGATGATCTCCAGCCCCCACAACGAGAAGCTGAAGCTGGTGCGCAAGCTGCACGAGCGCCGCCACCGCGAGCGCGAGCAGCTGTTCGCGACCGAGGGCGAGGACCTGCTCGAGGCCGGGCTCGCGGCGGGGGTCGAGCCGCGCTTCGTCCTCGTCGCGGCCGGCAGCGGGCTCGACGGCGAGCAGGTCGAGCCGGAGCTGCTCGCCGGGGTCTCGACGCTCGGCTCGGGGACGCGGGCGATCGCCGTCTGGCCGCGGGCCCTGGCGGAGCGGGTCGACGGCCCCTGCGTCTACCTGCACGGCGTCGCCGACCCCGGCAACGTCGGTGCGATCGCGCGCAGCGCGCACGCCCTGCTCGGCGGCGGCCTCGCGCTCGGTCCCGGCTGCGCCGACCCGTTCGGGCCGAAGGCCGTGCGGGCGAGCATGGGCTCGATCTTCGGCCACCCGCTCGCCGCGGTCGGGATCGACGCCACGCCGCGGCCTCGCGCCGCCCTCGTCGCCCACGGCGGCGCCGGGCTCGAGGCGCTCGACGGAGCGGCGACGCTCTGCCTCGGGGCCGAGCGCGAGGGCCTGCCGGGCGAGGTGCTGGGTCAGTGCGACACCCAGGTGACGATCCCGCTGCGGCCCGGCACGGAGTCGCTCAACGTCGCCGCCGCGGCTGCGATCGCCGCCCAGCGGATATCGTCGCTCGCCATGCGGGAGGCGGCCGAATGACGCTCGAGCGGATCGAGAAGATCGAGTCCGAGGCGACGGCCGCGATCGAGGCCGCCGCCGGCACCGCCGAGCTCGAGCAGCTGCGGGTCCAGTATCTGGGCCGCAAAGCCGAGCTGACGACGATCCTGCGCGGGATCGCCGAGCTGCCGCAGGGGGAACGGGGCGCCGTCGGCGGTGGCGGCAACCGCGTGCGCAAGGCGCTCGAGGCGCTGCTCGAGCGCCGCGCCGCCGAGCTCGACGCGGCCGAGCTGGAGCAGAGGCTCGCCGGCGACCGGATCGACGTCACCCTGCCCGGAGCGCCGGCGCATCCGGCCGGCCACCTGCACCTGATCACGCGCACGACGCGGCAGATCGAGGACGTGATGATCGGGCTCGGCTACCACGTGGTCGAGGGGCCCGAGATCGAGCACGACTACTACAACTTCACCGCCCTCAACCATCCGCCCGGGCACCCGGCGCGGATGCTCCAGGACACCTTCTACATCCAGTCCCATCCCGACGTTCTGCTGCGCACGCACACCTCGCCGGTGCAGATCCGGGCGATGGAGACGCAGCCGCCGCCGATCTTCGTGATCGTCCCCGGCAAGGTCTACCGGCGCGACTCCGACGCCACCCACAGCCCGATGTTCCACCAGGTCGAGGGCCTGGCGATCGGCGAGGGGATCACGCTCGCCGACCTCAAGGGAACCCTGGAGGGGATGCTGCGGGCGATCTTCGGACCGGAGCGCGAGATCCGCATGCGGCCGCACTTCTTCCCCTTCACCGAGCCGAGCGTCGAGGTCGACGTCTCCTGCTTCCGCTGCGGCGGCAGCGGCTCGCTGCCCGGCGGCGAGCGCTGCAATCTCTGCAAGGGCCAGGGCTGGATCGAGATCCTCGGCGCCGGCATGGTCGATCCCAACGTGCTCGGCTTCGTCGCCGAGCACGGCTACGACGCCGAGCGGGTGCAGGGCTTCGCCTTCGGCATGGGCGTCGAGCGGATCGCGATGCTGCGCCACGGCGTCCCCGACCTGCGGCGCTTCTTCGACAACGACGTGCGCATGCTGGAGCAGTTCTCGTGAGGGTGCCGTACTCATGGCTGCGCGAGTACTGCGACCCCGGCGTCGGCGCCGGCGAGCTGGCCGAGCGGCTGGCGATGACCGGGACCGAGGTCGAGCGGGTCGGAGTCGTCGGCCCGCCGGATCCCGCCGGGTTCGTCGTCGGCAGGGTCCTGACGCGCGAGAAGCACCCCGACGCCGACCGGCTCAGCGTTTGCACGGTCGATGCCGGCGACGGCGAGCCGCGCACGATCGTCTGCGGCGCCCCCAACGTCGACGCCGGCCAGACCGTGCCGGTGGCGCTGCCGGGGGCGACGATGCCGGGCGGGCAGAAGCTCGGCAAGGCGAAGCTGCGCGGGGTCGAGTCGCACGGGATGATCCTCTCCGCGGCCGAGCTCGAGGTGGCCGAGGAGTCGGCCGGGATCATGGTGCTCGACGACGGCGCCGCGCCGGGGACGCCGCTTGGCGAGGTCCTGCCCGTGGCCGAGCCCGTGCTCGAGCTCGAGGTGACGCCCAACCGCGCCGACTGCTTCGGCGTCTACGGGGTCGCGCGCGAGGTGCACGCGATCAGCGCCGCGCCGCTCGCCGCCGAGCCCTGGGCCGACGACGCGCCCGCCGACGGCGAGGGCGAGGCGGGCGACTGCGCCTCGGTGACGGTCGAGGTGCCGGAGCTCTGCCCGCGCTTCACCGCCCGCGTCTTCACCGACGTCACGATCGGCCCCTCGCCGGCCTGGCTGCAGGCGCGCCTCAGCGCCGCCGGCCAGCGCCCGATCAACAACGTCGTCGACATCACCAACTACGTGATGCTGCTGACCGCGCAGCCGCTGCACGCCTTCGACCTCGACGAGGTGCCGAACGGAGCGCTGACCGTGCGCGCCGCGCGCGAGGGCGAGAAGATGACCACGCTCGACGACGTCGAGCGGACCTTCGACGCCGAGACCGTGCTCGTCTGCGACGAGCGCGGCCCCTCTGGCATCGCCGGGATCATGGGCGGCCAGGTCTCCGAGGTCTCCGAGCGGACCACGCGGGTGCTGCTCGAGGCAGCGAACTGGAACGGGACCAACGTCCTGCGCACCTCGCGCCTGCTCGGCCTGCGCTCGGAGGCCTCGTCGCGCTTCGAGAAACAGCTCCACCCGGAGTTGTGCATGCGCGCGCAGCGGCTCGCCTCGCGGCTGCTGGTCGAGCTCTGCGGGGCGAAGCTCGTGCCGGGGACGATCGACGTCGCCGCGCCGGCGCCCGAGGCCGCCTCGATCCGGCTGCGGGACGAGCGGGTCAGCGGCCTGCTCGGGATGGAGATCGCGCAGGCCGACCAGGTCGCCTACCTGGAGCGGCTCGGCTTCGGCGTCGCGAGCGACGGCGACGACCTCCTGGTCGCGGTCCCGCCCGACCGCCACTACGACGTCACCCGCGAGGTCGACCTGATCGAGGAAGTCGCCCGCGTCCACGGGATCGACGAGCACCTGCCCTCGACCCTGCCCGCCGTCGGCCAGGCCGGCGGCCTGCGCCGCGACCAGCGCCTGCGCCGCCGCGCCGAGGACGCCCTGCGCGACCTCGGCTTCGACGAGATCGTCGGCTGGAGCTTCACCGACGCCGGCGAGGCCGGGCGGCTGCGGATCCCGGCCGAGGACCCGCGGGCGCAGCCGGTCGTCGTCTCCAACCCGCTCTCCGAGGAGCAGTCCGTCATGCGCACGACCCTGCTTGGCTCGCTGCTCGGCGCCGCCCGGCGCAACCTCGCCCGCGACGCCGATCGCGTCGCCCTCTTCGAGTCCGGCCGCGCCTACCTGCCGGGCGAGGCTGCCGGCGTGCCGCTCGCCGGCGGCTTCGGTGGCGAGACGAGCGCGCCGTTCGTGGAGGCGCACCGGCTCGGGGCGCTTGCCGTGGGGGCGTTGACGCCGCCGTCGTGGCGGGGTGTCGCGCAGGCGGCTGACTTCTACGCGCTCAAGGGAGTGCTCGACGGGGTCGCGGCGCGGCTCGGCGCGACGACTGCGCTCGAACCTGTGCTCGAGCCCAGTCTGCACCCCGGGCGCTCGGCGCGGGTGCTCGTGGATGGGACCGAGGCAGGCTGGATCGGCGAGCTGCACCCGCTGGTCTGCCGCGCCTGGGACCTCGACGCCGCGGTCGGCTTCGAGATCGACCTGGCGGCGCTGGTCGATGTCGCCACGGCGGGCGAGGAGACGTTCGAGGACGTGACCACCTATCCCTCCGTGCGCCAGGACCTCGCCGTCGTCGTCCCCGCGGACGTCTCGGCGGCGCGAGTGCGCGACGCGGTCCTCGCCGGCGGCGGCGAGCTGCTGCGCGCGGCCGAGGTCTTCGACCTGTTCGAGGGCGAGCAGCTGGGGGAGGGGCGCAAGAGCCTCGCCCTGCGGCTCGAGTTCCGCGCCGCCGATCGCACCCTCACCGACGAGGAGGTCGCCGAGCGGCGCGAGGCGATCGTCGCCGCCCTGAACAAGATCGGAGGGTCCCCACGTGAGTGAACAGGCAAGAGTCCTCGTCGCCGGGGCATCCGGCTTCACCGGCGCGCTCGCCGCCGAGCTGGCCTGGCGCCACCCCGGCATGGAGCTGGCCGCGGCGACCTCGCGCAGCGACGCCGGCCGGCGACTGACCGAGCTCTACCCGCGCTACCGGGCGCCGGTCGAGCTGACCGAGCTCGACCTCGAGGCGCTGCCCGACGTCGACGCGGCGATCGTCGCCTACCCGCACGGCGCCGCCGCGCCGACCGTCGCCGCCCTGCGCGAGCGGGACGTCGTCGTCGCCGACCTCTCTGCCGACTTCAGGCTGCGCGACACGGCGACCTACGAGCGCTGGTATGGCGAGCACGGCGCGCCGCAGCTGTTCGGCGGCGCCGTCTACGGGCTGGCCGAGCTCTACCGCGAGCAGCTGCGGGGGGCGAAGCTCGCCGCCGTGCCCGGCTGCTACCCGACCGCGAGCGTGCTCGGCCTGGCGCCGCTGGCCGAGCGCGGTCTGCTGACCGACGTCGTCGTCAGCGCGATGCAGGGCACCAGCGGCTACGGGCGCAGCAGCGACGACCTCGTCCACTTCAGCGCGATGACCGAGAACGCCTTCCCCTACAAGACCGAGGGCCACCGCCACCGGCCGGAGATCGAGCAGGAGCTGGCGGCGCTCGGCAGCGCCGCGCCGGTGACCTTCGTCCCGCACCTGCTGCCGCTCGACCAGGGCGAGCTGACGACCTGCTTCGCGCAGCTGAGCGAGCCGCTGGACAAGGACGCCGTGCAGGCGCTCTTCGCCGAGCGCTACGCGGACGAGCCCTTCGTGAAAGCGCTCGATTTCCCACCCAACCTGCGCGCCGTGCGCGAGACGAACGAGTGCCACGTCTACGTCACGGTCGAGGAGCATGGCCGCGTGCTCGCCTTCTCGGCGATCGACAACATCTGGAAGGGCGCCGCGAGCCAGGCGATCCAGTGCCTCAACCTGATGCTCGGCTTCGCGGAGACGGAGGGGCTGACGTGAGCGAGCCCTTCTTCAGGTCGCGCTGGGTCACCCCGCCCGCCGGCGTCGAGCAGCTCGACCTGGCGACGCTGGCGCCGGGCTTCCGCGCCGGCGCCGCGCACTGCGGCCTCAAGGGGGGCGGCAAGACCGACGTCGGGCTCGTCGTCTGCGACGCGCCCGAGGTCTCCTCGTCGCTGCTGCTCACCCGCAACGCCTCCGCGGCGGCGCCGGTGCGCGTCTGCCGGCAGCGGGTCGACGGCGGCGCCGTGCGCGCCGCGGTCGTCAACGCCGGCAACGCCAACGCCGAGACCGGCGAGCAGGGGATGGCCGACGCCTGGGCGATGTGCGAGCGGGCCGGCGCCGGGTTGGGCCTGGACCCGAGCCTCGTCGCCGTCGCCGAGACCGGCGTGATCGGCGTGCCGCTGCCGATCGAGGCCGTGCTGCCGGGAATCGACGAGGCCGCCGCGGCGCTCTCCCCGGACGGGGGCGGGGCCTTCGCCGAGGCGATCATGACCACCGACCGCTGGCCGAAGAGCTGCACGCTGCGGGCCGGCGGCGTGACGCTCTCCGCCCAGGCGAAGGGCGCCGGGATGATGCAGCCCGACTTCGCCACGATGCTCTGCTTCGTGCAGACCGACGCCGTGGTCGAGGACATGGACGCTGCGCTGCGCGGCGCCGTCGCCTCCTCCTTCGAGCGGGTCACCGTCGACGGCCAGACGAGCACCAACGACACCGTGCTGCTGCAGGCCAGCGGCGCGGCCGGCGCGCCGCTGCCCGCCGGGCTGCTGGAGGCGGTGCTGCTGCAGCTGGCGCTGGAGATCGTCGCCGACGGCGAGGGCGCCGTGCGGGTCGGCAGGATCGGCGTCGAGGGCGCCGCCTCGGACGCCGAGGCCGAGCGGGTCGCGCGCACGATCGCCAACTCGCCGCTGGTCAAGACGGCGCTCTTCGGCCGCGACCCGAACTGGGGCCGGATCGCGCAGGCGGCCGGGATGGCGCTCGCCGGCGAGGACCTGGAAGAGATCGGCGCCGACTCGATCGACGCCGCCGAGCTGGCCGAAGAAACGCCGGAGGCGGAGATCGGGCTGCGGCTCGACCGCGGCGACGGGGCCGCTCACGTCTACTTCTCCGACCTGGGCTACGAGTACGTCCGCATCAACGCCGAGTACACCTCATGACGCTGCAAACCGGCGCATCTCGGGGTCTTCGGTCGGTCTGCTCGGGTCACGCACGAAAACGTGCGCTCCCCTCACATCCCTCCCTGCATCCCCCAATCTGCTTGGTTTTCGCGCCATGAGAAAGGCCTGGAGATGACGAATCCATCGAATCAAGCGAGCGTCGAGACCCTCCTCGAGGCGCTTCCTTACATCAGGGACTTCCACGGGCGCACCATGGTGATCAAGTACGGCGGTGCGGCAATGCAGGATCAGCAACTGCGGGAGAAGTTCGCCACCGATGTCGTGCTTCTTAAGTACGTCGGCTTGAATCCGGTAATCGTCCACGGCGGCGGCCCGGAGATCACGGAGTACATGAAGAGGCTGAACATCGACGTCAAGTTCCACGAGGGTCTGCGCGTGTCCGACGCCGAGACCGTCGAGGTGGCGAAGATGGTGCTGCGCGGAAAGCTCAACTCGGAAATCGTTCGTCGTCTCAACCGACACGGCCAACCAGCTGTGGGCCTCTCGGGAGAGGACGGAGGGCTGTTTGGAGTGAAGCCAGTGCCCAACGCCGACGAGCTCGGCTTCGTCGCGTCCGTTGAGAGTGTCGACGTCGATGTCATCAACCACATCGCCGAGGACTACATCCCCGTGATCGCCTCCTCCGCCACGGACAAGGACGGCCAGCCGTACAACGTCAATGCCGATGAGGCGGCCGGCAAGGTTGCGGCGGCACTGGGTGCCTACAAGGTGATCTTCCTCACCGACGTGCAGGGTTGGTTCGAGGATCCCGACAACGAGCGCTCGCTGGTCTCGCATGCCACCGTCGAGGAGATCGAGAAAGAACTCTTCAATATCGGTGGGGGCATGCGTCCGAAGCTTCAAGCGTGCGTCGATGCGATTCGCGGGGGGGTCGAATCCGCTCACATCATCGATGGCCGTCAGCCGCACAGCCTGCTGCTGGAGCTTTTCACCGACGGTGGCGTCGGCACGTGGGTCACCGCCTCATGACGCTGGCCGAGCTGCAGCAGCGCGAGCAGCGCTGGCTGATGCAGACCTACAAACGGGCGCCGGTCGAGTTCGTCCGCGGTGAGGGGGCCGTGCTCTGGGACTCCGAGGGCAGGGAATACCTCGACTTCCTCGCCGGCATCTCGGTCTGCTCGGTCGGTCACTGTCACCCGGCCGTGGTCGAGGCCGTGCGCGAGCAGGCCGGCAGGCTGATGCACGTCTCCAACCTCTTCTACACCGAGCCGATGGTGCGGCTGGCGGAGCGGCTCTCCCGCGCCAGCCTCGGCGGCAAGGTCTTCCTCGCCAACTCCGGCACCGAGGCGAACGAGTGCGCGATCAAGCTGGCGCGCAAGCGGGCCCACGCGCGCGGGGTCGAGAACCCGGAGATCGTCAGCTTCGAGCGCGACTTCCACGGGCGCACCTACGGGGCGTTGTCGGCGACGCCGAAACTGGCCGAGGACCCGGCGCTGGGGCCGATGCTGCCGGGCTTCCGCTCGGTTCCGTTCGACGATCCGGGGGCGCTGCGCGACGCCGTCTACGAGGAGACCGCGGCGGTGCTGATCGAGCCGATCCAGGGCGAGTCGGGCGTCTACCCGCTGAGCGAGGAGACGCTGCTTGCCGCGCGTCAGGCATGTGACGAAAGCGGCGCGCTGCTGATCCTCGACGAGATCCAGGCGGGGATGGGGCGGACGGGGTCGCTCTGGGCCTACGAGCAGACCCCGGTGCGGCCGGACCTGCTGACCGCCGCGAAGGCGCTGGGCGGCGGGCTGCCGATCGGCGCCTGCGTCGCCGCGGAGGCGCTCGGCGACGTGCTCGCGCCCGGCGACCACGGCTCGACCTTCGCCGGCGGCGCGGTCGTCTCGGCGGCGGCGCTCGCCGTGCTCGAGCTCGTCGACGACGCGGCGCTGCTGCGCGGCGTGCGCGAGCGCGGCGCCGAGCTGCGCGAGGGGCTGCTCGGGCTCGACGGGGTCGTCGAGGTCCGCGGCCGCGGCCTGATGCTGGGCGTCGGGCTCGGCGACGGGATCGACGCCGCCGCGGTCGGCGCCGACCTGCTCGGGCGCGGCCTGATCGTCAACGTGCCCGAGCCGGGCACCCTGCGGCTGCTGCCGCCGCTGACGGTCGATTCGGACCAGATCGGGCGGGCGATCGCGCTGATCTCGGAATCGCTTCTAAGCTGTTCGGGCGGATGAGCGCCGAGAAGCTGCCACCCAGGGACCGCCCGCCGACTTCGGCCGCGGACGCCGCCTCGCGCCTGGCGACGATCGTCGACGCGGCCGAGCGCGCCGCCGCCGGCGTCATCGACGACGCCGAGAAGCAGGCGCGGCAGCAGATCGAGGAGGCGCGGGGACGCGCCGACAGGATCGTCGCCGAGCGTCTGCGCGAGCTCGCCGACGAGCTCGATCCTCCCGAAGCGGGCGTCGTCCGCGGCCACCTGAAGCCGGTCGAGGACCATCGCGGGGAGGATGGCGAGGTGGCCGAGATGGCGCCGCGCCACTCGGGCTCGGCCGGAGCGCGGCTGCTCGCCACCCAGATGGCGATCTCCGGCGCCGGGCGGGACGAGATCGAGGCCCGCCTGCGCGGCGGTTTCGAGATCGAGGACACGAGCGAGATCCTCGACGCAATCCTCGGCCCGGAGTCCTAGCCGCACCCGCCCCGACGGCCGCCCCGCCGTAGGATCAGCCGATCATGCACGACGACCCGACCCGCATCATGGGCCAGCCGGGCGAGCCCGGAAAACCCGGCCGTCCGCACGGCAACGTGCGCCTGCTCGTCGCCGGTCTGATCGCGGTGATCGTCGGCCTGGTGATCGCGATCGTCGTGATCGCCTCCGGCAGCGGTGGCGACGGCACCACGGTCACCGCGCCGGCGACGGCCGCGCCGACCACCGGCTCGCAGCCGAGCGCCGAACCGACCGAATCCACGCAGGGCGGGCAGTCCGGGGGTGAGGAAGCGCCCGCCGAAGAAACCGCGGAACCGCCGGCCGAAGCCGAAGAAGCCGAAGAAGCGGAAGCGACGCCCGAAACGGAAGAAGAAGCCGGCAGCGGCGGAATCCCCGCCGAATGAGCGAGCCGTCCCCCGACCAGGTTCGCACCGCGAGCTACGAGGCCGACCCGGCCGCGGTCGAGCGTGTCCTGCTGCTCTACTCGGGCGGCCTCGACACCAGCGTGATGCTGAAATGGATCCAGGACCGCTACGAGGCCGAGGTCGTCTGCCTCACGGTCAACCTCGGCCAGCCGGGCGAGGACTACGCCGTGATCGAGGACAAGGCCAAGCGCCTCGGCGCGCTCGAGTGCCACGTGGTCGACGCGCGCGAGCGCTTCGCCGAAGACTTCGTCCTGCCGGCGATCAAGGCGAACGCGCTCTACGGCGGCGGCTACCCGCTCTTCACCGCCCTCGGCCGGCCGCTGATCGCCGAGCTGGCGGTCGAGTACGCGCGGCGCAGCGGCTGCGACACGATCGCCCACGGCTGCACCGGCAAGGGCAACGACCAGGTGCGGATCGAGGGAACTGTGGCGACGCTGGCGCCGGAGCTGAAGACGATCGCGCCGGTGCGCTCCTGGCAGATGGGCCGCGAGGAGGAGATCGCCTACGCGCGCGAGCACGGGATCCCGGTCAAGGGCGGCGCCGAGGTGACGCCCTACTCGATCGACGACAACCTCTGGGGGCGCTCATCGGAGGGCCGCTGGATCGAGGATCTCGGCCACGCGCCCGAGGACGACGTCTTCCAGCTGGTGACGCGGCCCGAGCAGGCGCCGGACGAGGCGCAGACCGTGACGGTCGAGTTCGAGGCCGGGGTGCCGGTCGGCTTCGACGGCGAGCGCCTCGGGCCGGTCGAGCTGCTCGAAGCCGCCGCCGAGGCCGGCATCCGCCACGGGGTCGGCATCGTCGACCACATTGAGGACCGCATCGTCGGGCTCAAGGTGCGCGACATCTACGAGGTGCCGGCGGCGGCGATCCTGCTGCCCGCCCATCAGGAGTTGGAGAAGCTGGTCGGCACGATCCACCAGAACCAGTTCAAGCCGGGGATGGACCAGAAGTGGGCCTACCTCGTCTACGCCGGCCTCTGGTGGGAGCCGCTGCGCTCCGACCTCGATGCGTACATGGATGCAGTCAACGCCCAGGTGACGGGGACGATCGGCCTGCGCCTGTACAAAGGAAGCGTGCGAGTCGTCACCCGCTCCTCGCCGAACGCCGTCTACGACGCCGACCTGGCCTCGTTCGCCGAGTCCGGTGGGCTGTTCTCGCAGACCGCCTCGCCCGGCTTCATCGAGCTCTGGTCGCTGCAGTCGCGCATGGCGCACCGCCTGCGTCGGCGTGGGGAGGAGGGCTGATGTACGACAAGTTCGGCAAGGCCGCCCTGCGCTTCACGATCTCGTATCTGCGGCGGCGCTACCGGCGCGAGATCAGGCTCGGCATCGGCATCGGCGCGCTCGCGATCGGCGTCGTGGTCTACCTCGCCAACCGGGAAGTCCCGGAGGGCTAGAGGTCAGGTGTCGCCATGCGCTGGAAGCCCGCAGTCGCGTTTCTCGCAATAGCTCTGCTCAGCGTCGCCTCGGCCCGCGCCGCCGATATCGGCGCCCTGCGCGACAAGGTCGGCGGGGCGCGCGAAGAAGCGGCCTCGCTGGGGGGTCAGATCCGCGCCACGCAGGAACGGCTTGCGGCGACCGAAGCCGAAGCCGCGGCCGCCGCGGCGCGCGAGCGGCACCTGTCCGACCTGCTCGCCCACGGACGCGAGCGGGCGGCGCGCCTGGCGGCGAAGGTCGAGCGGGCGGAAGCGCGGCTCGCCGCCGAGCGGCGGCGCCTGCGCCGGGCGCGTCACGCCCTCGCCGCGCGGCTGGTCGCGATCTACGAGGCCGGCGCTCCGAGCACGGCCAGCATCGTGCTCGAATCGGGCGACGTGAACGAGCTCGAGGTGCGCAGCGAATACCTGCAGCGGATCCAGGAATCCGACACGGCGCTGGCGGCGCGGGTCGAGCAGGTGCGCAACCGGGTGCGCCACGAGCTCGACCTGGTCGCGGCGCTCAAGGCGCGCGTCGACGCCTACAACGAAGAGCTCGCAGCCGCGCGCTCCGAAATCGCCGCGGTGCGGGCGAAGGCCGACGCGACGGCCGCGCGCCTCGACTCGCTGGCGGCGGAACGCTCGGCGGCGCTGTCGAAGCTCAAATCGCGGATCGGCCAGTGGGTGAAGGAGATCGAAGCGGCGGAAGCCGCGAGCCGCGCCGCGGCCGAAGAAACCGTCGGCCGCTGGCTCGGCGGCCCCTACTCGATCCCGACCTACATCGTGATGTGCGAGTCGGGCGGCAACTACGGCGCGGTCAACCCCAGCAGCGGCGCCGGCGGCGCCTACCAGATCCTGCCCTCGACCTGGGCGCTCTACGGCGGCAGCGGCGCTCCCCAGGACGCGCCAAAGGCCGAACAGGACCGGATCGCCGCCGAAATCTGGGCCGACTCCGGCGGCAGCGCCTGGGTCTGCGCCGGCTGAAACCGCACCGCACAGGCATTTCGCCACAAACCCGTGCGCAACATTTTGCATTCAGCGCGCCATCCGCGCGTCGCGACCGTCTAGCGTGCAATCATGCAGACAATGGAACGCGGTGCCACGGACGAGAAGATCGACCGCCTCGACGGGCGGGTCCTCCGCGTGGAGGAGAAAGTCGACGGCTTGGACAGACGAGTCGTCCGCCTGGACGAGAAAGTCGACGGCTTGGACAGACGAGTCGTCCGCCTGGACGAGAAAGTCGACGACCTCGATGGGCGAGTCCTGCGTTTGGACGAGAGGGTCGATGGGCTGGACAAGCGGGTTGGCCGGGTCGAGACGGCAGTCGTCGAGCTGAGCCGCGAGATGCACGCCGAATTCCGCTCCCTGCGCGGCGAGATCAAATCGATGCAGACGATGATGATCGGCGGCTTCATCACCATGTCCGCGGCGATGATCGGCGGCTTCACCGCTTTGTTCTCGCAGCTGTAGGCAGGGGAGGGTCGTCGGGCGTCGAAGCGGGGTCCCATGTTCGTGCGCAAGAAGCGAGGGTCGGCCGCGCGCCGCAAGCCGAAAGCCAAATCCAAGGGAAAGTCGCGGATCCCGCGACCCCACCTGCCCGAGGGGTTGCAGCAGCGCCACCTCGACCTGATCGGCCTCTTCCTGATCGCCGCCGGCGTCTACCTCTGCTTCGTGCTCTTCTTCGGCTGGGACGGAGGCAAGGTCGGCTACGGGCTCGAAACCGGGCTCGAGTACCTGCTCGGCGCGGTCGGCGCGCGGATCGTCACCGTGCTGATGCTCGCGGCCGGCGCGATGCTCGTCACCGGCACCTCGGTCTCGACCGTCGCCCGCGGCCTCGGTCGCGGTGTCCACCACACCTTCAGCGGCGGCCGCAACGTCGCCCAGACCGCGATCCAGCACCGCGAGGAGCGCCGCGCGCAGAAGGAGCTCGAGACCAAGGTAGCCCCGACCGACGTGATGAGCACCTACCCGGAGACGGACGAGCTCGAGCCGACCGTGGCTTCGGGCGGCGACGTTTTCGCCGACGACTTCGCCGGCGCGAGCGGCGAAGCCGCGGACGCGCAGGACGAGGGTATGGCTTCCGACAGTCCCTTTCCCGCCGCCCCCGGACGCGAAGCGGAGGAGGCGGCGGCTGATTCCAAAACGCCGCCCTCGCCCGACTCCGATCACGATCTGATTCCCTCGGAGGCGGGCGAGGGCCTTGGCGCAACCGCACAAGGGGCGCCAGAAAGCCCCGGCGACGCGGAGCAGCCCTCCCTCACCCCGATGGGCAACAAACGCGGCGTGACCGAATCGGAGCAGATCGACTACCGGCCGCCGCCGGCCAAGGCCCTGGAGAAGGGCAAGGGCGACAGCGGCCCCGATCCGCGCGACCACGAGGCGATCGGCCGCAAGCTGGTCGAGACGCTCGGCCACTTCGGCGTCGAGGCGAAGATCGTCGGCATCGTCAGCGGCCCGCACGTCTCGCGCTTCGAGCTGCGCCTCGCCCCGGGCACCAAGGTGAAGAAAGTCACCGAGCTCTCCAACGACCTCGCCTACGCGCTCGCCTCGACCGACATCCGCATCCTCGCGCCGATCCCCGGCAAGCAGGCGGTCGGGGTCGAGGTGCCGAACACGCGCCGGCGCCTGGTCCGGCTCGGCGACATCTACGCCGGCCGCCCGGAGAAGACCTCGCCGCTGGTCGCCTGGCTGGGCAAGGGGATCGACGGCAACGCCGTCTCGGTCGACCTGGCGAAGATGCCGCACGTGCTCGTCGCCGGCACCACCGGCTCGGGCAAGTCCGGCTGCGTCAACGCGATCCTCTCCTCGATCCTGATGCATGCCTCGCCCAACGACGTCCGCCTCGTCCTCGTCGATCCCAAGCAGGTCGAGCTCAACCACTACGAGCACGTTCCGCACCTGCTGACGCCGGTCGTCACCTCGCCGCGGCTGGCCGCCAACGTGCTCGCCAACCTGATCGGCGAGATGGAGAGCCGCTACGGGATCATGGGCGAGGCCCGCTGCCGCAACCTCGGCGAGCTCAACCGGGCGCGCGCCAAGGCGGGCGAACCGCCGCTGCCGCACATCCTCTGCGTGATCGACGAGCTCGCGGACCTGATGATGGTCTCCCCGGCCGAGGTCGAGGACTCGATCATCCGCCTGGCCCAGAAGTCGCGCGCCACCGGCATCCACCTGGTGCTGGCGACGCAGCGGCCCTCGACCGACATCATCACCGGCACGATCAAGGTCAACATCCCGGCCCGGATCGCCTTTGCCGTCTCCTCGCAGACCGACTCGCGGGTGATCCTCGACCAGGGCGGGGCGGAGGCCCTGCTCGGCCAGGGGGACATGCTCTTCCGCGGCGCCGGGACCTCGAAGATGGCGCGCGTCCAGGGCGCCTTCGTCACCGAGGAGGAGATCGCCCGGATCACCGGCCACTGGGCCAAGCAGGGCGAACCGGAGTTCGAGGCCGAGCTGCTCGAGGTGCGCGAGGAGAAAGGCGTCGAAACCGAGGACGACTTCGATCCCGACGCCGACGACCTGCTCGACGAGGCGATCCGCACCGTCGTGCAGACCGAAACCGCCTCGGTCTCGATGATCCAGCGCCGCCTGCGGGTCGGCTACACCCGTGCCGGCAGGCTGATCGACATGCTCGAGCGCCGCGGCGTGATCTCCGGCTACGAGGGCTCCAAGCCGCGCCAGGTGCTGATCACGGAGGCCGACCTGCCGCGCGTGCTCGGCGACGGCGATGGGGCGGCCGAGCCGATCGCCGCCGAGCCCGAGGCTTCGCCCTAGACCCTCGGAATCGCGCGGTTCCTTTTTCGCCTTATCGGCGAATATGGAGCCCCGCGGGCTGGTCGTTTCACGTCCGGGTCGCTTAATGGACACAATGTCGCCGTGGCCACCGGCATCGGCGAAACCCTGCGCGAGGCGCGCAGCCGGCGCAAAGTCGACCTCAACGAGGTCGAAGCGGCGATCAAGATCCGCGTCCGCTATTTGCAGGCGATCGAGAACGAGGAGTGGGACGCGCTCCCCGGTGGCGCCTACACGCGCGGCTTCATCCGCACCTACGCCAACTACCTCGGCCTCGACGGCGACCGCCTGGCCGACGACTACAAGCGCAGCGCCGCGCCGAGCGATGGCGAGCGGGTGCCGAGGCGGGTCGAGCCGGTGCCGACGGGCGCCCGCCCGTCGCGCTCGCGGCTGCGCGGCTGGCCGACGATCGCGCTGGTCTGCGCGGTTCTCGTCGCGGTGGTGGTGGGAATCGCCCTGACGGGCGGTGGCGGGGGCGGTGGATCGTCCTCCTCCTCGAGCGGCGGCGAAGCGGCCACGCAGCGCCGGAAGCAGGCCAAGAAGAAGAACGCCAAGGCGACGAAGCCGGGCGTCTCGATGCGCCTCGCGGCGACGGCCGAAGTCTGGGTCTGTCTGCTCGACGCGGAAGGGAAGCCGCTGGTCGAAGGCCAGATCCTCGCCGAAGGCGAAGAAGCCGGCCCATACCGCTCGCGCGGCTTCGAAATGGCTTTCGGCAACGGCAATGTCGCCGTCTACGTCGACGGCAAGCCGGCCGAGATCGCCGCAAGCTCGAGCCCCGTGGGCTACGCGGTCGACGGCAGCGGCAGGTTGAGCGAGCTGGAAGAAGGCGAAAGGCCGTCCTGCGAATGACACACAACGCCGCCTCCTCTGCTCCCGCGAATGACTAGAAAGGTGGATATGGAGGGGGATTCGCTCCCGCGTCCGGGGGCGGCTGGGGCGGTTCGCGCCGGGATCGTCGTAACCGGGACGGAGGTGATCACCGGGCGGATCGCCGACGGCAACGGGCCCTGGATCTCCGAACGGCTGGCCGAGCTCGGGGTCGACGTCGCCCACATCGCCGTGGTCGCCGACCGTCCCGACGACCTCGAGGCGGCGCTGCGCTTCATGGCGAGCGAGAGGATGGACCTGATCGTCACCTCGGGCGGCCTCGGCCCGACCGCCGACGACCTGACCGCCGAGATCGTCGGCCGCTTCGCCGGCCGCGAGCTGGTCCTCGACGAGGAGATGGAGGAGAAGATCGCCGCGATCCTGCGCGGCTTCGCCCGCCGCTTCAACTTCGACGAGGAGGCCGTGAGGGCAGCCAATCGCAAGCAGGCGATGGTGCCCGAGGGCGCGCAGGCGCTCGACCCCGTGGGAACCGCGCCGGGCCTGGTCGTGCCCGCCGAGGAGCGTGTGGCGATCGTCCTGCCGGGGCCGCCGCGCGAGCTGCAGCCGATGTGGCCGCGGGCGATCGAGTCGGCCGCCGTGCGGGCGGTGCTCGCCCGGGCGACGCCGCTGCTCGCCTACACGATCCGCATGTTCGGCATCCCGGAGTCCGAGATCGCGGCGAGCCTGCGCGAGATCGAGGCCGGCGGCGTCGATCTCGGCGCGGTCGAGATCACGACCTGCCTGCGCCGCGGGGAGATCGAGATCGACGTGCGCTACCGGGCCGAGGCGGCCTCGGTGGCGGAAGCGGTGCGGACCGGTCTGGTCGAGCGTCACCGGCGCCAGACCTTCAGCGTCGACGGCGAGACGCTCGACGCCCAGCTCGCGCGTCTGCTCGCCGGGCGCAGGCTGGGGCTGGCCGAGTCCTGCTCGGGCGGCCTGCTGGCGGCGCGGATCACCAACCTGCCCGGCGCGTCGGCCTACTTCGCCGGCGGTGTCGTCGCCTACTCGAACGAGGCGAAGGCGGAGCTGCTCGGCGTCGACCCGGCGCTGATCGAGGCCCGCGGCGCCGTCTCGCCCGAGGTCGCAGAGGCGATGTCGCGCGGCGCCCTGGAGCGCTTCGGGGCCGACGTCGGCGTCTCGATCACCGGCATCGCCGGACCGGACGGCGGCAGCGAGGAGAAGCCGGTCGGCTACGTCTGCTTCGACGCCCGCGTCGCCGACGGCACGAGCATCGCCCGCGATCCGGTGATCCCCGGCGGCCGCGAGGACATCCGCGAGCGCTCCGCGCTGGTCGCGATGCACCTGCTGCGCACCTTGCTCGGCGGCGAAGACGCACCTCTGTAGCGAAGGCTGCGCTGACTTTTTTCCTTGTGCGCGCATCTCGTGCGTCGAGACCCCCTAAGGTCGCGGCAATGACGAAGGGGAGGCTGAAGAGCCCGCGGGCGCGGTTGTTCGTCGCCCTCGACCTGCCCGACCGGGTGCGGGCGGCGATCGCCGCCTGGGGCGGCAGAGAGCTGACCGATCCGGCGCTGCGCCCGGTGCGGGAGGAGTCGCTGCACGTGACGCTCGCCTTCCTCGGCTGGACGGCGGAGAAGCAGGTCTCGCGGCTCGGCGAGATCGTCGCCGCGAGCGCCGGCCCGGCGCCGCGGATCGCGCTCTCCGGTCCGGTTGCGCGCCCGGAGCGCGGTCGGCCGCGCCTCTTCGCCCTCGCGGTCGAGTCGCCGGCGGCGATGGCGCTGCAGCGGAGCCTGGAGGAGAGGCTCGTCGCCGCGCATCTCTACGAGCCCGAGAGGCGTCCCTTCTGGCCGCACGTGACCGTCGCCCGGGTGCGCCGCGAGGAACGCGGATCGAAGCGCCCGGCGCCGGTGTCCAAGCTTCCCGGGGCGCTGCCGAAGGAGCTCTTGCAGCCCTTCGGTGGCGTCCGATTGACGCTCTACCGTTCGCAACTCAAACCGCGCGGTGCGCAGTACACGCCGCTGGCGCAAGTCGAGCTGCCCGCAGGCGGCAGCAGTGAGGTGGAATAGAGATGGCAGACAAGAAAGCGGCCCTGAAAGACGCCTCGAAGGAGGCGAAAGCAAAAGACGCGGCGCTCGAAGCGGCCGTCACCGGGATCAAGCGCGAGTTCGGCGAGGGCTCGCTGATGCGCCTCGGCGCCGACGCGACGATCAAGATCCCGGCGGTCTCCACCGGTGCCCTCTCGCTCGACTTGGCGCTGGGCATCGGCGGCGTGCCGCGCGGGCGGATCGTCGAGATCTTCGGTCCCGAGTCCTCGGGCAAGACGACGCTGATCTACCACATCATCGCCGAGGCCCAGAGCCGCGGCGGGATCTGCGCCTTCATCGACACCGAGCACGCGATCGACCCCACCTACGCGCGCAAGATCGGCGTCGACACCGACGAGCTGCTCGTCTCCCAACCCGACTACGGCGAGCAGGCGCTGCAGATCGCCGATCGCCTGATCGCCTCCGCGGCGATCGACGTGGTCGCGATCGACTCGGTCGCCGCGCTGACCCCGAAAGCCGAGCTCGACGGCCAGATCGGCGACACCACGGTCGGCCTGCAGGCGCGGCTGATGTCGCAGGCGATGCGCAAACTGGCCGGCAACCTCAACCGCACCAACACGGTCTGCCTCTTCACCAACCAGATCCGCGAAAAGGTCGGCGTCCAGTTCGGCTCGCCGGAGACCCAGCCCGGCGGGCGGGCGCTGAAGTTCTACTCCTCGCAGCGCCTCGACATCCGCCGCATCGAGACGCTCAAGGAAGGGACCGAGGCGGTGGGCAACCGGGTGCGGGTCAAAGTCGTCAAGAACAAGGTCGCCTCGCCCTTCCGTCAGGCCGAATTCGACATCGAGTACGGGGTGGGGATCTCGCGCGAGGGCGGGCTGCTCGACTTCGGCATCGAGCACGACCTGGTGCAGAAATCGGGCTCCTTCTTCTCCTACGGCGACACGCGCCTCGGCCAGGGGCGCAACAACGCCAAGCGGTTCCTCGCCGAGAACCCCGAGATCGCGAGCGAGCTGGAGGCGAAGATCCGCGCCGCGCTGGGAATCGGCGGGGAGGCGGCTGCGCCGGAGGCCGAGGCTGAGTCCAAGGTCGAAGAGCCGCCCCCGGTCGCCGAGGCGGCCTGATCCCGCCCGGCAGGCAGGTGAATTAGACAAATGCGTCTATGGGAGTAGCATGGCTCCCTAGATGAGATTCATGCCGTCGTGGATGTATTCACGCGGCAACGGCTCGGAGGCTGAACGGGCTCTGGACCGGCTGGAGGCGTTGGACGCTCAGCTCGGTGAGTTGCGTCGCGCCGAACTGGAACGGATCTCCGCGCTCACCGCCGCCGAGGCGCGGCGGTTGCTGATCGACGAAGTCGAGGCCGAGGCGCGCCGTCAGGCCGGCCTGACGCTGCGTCGGATCGAGGAGGAGACTCGAATCGAAGCGGCGCAGCGGGCGCGCAGCATCCTCGCCGCCGCGACCCAGCGCATGGCCGGAGCCCACGCGGCGCAGACGACGACACAGCTGGTCGCGCTGCCCAGCGAGAACATGAAGGGCAGGATCATCGGCCGCGAGGGGCGCAACATCCGCGCCCTCGAGCAGCTGACCGGGGTGGACATCATCGTCGACGACACGCCGGGGGCGGTGCGCGTCTCGAGCTTCGACGGCATGCGCCGCGAGGTCGCCCGGCTGACGCTCGAGCGCCTGGTCGCGGACGGGCGGATCCATCCGGCGCGCTGCGAGGAGGCTTTCGAGCAGGCGAGCGAGGCAATCGAGGACCGGATCGTCGAAGAGGGCGAGCGCGCCGCGCTCGACGCCAACGTGACCGGGATGCACCCGCAGCTGATCGACCTGCTCGGCCGGCTCCAGTTCCGCACCAGCTACGGGCAGAACGTGCTCGACCACCTGGTCGAGTGCTCGCGGCTGGCGACGCTGATCGCGCTCGAGCTCGGCGCCGCGGCCGACATCGCCCGGCGCGCGGCGCTGCTGCACGACATCGGCAAGGCGATCGACTCCGAGGTGGAGGGGACGCATGCCCAGCTCGGCGCCGGCCTGGCCAGGCGCTACGGCGAGCGCGAGGCCGTCGTCCACGCGATCGAAGCCCACCACGACGAGACCGAGCCGGCGACGGTCGAGGCGGTGATCGTGCAGGCGGCGGATGCGCTCTCGGGCGCCCGCCCCGGCGCCCGCGGCGACACGCTGGAGGGCTACGTGACCCGCCTGCGCGAGCTCGAGCAGCTCGCCTCCAGCCACGACGGCGTGCGCAAGGTGTTCGCGATGCAGGCGGGACGCGAGATCCGCGTGATGGTCGATCCCGGCGAGGTCGACGACGAGCGGGCGGCGCTGATCTCGCACGAGATCGCGACCGCGATCGAGCGCGAGCTCTCCTATCCGGGCCAGATCAAGATCACCGTGATCCGCGAGAGCCGCGCGACGAGCTACGCCCGCTGAGCGCCGCCGGAGGTCGGCGGCAATGGATAGGATGCCGCGCGCATGGACAACGGGACGCTCTTCTACATCATCGGTCCGGTGCTGGCCGCCTCCGCGGTCGTCGTCAGCATCCTCGGCCTGCGCATCGAGAAGTTCCCCGGCCGCTTCGGCCCGATCGTCGCGCTCTACTTCATCGTCCTCGTCGGCGCCTCGGCGACCTTCGCGGTGCTGCACTCCCAGGACGAGGAAGTCCACAAGGAGCAGGAGCGCGGCCTGCCGCAGGCAACCGAAGAATCCGAAGCAGCCGAGCAGCAGTAGACGCCTGCAAATCGGCGCGCCTCGGGTCTAACCTTCCGAGCAATGCCCAGGTACCACGTCACCACCTTCGGGTGCCAGATGAACGTGCATGACTCCGAGCGCATGCGGGGGATGCTCGAGTCGCTCGGCTATGAGGCCGCGGAGAGCCGCGAGGGGGCCGACCTGATCCTCTTCAACACCTGCTCGATCCGCGAGTCCGCCGACAACCGCTTCATCGCCCACCTGGGCGAGGCGAAGCGGCTGAAGGGCGAAGACCCCGAGCGGATCGTCGGCGTCGGCGGCTGCTGGGCGCAGTCGGTCAAGGAGGAGGTCTTCGAGCGCTTCCCCTTCGTCGACGTCGCCTTCGGACCGGGTCAGATCCACCGCCTGGCCGAGTTCCTCAACTCGGACTCGCTCAGCGCCCAGGGCTACTTCGAGTTCGAGGACTTCTCGGGGCACCTGCCGGCGCGGCGCGAGCGCGAGTTCCAGGGCTGGCTGCAGATCTCGCAGGGCTGCAACTGCAGATGCGCCTACTGCATCGTCCCCTCGACCCGGGGGCGCGAGCAGAGCCGCGACCCGGCCGAGCTCGTCACCGAGGCCGAGAAGCTGGCGGCCGACGGCGTGCTCGAGGTCACCCTGCTCGGGCAGAACGTGAACAGCTACGGGCGCGACCTGCCGAAGCAGTCGCGGATCGGCTTCGCCGAGCTGCTGGCGCGGGTCGACGCGGTCGAGGGGATCGAGCGGATCCGCTACACCAGCCCGCACCCGAAGGACATGAAGGAGGACGTGATCCGCGCCCACGCCGAGCTGCCGGCGCTCTGCGAGCACATCCACCTGCCGCTGCAGTCGGGCTCCAGCGCCGTGCTCAAACGGATGCGCCGCACCTACGATCGGCAGCGCTACATGGACCGCGTCGCGCTGATCCGCGAGCACGTTCCGGACTGCGCGATCACCACCGACATCATCGTCGGCTTTCCGGGCGAGACCGAGGCGGACTTCGAGCAGACCCTGGAGGTCGTCGAGGAGGTCGGCTACGACAGCGCCTTCACCTTCGTCTTCTCGCCGCGGCGGGAGACCGAGGCGGCGACGATGGACGGCCAGGTGCCGCACCCGGTGAAGCGCGAGCGGATGGAGCGCCTGGTTGAGCTGGTGCAGCGGCGGGCGACGGAACGCGCGCAGCGGTTCGTGGGGCGCGAGATGGAGGTCCTGGTCGAGGGCCCGAGCCGAACCGACGAGACGCGGCTGCGCGGCCGGACCCGGCACAACAAGACGGTCAACTTCGACGGCTCGGCTGAACCCGGTGAGTTCACCAGGGTCGAAATTCAGGACGCGACGTCAACGACTCTCAGCGGGGTATCGGTGAAACCCCTCACTCAACTTTTTCGGTGATTTGGGTTTAGCTGACGCCCGGTGCGCTCGACGAAAACGTACAAGCCGTTCGGGGCATCACCGACACCCCGCTGATGGACGTCCTGGCGATTTTTGGGCCGACCGGGGTGGGGAAGACCGGGATCGCCGTCGCTCTAGCTGAGAAGCTTCGTGAGCGCGGGGAGAATCCAATCGCCATCTCGTGCGACGCGCTCCAGGTATACGAAGGGCTGAGCGTTCTTACGGGAGTCGCCTCGGTCGTGGAGAGGGAGGAGCTCGAGCATCGGCTGGTCGGGTTCGTCCCCATTACGCAGCCGTTTTCGGTCGGCGACTACATGCGGCTGGCCCACGCGGAGATCGACCGGGCGCTGGCGGCGGGGAGGACGCCGATCGTCGTCGGCGGCACTGGCCTCTACCTGCGCGCCGCGGTGGCCGAGCTCTCGCTGGTCAAGGCGCCGCCCGAAAGCGAGGACTCGGAGCTGTGGTCGCCCGAGACCCGGCTGCCGACGACGATCTTCGGCCTCGACATGGACCGCGCCCGGCTCTACGAGCGGATCGACGCCCGCACCGAGGCGATCTTCCGTGCGGGCGCGAAAGCGGAGGTGGAGAGGGCGGAAGCCCTGGGGCCGTCGCGCACCGCCCGCGTCGCGCTCGGCTTCGAGGAGGTGCTGAACGGCGATCTGGAGCGGATGCAGCGGCGCTCGCGCAACTACGCCCGCCGCCAGCTCACCTGGATGCGCAAGATCCCCAACCTGAGGACGATCGACCGCACCGACCTCAGCGATGCCGAGGCAGCCACCGAGATCCTCAATAGGCTGGCGGCGTGAAATTCGAGAAGTGGACGGCGCTGGGCAACGACTACGTGATCGTCGAGGCCGGCGAGCTGCCCTGGGAGCTGACGGGGCCGCGGGTGCAGCGGATCTGCGACCCGCATTTCGGGGTCGGCTCCGACGGCGTGCTGCTGCTCTCGCCCAGCGAGGCGCCTGAGTTCGTCGCCGAGCTGCGGATCTTCAACCCCGACGGCTCGGAGGCCGAGCTCTCGGGCAACGGGGCGCGCGAGGCGATCCTCCACCTGCGGCGGCACGGCTGGACCGACGAGGACGTCTTCTCGATCTCGACCGCCGCCGGACCGGTGACGCCGACGATCACCTCGGAGCGGACCTGCTCTGTCGACATGGGGCGGGCGGCGACCGCCTCGAAGGACTTCCCCAAAGGGGAGCCCGACGGCCGCGGAATCCTCACTGCGGCGGGCCGCGACTGGGAGTTCCAGCACGTCTCGATCGGCAACCCGCAGTGCGCGATCCAGGTCGGCGAGGGGCTGGAGCAGCTCGACCTCGACGCGATCGGCCCCGAGATCGAATCGCACCGGATCTTCCCCAACCGCACCAACGTCTCCTTCCTGAGAATCGAGGGCAGTCGTGTGCGGGCGCGGATCTTCGAGCGCGGCGTCGGCGAGACGCTCTCCTCGGGGACCGGCGCCAGCGGCGCCGCGGTCACCGCCTTTCTGCGCGGCGCCGAGAGCCCGCTGACGGTCGAGCTCGATGGCGGCGAGCTCGAGGTCGAGGTCTCCAGGGACCTCGACATCCGCCTGACCGGCTGGGCCGAGCCGATCTGCTCCGGCGAGCTCTCGCCCGAGCTCGTGCAGGCGCTGGCCGAGCTCACCTAATAGATTCTCGCGCCCGTGGGAATCGCAGAGCCATCGAAGCGCCTGGAGGCGATGCCTCCGTACATGTTCCAGGAGCTGGAGCGGCGGATCGCCGACAAGCGCGCCGCCGGCATCGACGTGATCAGCCTCGGCATCGGCGATCCCGACGAGCCGACCTACCCGCATATCGTCGCGGCGATGCAGGAGGCGGTCGCCGACCCCGGCACGCACCGCTACCCGAGCAACCGCGGCCGCGAGGAGTTCCGCGAGGGCATCGCGCGCTTCTACGAGCGCCGCTTCGGGGTCGAGATCGATCCCGAGGACGAGGTGATCCCGGCGCTGGGCGCCAAGGAGTGCATCTACAACCTCTGCTTCGCCTTCCTCGACCCGGGCGGCGTCGCGCTCGCCTCCGACCCCGGCTACCCGGTGTACACCGGCGGGCCGATCCTCGCCGGCGCGACGCCGGAGCTGCTGCCGCTGGTGCCGGAGCTGGGCTTCGTGCCGGACCTGACCGCGGTGCCCGCCGACGTCGCCGCCAGGGCGCGGCTGATGTTCATCAACTACCCGAACAACCCGACCGGCGCCGTCGTGCCCGAGGGCTTCTTCGACCTCGTCGTCTCCTTCGCCCGCGAGCACGAGATCCTCGTCGTCCACGACAACGCCTACTCGGAGACGACCTACGACGGCTACGTCGCCCCGAGCTTCCTCGCCACGCCTGGGGCCAAGGAGGTCGGCGTCGAGGTCTTCTCGCTCTCCAAGGGCTACAACATGACCGGCTGGCGCTGCGCGGCGATCCTCGGCAACCCGGAAGCGATCCAGACCTACTGGCGGCTGAAGACCAACGTCGACTCGGGCATGTTCGAGGCCGTGCAGCTGGCCGGCGTCGCCGCCCTCGACGGACCGTCGGGCCCGCTCGAGCGGATGAACGAGACCTACGTCCGCCGCCGCGACCTGGTCGTCTCGGCACTTGACGAGATCGGCGTCGAGGTGAGCGCGCCGAAGGGCACGATCTACGTCTGGGCGCCGGTGCCCAAGGGCCACACCTCGACCTCGTTCACCGAGCTGGTGCTGGAAGAGGCGGCGGTCGTCGTCTCGCCCGGCTCGATGTACGGGCCGAGCGGCGAGGGCTTCTTCCGCATCGCCCTGACCACGCCCGACGAGCGCATCGCCGAGGCCGTCGAGCGCATGCGCGAGCACCTGGCCTGATTGGCTTTTCCCGTTCGGGAAAATCGATGTCGCCGAGGGGCGGATTCTGGACTGATTTTCCCGAACGGGTAAATTGAAACCTTCTGACAGCGGAATCTGCCATAATTTCCCCGAACGGGAAAATGAAAAGGCAGATTACAAGTGAGCTGGAGCTTGGCGCGTCGATTCGCCGCCGACGGCATGAGCTGGAACTGACTCAGGGTGAGTTGGCTGATGTCTCGAGCGTGACCCTGCGATTCGTCAGCGAACTCGAGCGCGGCAAGGCGACGGCACAGTTCGACGGCATCCGGCGTGTTCTCGCCGCCCTGGGCCTCGATCTATTCGTCGAGCCGCGATGAGCTCCCTCGATGTCTATCTGCATGACGAGCGTGCGGGGACGCTGGACCGCCTCGACGGCGCGAAACTTCGGTTTGGCTACGACCCCGATTGGCTCACTTCGGCCGCCGCTCCGCTGTCGCTGGCATTACCGCTCCGGGAGGCGCCCTACGCGGATGCCGAATGCCGCCCATTCTTCGCCGGCCTGCTCCCAGAGGGCGACTTTCTGCGGGCAATCGCGCGCACTTTCGGCATCTCCGCTGGGAACCCGTTCTCCGTTCTACGCGAGATCGGTGGCGAGTGCGCAGGGGCGGTGTCGCTGGTCGAGACCGGGGCCGCTCCGCCTTTTCTCTCCGCCCCCGAGCCTCGTTGGCTCTCCGACGCCCAGCTCGCGTCGCTGCTCGAGGAGCTTCCGGCGCACCCTCTAATGGCGGACGAGGGCGATGAGGAAGGAATACGCCTTTCCCTCGCCGGAACGAGGGACAAGCTCGGGGTGCTGGTGCAAGGCGAGCGCGTCGGCATCACGCGCGGACGCCCGCCGAGCACCCACATCATCAAGGTGCCGCCGCCGCAGCTGCCTGGGCTCGTGGCAAACGAGGCCTACTGCATGTCGCTTGCCCGCGAAGTGGGCCTCACCGTCGCGACGGCCAAGCCCCTGCGCGCCGATGACCGTCAGGCCCTGCTGGTGGAGCGCTATGACCGGTTCCGCGAAGGCGCGCGCGTACGGCGGCTTCACCAGGAGGATCTATGTCAGGCCTCGGGCCGGCCGCCCGAGGCGAAGTACGAGTCGGAAGGAGGGCCGGGCGTCGCCGAGTGTGGAAGGTTGATCCGCACTCACGCGGCCGGCCCCGGGGCGGCGTTGCTGAGGTTTCTCGATGCCCTGCTCTTCAACGTCCTGATCGGCAACGCCGATGCCCATTCCAAGAACTACTCGCTGCTGCTCGAGGGTCCCGGCGCGCCGAGGCTCGCGCCTCTCTATGACCTGATCTCCACGCGGGCCTACGGACGCCGCTTCGGCCGCAAGATGGGGATGAAGTACGGCGGCGAGTATCGCCCGGACAGAATCCGCGGCCGTCATCTCGACCGCCTGGGGGACGCCCTCGGCATCGCGCATCGGCGGGTCCGGCAGCACACTCGCGAGCTGGCCGCGACCGCCGTGGGTGCGCGCGGCGCGACGCGTGAGCGCCTGGACGATCCATGGCGCCGGGACCCGATCCTTGACTCCATAGAGGAGACGATCGAGCAGTTTGCCGAGGCGCTCATCGCCGCCGCGACGGAACCGGCCTGATTCAGGCGGCGGCTTCGCGCTCGGTGCGCTTGCGCCAGTAGCGGTCGAGGCCGCGCCACTGGTACTCGGGCGGGACGCACTGGATCATCTCCGCCGCGGCCTCCTCGCTGGCCGCGCTCGCGGCGACGCGCTCGCGGTGGCGGGCCTCGTACTCGGCCTCGGAGAGGTCGCGGGCGAGCGCGGCCTCTCCGCGCAGGCGCTCCTTGACCAGCCCGAGGTGGGGGAGGGCGTCCTCGATCGCGCCGAAGTGGGTCAGCGCGAGGCGCTCCGGGCGCCAGCCTTCGACCAGGCCGATCGAGTCGATCCAGGTCTCGACGTCGATGTCGGGCGGCGGCGTCGGCGGGACGAGGAGGTCGACGCCGGGGATCGAGACCGCGGCGACGTCGCCGACGAAGGCGGTGCCGCTGTCGGTGTGCAGGTAGCTGACGTGGTGGGAGGCGTGGCCGGGCGTGTAGGCGACGCGCATGCCGAGCACCCGCTCGCCGCCGGCCAGCGGCCTCACGTTCGCCTCCGGCACCGGCACGATCTCTCCCCACAGGTACTCCATCCGGTCGCCGTAGAGGCGCTCGGCGCTGGCGAGCAGCCTCGAGGGGTCGATCAGGTGCGGGGCGCCGCGCTCGTGGACGTAGACCTCGAGCTCGGGCCAGCGGCGCACGAGGGCGCCGGTCGCGGCGGCGTGGTCGAGGTGGATGTGAGTCAGCAGCAGCGCCCGCGGCCGCTGGTCGCCGAGCGCCGCCAGCAGCGTCTGCACGGAGGACTCCGGCCCCGGGTCGACCAGCGCCTCGTCGACCTGCCAGCAGCCGATCACGTGCGGGCGGCCGAGGTGCTCGACGTCGATTACCCGCATCGCGGTCGCGGCGTGCTCAGGCGGGCGCCGGGGCGGGGAAGCGGTCGTCTGCTTCGAGCGTCTGCCGCAGGCCCTCTTCGAGGCCGCGCGGGGCGTAGCCGAGCTCGCGACTCGCCTTCTCGTGACTGGCCCAGAAGGTGACGCCGTCGGCGGAGGAGATCAGCTCGCGCAGGTTGGGCGGCTGGCCCATCATCCTGCCGACCAGCGGGCCGATCGGCGTCAGCGCCTTCATCATCGCCGTCGGCAGCGCGTATTTCGGCGGCTTGCGCCCGGTCGCGGCGGCGACCGTCTCGATCGCCTCGCGCATCGTCGTCACCGGGCCGCTGAGCACGTAGGTCTCGCCGACCCGTCCTTTGTCGAGCGCCAGCAGGATGCCGCCGGCGATGTCTTCGACATGGGTCAGGCAGATGCCGAGCTCGGGGAAGGGGATCAGCGGCAGGCGTCCGGCGAAGAACTGCTCGAGCAGGTCGGCGACCTGGGAGGTGTCGCCGGGCCCGTAGACGCCGCCGGGCTGGACGATCGTGCCGGGCAGGCCGTCCTCGATCATCCGCTTGGCGACCTTGTGCGCCTCGAGCTTCGTCTCCTCGTAGTAGGAGGTGAACTCCTTGCCGGGGTGTTCGTAGCTCTCGTCGACCACCTGGCGGTGGGTGTTGCCGAAGACGCCCACGGTGGAGACGTAGACGAGCTTGGCGACGTTGGCCTCGCGCGCCGCTTTCAGCACCCGCTCGGTGCCGGCGACGTTGGCCTCCCACATCGCCGGGTGCTGCTTGACCGGAATCCCGACCTCGTACATCGCGGCGGCGTGGACGACCGCCTCGCCGCCCTCCATGCCCTGACGGATCGCCTCCGAGTCGGTGAGGTCGCCGCTGACCAGCTCGCAGCCGAGGTCGGTGAGCTTGGCTGCCTTGCCGGGACTGCGGACCAGGCAGACGACGTCGTCGCCGCGGGCGCGCAGCTGGCGCGCCACCTCGCCGCCGATGAAGCCGGTTCCTCCCGTCACGAAGACCTTCACGCGACAAAGCCTATCCATACCGGCGCGACGCCTACAATCGACACGAGTGGACAGGTCTCGCAACGGACGCAACAAGCAGACGCATTACGCCGCCGACGGCGCCGGCCTGTCCAACCCGCGCGCCCGCCAGCGGGCGCTGGCGATCGGCATCGGCGGCGGCGGGGGCGACGAGGAGGACCCGCTGGCCGAGCTGAAGGAGCTGTTGCGCACGGCCGGAGTGGCGACTGCGGGCGAGGCGCTGCAGCAGCGCGACGCGCCCGACCCCGACCGCTACCTCGGCCGCGGCAAGCTGGCCGAGGTCAAGCGCCAGGTCGGCGCCTGCGACGCCAACCTGGTCGCCTGCGACGACGAGCTGGCGCCGCGCCAGGAGCGCAACCTCGAGGCCGCCCTCGGCGTGCCGGTGATCGACCGCACCGCGGTGATCCTCGACATCTTCGCCGACCACGCCCACTCGGCCGAGGGCAAGCTGCAGGTCGAGCTGGCCCAGCTCGAGTACAACCTCGCCCGTATGCGCGGGCTGTGGACGCATCTCGAGCGGCTCGGCGGCGGCATCGGCACCAGGGGCCCCGGCGAGAGTCAGATCGAGACCGACCGCCGGCTCGCCCGCGACCGGATCGCCGCTCTGCGCCGGCGCCTCGCGCGCCTGGAGCGCAACCGCGGGGTGATGAGGGCGCGGCGCGAGCGCTCCTCGCTGCCGCGCGTCGCCCTCGCCGGCTACACCAACGCCGGCAAGTCGACCCTGCTCAACGCGCTGACCGGGGCCGAGGAGGTCGGCGTCGGGGACCGGCTGTTCCACACGCTCGACCCGACCACGCGCAGCGTCGCGCTCTCGGGCCGCGACTTCCTCTTCACCGACACGGTCGGCTTCATCGAGAAGCTGCCGCACCAGCTGGTCGAGGCGTTCAAGGCGACGCTCGAGGAGACCGTGCTCGCCGACCTGATCCTGCAGGTGGTCGACGCCGCCGCGCCGGAGGAGCGCCGCCTCGCCGACCTCGAGGCCGTCGACGCCGTGCTGGGGGAGATCGGCGCCGGCGACAAGCCGCGCCTGCTGGTGCTCAACAAGGCCGATCTGCTCGACGAGGACGCGCGGCGCGAGGCGCTGCTGCGCCATCCCGACGGCGTGCTGGTCTCGGCCCTGACCGGCGAGGGCGTCGAGGAGCTGCTGGAGCGGGTCGAGGCGGCCTTCGCCGACACCCTGGCCGAGGTCGAGCTGCTCGTCCCCTACAGCGAGGGCGCGCGCCTGCACGAGCTGCACGAGGTGGCCGGCGACCTCGAGCGGACCGAGCGCGAGGACGGCGTGCTCGTCCATGCCCGCGTGCCGCGGGCCGAGCTGCACCGCTTCGACGATCTCCTTACCGCGGCGTAGCGAGGGCCGGGTGGGGGTGTCCCCTGCTGGCTGGGTTTTTCGGCTCTGACTTTGCGCTCGTCCGAGGACGTCGGCGGGCCGAAAAACAGGGACGCCGCTGCGCTGGGGACACCCCCGCCCGTCCCTAGCCGGCCGTGTAGGGTGCGCGCGGTGAAGCTACGGATCGCGAAGCTGAGGGACGAGGCGACGGTGCCGACACGGGCGCATGCCGGAGATGCCGGGCTTGATTTGTACGCCTGCGAGGCCGCGCATTTGGGGCCGGGGGAGAGGTGGAGCGTCGGGACCGGCGTCGCGGTGGAGATAACGGACGGCTACGCGGGCCTGGTGCTGCCGCGCTCCGGGCTCGCGCGCGACCACGGCATCGCCCTGGTCAACGGCCCGGGGCTGATCGACGCCGGCTACCGCGGCGAAGTCCGCGTGCTGCTGCTCAACACCGACCCGGCCGAGATCTTCCGTGTCGAGCCGGGGGAGCGGATCGCGCAGCTCGTCGTCGTGCCGGTCGGGCTGCCGGAGCCGGTCGAGGTCGAATCGCTCAGCGACTCGAGCCGCGGAGGCGGCGGCTTCGGCTCCAGCGGCCGCTGAGCAGCCGCCGGACGCGGCTGGCGGCGTCATCGGTCGCTTGTGTGCAGAGCACACGGCGCTCCCTGCTTCCTTGCCCGCCGCGCCCGGCGGCTGCTCAGTCAGAGTCCTGCCGCTTCGCGGGCGCAGGTTTCGGCGGCGTGCTCGAGCGTGTCGTCGAGGGGTTCCAGATCGGGGGCCGAGCCGTAGCGGCGCTCGAGAGCCAGCGCGATCAGGCGGTCGGCGAGCCAGGCGTTCTTCGGCAGCAGCGGGCCGTGCAGGTAGGTGCCGATCAGGTTGTCGCGGCGCACGCCCTCGAAGCCGTCCTTGCCGTTGTTGCCGAAGCCCTCGATGACGCGACCGAGCGGGGTGGCCTCCGCGCCGAGATAGGTGCGGCCGCCGTGGTTCTCGAAGCCGGCGATCGTGCGCGGGCCGGCGCCCAGGTCGGCCTCGATCGCGACGTTGCCGATCAGGCGCTCGCCCGGCTCGCGCACGGTCTCCAGGTCGGCCAGCCCGAGCCCCGGCAGGCGCTCCTCGCCGAGCTGGTAGCTGTGGCCGAGCAGCTGGTAGCCGCCGCAGACGGCGAGCATCGCGGCGCTGTCGCCGAGCGCCGCGGCGAGGGCGTCGCGCTTGCTCGCGACCAGGTCGGCGGCGACGGCGCGCTGGTCGCGGTCCTGGCCGCCGCCGAGGTAGAGCAGGTCGTGCGCGTCCGGGTCGAAGCCCTCGCCGGGGCCGGAGGCGACATAGGAGAACCCGATTCCGCGCCACTCGCAGCGCCGCTGCAGGAAGAGGATGTTGCCGCGGTCGGCGTAGATGTTCATCTGCTCGGGGTAGAGGGCGAGGACGCGCAGCTCCATCAGGGCCTCCTCTCGAGCACGACCACGGTCGAGCCGACATGGATGTCGGTCGGACCGATCGCTCGCCGTTCGCGCGGCGCCAGGCCCGCCGCGGCCGCCTCGCGCTCCAGCTGCTCGGCCGGGAAGGTCGCGATCCGGATCCGGTTCGGCTCCTCGCTCAGCTCGCCGTCGGGGGAGACGGTCTCGCGGCGCCGGTGGATGACGATCTCGCCGGCGCCGACGGCGACCTCGACGGCGAGGCTGGAGTAGACCCAGCCGTCGACCTCGCGCACGTCGGGCAGCGGCGGCGGCGAGTCGTCCGCGGGCGGCATCTCCTCCAGGATCGCAGCCGCGAAGCGGCCCTCAGGCGCCAGCGCCGCGGCGACGCGTCGCAGGCAGGCGAGCCGCTCCTCGGGCCCCTGCAGCAGTTGCAGCGTCTGCATCGGCGCCAGCGCCAGCGGCACCCGGCGGTCGAGCTCGAGCTCGCGCACGTCCGCGTGCAGCGCTTCGACGGGGAGGCCCTCCGCCCGTTCCCGCAGCGCGGCCAGCAGAGTCGCGTCGCGGTCGACCGCGATGACGTCGTGGCCCCGGCGGGCGAGATGCAGCGCGACCCGCCCGGTGCCGCAGCCGAGGTCGAGGACCTCGCCGCCCGCGGCCGCGGCGAGCTCCTCCCAAAGCGGCAGGTCGGCCGTATAGGAGGAGCACTCGACGTCGTGCCAGATCGTCTCCGCCGCGAGTGTCCCGCTCATCGCCAGAACTCCGCCGTCAGCCCCCGACCCGAGAGCACCCCGTGCAGCTCGAGCAGCGCCGTGTAGGTGGGCAGGGCGAAGAGGCGCTCGCCTGAGGCCGCGAGCGCCCGGTCGAGCGAGGCCTCGACCCGCGGCTCGACCGCGATCGCGTCTCGCGGCCAGCCGGCGTACTTGAGCCGCAGCGCCATCTCCGGCGCCCGCGTGCCGGCGCAGGTCACCCGCCGCACCCCGCGGGCGAGCAGCTCGAAGTCGGCGTCCCAGATCCAGGAGACGTCGCGCCCGTCGGCGATCCGGTCGTTGAGCCCGATCCAGAGGTCGAGCTCGCCGCCGGCGGCCTCGAGCCCCAGCGTACGCAGGACCTCGTTGGTCCCGGCGGGGTTCTTGATCAGCAGGATCGAGAGCTGCCGGGAGTCGATCGGGATCGTCTCGACCCGGCCGAAGGCGCCCTTGGCCGCCGCCAGCGCCGGGCCGATCCGCTCGGTCGCCAGGCCCAGCTCGAGCCCGCCGGCGATCGCCGCGAGCGCGTTGTAGGCGTTGTAGAGGCCGGGCAGCGGCAGCTCGATCCGCAGCTCGCCGTGCGGCGTGCGAACGTCCAGGGTCGAGCCGCGCATCCCGTGCAGCTCGATCCGCGTCGCCGCCACGTCGGGCCGGGGCCGCGAGGCGCCGCAGCCGGGGCAGGAGTAGTGACCGAGGTGGCCGACGAAGGCGCGGTCGTAGACATAGGGGTGGCCGCAGCGGCGGCAGTGCTTGGCGTCGAAGGCGTGCTGGAGCTCGGGCAGCGCCTGGCGCTCGTCGTCGATGCCGAAGTAGAGGACGCCCTCGCGGCGCTCGCCGGCGTCGTCGCGACCGAGATCGGCGACGAGCGGATCGTCGGCGTTGAGCGCGAAGCGCGTGCGGCCGGCGCGGGCGGCGACCGTCTCCGCCCAGCGGTCGGCCAGCGCCTCGGTCTCGCCGTAGCGGTCGAGCTGGTCGCGAAAGAGGTTGCCGAGGACGATCGTCGACGGGTCGAGCTCGTCGGCCACCTGCGGCAGCCAGGCCTCGTCGACCTCGAACAGCCCCTCGCGCCCGTCCTGCTCGAGCAGCGCCGTGGCGATGCCCCAGGTCATGTTCGAGCCGGCCCGGTTGTGCACGGGCGCGCGGCCCTCGGCGGCGAGCAGCGCCGCCAGCATGCCCGCGGTCGTGGTCTTGCCGTTGGTCGCGCTGATCAGCGTCGTGCCGCGGTCGAGCCGCGAGCCGAGCCGGGAGATCGCGTGCCGGTCCAGGCGCAGCAGCACCCGGCCGGGCAGGGTGGTGCCGCCGCCGCGGCCGCTGGCGCGGCTGGCGCCGCCGACGGCGCGGGCGAGCAGGCGCTTGGCGCCGAACAGCGCGCCGCCGCCGTTCTCGCTCAATCCCCGGCCCGGGGCGGGACGATCACGCTCAGCGCCCGGGGCAGCACGCGCAGCGTGGCGGGCAGGTCGGTGAGGTGCTCGCCGTCGGCGTAGACCGGGAAGGGACGACTGGCGCTCAGCTCGAGCCGCGCGGCGCGGAAGACGCGCACCTCGTCCTCCTCGACGTGGGTGCCCTTGAACACCTTCGGCAGGTTACTCAGGAAACGCAGCTTCCCGACCTCGCCGACGGTGACCACGTCGAACTCCCCGTCGTCGAGCTCTGCGTCGGGCGCGATGAACATGCCGCCGCCGAACGCGCGGCTGTTCGCGACCGAGACCGAGTAGCCGGTGAAGCGCTCGCGCCGCTCGCCGACGGCGAGCGTGAAGCGTGCCGGCTTCCAGCCGAGCAGCGTGCGGATTCCCGAGTAGGCGTAGACGAGATTGCCGCGCAGCCACCTGGTCTGGTTGGCGCGTTCGTTCGCGACCGAGTCGAAGCCGACGCTGACGATCCCGAGAAAGCGCTTGCCGTTGACCTCGCCGACGTCGATGCTGCGCAGCTCGCGGCGCGCGAGCGTCGCGGCGGCCGCGTCGGGATCGGTCGGCACGCCGAGTACGCGGGCGAGGTCGTTGCCGCGCCCGCCCGGCACGATTCCCAGCGGCGTCTCGGAGCCGGCCAGGGCGCCGCCGACGGCGCCGATCAGGCCGTCGCCGCTGACCACGACCGGGATCTCGCCGGCCTCCGCTGCCTGCAGCGCCCGCTCGACCCCGTCCTCGAGGCCGCGCGTGCGCTCGACGCGGAAGGAGACGCGGCGGGCGTCCAGCCCCTGCTCGAGCGCGGGGAGCAGCTTCAGCGTGCGGCCGTGGGCCGAGGCCGGGTTGACCAGCAGCGCCAGCGACATCTCCTCGACTCCCATCGCGAGCGGCAGCCTAGTCGGCCACGCTGGGGGTCGGAGCGAGCCGGAAGATCTGAAAGCGCTCGCCCTCCGCTTCGCCGGCGTCGAGCGGCTCGAAGCCGCGACCGCCCAGCCGCCACTCCGGCCAGCGCCGGCGACCGACCAGGATCAGGCGTCCGCCCGGTCGCAGCACCCGCGCGAGCTCGCCCGGATGGAGCCGACCGCCCGCCTGGGCGACGAGGTCGAAGTGCTCGTCTGGGTAGGGAAGCCGCCGCGCCTTTCCCTGCTTGAAGGCGACGCGCCCCTCGGGGTCGAGCCCGACGCGGGCGACGGCCGCGTGGATCGACTCGGCGGAGGGGTCGACACCCCGCACCCGGGCGCCGGGAAACTCGCGAGCGAGGAACAGCACGCCGTCGCCCGCGTCGCAGCCGATCTCGAGGATCCGCTCGGGCAGATCGCGGACGTGCAGGACAGCGGCGGCGAGCGCGGTGAGGCGGGGCGGCGGCACCGCTCGATCATCTAGGATTTCGCGCCCGTGGAGGGGACTTCGGATCGAACCAAGTGGATCGCGCTCGGCGTCTTCGCCCTGATCGCGGCTGCGATCGTGGCCGCGATCCTGATCGCGCGCGGCGGCGGCAGCGACGATTCCAGCACGGCGAGCGCTTCGGGGTGCCGCAAGGTCGCAGCGCCGCAGCCGAAGAACGTCAGCTTCAAGGCGCCGAAGCAGACGGTCGAGAAGGGCGAAAAGCTGACCGCGACGGTGAAGACGAGCTGCGGCAGCTTCGAGATCGACCTGGCGACCAAGCAGGCGCCGAAGACCGTCAACTCGTTCGCCTTCCTCGCCGAAGAAGGCTTCTACGACGACCTCACCTTCCACCGGATCATCCCTGAATTTGTCGTCCAGGGGGGTGACCCGACTGGCTCCGGAAACGGCGGTCCCGGCTACAGCGTCGACGAGAAGCCGCCCGCCAACCTCGCCTATACGAAGGGCGTCGTCGCGATGGCGAAGAGCCCGGCCGAGCCGCCGGGCCGCTCCGGCAGCCAGTTCTTCGTCGTGCTCTCCGCCGACGCCGGGCTGCCGCCCGAATACGCGCTCGTCGGCCGGGTCGAAAAGGGCTTCGACGTGGTCGAACGGATCGGCGAACTCGGCACTCCGGAAGGAACGCCGAAACAGGTCGCCGTCATCGAAGCGATCTCGATCGAGAAGGGCTGACTCAGGCGAAGAAGTCGCGGGCCCGCTCGGCGACCAGCCGCGGCTTCTCGTCGGCGATGAAGTGGCCGCAGCCGGGGACGAGCTCGACCTCCATGTCGTCGGCGTGGCGCTCGTAGCCGTCGAGCAGCTGCGGCCGCAGGGCCGCGTCGTCGCTGCCGAAGAGCATCCGCGTCGGAGTCGTAAGCCGCTGCCGGGCGTAGCGGCCACGGAGGATCGGCCAGGTCTCGCGCAGGTTGAAGACGCGGTACATCTGCACCGCCGCCCGGGCTCTGTCGGGCTGGGTGAGGTTGTCGGCGAAGCTGCGCAGCGTGGCCTCGTCCCAGGCGTCGTCGATGGTCGAGGCGCCGGCCAGGACCCGCGGGACGAAGCCGCCGCCGCGGTGGAGGCGGTAGCCGATCCCCGGCGCGAGGATCATCCACTGGTACCAGAAGCGCCAGATCTGGGTCAGCATCCGGCCGCGGGGCACCCAGGGAGTGAGGATGTTGAGCGCCAGGTAGCGCTCGAAGCGCCGCGGCTCCCGCAGGCAGAGCAGGAAGCCGATCCAGCCGCCCCAGTCGTGGCCGACCAGCTTCACCCGGTCGAGGCCGAGGCCGTCGAGGACGGCGAGCACGTCGTCGGCCAGGTTCTCCTTCTCGTAGCCGCGGCGCGGCGCGTCCGACCAGCCGAAGCCGCGCAGGTCCATCGCGATGACCCGGTGGCGGTCGGCGAGCGCCGGCAGCAGGTGGCGCCACTCGTACCAGTGCTGCGGCCAGCCGTGCAGGCAGAGCACCACGTCGTCGCCGCTCCCGGCTTCGGCGACGTGAAAGTCGAGCCCGCGCGCCCGCACCCAGCGGTGCTCGACGCCGTCGATCTGGGGCAGGTCACCCATCGCCCGGCAATCTAACGGTGATCGGACAGTAGTCTCCCTCTCATGGCGAAGGTGGACGTGGGGGACGCGGCTCCGGATTTCGAGCTGCCCGGCACGGGGGGCAAGACCTACGGCCTCTCCGAGCTGCGGGGCCGGAACGTGGTGCTCGCCTTCTATCCGGGCGACGCGACCCGTGTCTGCACCGCCCAGTTCTGCTCCTACCGCGACAACGGCGACCGGCTCGACCGGCTCGACGCGGTCGTGCTCGGGATCTCGCCGCAGTCGGTCGACTCGCACGAGCGCTGGGCGCAGGAGCAGAGCCTCAACGTGCCGCTGCTCGCCGACGAGGACCTGGCCGTGAGCAAGGCCTACGGCGTCACCGGCTGGGTCGGGCCGCTCGGCAAGCTCGCGGGCCTCGGCGACACGCCGGGCGGCCGCTACGTCATGCGCTCGATCTTCGTCATCGACGGCGAGGGCGTCGTCCGCTACCGGCACGTCTCCCGCACCGGCGCCGGCTTCCAGACGGTCGACGACATCGAACAGGCCGTCGCCGCGCTGGCTTGACCGGCTCGTCTTCGCCCCAGGCCGGGCAGTTCGCCACGGCCGGGCCGCCGCGGATCCGCGGCGAGGTCGCGGGGGAGGGACCGCCGGTGGTCCTCTGTCATGGAGTGACGGCCACGCGGCGCTACGTGCTGCACGGATCGCGCGCGCTCGAGCGCGCCGGCCACGCCGTCTTGACCTACGACGCGCGGGGCCACGGAGAGTCCGATCCCGCCCCGCCGGGCCAGGGTTATGGATACCCGGAGCTGGTCGACGACTTGGAGGGGGTCGTGGCGGAGATCCTCGGCGAGGGGCGTTTCGTCCTCGGCGGCCACTCGATGGGCGCGCACACGACGGTCGCCTACGCGCTGCGGCACCCGGACCGCCTCGCCGGCATCGTCGCGATCGGGCCGACCTACATGGGCGAGCCCGCGTCGGCGCAGACGCTTGCCTACTGGGACGGCCTCGCCGCGGCCCTGGAGGACGGCGGAGCCGACGGCTTCGTCGACTGCATCGACCGCCAGCAGGGCACCGGGGGAGCCTGGCGCGACTCGGTCCTGCGCTTCACCCGCGAGCGGATCATGCGCAACGAGCACCTCGACGCGGTCGCGGAGGCGCTGCGCCAGGTGCCGCGCTCGCGGCCGTTCGGAGGGCTCGAGCAGCTGGAGTCGCTCGAGATCCCGGCGCTGGTCGTGGCGAGCAACGACGAGGCCGACCCCGGGCACCCGCGCCGCGTCGCCGAGGCATACACTGCGCGAATGCCGCAAGCAAAGCTGATCGGTGAGGCCGAGGGCGAGTCGCCGCTCGCCTGGCAGGGGGGGAAGCTCTCGCGTGAGATCGCCGCCTTCTGCGACGAGGTGGCGGCTTAGCTTGTCTGAAGGTCATTCGACTACGGTTCCGGCGATGAAGCTGCCGGGGGAGGGGACGCTGCGGAAAATCGCGACCTTCGTCGCGACCGTCGGCGTCGGCGTCGCCACCTACATCACGATCGCCGACTCGGGCGGCGGCGCCCCGGCGTGCCTCGCCGGCGGCGGCGGCTGCGAGACCGTCGCCAGCAGCACCTACTCGCACGTCTTCGGCGTCAACATCGCCGTCTTCGGGATCGTCGGCTACGTGCTGCTGTTCACGGCTTCGCTGCTGCGCGGCGACCTCGCCCGGATGGGCGGTTTCGCGGTCGCCCTGTCCGGCTTCGGCTACAGCGTCTATCTGACCTACCTGGAGGTCTTCAAGATCGAAGCGATCTGCCAGTGGTGCGTCGCCAGCGCGACGCTGATGACGATTCTCTTCTGCTTGAATGCCCTGCGCATGGTCGGCTACGTGGGGAAACCGGCGTGAGCGGCAAAAGCGCCCGCGAGGCGCGCCGCGAAGAACGCCTGCAGGCGGAAAGCGAAGGCGAGTCGCAGGAGCGGCGCAAGCGCCTGCTGCAGATCGGCAGCGCCGCCGTCTTCCTCGCGGTCGTCGTCGTCGCCGTGCTGATCGTGGTCAGCTCGAACGGCGGCAGCGGCGGCGACACCAACCTCGAGGACGTCGCGCTGGTCAAGCAGGAACTGAAGGGAATCCCGCAGAACGGCATGACCCTGGGCGATCCGACCGCCGCGGTGACGCTCTACGAGTTCGGCGACCTGAAGTGCCCGGTCTGCAAAGCGTTCTCGGAAGAAATCGTTCCCGAAGTGATCGACAGCCAGGTCAAGGTCGGCGAAGCGAAGCTCGTGTTCCGCAACTTCCCGATCATCGACAGCGAATCGACCCCGGCCGGAGCCGCGGCGATCGCCGCCGGCAATCAGGGCCGCGGCTGGACCTTCATCGAGCTCTTCTACCGCAACCAGGGCAACGAGACGGCGTCCTACGTAACCGACGAATTCCTCACCGAAGTCGCGAAGGGCGCCGGCGTTCCGGACATCGCCAGGTGGAACAAGGAACGCAAGAGCGCCAAGGTCATCGGCGAAGTCGAAGCCAGCTACAAGGAAGCGCAGCAGCTCGGCTTCACCGGCACGCCGTCGTTCGCGGTCGAAGGTCCCGGCACGAAGGGCAAGGAAACCCTCGGCACGCCCAGCGAAGCCGGCATCCTCGAAGAAGCGATCGAAGAAGCCTCCTGAGCCGCCCTCGCTCGGGTTTACATAACCACCATTATCGTGCGTTGGCATTTGATGCATGACCGACGGCAGCACCTCCTCTGGGCCGGAATAGCTGAGGCGTTCGCGACGATTGCGGTATTGACGGTCGTTTCCACGTATGCGGCGCAGCCCCTCGGGTATCCGTCACCGCAGCTCTGTTACTCGATAGCGGGCACCGGCGTGGCCATCCTGCTGGGGTATGTCGTCGAGTCCGTCTGGATGGTCGGCCGCGCCAAACGCCGCAGCTGGCACGAGAATTGGTTAGGAAGCGTGTGTGGATTGGGCCTCGCCGGCCTGCTTGGGGTCGCGCTGGCCGTGGTCGTCGCCGCACACCGCGAAGGTGGACACGGAAACCTGCTGGACGACCTCGGCCTCTGGTGGTCTGCGGTGTCTCTGGTGTTTCTAGGCGTTTTGGTCACCCTGCACCCATTTGTCGTAGATCGTTGGACCCGCGACTAACCCGGATCGTTCATGAGGAAACCGCGCCCCGGGGTACGCGAGGGGCGCATCCGCTTCTCGATCGGCTTTGACCTGACCGAGCCGGTGCAGGGCGATTGCCCGCATTCCCGATAGGCGCTTGACTTCGCGTTGGGCCAGGAGGCTCGCCATGCGACAACGGCGAGGTAGCCGAGGCGACCGACCTGATCGACCTCTCCGGCTGGCCGCAGGGCTCGCGCCTGATCGTGCGCCGCTAGCACCCCCACCCCGGCGCCCAGCTCTCCCTCGCCGGTGCAGACCGCCACTGCTTCCAGGCGATCCCCATCGATCGGGGAGGCGAGGCCGCTCTCCTGGAGCGCGAGCACCGCCCGCGCCCGTTGCGAGGACCGAATCCGCTGCGCAAAGCAGACGGGGTTTGGAGCTGCTCCCCTTCGCGGACTTCAAGATGAACGTGGTCTGGATGGAGTTGGTGCTGACCGCCCAGCTGCTCCTCACTTCCGGCTTTGCGCCCAAGCGCCTGCGCTACCGCGCCCTGCACGCCGCCGGGCGACTTTCCTTCCACGCCCGGCGCGCCACCCTCTGCCTGGAGCGGCTGCGGCGCTGGGCCGAGGAGCTCGCTGCCGCCTTCGCGCGGCTTCGCGAGCTGCCGGCGTCGGCCGGCTGACCCGCCGACGGTTCCGCGGAACCGCGCCTCCACCCAGCTCGCCCCCTTTCTCGCAGCCCCGCTTCGGTCTGCGGGAAGTAGAGCCCTAACCCGGTCGTCCGCGAGTTCCGTTGCGACTCAAGCGGCAACCACTGGCCGCGTCCAGGTGCACACACTCGTTTCCTGCCCGCTACCGTTACTCCGAGGTGCTTGGCGATGAGCCGGGCTAGGCCAGGCTGATTGCGCGGGCAAGGGGTAATGCTGGATCGTGTCTGTGGCATGGGCTAGATTAATCTTAAATGCATCGGAATTTTCGGGAACACTTAGACGCTGCTCACGGAATCGCGGAGTTTGTCGTCGCGATTAATGTCGATATCCGAGGTTTTTCGGCTTGGAGCCTTTCCGTGGACTCCGCACAGACGGCACTCTTCATCAAGAAGATCTACGCCCGACTGATCGACACGTATTTTGCCGACGCGTCGTTGGTCAAGCCTACGGGCGACGGATTGCTGGTTGTTAAGGCGTTTGATGAGTCTGACCTTAAGGAGATCGTGGCTACGACGGTGACTGATGCGATGGAGATAGTCGAGACGTTTGGCTCTCTTTGCGACGATGACGACATGGTGAACTTTGATGTGCCCCAGGACGTCGGAGTGGGAATCGCTCGAGGCTCCGCATGTCGTCTTGCCTCTGATGACCTTACCCTTGACTACTCCGGCCGCGTTTTGAATCTTGCTTCGCGGCTAATGGAATTGGCGCGACCCAGGGGAGTGATTCTTGATGCCACGCTGGGCACGACTTTGCTGGCAGATGACGTTCGCAGTCGCTTCAGCGCGGAAACCGTCTATCTGAAAGGCGTTTCTCCAGACGAGCCCACGCAGGTCTGTTGCTGGCCCGATGAGGTTGAGATCCCTGAGTCGTATAAGCACCCGTTTGGCGAAAAACGCTGGGCCCATGCGACGATGGAAACCACCCGTCGTCAGCTGGAAGAGTCAGAGGCCGCAAACTATCGATTTACCTTGGACCCCCAACCGATCATTGATCATGATGCAGAGTGTTCAATTGAACACGCAGCTGTTACGCCTGGTAGGCGCAAGAGTCGCAGCAGGACGAAGATTTTTGATCATCCGGTGGAGATAGTAGAAAGCGCAGGCCGGAAATCAGCGCGGATCGATCAGACGAAGCTTGCGGATTCGCTTCGTTCCGCTGGAGTGGGCCCTACGTGGGGGGTCAAGGTCAGTGTTTCCTATCGCACCATGTAGGCGAACAGCGGTAGTGTCAATCTAAGGTGCCAGGGTCGCCCGGCCCCAGACCAGCGGTTTGACGAGCGGCGGGGACTTGGGCAGCTCGCCGTGGTCGACGTCGTCGACGGTGAGCGGCGAGGCTTCGATGTTGGCGACGGTGTCGCGGTTGCAGCGGCAGCCGTCGGCGAAGAACTTCCACGGCCCTTCGAGGCGGTCCTGCCAGCGCGCCACGCCCGGGTCCTCGGCGCGGACGTGCTCGACGAAGAGCAGCTGTCCGCCCGGTTTGAGGATGCGCGCCGCCTCCGCGAGCGCCGCCGTCGGATCTGGGACCGTGCAGAGCACCAGCGTGAAGACCGCGGTGTCGAAGCTGTCGTCGGCGAACGGGAGTCCTTCGGCACCCGCCTCGACCAGCTCGACGTCCGCGCCCTGCTCGGCGATCTTCGCCCGCAGGCGCTTGCTCATGTGCGGATCGGGCTCCGCCATCACCACTTCGGTCAGGCCGTCCGGGAAGAGGCCGAGGTTGGCGCCGGTGCCGGCGCCGATGTCGATCGTCCGCCCCTGCGCCGCGCTCAGCACCTCGCGGCGCCGGTCGCGCATGCCGGCGTCCTCGGTCCCCTTGAGGATGCGGTCGTAGAGGGCCGAGAAGGCCCACCCCCAGGTCGCGTCGTAGATCCGCCCCATCGGGGCTCAGGCGGCCTCGTGCTCGGCCGGCTCCTGCTCCGGCTCGGCATCGGGGTTGTTGCGCGAGATGCGCTCCTCGTAGGCGGCGCGGGCGGCGGGGTCGACCTCGGTCATCACGCTCTCGATGCCCATGAAGCGGCCCATCGCCTCGCGGGCGCGGCGCGGCAGCAGCCCGGCGAGCATGACCGAGGCGCGCAGCTCGCGCGGCACGTAGAGGTCGACTTTGCCCAGCTCGAGCGCGTCGACGATCTCCTTGGTCACGTCCTCGGGCTCGATCCGCTTGACGCCGCGCTGCTCGGCGAGGCCTTCGATCAGCTGGGTGTTGACGGTTATCGGCATCACGTAGGAGAGCTCGACCCCGCTGCCGCGGCACTCGGCGCGCACCGCCTCGGTCAGGCCGACCACGGCGTGCTTGGTCGCGGCGTAGGTCGCGATGCCGGGCACGCCCGCTTTCCCGGCCGAGGACGACATGTTGACGATGTGTCCCGCACCGCGGGGTTTCATCCGCCGCACGGCGAGCTGGGTGCCGACGATCACACCGTAGACGTTGATCTCGAGCTGGCGGCGGATCGAGTCGTCGCTCTCCTGCTCGAAGGGCGTCACCGGCATGATCCCGGCGTTGTTGATCAGCACGTCGATCGGGCCGAGCTGCCGTTCGGTCTCGTCGAGGAAGGCGGAGAACGAATCGCGGTCGGTGACGTTGAGCCGGCAGGCGATCGTGCCGCCGCCGAGCTCAGCCGCGGCCTGTTCAGCGGTCTCCAAGTCGAGGTCGCCGAGCGCGAGGCGGCAACCCTTGCGGACCAGAGCCTGTGCCGTGGTCTTGCCGATCCCCCGGGCGCCGCCGGTGATCGCGACGACCTTCCCGCTCAGTGAACGTCGCTGCTTCGCCATCTCTCCTCCTCCTGCGGCGGCCTCCTCAGGCCGCCGGCTTGTAGACGGTGACCACGGCGGCACCGCCGAGGCCGATGTTGTGCTGCAGGGCGGTCTTCGCGCCCTCGACCTGGCGCTTGTCGGCTTCGCCGCGCAGCTGCCAGGTCAGCTCCGAGCACTGCGCCAGCCCGGTGGCGCCGAGCGGGTGACCCTTGGAGATCAGTCCGCCCGAGGGGTTGACGACGACCTTGCCGCCGTAGGTGGTCGCCTCTTCCTCGACCAGCTCGTGCGCCCTCCCCTCCGCGGCGAACCCGAGCGCTTCGTAGGTGATCAGCTCGTTGGCGCTGAAGCAGTCGTGCAGCTCGCAGACGTCGACTTCCTCGGCGCCGACGCCGGCCTCGGCGTAGGCCTTCTCGGCGGCGGTCCTCGACATGTCGGAGCCGACGATCGTCATGCAGTCGGCGGCCTCGTCGAAGGTCGAGCCGAGGTCGGTGATCATCGACTGGCCGGCGATCTCGATCGCGCGGTCGCCGAGCCCGTGCTCTTCGACGTAGCGCTCGGAGGCGACGATCGCGCAGGCGGAGCCGTCGGAGGTCGGCGAGCATTGCAGCTTGGTCAGCGGGTCGTGGATCATCTTCGCCGCCTTGATGTCCTCGATCGTGTACTCGTCCTGGAACTGGGCGTACGGGTTGTTGACCGAGTGCTTGTGGTTCTTCCAGCCGATCCAGGCGTAGTGGTCGGGGTTGGAGCCGTACTTCTGCATGTGGTCGCGCCCGGCGTTGCCGAACATCTGCGGCGCCGGCGGCGACTGCTCCGGGTCGCGGATTTCGAACATCCGCATCGCGTGCTTGTCGAGCGCGTTGGTGCGGTCGGTGTACTTGACGCCGAGCGAGCCCGGCTCCATCTTCTCGAAGCCGACCGCCATCGCGCACTCGACTAGGCCGCCCTTGACCGCCTGCCGCGCCAGGAACAGCGCCGAGGAGCCGGTCGAGCAGTTGTTGTTGACGTTGACCACCGGGATCCCGGTGAGGCCGAGCTGGTAGAGCGCCCGCTGGCCGTAGGTCGAGTCGCCGTAGCAGTAGCCGGCGTAGGCCTGCTCGACGTCCTCGTACGGGATGCCGGCGTCGGCGAGCGCCTTCTCCCCCGCCTCC
>Ga0210111_1000011_pt1 | contig 50469 bp, 37 predicted proteins | sample China_Galinas_PW_6_FD_185520 | JGI IMG/M metagenome (GOLD analysis project Ga0210111, IMG submission 185520) | Wetland microbial communities from San Francisco Bay, California, USA, that impact long-term carbon sequestration - China_Galinas_PWC_D2... | ecosystem: Environmental > Aquatic > Marine... | reverse complement strand
CCGACACAGTTCATGGTTTGCTCCTTGTGTGGAAACGAGACGAATCCGTAAAAACGATCCAAATGTTTACCACGGGTTCAGAGCACCGTGAAACGGCTCGACCTCCTGCTTCATAGGTTCACCCTGATAGAGTTTCGTGGATAGGGTCTTGGCGGGGGCAGGACTCAAACCTGCGGTGCCTTTTTCGTCGGTCGTCATTCGTTCTCTTTCGATTCTTCAGTCGCCAGTTTGGCCCGCCACTCTGCGGCCTTGGCGTCGTAGCCCTTGCCTGATTCGGCGGCGTGCCAGGCGTCGTATAGTTCGGCGAGGTACCCGATAACGCGCCGGGTCTGTTCGTGGTTGTCGCCAAGCGCGGCCACCAGAATACCGTGGCCTTCCAGCAAAGCCTCCTCCGCCTCGGCGTGGCGACCGAGCAGGGCCAAAGCCAACCCGTGTTTCCCCAGGAAGTTGCCGACAAACCAGTGCGTCTCGCCGAGTGTGGCCTTGCCCCGGTCTACGGCCTCGCGGGCCAGACGCTCAGCCTCTTCACCCTTGCCGACCTCGACCAGTAGCTTGGCCATGTTGCTGATTGAGATCAGTGTGTCCCGGTGATCATCGCCGAGGACGCGGCGCTTGCCGCGGAGCGCCTCGCGGCAATAGGGTTCCGCCTCCGCGAACCTTCCGGTTTGTTCGAAGAAGAAGGCCAGATTGCTGATCGACGTAAGCGTGTTAGGGTGCCTGTCACCCAGCACACGGCGGCGCCCCTCGACGGCTTGACGCAAGTTCAGTTCGGCGCCGTCCAGATCGCCTAGCTCCCGGAGCAGCATGCCCATGTTGTTGATGGAATTCAGCGTGGTGGGATGATCATCGCCCAGGACGCGACGGTAGCCCTCCAGCGCCTCACGATAATAGGCCTCGGCCTCGTCCGGCTTGCCTTGACGCTGGAGCAGCAAGCCCATGTTGTTGATGGAAAGCAGCGTGCTTGGATGATCATCGCCCCAGACGCGACGGTTGCCCTCCAGCGCCTCGCGGTAATAGGGTTCGGCCTCATCCAACTTGCCTTGGTCCACGAGCAGTTGCCCCATGTTGCTGATGTATGTCAGCGTACCCGGATGCTCGTCGCCGCGGACGCGACGGGAGACCGCCAGCCCCTCGCGGAAGTAGGGTTCGGCCTCGTCCAGCTTGCCTTGACGCAGGAGCAGCAAGCCGATGTTGTTGATGGCAGCCAGCGTTTGGGGATCGTCTTTGCCCAGGATGCGGCGACACGTGTCGAGCGACTCGCGATAGAAAGGCATGGCCTCATCCAACTTGCCCTGGACCTCAAGCTGGTGCCCCATGTCGTTGACGGAACCCAGCGTCTCCAGATGATCGTCGCCCAAGACGCGCCGACGCGTGTTGAGCGCACTCGTCTGCAACGGCAACGCGGCGTCATACAGCCCGAGGTCTCGATACCGGTTGGCCAGGGTCTGTCGCAGCTGCGCGTCCACAAGGGGCTGGTCCTTGAAGCGCTCGTCGATGGTCCTGATCGCAGGCTTGAGAATCGTCCGGTCGATCAACTCGCGGGCTACGTCGGTCGCGTTCACTCGCGTCCACTGGCGCTTAAACGACTCCACCTGTCGGGCCCGATCGCCCTCGGGCACATTGGCCTTTTCCAGCGCCCCGGTGAACTTGCCCAACACATCCGCGGTCAGTTCCACGCCCGCTTGTGTCGGGTCGATCTGGGCCAGCATGTCTGCCTGGAAATCCGAGACCGTCTCGAGTTGATCCGCCCGGGTTTGGGTTTCGGCTTCCGCCTGGACCGCCCGGTCGCGCTGCTCGTCGGCGCGCCGGCGCTGGTCTTCGGCCACCGTGCGTTGCGCGGCTTCGCCCTTACGGGCTGTCTCCGCCTGGAAATAGAGATACGTGCTCGTGACAAAGCCTATTATCAGGGCGACCATCGCAATCGCCAGTCCACCGGCCAGCGCCTTGTTGCGCCTCGCGAACTTCTGAAGCTGGTAGGCAGCGCTTGGCGGACGGGCCAGGATCGGCTCGTCGTCCAGATACCGTTGGATATCCTCACCCAGCCCGGCAGCAGACTGGTAGCGCCGCTCCTTCTCCTTGGCCATCGCCTTGGCCACGATGGTCTCAATGTCGCCGCGAAGTGCCCGGTCGAACATGCTGAGTCTGGTGAGCCCCTCATCGCGGATGATGCGGGCGGCCTCGTGGATCATCTTATTCTTCAAGTCGTACGGCATCTGTCCGGTGAGGATTTCGTAGGCGATGACGCCCAGCGCATAGACGTCGCTGCGCGTGTCCAGGTCATTGGGGTCGGCGGCCACCTGCTCCGGCGACATGTATTGCAGCGTGCCAATGATCTGACCCACGTCGGTTTGCATGGTGGTGACTTGCAGGTCTGCATCGGTCGCACGTGCGACACCGAAGTCGAGAATCTTCGGCTGACCCGACTGGTCTACGAGAATATTTCCGGGTTTGAGGTCACGATGGATGACGCCCTTCTGGTGGGCATGATGAACGGCGTCGCAAATACGCGTCAGCAGTTCGAGGCGTTGTCGGGTGCTGAGATTCCCCAGGCTGACGAACTTGCGTACGTCGACGCCGTGGACGAACTCCATCGCAAAGTAGGGCAAACTGCCCATCTCGGTCGCCGCGGTACCGGCTTGATAGACTTGGGCGATACCCGGGTGCTGCAGTCGACCAAGGACTTGCGATTCCAACGCGAAGCGTTTGAGCACGGCTGCTGACGCAAGCCCGGCACGAATGACCTTTAGCGCAACCCTGCGCTTGGGGCTCTCCTGCTCGGCCTCGTAGACGGTACCCATCCCGCCTTCGCCGATCTTGGAGAGGACCTTGAAAGGGCCGATGCGTTCGGGAATAGCTGCCGCGCGTTGTGCCGGTAGGTCCGCGCGCGTGACCGTCGGTGGCGACGTCGTGGTTTCCATGTCGTCCGACTGGTACGGTTGATCCTCGCTCATATCTGTAGCGTCTCCGGTTCCCAGCAATGGCTGATGGACATGATGGCCGAGCAAGGCAAATAGTTCAAACCGGCACGCCCAAACAAGCCCCCCGCAAGCCTCAGCCTATTTAGCCACCTCTGGACACGAAGAAAGCCAGCCGTAAGTGACTGGCTTTCAAGGACCTGGCGATTAGCGGGGGTTTGATCGAACCTGCAATCTCCGGGTTATGACCGCTTCCCCGCTCGCATAGGGCATTCGCATCCGCCTCATGATGACGCCTTGATCAATCTCGATGTGACGAGGTTCTCGGGGCGCACGGCGCCGGCCTCGAAATCCGATACGTTCTGAAGGGTTACATTGGCGATTTCTCCAAGGGCTTCTTGCGTGAAGAATGCCTGATGGGCGGTCACGATGACGTTGGGGAAGGTCAACAAGCGGGCAAAGATGTCATCCTGAATGATCTTGCCGGAGAGGTCTCGGAAGAAAAGGTCCGCCTCCTCCTCGTAGACGTCCAAGCCGAGCGCGCCGATCCGACCAGACTTGAGCCCGCCGATGACCGCACTCGTATCGATCAAGGCGCCACGACTCGTGTTGATCAGCATGACGCCGGATTTGGCGGCCTGGATGAAACTCGCACTGATAATGTGGTGGGTGGCCGGCGTCAGCGGGCAGTGCAATGAAATAATATCCGACTCGCGAGCGAGCGTGGCAGAGTCAACATACTCCATGCCAAGCGCCACACATTCGGAGTTTTCGATCGGATCGGAACCGAGTACGCGACAACCGAAGCCGCGCATGATGCGTGCGAGAACAGCGCCGATCTTTCCCGTGCCCACGATGCCCACGGTCTTTGCGTTCAGGTCGAATCCCAATAGGCCGTCCAAGGAGAAATTCTGGTCGCGAACGCGGGAGAAGCTACGGTGAAGCTTCCTGTTGAGCGCGAGAATCAGGGCTACGGTATGCTCCGCTACCGAGTGCGGCGAGTATGCCGGCACTCGCGCGACGGTGATTTTCAACGACTCGGCCGCCTCGACATCAACGTTGTTGAAACCCGCGCAGCGCAGTGCAACGAGCCGAGTACCACCCTCCGCGAGGTGTTCCAGTACCTCGCGATCGATCTGGTCGTTCACGAACGCGCACACGGCCGGGAAGCCATTGGCAAGCGGTGCGGTTTTCAGGTTCAGGCCGGCTTCCAGCAATACAAGCTCGTGATGACGGTTGGCATTGGCATGCTCGAAGAAGGTCTGCTCGAAAGGCCGCGCACTGAAGAAGGCCACCTTCATCGTGGGTCTCTTTCATACATCCGGGATGCGTCCACGAGAAACTTCTTTTCTCTGGCCGTTGGCATCCTGTGGCTGCTCGTCACCACCTAGGCATCAACGGATGACCTCGAATTACGGGATCGCGGAACCAGCGTTTCGACGGTCCTAGTATTTGCGATGTCGTCGCATCGTGCAAGATGAGAATGGGCTCTAGCCGCGACGCGACTTGCAATTGATGGACCCCAAACCCGACACGCCCAAACAAGCCCCCCACAAGCCTCAGCCCATTTTGCCACGTCCAGGCACAAAGAAAGCCAGCCGTAAGTGACTGGCTTTCAAGGACTTAAGCGATAGCGGGGCGCGATGCGAGCGATGTTGTGCAGGCGGGAACCAACGCAAGCCCAAGAGCGTCAAATACGACGGGTCGCGATTGCCGCAGACAATCGAGGGCAAGATGATCACGAATTGAAATCAATTAGGCATCGGCAGCGTCTGGACCGCCCTCGCTGCGACCCTTTCAGTCGGCGGTCTCCCACTTATTGCCTGCTGCGAACCAGAACGCCAGGCGACGATCAACGGAATCGACGGACTTGCTTTGGATGGTGACACGGGCATCGTTATCGAGAGTGCGTCGGCGTGAGCGTCCAGGTTGTTAGTGATGCACGACTCGAGGTCCGTCCCCACGCAGAACGCTCGAATTCGACTTGGCGAAGGGTTTCATCTGACGGACCGTCGACATGCAACCGAGCACGACAGGCTATTGCGAATTGAAAACGGATATGCCATCCTGCAACGAGAGTCCGTATTCAACGCCATAGGCTTCGGTGATGGCGTGAAGATCGAACGAACGCTTTTCGCGGTGGCACTCTACCGTGATATTGCATCAGATGAGTCGCCAGCGAGGACGAAGGAGTAAACATCTAGTAAGCTGTTTCGCAAGATTTGCGACTATGCGGGGCGATCGGGGCACGCGGGATTTGGTCTCGCGCTGCACACGGCCGCCCGCCGCAAGCCGATTGCGGCTTCGTGCCCGGCTCGTGGTACAATGACGCGACCATGATCCGCAATGCAAGTCTGAAGAAGAGGATACTCAGTGGTATCACAGGGGTCTGTGTTTGGTTCGCCGTATCAGTATCTTGCTCAAGCACCTGTCTCGTTGATGACAAATTGCAGGGCGACCCAGATGACTACTCTTTCATACGTGTTGTGTTCGGAGTGCTCATCCCAGTATTGGTCGGGATGCTCGTAGGAATCTTCGTGTACCATGTGATCGCATCGTACCACCGCTGGTTTCCCTCCGGGCATTGCCAGGAGTGCAGCTACGATCTCACCGGCAACGAGTCCGGCGTGTGCCCGGAATGCGGCACGCAGATCCGGGCCGGCGTTTGAACGCGTTAACCGTCAAGAACCGACAAGCCCTGGCAGACCCCGGGCAATCGGCAAGTGTGCGCTGCATCCCCAAGTTGCTATAAGCGGCTCGGAATGGATGACGCCGACGCGACGCCTGCATTGATCGCGTTTTCGGCGCCATCTCGGCTCGATTGTGTATAATGACCATCCTGCACGAGTTGCGTTGGAGTTCGGGCTTTCAGAACTGCAGAATCGAGGTGTTGAAATGCGATTGCGGCACAATACCCGGAGCGGCGGAGCCTTACCTGCGGCGGTACTCGCCTGTGGCCTGCTATGGTCTGTCGCCGCCCCGGGCTCAACTACACCGGCACAGACCGTGATCACTGGGCTCGGCACGGTTCTTGCAGATTCGTCGTCGCCGTCACACCTGCTGGAAAACGTCGGACCAGACTCAAGGATCGAATTTCGTGTGCGCACCCGCACTCTCGCACGTACGGGTACGGTCGTTACCTTCAGGCTGTTCGGCATCACCGATGCCGAGATCTTCGCCGACTCGTGGGTCTCGCCTGCGGATGAGTGGCAGGAACGCTCGTTCACTCAGTTAAGCCGTCTTGCCATCGATTTGCGCCCTGCGTACTTCGTGCTCGAAGCCGGCGCCGATACCGACTATGAGATTACCGCCAGCATCTTCGCGCGAGACGGTTACAACGACGCCGGCGAAAGCTTCGCCACGGCTCGAGCTGTCATGCCGCCGGTGACTTTGCTCGGCAACCTGCGCGGCGAAGAGCCCGGGCACCATTACCGGTTTGACCTGGCGGCCGGCGCGGTGCTCGTGCTGCACGGCAGCTTCACCGGACCCGAGTCGACCGGCAGTCGCTACGACGTCATGGTGTATGACTCCAGCGAAGCCGCCGGCGAAACCGTGATGACCGGCGCGGCCTACGGAATCGAAGCTCGGACGGTTAGCTTCGCAGACGACAGCGACGCGGACGGCACGTATTATCTCGTGGTCAGAAGCGCCTCGGTCGGCGCGGCGCGGGAGCTGTTGGATTACAGTATCGAGCTGCAGGAAGACGGTTCACCCGACGCCGGTCAAGACGGCACGGATGGTGGGGACAGCGACGATCTCGACGGTGATGGAATTCCGGACGACACCGATGATGACATCGACGGCGACGGCCTGTCCAACACGGACGAAGCGGAAATCTGGGGGACGGATCCGCGCGACCCGGACACCGATGACGGCGGCGTCAACGATGGCGCCGAGGTGGCGGACGGACGGGACCCGCTGTACGGCGCCGATGATGCCGGTGCGATCCAGCCTGGGGGCGGGAGCCTCTGCGGCGCTGGACTACTCGGCGTCATTTTTGTCTTCTCTCTTACTCGACTCGCACTGCTGCGGTGCCGGCGTCGGAGATCACTCCCGGCGTGAAAGGGGCGCTGAACCGTTCCCGCCCGAGCGTGCCCGCGCAAGGCCGCGCATGGCATATTCCGCCATGTGGGCGGCCTGAGAATGAAGTCGATATTCTCGCAGGCGGTCCGCCATGCCAAGTACGTGACGTTTCAGGTGGCCGTAGTCGCTGTCCCGCGTGAGTTCTTTTCAGCGATCCAGGATCGCATCCAGCGATTCAGTCTGCCGCCACCCCCGCTGCAGCGTGGCTAAGCCGAAAGCGACGGAAAGGTCGCGGATTCCCACGGGGGCAATGGCCGACGCTGCGCGAATGAGGCCCGCCTTCGTCGTTTTGGAGGTGCCAGGGTAGGATTGGGCTTGAGGAGCCGGCAATTAAGCGTGGCTCAAGGTGACAGACGTCGCTCTCGCTTGGATCGAGTAGGTCGTTCGGATAGCATTAACGGTTGAGGTTCGATAACGGGAAATGTCGCGTGAAGGGTTGACGCTGAAAAACTGCAAGGACTGGGGCAGAAGTGAATAGAACACATCGTGCCATTTTCGTTCTTCCGATTCTGGCTTGGGGTCCAAGCTGCGACTCCTTGAGAATCCAAACTCCACAACCGGCTTCCGACGACCCTGGACGTTGTTTCGAAGAACCACATTCTGCCACCGACAATGCCGCGAACTCGGACCTCGAGCTGTTTCTGTGTGGCGCGCCGAAATGCCTGTTTCAAATGATCGGATGCGTGTTGGAACCTGCTTGCCGTGCAACACTCGACTGCAACTCGGAATGCGGCTCAAAAGGAGCAAAGAGTGAGCAACAAGCCTGCCACCTGGCCTGTCAACTCGGTCAAGGACAAAAGAGCGAGATCTACGGTCCCTTGGTTCAATGCCTCGCTACCAACGGTTGTTTGCCAACTCTGCCCGACGGCACGGATGGCCAATGTCCGGTGAGCAGCGAGAACATTCACAAAGTTCATGTCCTCGATAGCCTTGACGAGATCGAGGGAACATGGCTGGAGGTACGGGGCCTGAATTGTGGTGTTCCTGGGTCGAATTGGGAAGGCGGCTACGATGCGCTTCCCTGCAGATCGGATTCCTGGGTCTATCATGCGCAACAGTGGTGGTATCACACGTCCTTCTGTGCCCCCGCGGAAGACAGAAGCTGCAACGAAGAGGGCGCTGTTCACTTGATCGGAGAGCCAAGGCTCAGCGACGAGGAACCGGGCCTGCTGGAAGTCCCCTACACCAACCCCCCCCTTCAACCTCAGGAGGAACGCTGGTACGTCCTTTCCAGACCTGACCCGGATTGGATTATGTACACCTATTGCGGCTCAACGCCTGTCGGCGAATACGCCGGGTTGAATGTCATGACCCGCGTACCGGAACCGTCCAATGCCGCGATGCCGGCCGAAGTGGACGCCGCTTTTCGGCAGGCCGCCCGAGAATTCAATTTCCCCTATGACGACATGTGTATCACGGATCAGTCCCAATGCCCTCGCGTCACGGCGGAAGAGGATGTGCAGGACTGGGTCGATGGGTTGTGAACGGTGGTGAAGACTGCGTGGTTCCCTCAAGAGCCTCACCGGCTCGAGTATCCCGTAGTGTCCAAAAAGAAGATCGCATCGATGTATCCGCCCTTTCGGGCATCCATGCCCGAGAGTGCTATTGGCAATCTGCGCGTTTTCGGAAAAGGTGCTTAGCTCTGCGCATCAAGCGGAAGTGTCATGGTAACGGTAGTTCCGGTGCCCAGTTTACTGTGTATCCGGATCTCGCCATTGTGGGCCTCGGTGATGGACCGACAAATCGATAGACCGAGTCCGGCTCCGGCACCGTTTTCGGAGGAGCGCGCCTGATCGGCACGGTAAAAGCGGTCGAAGACACGCGGCAGGCTCTCCGCGGATATCCCTAATCCTGTGTCCTCGATCATAATCTGCGCGGCATTCTCATTCATGGAGACTGACACACATACGCTGCCTTTGGCCAGCGTGTACTTGACAGCATTATCGACCAGGTTGCACACGACTTGCTTGATACGTGCGCCGTCTGCGACGATCGTAACAGCCGGTGACTCGCCGGCAGACAAATCCACTCCGCGCTCCTCGGCCACGGGACGATAGAGGTCGACTACGTTATGGATCACCCGCTTCAATTCTACGGTGTCACGCTGCAATACACATTCACCTGCGTCGAGACGTGTCAACAGCAGCAGGTCTTCGGCAATCCTCTGCAGGCGATCGAAGTGCGAGATATTCTCCTCGAGAACATGACGTAGCCCGTCGGCGGACCGCTCGTTTGAAAGGGCAACCTCCGTCATTCCGCGCAGTGCGGTCAGGGGCGTGCGAAGTTCATGCGACGCGTCGGCCGTGAACTGCCGCAACTGCGTAACGTATCGTTCGGTGCGGCCGAGAAGGCCGTTGAACGCCGTGACCAGTTGATCGAGTTCATCTCCCGTCCCGGTCGTACTGAACCGCTGGTCGAGCCGTTCCGGATTGATTCCTTTCGCGTCCGCCGCGATGAGGCGCATGGGTCTCAGGCTGCGCACGGCCAAGAACCGGCCCACAACAACCGACGCGCCGACGGACAGAAGAAGGGCTATGCCGCAGATACGCCGAAACCCGGCCAGAGAAGCCTTCATGCGTTCCATCGAGTAACCGGCCTGCGCGATGCAGGCTCGCCCGTCGCCCAACGTGGTCCACAAGCTGCACAGGCGAAATGACGTCCTTGATCCGGGAGGTGAAAGCGTCTCAAATATGGGTTCGTGCGGTGGGTCCTTCTTTGGTAACCAGTGGATGGCAAGTCGGTCGTTCAATTCGCTCGTGATCAAGAGCTGCCCTTGCGTGTCGTACAGGCGGAATGCCAGGTCGCCCGACGAACGGGCGCCGAGTTCCTGCCGGATTTCGTCCTGCCACGTCGAATCACCGCCGTCGTGTTCGTTGGCACCGCCGAGGAACTCGTAGACCTCGCCTTCGATGAACGTGTCGATTTCGTCTCTCAGCGAGAAGAAAACACCTGCATAGAGCACCGCGCAAAGTGCAGCACATACACCGAATGTGACGACGGCGCCCCACAAAGTCAGCCGCGCACCGATGGTATTGAAGCGGCACTTACCGGTCGGGCGCGCGGAGGACATAGCCGACACCTCGTATGGTGTGAATCAGTTGCGTTTCGAACCCCGCATCGATCTTCTTGCGAAGTCGATTGATGTGCACGTCGATCACATTGGTCATCGGGTCCTGATTCATGTCCCAGACGTGCTCGAGGATCATGGTTCTCGACAAGACCTGCCCCTTGCTACGGGCAAGATACTCGAGGAGCGCATACTCGTTGGGTGACAAATCGACCCTCCGGTTGCCACGATGCACGCTTCGTGCCAATACGTCCACCTGCAGATCGGCTACGACGATCGGGTTGGGTTGGAGATTGAAACCGCGACGCATCAACGCACGAATGCGGGCCAGTAGCTCGGAGAAACTGAACGGCTTGGCGAGGTAGTCGTCCGCACCAAGATCGAGGCCCTTGATTCGGTCGTCGACGGAATCCCGCGCGGTCAGGCAGATCACCGGTGTTCGCACGTCACGTGAACGAACCTCGCGCAGAATCGAAAACCCGTCCACGCCTGGGAGCATCAGATCGAGGACAATAGCGTCGTACGTTTCGGTAGAGGCCTTGTGCAGGCCGTCAACGCCGTTGTCCGCGAGGTCCACGGCATACGAGGCTTCTCGGAGGCCCTTCTTCAGAAAGTCAGAAACGCCGTGATCATCTTCGATAACCAGTACACGCATGCTGTCGGCACCTTCCGCCCGGAATCCCACGGCCGGCCAACCGTAATCCGCCGACGGGAGTGTAGCCCCCTGCCGATCGCGCTGCAATTCTCGACGGGCGATCGTGGAGAACCGGCCGTCGGCCGATCGGATCGCTGGAACCCGGGAGTGAGCATGACAGAATTGTCATTTTTCCGTAATGGCATCGCCACGTTCGATGTGTATGCTCGCAGCGGCGTGATCCAAGAGGCTGGCGCGGTCGCCGACATCAACATGCGCCAAGAGCTGTGAATGGAATATCCTGAACCTGAAAAGATGAATGAACGCCGAGATGATCGTTTCGTGGGCGCCTCTACTGGGCTTGGCGGCGTGCCCGATGAGTTTCGTGGGTTGTGTTGCTTTGGCGCGTGTGCAGACGTATGCGGCTCCGCCGAACCAGTCCTGCGAGCGTCATCATGAACGCGCAAGCCAATCTGACAGAGGAGCCCAAACCATCCAAAGCCCGCTGGGGACTGGTGGTCGTCGGGCTTATCGTGGTGGCTGTGGCTGTTGTCATTGGACGCGGTCGCCAGGCCGATGACGCCGGTTTGGCGCGGGCTCTTGCGGGGACTTGGACCGCCACCGATCCCAACGATGCGTCGCTCCATCGTCGCGAGCTTCCGGTGACGCATGAGCAGCTGGTCATCCTGGCGGACGGCACGCTCACGCACCTCGTCGAACTCGCATCCAAGCCCGGGAAACCGGAAACCGACCCTTGGGGATGGAAGGTACGCAAGGGGCGGTTGTACGTGCAGTTCCGGGGAGATGACGCAAGCGGACAGTGGCTATCCGGCATTCCTTTTTCGGTTTCCGACGAGGCGCTGTCCATTCGAATCAAGGATCATCCCCCCAAAGAATGGGTTCGGCGCTGAGGCCGAGGAAGAGCTCGTACATGCCATCCAAGTCGACCACGGCGAATGAGAAGGCTCACCAACCGCGCGTTTCCGGCCTAGAGGATGCCGTGCCGGACCGGTCGGGCGCGGCCCGCCGCCCCAAGCGAATTCGGCTGAATGCGCAAGCGATACCTTGCCCTTCGGAAGTTCTTTGGAGTTACTTGCTCCTCACGTATGCGGTGCTCCTTCTGAACACGTGGGGATTTCTGAAGCACATTGCGCTTACCGGCATCTGGTTGACCGCTTATTCGGAAGCGGTTCAGGTCGTCTATTCGCTGCTTTATCTAAGTCCTGTCGTCATCTTCGTATATGCCTTGCGCCGCATTCTGGACTTTCGTCCCTTGCGGCGAACGCTCGGCCTGCGCGAAGCCTGGAACCGTCGCATCGTCTACGCTGTTGCGATCGTGGGCTGCACACTGGTGCAGTTTGTGGTTTTCGTGGACAAGTCGGTATTTGACGTGTTTGGCTTCCACCTCAACGGTTTCGTTTGGAATCTCGTGTTTACACGTGGCGGGATCGAATCCATGGGGGGCGGATCGGGAACCACGCTTTACGCGGCACTCGTGGGTGTCGGATTTCTCGTCATGCAAGCCGGGTTGCTCGTGCTTGTGTGGAAAGTGGACTCGGTTCGCAGCGCCGTGGTTCGTTTGAAGCGTCGTCGATCTATCATCATCGGTGTGTGCTGCCTGTCGATCGCGGGCTTGTACGCCCAGGTTGGCTACGGGATCAATACATTCCGCAGTTACGGTCCGAGACTGAGCGTCGCCAGTGCCTTTCCTTGTTTTGTTCCCACGACATTCGCGAGAATCGCGAAATATCTCGGGTATGAAGCACGCCGAATGCCGACCATGGCTGCCGGGGAAGACGCGTTCGGTCTCAAATACCCCTTGCACGAGATTCGTCGTGATGCGGGCGTCAAGCCACCCAATATCGTCTGGTTCGTGTCGGAGTCTATGCGGGCGGACATGCTCGATCCGGAAATCATGCCCAACGCTTGGGAATTGGCGGAGCGGTCCAGCAGGTTCGAGCGCCACTACAGCGGCGGCAACGGGACGCGCATGGGGATGTTTGCGATGTTCTACGGGCTCTACGGCCCCTACTGGTTTCCCTTCCTCGCCGAACGCCGGGGGCCGGTACTTGTGGACACCATGATCGACTTGAACTACCAGATGGGGCTGTTTACCAGTGCCATGTTCAGCTACCCGGAATTCGACAAGACGGTGTTTTCCCGGATTCCGTCCGACCAGCTGCACGAGGGTGGCATGAAACCGGCCTGGCGACAGGACCAAACCCACATCGACAGACTGATACGATTTATCGATCAGCGCGACGACTCCAGGCCGTTTATGACCTTCTTGTTCTTCGAATCCCCGCATGCGAATTATTCGTTTTCGAAAAACGCGATCATCCGCCGCCCTTATGCGGAAGATCTTAATTATGTCTCGATGAACCTGGATCGCGATATCGGCTTGATTAAGAACCGATACATCAATGCGTGCCACCAAGTGGACATTTCGATCGGCCGAGTCCTTGATTACCTGAGGAAGAACGAATTGCTCGATTCGACCATCGTCCTCATCACCGGAGACCATGGTGAGGAGTTCATGGAGAAGGGACGGTGGGGCCATAACTCCGAGTTCACCGAGGAACAAACGCTGGTGCCTCTTGTGCTCTTCGTTCCGGGCAAACCGGCCCGCGTAGTAACACGGATCACCAGTCACCTCGACATTCCCGCCACGATCATGCCCCTGTTGGGCGTGTTGAATCCGGCGCAGGACTATTCTCTGGGCCATGATCTGTTCGGGCCTGAAGCGCGAGAATTCACCGTCATTAGCGCCTGGGATCACGTGGCGTACGTCGACGAGCAATTCAAGGCGACCTTCCCGAATTCAGCCTTCGCCATGTACCGGCAGAAAGTCACGACTGCAGATGACACGCCGATCGCGAATCCGGATACCTTTTACGAATCTCGTCAGCAGAACATTGTCGAGGTGATGCGCGGGCTGAAAACGTTTCGGGAGTGACGCGGATTTCGCGCCGATGGCGGCTTCCTCTGGGAAGGCTTCCGGGCACACGCAAGGGGATTCTGCCGCCTGCGACAGGCCTGCTTGCCGGCTGGAACCATAAGGCGAAATTGACAGGTTTTTCATGGTGCCGCAATAGAATCATCCGTGGAAATGCGGTATCGTCTCACGACCGCTGAGGTGGCGTCGGCCGTCCTCAAGTCAAGATAGAATACGATGCGAAGCGCGGAAATTTTGTTCACGCGAGCCACGGAATGAGGACGGCAGGCGCCGGACATGGCAGCACCATGACCGGCGCGTGCAAGACACGCTGTCCGCCAACATCGTCTGATCGCTCGCGCGGTGGGCGAACGCAGGGCACGCTCAGGACGGAAGACTGAATTGCGACGACCCCGGTACGAGATAGCCAGTGTCGATCGAGGCTGGATCGAACAGATCGGATGGCGATCTGTGGGTGATGTCTTGTCGTGGTCAGCAGGTGGCGTCGCCGCAGTATCGAGCACGTCGGATGTCGTCGAGGTTCCGCTTGATGCGGCATCCGGCGCCCCCCCCACCGTGTTTGTCAAACGTTATCGATACGATCGCTTCGGGCAGAGATTTAAGCAGGCCTTTCGGGGCACGCTCTTCGGGAAGAGCCGGGCGCACCGCGAGTTTGATTTTCTCACCGAAATGCGCCGCCGTCAGATTCCGACCGTGCGCCCGATCGCCTTCGGCGACAACTACGGGCATGCGTTCCTGCGCGCGAGTTTCCTGATCACGGAGGGCTCGGCGGGGTATCAATCGCTGGACCTGTTTGCCCTCGACGCGCTTCGCCGTGGCGCCCCGGATCGATCAAAACGGCGAGAACTGATCCATGGGCTGGCCGCCACGATTCGAAAAATGCACGACGCCGGCATCCGCCACGGCGGGCTGTATTGGCGCAACATACTGGTGCGAGAACGACCGGACGGCGGCTATGACTTCCTACTGCTCGACCCTGACACGCACGCACGGTTGAACGACTCACAGGTTCCAAGGTCTGCGGTCGCGGCCGATTTGTCGGAGGTCGTGGCATCGGCGATGGCGATTGGGCAGCGTACGGGATTGCCGGCCCTGATGAAGTCGTACTTTCAGGTCTCGCGACTTTCCGCCGAGCACCGAGCGTTGATCTCGCAGATCATCGACCGCGCCCGTACGCTCGCTCCCTCCGAGCGTCGTCGATTCGCGGTCACGGAAGCTATCGAATGGCTTCGCCGCCGGGCGGACGGCGTGGTTCACGGGAACCAACGGGCTCGCGTGTATAAATCGTTGGACGATTTTTTTGATGCGGTGTCCTGCGGAACGCCTGATTCCACATTAACTCGTCCGGCGGGCAAGACCATCCGTTTTTCGTTTTCGGACACAAACAACTCGAATGAGATGTTCGACCGCACCGTCATCATGGACGACGCACAGTTGACCATTGTCCCGGTGAATTCCGCCGGGCAGGATCTCTTGATTCGCACGGACCCCAATACGTGGCTTGCCGTCGTCTCCGGTCATGTGGACGCATACGCCCGCTTGCGCTCCGGTCGTCTGCGCATGGAGGGTGACCCGACGGTCCTCATCACACTGATGGAGCATCTCGATCGAATGGAATCGACAGAACTCGCAGGAACGGACACAACCGGACCGGGTGCGGGGACCGGGAGCGCACGACGGGAAGAACCCACATCGACGGAAAAGCCCCGGCGATCGCCGGAGCGGCAATTCGGTCGTAAATACAAGGCTGACGACTACGCGCAGTACTACGCGAAGAAACATGATGCCGGTATGGGGCGGCGCATCTCCAACCACTTTGAGGCAGCGATGATACGGCGATCGCTGATGCGCGTTCGCCGCCACCATGCCTTCGAGAGCGTGTTGGACTGCCCGTCGGGAACGGGTCGGTTTCTTCCGACGCTCGCGTCCCTGGGTGTGACCGTGGTGGCGATGGATACCTCCGCCGCCATGCTACGCGAGGGAAGGAGGTTCCACCCGTTGTTCAAGGAGCCGCCGGTCGAGCTTGTCGGATCGGCGTCGGCGATCGACCTGCCGGATGACGCCGTGGACGTGGTCCTGTGCTCCAGGCTCTTGCACCATATCGCCGACCGTGAGAAGCGACTGCAGATTCTTCGGGAATTCGCGCGCGTGGCGCGCGTGGGCGTCGTTCTGTCGTTTTTCGATTCCTGTTCCTTTCGCGCATGGAGACGCGAACGCAAGAACCGACGAAGAGGCAAGCTGAGTGGCCGGCACGCGATGACCAGGAGGGCGTGCATGGGAGAGGCTGCCACAGCCGGCTTAAAGCCTCTTGGCATGAACGCGCTGCTGCGATTTCACACGGAAATCACGGCGGCGGCGTTTCTTTGTTGAGGTGTCCGCGATGCGAACATTACAATATTGTCATGTTGTCGTAATCGCGGTGATTCGTTCGATATGTACAATACGTTGAGTTGCCCGGCGGCGCGGTCGGGCGATGCGAACTGCTATTCAATACGGAAAGGTGGAACGCCATGCGGTTTCCAGTTTCAGTACGATCGTTCGGAGTGGGCCTTGTTGTGGTTTTCGGGGGCGCTCTTGCCGCCGCACAAGCGCAGGATGCCGGAGCCGGTGAGGACGCCGTCACGGAGCGTCAGTCGATGGACGCGTTCATGTCGCTAGAAGATGGGCAGCCGAGCGCCCCTGGTACACTCGAGCTCCAACTCGACTTCGGTTGGATCACGACATCCGGCGAATCGGATGCCGGCATCTTCGTACCGGAGCTCAAGTACACGCCGGACGGCAATGAGTTTCTTCGGAACATGAAGCTGGCATTGACGTTTCCGGTCGAATTGGGCAACGGCGGGATTGACGGTAATGGTGATGCGGAGTTTGCGTGGCAGCAGCGATGGGTAGCGGAAGACGGTAACGTGCCCACGCTCGCGACAATCTTGTCGATGCGCGCCCCCACCGGGTATCAGTCGTCCGGTGTCGATGGCACATTCACCGGAATCCTTGCGAAGGATTGCGGGCCGGGAACGTTCTTCCTCAACGGCTGGGTAAAGACCGCCAACGGCAACAATATTGAGGACCGCCGCGATTTCCAGTGGGGTGGAAGGGTGGCTTATCTCTGGCGATTTGCCGAGGGCGCGGCATTGACCGTCGGCTACGTACATGAGACGAGCGAGGAGGATGGCGTGTCGAACATGAATCTGGTTGAGTTGGGGGCTCAGTTTGAGATCAACGAAAACCTGACGATCGGCCCTGGCGTTTTTGTCGGTGTGGACGGTCGAGAGTCGACGCCCAATTTTGGAGCGGGCATCCGGGTTACGTACGGCTTCTAACGGCGCATACGCCGTCGTCTGGGGAATCGCGTGGCTGCGGAGGGAAGGAGAGTCCTACGCGCCACACTCTTTGATCGATTGTTCTGTTCTGCTATCGGGATCGAAAGGCCAAGTGGCGTTGTGAGCGTTTCACATCGTCGCCCGGGATTGGTGTGTCAATATGCGGCACGGTCGCATAGCCCTGTTGGGCCTGCAAGCCCTTTGTTCCGTACTTTTCTTCGGATGCGTAACCGTTGATCCTCGACCAGACTTCGATCGTACCGAACAAATGGTCGCGGCGCGGGCGGGAGTCGATCGAGCGTACAATCCGGAAACCTCTTCGGTGATGGAAGAGGCGGTAGCGGCACTTCTGGCCGACGGATTGACCACGGACGAGGCCGTTCAGGTCGCATTGCTCAACAACAAGCCATTCCAAGCGCTCTTCCAGGAAATCGGTGTTTCTCGTGCGGATGTTGTTCAGTCGGGATTGCTTTCGAACCCCTCTTTCGGACTGAGCACGCGTTTTCCCGAAGGTGGCGGGCGATCCAACCTCACGCTCACCTTCGCGCAGCAGATCGCTGATCTCTGGCAGATTCCGGCCCGCAAGAGAATCGCGGAGGCCGCCCTGGAGCAAACGATCCTCAACATCGTCCATCAGGGCAACAACCTGGCCTCGGATGCCAGACGCGACTGCTACCAGGTGATCGCGTTGATACAACTGGAGGCCATTTCTCGCGAAACAATGGAGCTCGCGAAGAGATCGCTGAAGCTGGCAGAGGATCGCTTTCAGGCCGGCGAGGGTGCCAAAGTAGACGTCAATTTGGCACGGGCCAGTGTATTGGAGGTCAAGTCTCGGGCCATGGGACTTCACCGCGAACTCGAGCTTGCTCGAACCACACTCGCACACACACTCGGCCTGGCCAGATGGAGCAAACCGTGGACGCTTGACGGCGTGCTTCCCCAGGATAGCCGTCACATCAAGGATGATGAGTCGCTTCTGACATTTGCCATGAACGAACGGCTGGACGCTCGCGCGGCAGCCATGAAGGTGCAGGCTGCGGAGGATGAGATCAAGCATCAGTACATGAGCATCTTCCCTAACGTAACGCTGGGCGTCGAGTGGGAACGCCCGGAACGAAAATCTGCACCGGGCCGCAATGTCCTTGCCGATACGGCCCGGGCGTCCGTAGCGAACGGCGCACTCACCGCGCCGAGCATTCAATCGCGCGGTGAGAGGCGTCAGGAACGGCGTCAGGTCATAGATTCGCTACTTGGACCGTCGCTCGACATTACACTTCCGATCTGGGATCAAAACCAAGCCCAGATCGCCAAGGCCAGATTCCAAGCCGTCGCGGCACGAAAGGCATACGAGGCGATTCTTGACGAAGTCGCCCGCGACATTCAACAGGCACAGACCGTCGCTGCGAGCGCATCGGAACTGGTCGCGTTTTTCGAAGACGAGGCGTTACCGCAAGCTCGCTCGAGCGTGGAAGCGGCCCAGCGCGGATACCAGGCCGGTCATCTGGACATTCTTGCGATGCTTGACCTGCAGAAGACGCTCGTCGCGCAGCAGGAGGCATTCATCGGCGCGAAGCGGGATCTTGCCATCGCTGTGGGAGAGTTGCGTCGCGCTACGGGCGGACGATTGCCGGAGGACGCAAGTGACGATGCGATTGTGAGCCCACCAGCCGACCCCGAAGTGGAGAACCCGTGATGGCCAAGCGTGTTTGCAGAAACTTCCTCTGTATTCTGTCCGCCATGAGCGGATTGCTCTTCATGACGGGATGTCCGGCTACATCGGATCCATCGTGGCCGGCCGGTTTGTCAACAACATCAACGGAAGTGGCCTCGTTCGTTCAAAAGTTCGCACGGGAGGCGATCGCAGCGTTTCTGTTCTAAGACCAACACGACGATGGCCACCAACCACCCACCCGCCAACGAATCTTGCGAGCCTGCTGCATCGAGCGGTGCGGAACCATTCTCGGATAGAGGTGGTTTCTATGTGCGCCACCGCAAGGGCATTCTCTTCATCACCTTGGTCATGTGTCTTGGCGGTGCCTACGCCGCGTATCGCATGCCCTCCTCAGTATTCCCGCAAACCGACTTCCCGCGAGTCGTGATCCTCGTAGACAGCGGCGTCATGCCGGCTGACGAAATGATGGCCACGATCACACGGCCCATCGAGGAGTCGATGAAGGACATTCCCGGCGCCGTCAACATTCGTTCCGCTACGGGGCGCGGCGCGGCCGAGGTCAATGTGTTTTTCACCTGGCAGACGGACATGGTCCAGGCCGAGCTTTATGTCCTTGGGCGATTGTCACAAATCCGCAGCACACTCCCGGCTGATGCCACGACGGAGGTCCATCGCTTAACTTTCGCGGCGTTTCCTATGATCGGGATCAGCCTGACCAGCGCAACGCGGAGCATGACGGACTTGTGGGAGACGGCGCGATACGATATCAAACCGCGATTCTTGCGTATCGAAGGCGTGGCGCGGGTGGCGTTGGTCGGGGGCGACGTTCCGGAATTCCACGTACTGGTGGATCCGGTTAAGCTCACGGCGTATCGCCTGACCCTCCAGCAAGTAAGCGAAGCACTCGCACGGACAAACAAATTCGTGTCCGCGGGCATGCAGGAGGAGAATCATCAACTCTATCTGACGCTCGTCGACGGCCGCGTTGCCAATCGCGCGGAAATCGAAGATGTCGTGGTCTCATGGGAAGGGGGAGCACCGGTTCGTGTCCGCGACGTGGCATCCGTGCGACCGGGGGCGGCGCCGAGGTTTAATATCGTGACTGCCGACGGCGTGGACGCGGTTCTGCTGAATGTGTACGCACAACCCGACGGCAGCGCACTCTCGATCGCACGGGACCTGAAGCGGGAACTGTCCGTGCTTCGCGACGAGCTTCCGCGCGATATGCACCTTGCGTTCTTCTATGACCAATCGTTATTCGTCCGCGAAGGCGTGGAAAGTGTTTGGGAGAGCATCATCATCGGGCTCGTCCTGTCGGTGCTCGTGCTCTTTGCCTTTCTAAGGACGACCTCCACCACGCTCGTGGCGGCGCTGGCTATACCCGTCACGATTCTGGTCACGATGGCGGGCATGCGCCTGTTTCACTTGAGCTTCAACCTGATGACGCTCGGTGGCATTGCTGCCGCGATCGGTATGGTCATCGACGATGCCATCGTGATCGTCGAATCGATGTATGCCAAAACTTGCGCCGGGCATGCACCGCGCCGCGCTGCCTTGCTCGCAGTTCGGGAGGTTGGGATACCGCTCATCGGCAGTACGCTTACGCCGGTCGTGGTTTTCATCCCGCTCACATACCTCGATGGCGTGCCCGGCGTGTTCTTTCGCTCGCTTGCCTTGACGATGGTTCTCGCACTGTTGACCTCCCTCGTGCTGGCCGTCACGCTCACGCCCACCCTCGGCAGCATGCTGATTCGCGGCGGGAAGGGACCCGCTCAGGACGAACTCGAACAAGGAGGTCCCGTCCTGCGGAGGCTCATTGGAACCTACGAATGGGTCGTGCGTCGTGCGCTGCGCCATCTCGGGCTCTCGACCGCGTGCATGGTGGCCGTCGTCGTGGCTGGGGTATTCCTGTACTCCCGGCTGGACTCGGACTTCCTTCCGTCGCAGGACGAGGGGGCGTTTGTGCTGGACTACTTTTCACGGCCCGGGACCAGTCTTGCTGAAACGGACCGCATGCTCCGCCACGTCGAGGAGATTCTTCGTAGCACACCGGAAGTGGAAAGCTACTCTCGGCGAACCGGTGCACGCCTGGCGCTGGCCATCGCCGAGCCCAATACGGGAGATTTCCTCGTCAAATTGCGCCCGGAACGCAATCGGAGTACCGATGATGTCATCGACGAGCTTCGGGGACGAGTCACCGCGGCCGAGCCGGCACTGCAGACGGAGTTCCCCGGCGTGCTCGGCGATCTGATCGGCGATCTGACTTGGTCTCCTAACCCGATCGAAATCAAGGTATTCACGCCGGACACCGAGAAGCTCAAACAACTGGCGCGCCAAATCGCCGAAGTGATCGAGACCGTTCCCGGTGTCGTGGATGTGAATGACGGGCTTGTGGTGGCCGGCCCGACCCTCACTTTTCAGGTCCGCCAGTCCGACGCTGCCAGAGTCGGACTGGATACCGAGGGAATTGGCTCCATGTTGCACACGGCACTCATCGGTGACGATACATCGTATTTGCTGGAGGGCGATCGCGTTCTGGGCGTTCGTGTGCTGATGGCCAAAGACGGCATGCGGCGGTCGACCGACATCTCAGAACTGCCTCTGCGGACACCGTCGGGCCCGGGTGTCACAGTCCACGACGTGACCCACGTGCAGCGCCGTCCGGGGCTGCTCGAACGTCACCGGGAAGACCTGCGGGAGCTTGTCGCGGTATCAGGGCGATTGGCGGGACGCGACCTGGGTAGCGGGATCGCATCGATCAAGGAAACACTGGCGCAATCGCTGACCGTGCCGCCCGATGTTTCGATCGAATACGGTGGTCTGTACCAACAACAGCAAGAGTCGTTCCGGAACCTGATGTTGGTCTTGGTCATGGCAGTCTTGTTGGTTTATGGGGTGCTTCTTCTCGAGTTTCGTTCGGTGCTGCATCCTCTCGCCATCGTCGTCGGCGCCGTGCTCGCTCTGCTCGGCGTGGTCGGTGCGCTGTGGATCACCTCAACGTCGCTCAACATTGTCTCCTTTCTAGGTGCGATCATCGGCGTTGGCCTGGTCGCCAAAAACGGCATCCTCATGTTTGATTTCGTTGACCACCTCCGAGCGCAGGGACTGTCTCTTGTCGAATCGCTTGTCCAATCTGGTCGCCGCCGCCTCCGTCCCGTACTCATGACCACGATGACGGCGTTTCTCGGACTCTTGCCGTTGGCCTTCGGCGTCGGGGCCGGAGCGGACATGCTCAAACCGCTCGCTATCGCGGTGATCGGTGGACTGTGCGTCTCATTGCTCCTGTCGCTCGTGGCCACGCCGGTTTGTTACTACTTGCTGATGCGCGTGTTTCGCCTGGAGGGTCGCGAGGTCCGCGAGAGTTCGGTCATGGGTGTGTCGGTCGTACGGAAGGACGGAACGCAAGATGAACGGTAAACAGCTCACGCATTTTCGTTCCCTATGGAGGCGATGCGGCTGTCGAGGTGATTGGCGATGGGCATTATGCGTGGCCTGCTTGCCCATCATCATCGGCTGTGCTTCGAAACACGCGACCGAAGAGGAGGATTCCGAGCCGGGGCCACCCGTACCGGTTCGCGTCGCGCAGGCGCAACTGACAACATTGCGCCCTTCCATAGACCTTGTCGGGATGCTTGTGGCCATACCGGAGCGAACCGCCGTCATCGCAGCGCAGACAGAGGGTCGAATCCAAAGCGTATCGGTCGTAGAGGGGGCGATCGTCAAGAGCGGACAGACCCTCTTTCGATTGGACACGCGGCCGGCAGAAGCGCTGAGGTTACGTGCCGAAGCCGAGGTCAGCCAACAACAGGCCGTGGTCGATCGCCTCGTGAACGGCTATCTTCCGCAGGAGCTTGAGATCGCCAAGCAGGATGTGCGGCGGGCGAAGGCCGAACTCGAATCGTTGCGCCTTCGGGTGGATGCCACGGCCACGCTGCACAAAAACAACGAGGTTTCCGACGTCGAATTCAAGAAACTGCAATCAACCCTGCAGATTGATGAAGCTGCGTATGCGTCCGCCGTAGCGAAGCTCGATCTTTACCAAGTCGGCACGCGCCCTGAGACGGTCGCCGAGGCTCAGGCGCAGCTCGACGTGGCGCGTGCCGAGCTTGTCAGCACCCGATTGGCGGAAGAGTTCTGCACCCTAACCAGTCCTTTCGAGGGTGTCGTGACCCAGCTACTAGCTCGTCAGGGCATGCACGTGGCGCCGTCGGATCGGCTGGCCACGGTCGTAGACCTGTCGAGCGTATTCGTTCAGATTCGTGTTCCAAGTGGGTACCTGTCGACCGTGGAGAAGGGCGCACGCGTCATGGTGACCATTTCTTCGCTTCGAGCGAAGAGTTTTGAGGGCAACATTGCGCGCTTCAGTGGTGAAGCGGATCCGAACACCGGAGACGTACAGGCATTCGCGATCCTGCAAAATGAGGACGGTCTCCTAAGACCGGGACTCGCGTGCAGGGTGCGTGTCTGGTTGCCGGCGATCGAACAAGCATTGGTTGTCCCCACCTCTGCCGTGGCAGATCGTGAGGGAACATCGGTCTTGCACGTCGTGCGTGAAGACAAGGCCTACGAAGTCCAGGTGGGCATCGGCAGCGGCACGCGAGAGTACGTGCAGATCATCGATGGCTTATCGCCCGACGATGTCGTCATCACGGAGGGAGGCTACGGATTGCCGGAGGGATGCCCTGTGGAGACAACTTCGCAGTAGCCGGTGCCGTCGCGGGCGTTCAATAGAAAAGTACGGAGACACAACGCCCACGGATTCAATCACGAGGGGACCCGACAGTTTCCGTATTCTGGCTTGGCGGTCCGAGCTAATAGTGAACGAGGTCTGCACACGTTGCACGGGTTTTCGCACCATGGTTTTTCGCGGCAGCTTTGTTGGCGGATGAAATTCAAGTTGGGAGCACGCAAAATGAGATCGTTATGTCTCACCAGTGCCATTCTCTTCTCGTTGGGTGCGGCATGCCTCGCAGGGAATGTGCCTTCTCAACAAGGCGCGAAGACTATCGACTCAGCCGCGAGCGGCTACAGGATTCTGAAAACGTTCAAAGTTGGCGGTGAAGGCAGATGGGATTACCTGACCATCGACGCTGACACTCGTCGACTGTTCGTGACCCACTCGACGCATGTCGTCGTACTGAACGCCGACACGGGCGCGCTGGTCGGAAGAATCGCCGATACGCCGGGCGTGCACGGTGTGGCCTTGGTACCTGAACTCGGTCGCGGCTTCACCAGCAACGGCAAGGCGAACACAGCGACGATCTTCGCTCTCGACACACTCGAGGTCCTCGGCACTGTTGAGACCGGGGAGAATCCGGATGCGATCGTTTACGAACCCACGACGAAGCGTATTTTCACGATGAATGGGCGAAGCCATGACGCAACCGCCATCGACGCCGCCACCGGGAAAGCCGTGGGACGAATCGAGCTGGGAGGAAAGCCGGAGTTCGCCGTGGGCGACGGCGCAGGCAAGCTTTACGTAAACCTCGAAGACAAGAGTGAGATCGCCGTTCTCGATCCGCACGGCTTGAAGGTCACGGCCCGTTGGTCGCTGTCGCCTGGAGAGGCGCCGTCGGGGCTGGCCATCGATAAGAAGAACCGACGCCTGTTTAGCGTCTGTGAAAACCAGATGATGGTCGTGCTGGATGCTGACGCCGGAACCGTGCTGGCAGCTCTTCCGATCGGTGAGGGTTCCGATGGCGCGGCCTTTGATCCGACGGCGAACCTGGCATTCAGTTCTAACGGGGAAGGCACCCTGACCATCGTAAATGAAGACAGTCCGTCGACGTTCTCCGTCGTCCAGAATGTTACGACGATGCGCGGCGCGCGAACGATAGCCCTGGATCTAAAGACGCAAAACGTGTTCCTTCCGACGGCGGAGTTCGTGTCGGCTACCGAATCCACGAATGGGAACCGGCACTCTCGGCCCGGCATTGTGCCAGGTAGCTTCCGACTCATCGTTGTCGGGAAATAGGCGCCGAGGCCACAAGGCTCGTCAGAAGGAAGGCGGAAGCACGACCACGCCCTCCGCGCCCTGCGGCATGGCGCCGGTGCAACGGCATTGGAACGGGTGCTTTTTCTCGGCACGATTCGGTGCCCTTTCCCGTCGTTCGTCGCCGCGCAGCGCCGGGTCCGCCGACAATTCGCTCGCGGAACTTGACGATAGTACAACCATACGGAACGATAACCCCCTGGTCATCGATGCGCGAGCTTCCGGGCATTCCATATGGTCCGACCGCGCGCATTTGTATCGGGCTACCGTTAGTCCGTGCCGGGCCCCGATCTTGATTGCACACGATCAGAGTTGCTGGAGGCATTCCGTGAGACGTCGCATCGCATTCTGCTTGGGCTTGCTGCTCACCATGGTCGTATTTGGCGATGCGGCTGCTGTGATTGCCCTCAATCAGAGTATTGGCGTACTCAGCACGCTCGTCGACGCCCACCGAATTCAGAGTATGCGGGAACATTTGACAGCGGCCGGGCAGCGTGTTCGTGCGAACCAATTGGCGGCACTGGCCGGTCTTGCAGTCGAGGAGTCGACTCGACTTGAGGCCCAAGCGAGACTCCGAGCATCGGTAACCAAGTGTAATTCGTGCCACCATGAGGATCCCATCCAGTCAGAATTGGATCGCATCGGTGCGATGATGGAGACGTATCTCTCCCAGCTCAATCAGCCTAGAAGTTCGGAAGGGCAATTATCTCGCACCGTCAACGAGTCCGGAGTCGTCGAGCTCGGCGAACGATTCGTCGATCAGATCACGGCGACGGCTGATCGGGCGAGCCGACACCTGACTGTGCATAGCGAACAAGCGATCAGTCGGGTGAGCAATGCGCGGTTCATGTTATTTGCGGCACTGGCGGTGGCCTTGGTGCTTGGTTTGGCCGGCGCCGTACACCTCCAGCAACGTCTGACAAGGCCGATCAGGAGCATCCTCGGGGGCATTTCGCGTCTGCGCGCGGGAGAGCATGACTACCGGCTTCCCTTGACGGGCGACACGGAATTTCAGGAAGTAGCCCGCGCGTTCAATGATGCGTATGTAGAGCTGCAACGTTCACAGCAGGCCGTCGTACACGCTGAACGACTCGCCGCGGTCGGCCAACTCGCGTCCGGCGTGGCACACGAAGTGCTGAATCCGATGGCGAGCATCTCTTCCGTCGTTCAGATTCTTCGCAGCCATTCGGACGATCCCCAATATGTTGGCAAGACCAATCTGATCATGAAGGAGATTGACCGGGTGACGAAAATCGTTCGCGACCTTGAAGCGTTCTCGCGCCCGCAAGAAAAGGAACCACCGACTGACGTTGATCTTCACACAGCGCTTGAACATGTGATCGAGCTGGTGAGTTACGATGAACGAGCCAAAAACGTGATGATCAAGCAGGATTTCGCGGCAAATAACGCTGTAGTACGAGGCCACGTTGATCGACTTCTGATCGTGCTGACGAATACCCTGTTCAACGCGTTGGATGCAGCCAGCAATCCGTCAGACGGCCGGGGAGAGATTGCCGTCTCCACCCGCACACAGGGAAAGAACGTCGAAGTGTGCGTTCATGACAACGGTCCGGGCATGACTGATGAACAGATCGCGCTGGCTTTCGAGCCATTTTTCACCACAAAGCCACCCGGCGCCGGCACCGGGCTTGGACTGTGGACGTGCTATCGGATCGTGGAGAGACTTGGCGGATCGATGATGATCCAGTCCCCTCGCGGTGGAGGCACACTGTTGACGCTGCGCCTGCCGTCCTGCGAGACAGACGTCGCTTCCACGAGTACCCCGTGAATAGCTTCTCGCGGACAGACTTCGAGCAGTGCGGTGTCGCCGACCGGTTCTTTCTCGAGCGGTGAGGGTCCGACCGGCTGCGGCAACCTCATGAAGGTCCGACGCCATCGGGAGCGGACGCGAAGGCAACCGTCACCCAAACAATAGTGTCGCCATCCGGGTGGCGGGGATTCGACCTACCTCGCATTCAGTCCTGGGGAACACACGGCGCGCGAGTCGGACGGTGACGCCACGTGTATGGTCACTCTGCGTCACGGACGTAGTACACTCCCGCATCAACCTCGGAAAAGCCTTGCCCCTCCAACGCCTCTCGTCGTCGGGTCTCGTGCTTGTCGATCGTGAAGTAGATCTCACGGGCGCCCAGCGCATGCGCCTGGGCCGCCGCCGCATGTAGTGTGCCAGTCCACGCCTCCGGCTTCGCGAAAAACTCGGTCACGGCTGCCCAGGATCCGCGTGGCTCGAGCGCGAACATACCGCGTTCGCCCAACCGCCAGATCGTATCATGGACGATCCACCCGCCGTCAAACCGTTCCTGCAACTCCTCTGTTGAAAAGTTGTCGGCCGCAGTGTTGTCTTGCCGGCTGAGGTCGCTCACCAGCGCCAGGTCTTCGCGTGTGATCGGGATCAGTTCCTCCGGTAACGGATCCAAAGCGTTGACTTCGCGTCCGAGTAGCGGTACGCGGTCGTGCAGCTTCCAGCCGCGCTGTTTGAGGAAGGCGAGCGGCCTCGACCACGACTCACGAAACCGCTGAATGTAGATATCCCGCTGGAAGGCCGCGTAGATCTCCGGCGTGACTCGGATCATCTCCTCGTACAGTGCGACCTCGATCCGTTCGTCGACGGGGTAGGTCCACGGAAAACCGAACGGGATGGCCCATCCGAGTGACCTGGCGGGCGGGCCGTGCTGCGTGGCGATCCATTCGAACGGCGGATGTGTACCGATGTAGCCGAGCAGCGTGCCGTCCGCCCGCTCGGCGTACAGGCGGCATTGGGGATACTCGGCTACGTGTCGAAGCTGGTGCTCGACGTTCTCCAGACAAGAGCGCCACGCACGTGGCAGCGTTTCGGTGGCTCGCAGCCAAAGTTCATACTGTGGGCGGGCGTCCTGAACGCCCCGGGATCCGCGAATGACGTAATCAGCCACTGGCTCGTTCGCCTCCTTTCCAGGCAGTCGCGTGCCGGTCTCACGGTCTGACAGTATTACGCCGAGACCCTTGCCAAACAACCGACAGTCAGGGCAGTTGCATAGGCCGCCTGGATCGGCGTAACGCGTTTACCCGTCCGTCCAAGCGTTGGCGCAACCGCATTCACGCGTTTTTTGAAGGCGGCCGCACGCCCCCCGTCATGCGGTAACCGTCAATCATTACTATTGATAATTACAATCCCAGCGTAGCCGAGCGATGCGTAGGTGTCAACGATTTGTTGGTATGTTAAAGGGCAGAGTCCAACTCCACTCTACCAGCCGCCATCCCTTCCCCCCTTTACGGATGCGTAGACGGACCTCACCAGGCCCCGCATCACGGCACGACCGCAGGATGCCGGTCCGGCCTCGCAATCGCACTCCTGCGTGATCTCCGCAGGCGCAAAGACGGATCCTCCCATCGGTTCGCGTTCGAATGTTGGTTTGGGGGCGGTGGGGATTGCCACGAATGGGCTAGTCCCGTGTTTCATAAGTTCCACGACGTTCGCATCCGTCCCCCACCCTTCGCTTTGCGAAGAATGGGGCACCCACGATAGTCGAGCGACTTTTGAAAGACCTTACTAGTCAGCATCCAGGCAGGCGACACCCGTTAAATGGCTTCGGCTCTCCGCGCTTCACTACGTCGTCAGTGCGCCCTACGTGCAACTCGAACTCTCTGGGACGGACACCGATGCGTTCACATAGCCTGGACACGGTCCAAGAAGACTCGGGTCCCGGCTCGGATCCAAGGGCTTTAGATTGGCGCCTGTCGGGCCTTCAGGAGTCCGGGCAAATTCCGCTCTGTACCGTCCTGCGAGATCGACATACACACTCTTGAATCGTGCCCACTTCGCCTTGAATGCATCATCGACTGGCCGTTCCAGCGCCCGTGCCGGAACGCCCACCACGATCGTTCCGTCCTCTACCATCTGACGCCGGCGAACGACCGCGCCCTCGCCGACCACCGCCCATTCGCCGACGGTACTCCAATCGGACACGATGCTTCCCATACCCACCACGGCCCAGTCTTTGATCGTAGCATTATGGACGATAGCGCCGTGGCCGAGCGTCACCCAACTACCGATACTCGTCTCATCGTCGGGCCGGGCGTGAATCACGCAGTTGTCCTCGACACTGGTGGCATCGCCTATCGTGATTCGTCCGTAGTCGCCGCGGATGCGCGCACCGGGACCAATCCAACATCCGGATCCGATCGTCACGTGGCCGATCACGTCAGCACTTGGATGAATGAAGGATGATTCAGCGATTGCGGGTTCGTAACCTTCAAAACTGGTTATCATCTCGGATCTCTCTCTGCTGTCGTCCTACAGCAGCTCGTTACCGACGCACTCCTTGCGTCGATCGGGCTGCGGCGTCACTACTTTGGCCGCCGGAACAGGTGCAGATGCTCTTTTCAAGGCCTGGTCGAGGTCAGCGATGATGTCATCGACTTCCTCGATCCCAATGGAGACGCGTACCAACCCATCGGTGATGTTGGCACGTTCCCTTGCTTCGCGTCCCATCGAGGCGTGCGTCATGCTGGCGGGGTGCTCGATCAGCGTTTCGACGCCACCCAAACTGACCGCCAGGCCGCACAGCCTGACGGCATTCATCATCCTTCGACCGGCCTCGAGACCACCCTTCAAACCGAAGCTGATGACAGCGCCTCCACCGCTGGTCTGCCTCCGTGAAATCTCGTATTGAGGATGGTTCCTGAGTCCGGGGTAGCGGACCCATTCGATGGCGGGGTGATCCGAAAGGTACTCTGCTGTTTTCAGGGCGCTTTCGCAGTGACGCTTCATTCGGAGCGGGAGAGTCTTGATTCCACGATGGACGAGGAACGACTCGAACGGCGGCAGCACACCGCCAAGGTGATTTAGTACTTTGCGAAACGTGCTGTATTGCGTTTCGTCCTTCACGACAATCGCGCCGCCGACCACATCGGCATGGCCGTTCAGGAACTTCGTGAGGCTGTGCACGACCACATCGGCGCCCCAGCGCAATGGTTGTTGCAGAACCGGGCTCAGAAACGTGTTGTCGACGACCACCACGGCACCTCGGTCATGGCCGATCTTGCTGACCGCTTCCAGGTCCGTCACCACAAGGGTCGGATTGCCCGGGGTTTCGACATAAATGACCTTGGTGTTCGGCTGGATGGAGCGCGTGACAGCCGCAAGATCCGAAGTGTCGACCATCGTGGATTCGATGCCGAACCGTGCCAGGAATTCCCCGATCAGCGTACACGTAGGACCGTAGACCGCATCGCTACACACGATGTGATCTCCAGCCTGCACCAGCGCGGCCAGCGCCGTGTGGATCGCGGCCATCCCGCTGCTACAGGCAAGCGCCCTTGCTCCGCCCTCCAGCGAGCTAATGCACCGCTCCAAGGCTTCGACGGTCGGGTTTCCCATACGCGTATAAATGAACCCGTTTCCCTCACCGCGAAAGAGGGCAGCCCCTTGGTCGGCGTTGTCGAACATGAAGGTCGACGTCTGGTAAATCGGTGGTACGACGGGTCGGAATTCGTAGTCGGCGATCCCCGCGTGAACTGCCCGCGTTCCCGATGATGTCATTCGATCGTGGTCCATGTCACTCCTTCCTTGGCACGTACGGCCACGGATTCAACAAGCTCCCTAAGCCTGAGCCCTACCGAACGATGGTGCTCTTTGATTTGTTCGTGATCGGCCTTTGTGTGCGCATGCCTGGCGGCCATTTGATCGTGAACGAACGCCATGGCGCCGTGCTCTCGTCGGCCTGCATCACAGGCGAGCGCCCCAACATGACGGTGACAGACGTCTGCATACTTGGTGATGGCCTCGGCGTGCCCGCGCGCTGCAGATTTAAGAGCGATGACATAAGCGTACAGGCGCCTTAGCTCCGCCAGCGTGTCGTCATCACGAGCCTGCCATCCCTCGACGTCTCGCATCCACGTCGCGTAGTCATCGCACCAATGCACATGATCATGCTCGGCGCCAATGCTGCTAAGGTTGACCATCGGCTGCTCCTCTGTTTCTTGTTTCAGCGATCCAACCATGGCTTCGGAATTACCCTTCATTCTGCACCACTCCTTTGGCATCAGGCATCCTGCCGGCGCGCGTCAAGCCGCCCTTCCCAGTAGCTTTGCCCCGGTGCGATGGCCCCTGTCAATACCGCGGCGATCACCGCGTCGACAGGGCCGGTCACACCCGAGATCAGCCGCACATTCGAGTTATCCAAGCCGGCCTCATCGAAGTTGCTGATCGCACCGCAGATCAACAGTTCGACCGCCAAGCTCACGATCCGCCCCGCTCGCCCATGCACCGGCCACTCACTCAAGTCAAGGTTATGGCGGTCGACTGTTCGGGCATTCCGGACATCGAACACGATGAGCTTGTCGGCACAGTCGAGCCGCTGGCAAATCCTCCCTTTGCACGCTGCAATCGCAGCTTTCATGGGCGCCACTCCGGCCGCCTATTGAGCCGGCCGTTCCGGTGGATCCGACGACCCTCGGTTTGCCTGACTCGGCCATTCGGACTTCCCACCAGGAAGCCATCAGAACATGTATCGTGCCAAGTCCGGAATCCTCCTTGCGTGGCAGACGAGGCCGTTTTCAGCACCAAGAATGGGATTCTCATGGCGGTCGGTATGCGAAGTGCATGCAGTTTTGCAAGGTAGCGATTGGGATATTTTCAGATTTGGAAGCATTGTGGCCGCTTGCGGAGACGCGCTTGTAACTGGAGTCGGATCGATGGGTAGCGCAGAAAACTCAACAGCACCTTGTGCGTCAACCGCGTCTTCTGAAGTCGGAATGCTCTGCCATTCGATTATGGAGAGCGTGGCTGAAGGCATCATGGCGGTTGACGTGGATCGCAACATCACGGCATTCAATCCTGCGGCGGAGTCCATCACGGGAATCTCACGAGACCACGCCATCGGGCGCAGGTGCTTTGACATACTGCGCGCAGACGTGTGCGAAGATCGCTGCCCTGTCCTGGAGGCGATGTCATCGAGGGATGTCGTGGCGAACCGGCGCGTGGCGATTCTCAACGCCGGCGGCAACGAGGTTCCGCTGAGCGTCAGTGCCGCACCACTACGCGCCGGCGCCGGTAACGTTGTGGGTGCGGTGGAGACGTTTCGCGATCTATCCGGCGTCGAACGGCTGCGTAGGGAGCTGACCGACTCCTACACCTATCACGACATCGTTGGAAAGAGTGCATGCATGCGGCGCCTGTTCAAGATTCTGCCTCCTGTCGCCGAGAGCGAGAGCACGGTTCTCATTGAAGGCGAGAGCGGAACGGGCAAGGAACTCTTCGCTCGTGCGATCCACGATTTGAGTCCGCGCCGTAACGATCCGTATATCATCGTGAACTGCGGAGCACTTCCGGAGACGCTTCTTGAATCCGAGTTATTCGGCTACAAGAAGGGTGCGTTCACCGATGCCAGGAAGGACAAACCCGGCCGATTCGAATTCGCCGAGGGCGGCACGATCTTCCTCGATGAGATCGACACGCTCACTCTGGCCACACAGACCAAACTGCTGCGGGTCATTGAGAAGCGGACCTTCGAGCCGCTTGGTGGCGTCACGCCCGTCAACGCCGACGTGCGCATCATCGCCGCCACCAATCGCCCCTTGCGGAATCTGGTGGGCGAGGGCAAGTTCCGGGATGATCTGTACTATCGACTGAATGTGGTGACCCTGGAATTGCCACCGCTACGCGATCGACGTGACGACCTGCCGCTCCTCGTGAATCACTTCGTGGACTACTTCAACATCGTGAAGGGCAAGGACATCGCCGGCGTTTCGCCTGAGGTGGCCAGCGCCATGCTAAGGCACAACTTCCCCGGGAATGTCCGCGAGCTGCAGAACATCATCGAGCACGGCTTCGTCCTCTGTGAAGCCGGCCGAATCGAATTGCGGCACCTTCCGCGATTCGTCACTGGCGAGTCGATCACCGGTCAGCTTGGCGGGTCAAACGTGGATGAACCGCCGGCTTCGAGACCGACGGCGCTTGCTGAAGCCGAGGCGACCGCGATTCGTTCAGCGTTGGCGGGCAATGCCAATCATCGCAAGCGAACAGCCTCGGAGCTTGGGATCTCGCCCACCACCCTGTGGCGGAAGATGAAACGCTACGGCATCACGACGTGAACCCACGCTGACGCGTTCCGGGTTGATCACGATAGGATACGAAGTGTTGATTCACTCGTACCAACCCCGTTTTCGGCGAAATCACCCCCTCTGGCGATAGCGCCAAGGCCGGTTTTCCCAGGGATTTGGGGTTGTTACGAATGAATCGAGTTTTGACCGACGGTTGCGACGTGTCGCCCGCCGACACGATGATCCGACCGCTCATCGGGTCTCGCCGTCCGGCGAACGCCCCTCCTGAACAGGAAGAGTGTCGCCGGACAATCTCTGCGCAGGTGCTGATACAATGGCGGTCACCGAGCTCAGGTGCCGCCCCTCCCGCCGCCGATTCTCAATATCGGTAAGTGTGTTTGCTAATATCTTAGGATTGAGAGAGATATTCAGGAATATACTACCGATTCTGCGTCACCGCGGCGAATAAAGTGTCCCATGTAGTCGAAACTGTGTTCGAGGCAAGATCGAAGAATCCGCTTTGGACGCGGTCCGCCGGGCATGATGCCGTGATTAAGGCACTCCTGTTTAATGAAGCCGATCAATCACTCCGGGCACGGCGCTTGCCACCTGGCGAAGCGTGGACCCTTGTATCGACTCATCCAAAAGGTATGATCCATACGTGCGTCAGATGGTACCACACGGACTGCGATTCCAGGCCGTCGTCGGAGCCGTTCGACGTTGTGTAAGGCACAGAACCATGAGCGCGGAGTCTTCTGGGGTCCCTTGGCGCTGCCGCGCCGAAGGAGGCAGGTGTAGGCCGCCCTTGCGGCGCCCGGTGGTAGCCACTTCTTTCTTAACCTTAACCCTACCTGACCTCGGGCGAGACGGTTCTTCGTCCGAACGGCCGAACGATGAGGGCGCATCACGTAGGCCGTCGCGCTTGTACCGGCAGGAGGTGGACGATGCAGATTATCGGTGTTTCTAGAGGAAGTCTCTCCGCCGGGAAGAGTTTTGCCGAGTCCCTCGCCGCCAAGCTGGGCTATGACTGCCTGGCCCGTGAGGAATTGACGGACGCCGCCACTCGCGCGGGTATCCCGGTGGGTAAGTTGGAGATGGCCATCGTTCGTCTCAGGCCGTTGAGCGAACGGCTGGCGATCGAAAAAGACCGCTATACCGCGTTCGTGACGGCAACGCTTTGCGAGCGTGCCCTGGAACGGAGCGTCGTCTATCACGGGAGGGTCGGGCATTTGGCTCTGCCGGGAGTGACCGACGTACTCCGGGTGCGGGTGATCCAGGATTCGGAGCAGAGAATCGCATCGGCCATGGAGATGCTCCACGTCAGTCGGCACAAGGCGCAAGAGTACAACGAGCAGGTGGATGAGGACCGGCGCCGCTGGGTGCGTACCCTTTACAACATCGATTGGAGCGGTCCGGCGTACTACGACGTCGTGCTCAACCTGTCTCACTTCGGGATTAAAAACGCAGCGTCCGCGATGGTCTCCATGGCCCAGCTTCCCGAGTTTCAGACAAGCCCGGCCACGCACCGCGTACTGCAGGATCTCTTGCTGGGCGCGAAGTGCCGTCTGGCGCTCGGTTCGGACAAGAGAGTACACGACATGAACGTGCAGGTCCGGGCTGACCGTGGCCGAGTCTCGGTGATCTACCTTCCGCGCCAGGAGGAAACGGCCCGTCTGATTCCGGAAGTCCTCTACAAGATCGACGGGGTCGATGAAGTCCTCTGCACGATGGCCACCACCAACCTGCTGTGGATCCAGGAGCGGTACGATTCACAGAGCGAATCCCTCACGAACATCCTCCAAATCGCCGGCAAGTGGAATGCGGCCGTGGAGTTGCTCCAGTTGACGGATACCGCGGCGGGATCGGAAGGTGCCGATGAGACCCTGCTCACAGTCCCTCCGTTGCGGCGAGAGACCGAGGATGACGGCGGGATCCTCGATGATACGGCTGACGACGGTGAGAACGCCGAGGATGAAGGACTGAGGGAGACGAGGGACCGCCTGATCGGTGCCGGGTGTGCCGGCGGGTACAGAGTCGTGTCGGGCGGCGTCACAAAGCTGCTCAAGAACCTGGACTTGACCGCACCCTATAGCCTGGTGGTTGTGGGGGATGTGTTTCTGTCCAAAGTGGCTTCGGTGCGGCATCGGCTGACTGACGAGATGGTAAGTTATCTGTCTGATCATCTGCGGACTCCGGTAGTCGGCACGGACGAGCTCAAGGCCCACTACCTGTTCGGCCCGGCGCAATGGCTGAAACTGCTCATGTTTGGCGTCATAACCGCCCTGTTGCTGGTCCTACTGTTCACCCATCAAGAGGAGATTGTCGCCTTTACAAGTCGGGAGGGGACGGGCAACAGGATCGTCAGCAGCGTGGTCATTCTCATGTTTGTGCCCATCTTTGCGCTCGTGTACGGCAGCTTTGCCCGCTATGCCCTCAGACTCTTCAAATTTGATTAAGGAGATGTTCGGTGCCTGAGTTTCTGCTGGGTGGTTTCATCGAGCTTGATTGGCTCACGATGGCGCAGGTTGTCATGCTGGGCGCTATCGGTGGGACGTTGAGCGGCTTCATCGGAAGCGGCGGCGCCTTCTTCATGACACCCGGGATGATGAACATCGGCGTGCCCGGGAATATTGCGGTGGCCACCAACATCACGCACAAATTCGGCAAGGCCATGATCGGCGCGGCGAGGCACGGTGAAATGGGCCACGTGGACAAGAAGCTGGCCATCCTCATGCTGATCACCGCCGGCGCGGGCATTTCCCTGGCGGCGTGGTTGATGAAGATCATCGGCGTGGCCGGCCATGGCGAAGCGACGGGTGCCGGTGCCAACCTCTACATCAGCGTGGTGTTCATTGTGGTGCTCTCGTTCGTGTCGATCTCCATGCTCCGAGATATTGTCCGCTCGCGCAAGGAGGAGGACTCGAAGCCGTCGACGAAAATTGTCCAGTTTCTCAACCGGCTCCGCCTCCATCCGCTGATCCACTTTCCGGTGGCCGACGTGAGCGTGTCGGTGTGGATCATCCTGATCTGCGGCTTGGCCACCGGCTACCTGGCGGGCACCATCGGCGTCGGAGGTTTCATCGGCGTACCGGCGATGATCTATGTTTTTGGTCTGTCTGCGCAGGTCGCCGCGGGTACCGAGCTGTTTTTGGCGCAGTTCATGGGCGCCTGGGGAGCACTGAACTACGGGTTCCAGGGACTGGTGGATCTGAGATTGGTGGCCCTGCTCTACCTGGGCTCGCTTGTGGGCATTCACCTGGGTGCGTACGGCACCAAGGTTGTCAGGGAAGTGATCATTCGTCTGGTCACGGCTGGGATCATACTGCTCTGTGTGCTGAGCCGAGCCATCAACATTCCGGTGTACGTTCGGCAACTCGGCTGGATGGATGTCGACCCGGCCACGGACCAGTACTTTAACACGGCAAGCAAGGGTTTGCTCTATGCCAGCGGATTATGCGGCATCCTCGGCATTCTCTTTTTCGTCTTTAAAGCTAATTGGCAACGGCGCAAGGTCCACGCCTCCCTTGTGTCCACCCGAGGCGAGAGTCGCGCGCAATTGATGGAGCCCTGAAACTCATGGATCGCAAAATACGCTTGCTGGTTGTGGATGACGAGGAGATTGTCGGCAAGCGACTCAGAACCGCGCTGGAGAAGGACGGGTATGCCGTCGATGTGGCTTTGACCGGTCAGGGGGCCGTGGAGCGATTACATGAGCAAGAGTTTGACGTTGTCGTCACTGACGTCCGCATGGATGACATGGACGGACTCGAGGTGCTCGAGGCCGTTCAAGCCAACTCGCCCCGGACCAAGACCATCTTGATCACGGGCTATGCCACGGCGGAAATCGCCCGAGGCGCACTGGCCAAGGGCGCCTTCGACTTCATCGCGAAGCCGTTCAAGCCCAAAGATCTTCGGGAGGCGATTGAGAGAGCGGTGAACGCTCTATGAAGTCGCCGGGGAAGACCGGCCGACCTCCCTTGGCGGTCAGTGTGACACGGGGCAAGGATACACCAGGACGGATAATGTGCCTGAGCCAGCAGATGAATCCCGTCACGAGGAAAGCTCGGCAACCCTTGCCGCGGCACTGACGTCAGAGGGCCTTGCCGGCCGCGACGCCGAGTTCGAGACGGCAGCGGACAGGGCACTCCAAGACCGACCCTATCTGAGCATTCGCACGCGCCTCGCTCTCGCGTTCGCCGTGTTCTTTGTTCTATCTTTGGGGATTACGCTCTGGGCCATCAAGGTTCTGGCGGAAGTACACGATAAGATCGCTTTCCTCGAAGTGGCCGAGGACTACGAGGTGGAAATCCAGCAGGCCCGCCGGTTCGAGAAGAACTTCCTCCTTTACGGCACGAACTTCGAGGATGCAGTTCGGCATACCGAAACAGCCAGACGTCTGACGTCGACCCATGCGGAGCAAGCCAGAAGAGTTGTAGGAGAAGAAACCCTACGCCGCATGAACGAGCATCTCGACGACTATCTCGAGCTCCTGGGCAAACTCGCCCAAGGTGAGCCCTCGCGATACGAGACGGAACTCCGTGAGCATGGTGCCAGGATGGTCACCCTGGCGCATGGCCTTGTGAACAAGGAACGGAATCTCATCGATTCGTTGCTCAAGCTCGCTCGTCGGGTTCCGATCATCTTCCTGATCGTGCTGGGCGTCTTCATGGCCATCGTCATCAACTTCATCGCCGTCCAGATCAGCGGAACGTTGTCGCGGCTCATGGTCCACATGGAGCGGATTGCTGCGGGTGATTTTACTCCGATTACACCATCTCGCAGATTTCGCGATGAGTTGTCCACTCTGGCCGTAATGGTCAACCGAATGGTGCGAGAGTTGGAACGTCACCATCGAATTCTGATGGAATCCCACAAGCTGCGGGCGATGGGGACGCTGGTGGCCGGCGTGGCCCACGAACTGAATAATCCCTTGAACAACATCATGCTCACCGCGTTCATGCTGCAAGAAGAATACGAATCGCTGGGGGATGACGAGAAGAAGGAGATGTTCGCGGATATTATCGAGCAGTCGGCGCGATCCGGCAGAATCATCGCGAACCTCTTGGACTTTGCTCGGGAGAGCAAGAAAACGACCAAGAGCCTCGACCTGCAGACCATCCTCAACGATACGGTTCGACTGGTGGGAAACCACCTCAAGATCAAGAAGATACGCCTGGCGATCGACTTGCATGAGCACTTGCCAACCACCCATGGAGACCGCCAGTTGCTCACTCAGGTGTTTATGAATCTGCTGCTCAACGCAGTGGATGTCCTCCCGGAAAAGGGCGAAATCCGTATCAGCACCGATACCACAAGACGAAAGGGCTATCTGGCCGTGGATATTACCGACAACGGTCCCGGAATTCCGAGGCACGTCATGAGCCAGATATTCGATCCCTTTTTCACGACCAAACCGAGGGGGGAAGGGACCGGCCTGGGCCTTTCCGTGTCCAGGGGCATTGTGCGTCAACTCGGCGGTTATCTCTCGGTGACGAGCCAGGTGGGTGTTGGCACGACATTTACGGTTCTGTTGCCGGAGACGGCCGTGCCCTCGGATCTGAATTCATTGCGAGGTGCGAGCGACCCGGCTGACACGAGCGGTCCCGAGGTAGCCCGTGAAAGGGGGTAGGCACGTACGCGGTAATCACACACGGAGGTAGTCACAGTGTCCATCATCAGCATATCCGGGCTTTCCTACACCTTCAGTGAGACCATCACCGAGCGCGTGTCATCACGCTTGGCGTACAGGTGCATCGCTGATGAGGTGTTCCAGGAAGCGGCCGAGCGTCTGGGCATCTCGCGGGCGACACACGAGAAGGCATTCACAGAGAGTTCCGGGTTGTTCGGCATGTCGGCTGCGACGAGGAAGGTGTACACGGCGCACATTCGCTCGACCCTCGCCACTCATTTCCTGCAAGATCATGGGATCTATGGCGGTCCTTTCGGCGTCCACCTGATTCGTGGTGTGTCGCATCTGCTGAACGTTCGGATCCGTGCGGAGCTCGAAGATCGCGTCAAGCTGAAAGTGGAGCGCGACGCCTGTTCTTCCAGTGAGGCCCGATCGTCAATCATCAAGGAAGACCAACAGCGCCGTGCATTGGCAGAAGCCCTCTTTTCGGCTGACGATGACGACGATCATCTCTTTGATCTGGTTATCAACACATCAAACATGACAGTGGAAAAGGCTGCCGACGTCATCGCGGACACCGTGGGCATGAGCCGATACAAGCCGATGACCTATTCTGTGGGGTGTTTGGAAGCCCAGGAACTTGCGAACCGGATCATCGTGGCTTTGATCGATCTCGACCCGGATGTCGATGTGCGCGTGGACGCCGGCAACGTCCAGGTTCGTCTCACGCCGCGAGGCTTGATGAGGAAAAAGAAAGTGCGCTTGGCACGCCAAAGGGCAGCTCGGATTGAGGGAGTCAAGAACGTGACCATCCAGGTTCTTGATGATCTGGTCGAGCGGACGGGCAGTCGTTGAGGGTTTCGTTAGGGGACGTCATGGAAGAAAAAGACAGCAAGGAACTGAATATTCTTGTGATTGACGACGAACCCATCGTCTGCAAGACACTCAAGCGTGCCTTGGGGCGGCCCGGGTTCGCCGTGGAAGTGTTTGAAGATCCGACCGCTGCCTTGGAGACATTCGATCGGCAAGACTTCCACATCGTGGTGACGGACGTCATGATGGGCGATCTGAACGGCATTCAAGTGCTGAACCACGTGCTGGCAAAGTCGCCAGGTACCAAGGTGATCATCATGACCGCCTATGCCTGCATGAGCCTGGCCCGTCAGGCCGTCGAGAAAGGTGCCTTTGACTTCATCGCCAAGCCGTTCGACACGGAAGGTATCCGGGCGATCGTCACCAGGGCGGCTGAGGCGCTACGCAACGAAGACTCCCGTGCTGATTGTCGCAAGAGCCCAGCCGCCGATGAGTGAGACGATCGACATCGGCAACGGCATTTCTTCTCACCGACCTATACCAACACCGCCCTCGTGTCGGCGGCAGTCGCAGACTAGCCCGGGTTCACCAGTTTCGCGTTTGGCACCAAGTCAACGTTGGCGTGAGGTTGTCATCTGAACGCTGATTCTACCATAGGCCCGTGCGTTCCATTCAGTCACCCAGCGTGACGCCGCCAACGGGCGTGATGATGTCGATCTGCTTGTCGATCGTCGCGGCCCCGGCGTACGAACCGGTGACAATCACCAGTCTTCCTCCTTCCGGTGTGGCGTCGACGGCCTCAGCCAACTCGTCGAACGGATCGAATACCGAGCCGTCGCCTCCGGCACTCGCCTCCGCGTCGAGGTGCACGGCGTTTGCGCCTTGGAACGAGTTGATCGCATCGGCAAGTTTCCTTTTGGTAAACGCCACGCCGCTGTTGATCGACCCCACCTCGCAAGTAGTCTGATTGTGGATTCCGATAGCACGACCAGTGACATCCTGAATGATGGGGCTTCCCACGCTAGTGGGGACCGTGAACGCGCTATGCCCGATTTCCGGTGCGTCGAAGTACTCGAGCGAGCCGAGGGCCGTTTGAAGCGTAAAGGAATCGCTGTTCCCGATACAGAGACCGCCACCAACAGGGTCGAGGTTGTCACGTCCATAACCCGCCACGCGCAAATTCAGAAAGGGTAGTGGGCCGCCGTTGTCCGGTCGGAGGAAGCCCTCGTTCGCGGCGGCCTCATTGCCATTGGCATCCGGTCCGACGGTGAAGACGGCCCAATTCTTGGCCGGAACTGAAATCGAACCGACTCTCGCGTGTTGGAAGTCTACGACGCCCGTGATCGGATAGATCCGTGTATCGCTGTCCGTCTGTACGCAGCCCTCATCTGTTGAATCCGGCACGTTGAATTGAACGACACTATCCAGAAAGCCCAGCCCGACAGTTCCATCGGCGCCGGGGTCCACACAACCCCCGTCCGTCACGAACGCTCCGTTGGAAAGTATGAATGCGTTGCAATAGTAGCCGCCACCAATGACACGCCCGACGCCGACGCGAGAGTCGCGTGCGAGCTTCACGCGCTCGTCCACAAGGCAAGGCAATGGTCCGTAGAAACTGCTGTCCACTGAATCAGAAGCCACGGGAGAGCCAGCGCCGTTGCGGTTTTCGCCCGCAAAAACGTTTGCGGTCGCCGACGTCAGCATGACGACGCCAACAACAACGAACACTGCAGTACGGGTAGCGACTGCGCTCTTCATGAGATCACGGTCCCGCATCGAAGCCTCTTTGGAAGGCCGCCGCATCGCCCAGATCAACGTCGCCATCCTGATTGCCGTCGCCCGCGCGGCAGTCCGGACCGATGACGACATTCGGGCCCATCATGCAGTTCGCCAATTCACTCAGGTCGGCAAGGTCAACGCGGCGATTGCCGTCAAAATCGCCGGGGCTTGGCAGCAACAACCCCTCGATCGCCCCGACGCACATGCGATATCCGGAGTTGGTGGTTTCGCCGGATAACGACTGACCGACCATGATGATCATGCCATCCGGGTACACGACGGCGTCTCCCTCCAACGATGCAAAACGCACGTGCAATGCCCTCATAGCCGAGGAATTCACCGCAGGGGTCCATGCCGTTTCTGCCTCCCGGTTCCGGTCTTCGCCATCGACACGCGCGTGAGGCGCAGCGTACAGCACGAAGCCGATGATCGCGGCAGGCAATCCATACGTCGTGGGTCGAAATCGATAATATGTGCGCATGGCACTTAATCTCCCAGCGTGACGCCGCCGACCGGCATGACGATGTCAATGTGTTTGTCAACGGTGGCCGATCCGGCGTAGGAACCGGCCACAATCACCAGCTTTCCGTTTGTCGGCGTGGCGGTGACCGCCTCGGCCAGTTGGTCGAACGGCTCGAACGCCGTGCCGTCACCGCCGGAAGCGGCCGCCGCGTCGAGATGGATCGCGTTCGTTCCTTGAAAGGCGTTGATGGCATCGGCGAGGTTGTTCTTCGTGAACGCCACCCCGCTATTGAAGGCCGCCACCTCGCAGAGGCTCGTATTGTGAATCCCGATCACGCGGCCCGTACTGTCCTGGATGATCGGTCCGCCCGACGCGCCGCCTTCCGTATCCGCGCGGTGCCCGATCTCGTTCAGGACGAAGAATTGCAGAATCCCTGTGTCGGTTTGTAGCGTAAACGCGTCGCTGTTACCGCCGCAGTTGCCACCGTTGGCCGGATGTGTGTCGTCTCCGTACCCGCTCACACGCATGGTCGACAACACAATCGGTCCGCCGTCATCGGGTCTGAGAAACCCTTCGACGGCTGCCGCCTCGTTGCCGAAGGCATCCGGTCCGACCGTGAACACCGCCCAGTCCTTGGTCGGAATGGAAGCGCCTAATATGGTCGCGTACTGAAAATCCACGACCGTGTGAATCGGGTAGGACCTCGTACTGCTATCCTCATGGGACAGCCGTCGGACGTCGAGTCCGGCACGTTGAATTCGACCGATCCGTTGAGGAACCCAATGTCGACAACACCGTCGTGGTCGCCGTCCACGCAGTGCCCCGCCGTGGCGAAAGCACCGTTCGACAACACGAACGCGGTGCAGAGGCTAGCGCCGTTGATGCGCCCGATACCGATTCGAGAATCACGGCCGAGTTGGGTGCGCTCATCGCCAAGACAAGGCGCTCGCACCGACGGCGAATGATCGAACGGATCGATATGGGTGCTCGGCTCCTCAAGATGCGACTCCTCCTCGGCGAATGCAACGCCCTGAACCATCGCCAGGAGCGGTAACGCAGTGACGACGCTCGATAGAACGCCTATGGTCCATGATTGTCTCGGCACGATATTCTCCCTCATCCATCCACCGGATAGTCATCAGACGTCCGGCGAGTGTTCTGTGAATACGACTGGGAATCAAAGGGTCCAACCTACCCACATCGTGGACGGTCGCTGTTTCACTGAGGCCGTATGAGCACCAGAACCAATCCTCGCCCTTCGTGTAATGATGACATAGCCTTGCCAATCACGGCCCCGTGCAGTCGATCGGGGTCTCCTGCACGCATGGCATGGCCGGGTACGTCGGACGTCGTCAGCAAGTCACCCGGCTCGATCGCGCCCCGACTTGCATCCGCCCAGCAGTAGACCCGTCCCGACATAGCCACCGGGTGTTCACCGTCCGCAATCGATCCCGTCTGACCCATGATCAGCCCGGGATCAATACCACCGGCACCGCTGATGACACCGGCCAGTCGGGGATCGTAGGCCCGTGCGCTCACTTCCAGTTTTCCAGGATTCAGCGGGTCAATCGATACCAGGTATCCGGGCCGGATGTCGGTGCCGCGTATGTCGAACGATTCGGAGAAGTCGCTGCCTCCGTCGATGCGCAAGATGTCGGTCCGTACGCGACCCTTCCCACTGTCTTCGAAGTCGCCGTCGATCGTCACGGTGCTTTCGCCCTGTTCGTTGCGAACGCGGATTCGACCGTAGCCCGTGGAACCACCGCCACCGTCATAATTGCCGTCGAGCAGAATGCCAATGTCATCGGATAGCGAGTTGCTATTGGGATCGTAGTCGTTTTGATAGAGGCGAATCTTGGCGCCGGTGCTGGACTCCGCGTCGATCTGCACGCCCTCTTTGCCGTCGGCCTGCCGAAGCACGATCTGCGCGCCATCGTTTCCGTCTTCGGTCGCCACGATTTCGACCATCCTGAAATTGCCGGCATCATCGCGCAGGTACAGGTGGGCTCCATTGGAAGAGGACTCCGCATCCAGAATTGCCGTGGCGTTGTCTTGCGAATTGCGCAGCCTGAGCTGCCCGCCGTCTGCACCCGTTTCGCTGGCCAACAACTCCACTGTTTCGGATCCGTTTACGTGATACATGACGAGTTCCGCGGCGGCGTCGTCATTGTTACTGCCGTCAAGTTCGATCGTGACGTTGCCGGCAGAGTCTGCCAGACGGATCTGCCCTCCTCCGCCGCCTCCGACGGACGGGCTGGATCCCGGTTCACAGGCGTTGAGCATCACGGTATCGTCACCGGTGCCATCGGCGAGCGTCGTGGTTCCACAGACTCGAATCTGCCCGTTCAAATCAGTTTCCGACTCCGTTCCGACCACGACACTTGCGCCTTGAAATGTGCCCCGTGTGACTGATCCTTCCGGTCCGAAGACCCTCAATGCCCCGCCGGACGAACCACCGCCCAGATCCAGATGTTCGCTCAGTTCCGTGCTGCCCACGGTATCGACCGTCAGCGCAAACGGAGCTGCGGTAAGCGGCACACGCGGAGTAAGTTCATCGCCCCCGTTGACTTGCACGCCAAGCTCGCTCGCACCGCCATTGATGGCACCGAAGGGGACCGGGATCTGCGTAGTCAGTACGCCACGCTTCACCATCACGCCGTCAAGGTCGATCGGCGAACCCATCGGTGTTCCCTGGTCGTCGTACAGTTGGAATGTCAGATCCGTGGGTTCATTGATGGGAACGCCGAAATCGTCGGCGAGAAAGGCCTGAAAGCTTAGACGCCGCGCCAAGGGATTCAGCCCTCCGGCCGCCGGGCCCGCAGCGCAATCGGGGTCCGGTACTCCGGTACACGATCCGGCGAGACATCTGTCCGCCATGGTGCAGTCGTCGTTGTCATTGCACACGGTGCCATCGGCCGCATGATTCGGCCGGCAGACACCTTGTTGACACGAATCCGCGTTAGAACATGTGCTGGACGCGTCGGACCCGCAGGGAGTTCCCGGAGGTAGTGGATCGTACCCGCAAGATCCTTGGATGCAGTGGTCGGCGGTACACTCGTTTTCATCGTCGCATTGGGCGTCGAGGAAACAGCAGTTCTCGTTGACGATGAACTCACAGGATCGTGTTTCTTCGTCACACCGATTCAGGGTGCGGGGATTGCCGTCGTCACAGTCGCGCGTCAAGCCGGCGTCGCACACGCCTTCCAGGCAGGTGGTGTCGAGCGTGCAAAAACGCCCGTCATTGCAAGCTGATCCGTCAGAAAGCTTGTTGGATTGGCATAGGCCGTCGCCATCACACGTGTCGGGCTGATCGCAGGGAGACTGCCGCCGGTCGCCACACGGCAGACCGGCCGCGCGCGGCGTACTTGTACAGGTCCCCGGACTGCAAGCATCGGGACGCTCGCATTGATCGTTCGTGCAAGGATTGCCGTCGTCGCAATGTTCGTCGGCCACGCAACAGCCAGCCACCGGCGTATGGACGCAGGACTCGAGCGCGGCGTTGCAGGAATCGACGGTGCAGGGATTATCGTCATCACAACTCAACGATCCCGGCTGACACACGCCGTCTGACCCGCAATATTCGCGCCCGTTGCAGAAATCTCCATCGCAGCAGTCGCTGTCGTCGACGCACGCGGACGCACAAACGCTGATGGCAAATCGATAGTTGCCGCACGCGTTACCGGAGCCGTCCACAACGAACCAGTAGCTGACGCCGGACTCCACCTGCAAGTTGCCTAGTCGCGGAATGACGGACCCGGCACCCGGGCATCCCTCATCGGCACAGGCGATGTCGAGGTTGGTCTCTCCGGTGCCATTGGGCGGGCAGTTTCCTGCGGCCGACGAGTACACGTACAGCTTGGCGTCGAATTCCGTCCCGTTGCACATCGCCACATTGATGCACTGGGTGGAGGGTGCGGTCAGGCGGTATACGACGTCCGGCGATCCGGAGGCGTCCGGACATGATTCATCGTAGTTGTCGTTCGCCCCGCAGGTCGTCCCCGTGTCTACGAATGGAAGTGACTGAATCTGCGTCGCTGACGCGCAGGTTTCCCCACCTCCGCCAGAGGCGGATTGGCTGACAAGGCCGACGACGAACATGAGTGCCATAGCACGCCCAAGGGTGGATTTCATGGATGAATCTCCAGTTTTCCTGCGAAGTTTTCAAGCGAGGGGCTCACCCGCACACGGGTGTAGTCCGGCCCTCTGTTCATAACGCGAACACGCCACTGGGAGGGTACAGAAAAAAGCGAAAGTCTTTTGCATCCGAGGACGAAAATGCAAACCTGCGGGGAATCATCGGAGACTGGTATCGAAGGTATCTTGTCCGGCCAGCCCGGTTTCTTCGCGTGTATGTGGAAAGCCAGGCTCAGGCTCTCTACGCTTGCGCGTTCTCTGCCGGCGGCGTGCCGACAGGATCCGCATGATGGCAATGCGGCAGGGGCTGAGAAAACGCCCCCAGCCTGAGGGTTCTTCATTGACCGGACAAGGTGTCCGTTTTGTTCGTACCCATGATTGTCTCCATCCCCAACCCCCTGGCGGACCTTGGCTCTTCATTCGGGCCAATCCACGACGCGTTTTGCCAATCCGGATCGCGCGTTAGAATGCTCTGTCGGATACCGACGGCCACGCGGCCAGGTGTTTGCCGGAGTCAGCCATTGGAATCGCAACGGGTCGATCAAATCACGCAGGGTCTATTGCGCCTCCGCGAAGGCGATTCCTCGGCCGCCGCCGAGCTCTTTCCCATGGTGTACGACGAGCTGCGCGCGCTGGCGGCGAGCTACTTCCGCCAGGAGCGATCCGATCACACGTTGCAACCCACGGCCTTGGTTCACGAAGCGTACATGAAACTGGTGAATCAAAAACGGGCGCAATGGAAGGACCGGGCTCATTTCTTCGCGGTCGCGGCCGAGGCGATGCGTCGCCTCTTGATCGACCATGCCAGAAAACACGGTGCGGCGCGCCGGCAACCGCGCACGCTACCCCGGATCGGCCGGGACGCGACCGACACACCGATGTCGGAGGCGGACCTTGTGGCGCTGGATGATGCGATCGAGCGATTGCGTGCGCTCAACGAGCGCCAGGCCCACGTCGTCACACTGCGATTCTTTGGCGGCATGACGGTGGAAGAAGTCGCTCAAGTCATGAACCTCTCCGAAAACACAATCAAGGGCGATTGGCGCGTGGCACGCGCATGGCTTCAACAAGCACTGGAGCGGGAGGCCGACCATTGACCTCCGAGCGCCATTCGAGAATCTCCGACCTCTTTCTGGCAGCGTGTGAGCTAGACGCATCGGAACGTGACGCGTTTCTGAATCACGAGTGCGCCGGCGATGATGAATTGCGCGTAGCCGTCGACTCATTGTTGGAACGGGACGCTCAACCGGCGGCCGTCGATCGACCGTTGATTGACACCATCATGCGTCATGACTTGGAGTCCGGCAGCGCGCAACGCTGGATTCCCCAACAGATCGGCCAGTACGAGATCCTCGATCAATTAGGACGGGGTGGAATGGGCGTGGTCTTCAGGGCTCGACAAGGACACCCTCCACGGACGGTGGCCCTGAAGATGATCCACCAGGCCAACTTTTCACCAAGGGTCATTCGACGTTTCGAATTCGAGGCCGAGGTGCTGGCGCGCTTGAAGCACCCGGGAATCGCGCAGATTTTCGACGCGGGAACCGCCGAAGGACCGTTCGGTCCGCAGCCATATTTTGCGATGGAACTTGTGGACGGCGTGCCGCTTACCGACCATATGCGGGACGCCGGTCTGGACATTCGCGCTCGTCTCGCGCTTCTCGCCGATGTCTGTGATGCCGTCCACCACGCGCACCAGCAGGGCGTAATCCATCGAGATCTTAAACCCGCCAACATACTGGTCGAGAAATCGGGACTTCCCAAGATACTGGATTTCGGGGTGGCCCGAGTGTCTGACCAGGACCTGACGGTCACCGCGGAAGGAGGCGTCGCGCAGGTGCTCGGCACCCTTCCCTACATGAGTCCCGAACAGATACGAGGTTCGCGCGATGATGTGGACATACGCTCCGACGTCTATTCCCTTGGTGTCATCGCGTACGAGATTCTGAGCGGGCGACTGCCGTACGATCTGCGCAGCACCAATATCGCCGAAGCGGCGAGGATCGTGCACGACGAGTCGGTTCCGCCAGTCGGGGCGGTCGTCCCCGCGTGCAGGGGCGATGTGGAAACCATCGTCCAAAAAGCGCTGGCCAAGGAAAAAGAACAACGTTATACATCCGCTGCTGACCTTGCCGCCGACATACGGCACTATCTGCAAAACGAACCGATCATCGCACGCCCCGCGACGACTCTTTATCACTTCCGCAAGCTTGTCTCGCGACACCGGCTGCCGTTCGCGCTGGCGGCAAGCCTGTTCGTGGTGGCCATCGCTTTCGGCGCATGGATGAGTTTGTTGTATTCCCGCGCCGAGCGCGAACGAGTGCGTGCCGCGGAGGCCGAAGTACTGAAGTCCCAGGAGGCGGAGCGCGCCAACCAGGCAGGTGAGAGAGCCCGGCGCGAGGCCGCTCTCGCCCAGCGCGTCCAGGGTTTTCTGATTGACCTCTTCGAAACCAACGACCCGGATGAGGCGCTCGCCGCCACCATCACCGTTCGCGAGGTCCTGGATCGAGGCGCCGAACGGGTAGCCGGCGAATTGGCGCAAGAGCCAACGGTCCAACTCGAAATGATGGATGTGATCGGCCAAGTCTACCTTAAACTCTCCTTGTATGAACGCGCAAAACAGCTCGCAAGCCAATCGCTGGAAATACGAAGACGGATGTTCGGGGCGTCGCATGCGGAAGTGGCCAAGAGTCTCGAATGGCTCGCACAGGCCGTCAAATCGGAGAGCGATTACGAACGGGCGACGGAACTGGCGTCCGAGGCTGTCGACATCAGCGTGAATCGGCTCCCGGATGACCATCCCGCCACGGCCAGACGCCTTGTGCTACTCGGAGAGCTTCAGACCACCACCGGTCATCTGGACGCGAGCGAGAAATCGCTTACCACCGCACTGGATATGCAACGCCGGCTGTTTGGCACCGAGCACGAGGACCTCGTCGAGACCCTCAATCAGTTCATGTACTTGCGACTGGCACAGGATCGGCTTGACGAGGCTGTAGAGATCGGGCGCGAGCTGCTGCGCGTCTGCAGCAAGGTACATGGTGACCGTCACACGGCAACCGCCGGCGCCAAAGCAACCCTGGGTGATATGCTACGCCGCGTCGGCGCACTGGACGAGGCCGAGGTCGTGACCCGGGAAGGCCTACGCACGTTTCGCGATCTGCTGGAGCCGAATCATCCCCACATCGCCGCTACGGCAAACAATCTTGCCTTGGTTCTGAAGGACAAGAAGCAATACGAGGAAGCAAAACGCCTCATGAATGAAGCGCTGGAAGTGCGCCGGTCTCGCTACGGTCCGCGGCACGCGCACGTGGCGCAATCGCTGTTCAATCTCGCATCATTGATGCTCGAACTTCACGAGAACGCCGAGGCCGAGCCCCTTCTGGCCGAGGCCTTGAGCATTCTCGAGGAGCATTTCGACGAACACCATCGCCATGTACTACTGCTACGCTACCAGCTTGGCCTGGCCATCTTGAAACAGAAGCGCTTCGCCGAGGCGGAGCCGGTCCTTCGACAGGTGCTCGAGGGCTACGAGCAGACGCTTCCTCGAGGCCACCGCTTCATTGCCTATACCCAGGGGCTGCTCGGCGGGGCGCTCGTGCAATTGAATCGTTTTGATGAGGCAGAACCCTTGTTGCTCGCCAGTTGGGATACGCTACGTGCGGAGGGCAACAAGAGCCGCATGGACCGGGCAGCCGAGCGACTCGTCGAACTGTATACCGGCTGGGACAAGCCGGATCTTGCTGCGCAATACCGAACCTCCGACGATAGGGGTGCTGCCCAAAAACCACATTGAGCGACAGGGGCCGACGGACTGCAAAGTTCGTGGGAAATACAATGCGCGTTCGAGGCTATGGCGTCCCCGCCGCCGAGACCAGCGGCACGTGCCGTCATCCTGCAAATCGACCTCCTACTTCTCTGACAGTTGCTCGACACGCGAAGCCCGAATAAGACTTCTGTAGGTTGACGTGATGAAGAGGATTGCGAAATAGGTCCGAATTCTATGAATAGCCGTTTGATGCCGCCCCACAGGAGCGCGACTTTGGAACGGTCAGATTCGATTCCCTTCTCACGGCCTCAGTACGCCTGACGTTCCGGCTCACTCGTCGTTTGTCGATGCAACCAGTTCCTCGAATCGTCGGTTGTGCCTGCGGTGGCAGAAGATCGTCTACAAGTGCAACAGCGGACGAACACACAGGTCGACTATTTCGTGCCGGGACGCACCGAGCGGTTGCGATCCGGGTCCGGATGGTTGGCGGAGCGCGTCTCACCGCCGGCCATGACGTAGATCGCTCGGCGGTCACCGACAATCGGACAGGAATACTCGCAGATACCGCACCCGATACATCGCTCTGCGTCCAACACCGGCACCGACAGTTCCTTCTCGATCTCTACGGCGGCATGCAGTTCGGGGGTCCGCGCGAAGACGCCTTCGATTTGCACAGCGTCTGCACTGTTCCCGATGATCCGGCGTCTCTCCACCAAGCCGTCGGCATGCTGCACGGAAATGTGGTAGGCTGTGGTGCCTTCTCCTTTGAATTGATCTTCGTCGAATGAGCAGCAACCTGGCTTGCCTGAACTTCCGCCTTCCACCTCGCCCAACGTCACGCGACCCCCGGTCGCGCCAACAACGAGTTTCCTCCCACCTCGCACCGTCCGGCTTCGTCGTTCCGTGTAGATCGCCTTGGGGCTGGTCGGGCACACTTCTTCGCATACGGCACAGGGGATGCCCTTGCTGTGCGGTAGGCACCGCCCCACATCGAAATGGGCGAGCCCGAGTCGAACCGGCCCCTGATCTGCGCACTCTTGGAGACCGAGTTTCTCGTCGACCGAGAGTCGCTGAATCGCACCGGTCGGGCAGACTTCACCGCACATGGTGCAGTGCATCTGACAGTAGCCCATGCGGAAGTTGAGAATCGGGCTCCACAATCCCTCGAGGCCGCTCTCGAACCAATCGGGCTGCAGGACA
>Ga0210111_1000010_pt1 | contig 57155 bp, 51 predicted proteins | sample China_Galinas_PW_6_FD_185520 | JGI IMG/M metagenome (GOLD analysis project Ga0210111, IMG submission 185520) | Wetland microbial communities from San Francisco Bay, California, USA, that impact long-term carbon sequestration - China_Galinas_PWC_D2... | ecosystem: Environmental > Aquatic > Marine... | reverse complement strand
AGTCGACCAGGTAGACCATCGGCACCTGCAGGCTCAGCGCCCGCTCCTGGATGCGGAGGATCTTCTCGACCGTCTTCGGCCCCCAGGAGCCGGCCTTCACGGTCGGGTCGTTGGCCATCAGCGCGACGCGGCGGCCGTCGATCCGGGCCAGCCCGGTGACGACGCCGTCGGCGCCGAGGCCCTCCTCGTTCCAGTTGGCGAGCAGCGCCTCCTCGGCGAAGGAGCCCTCGTCGACGAGGCGGGCGACGCGCTCGCGGACCGGCAGCTTGCCCTGCTCGGCGGTCTTCTCGTGGTGGCGCTGCGGCCCACCCGCGAGGGCAGCCTCGAGCGCCGCGCCGAACTCGCCTTCCATCGTCACCGCGCCAGCTTATCCGCGCTCAGGCGGGCTGCGGCGCCGCGGCCCACTCCTCGCCGATCCCGGTCGCGAGCCGCAGGCAGGACTCGACCGAGGTCCAGTCGACGCGGTCGGGGGTGTCGGACATGCGGTGCAGGTCGGTCATCGCGCCGTCGCGGAAGGAGAGCATCGAGATCGTCGGCAGGCCGGCGAGCAGCGCCAGCGCCGGGTCGGTCCAGCCGCCGACGCGGACGCGCTGCGGCGGCTCGACGCCAGCGCGGCGGGCGCCGGCGTCCGCGTGGGCGAGGTCGGCCTCGCGGAAGCGCACCGCGCGCGGCGGGCCCTCGGCCGCGGCGACGACCGGCTCGCCGGAGCCGAGCGTGTCGAGCCCGAGCACCAGCGTCGTCGCCGGGTCGAGCCGCGCGCCCTCTTCCTCCATCCAGGCCGCCATCCCGCCCATCCCCGACTCCTCGCAGCCGGGCAGCAGGACGATCACCTCGCAGCCGGGCAGCGGCTCGGCCGCCCAGCGTTCGGCCAGGGCGAGCGCGACCGCGACCCCGCTCGCGTTGTCGTTGGCGCCGGGCACGATCGGGCTGCGGGCGACGTCGGCCTCGAGCGCGATCCCGAGCGCCAGCAGGGCGCGACCGAGGCGGCGGGTGCGGCGCAGCGTCGCGAGCGCGAAGGCGACCATCGTCAGCGTCGCGTAGGAGCTGCCGCGCGACATCCGCACCAGGCGCGGGTGCCAGATCAGGCCGGTGTGGGCGGCGTCGTGGTGGGCGACGAGGACGAGCGTGCGGCGCCGCTCACCGCGCGCCGGCAGCCGCCCGATCACGTTCGTGCCGGTGTCCGCCGGCAGCAGGCGCCGCAGCCGCTGGTCGCGGCCGGAGAAGTCGAGGTCGTAGGCGATGCCCGCGGCCGCGGCGAAGGGGCCGCCCAGCATCGCCAGCCCGTAGAGGGCGACATGCGTCCAGCCGTAGGTGCCCTGGTAGCGGAAGTCCCGGGTGCGCACGTCCGCTGCGCCCGCCTCCGCGAGCCGGGTCGCGAGCCACTGCGCCGCGGCCCGTTCGCCGGCGCCGGCCGAGCCGCGCTCGAAGCCGGCGAGCGCCTCGACGTCTGTCTTCAGCGATGCCAATCGACCGGCCCCGCGGTCAGCAGGTGGGCGCCGAGCGGGCGGCCGAGGGCCTCCTGCGCGGCGCGCGAGGCCTCGAGCAGGCGCGGCAGGTCGATGCCGGTCTCGACGCCCATCTCCTCCAGCATCGAGACGACGTCCTCGGTCGCGACGTTGCCGGTCGCCCCGGGCGGAACCGGGCAGCCGCCGAGCTCGCCGAAGCTCGACTCGAACGACTCGACCCCCCGCTCGAGCGCCGCCAGCACGTTGGCGAGCCCCTGGCCGCGGGTGTTGTGGAAGTGCGCGGTCAGCTCGACGCCGCCGAGCCGCTCGCCCGCGGCGGCGAAGAACTCGCCGACCTGGCGCGGGTTGGCCATCCCGGTCGTGTCGCCGAAGCCGACCTCGGCGCAACCGGCCGCGGCGAGCCGCTCGGCGATCGCGAAGACGCGCTCGGGCGGCACCTCGCCCTCGTAGGGGCAACCGAAGGAGGTCGAGATCACGCCCTCGCAGCGCAGGCCGGCCGCGGTCGCGGTCGCGAGCGTGCGCTCCAGGCCCGCCAGCGAGTCCTCGATCGAGCGGTTGACGTTCTTGCGGTTGTGGGTCTCCGAGGCGGAGACGAAGACGTTGATCTCGTCGAATCGGTCGCGCTGGCCCAGCGCCCGCTCCAGCCCACGCTCGTTCGGGATCAGAACCGAGAAGGAGACGCCCTCGCGCCGCTGCACGGCTGCCAGCACCTGCTCGGCGTCGGAAAGCTGCGGGATCACGTCCGGGCGCACGAAGGAGGTCACCTCGAGCCGCCGCAGGCCGCTGGCCGAGAGCAGGTCGATCAGCCGCACCTTCTCGTCGGTCGGGATCGTCTCGGGCTCGTTCTGGAACCCGTCGCGGGGCCCGACCTCGCGAATGCGCACGCTGCCGGGCAGCTCCGCCATCAGACCATGCCGAGGCCGCCGCTGACGCCGAGCGTCTCGCCGGTCACGTAGGTCGCGTCGTCGGAGGCGAGGAAGGCGACGGCGGCGGCGACCTCGTCGGGCTGGCCGAGGCGCTTCATCTGCGTGCCCTCCTTCATCGTCTCGATCACCTTCTCGCCGATCTCGCCGAACTCCCTGGCGCCCATCAGCAGCGGCGTCTCGATCGGCCCCGGGGCGATCGAGTTGGCGGTGATCCGGTAGCGGGCGTTCTCGCGCGCGATCGCCTTCATGAAGGCGACGATGCCGCCCTTGGCGGCCGAGTAGACGGCGGAGCCCTTGGAGCCGACCCGGCCCGCCTCCGAGGAGATGCTGACGACGCGGCCGTAGCCGGCCTCCTGCATCCCCGGCAGCGCCGCGTGGGTGCAGTTGAGCACGCCGCCGAGGTTGACCGCGAGCACGCGCTGCCACTGCTCGGGGGTGGTGTAGGTGAAGAAGCCGAACTCGTCGGTGCCGGCGTTGTTGACGAGCACGTCGAGCGTGCCGATCTGCTCGACCGCGGCCTTGGCCGAGTCGTGATCGGTGACGTCGAGCTCGAGCGCGTGGCCGTTGACCTCGGCCGCGACCTTGGCGGCGCCGGCGGAATCGACGTCGCCGACCCAGACCTCGGCCCCCTCGGCGGCGAGGCGCGCGGCGATCGCCGCGCCGATCCCGCTGGCGCCGCCGGTTACCAGGGCCTTGCGTCGCTCCAGCCTCATCGAGCGGGAGCATAGACTGGCGCGCTCGTGGCCGAGCAGCACGAACCGATCCCGATCGTCGGCGGCACCGGCGCCCTCGGCGCCGGCCTCGCCCTGCGCTGGGCCGCGGCCGGGCGCCCGATCGCGATCGGCTCGCGCTCGGCCGAGCGCGCCGCGGAGGCGGCGGCGAAGCTGCGCGACGCCGTCCCCGGCGCCGCGGTCGAGGGCCTGCTCAACGAGGAGGCGGCGCAGCGGGCCGAGATCGTCTTCCTCACCGTCCCCTTCCGCGCCCAGTCGGAGAACCTCAACAACCTGCGCGAGGCGCTGCGGCCGGGCCAGATCCTGGTCGACTGCACGGTGCCGCTCGCCGCCGCGGTCAGCGGCAAGGCGACCCGCACGCTCGGCGTCTGGCAGGGCTCGGCGGCGCAGCAGGCGCAGGAGATGGTCCCCGAGGGGGTGACCGTGGTCGCCGCCCTGCACTCGGTCGGCGCCCCGAGCCTCGGCGACCCCGACGCGGTGCTCGACGAGGACGTCCTGATCTGCGGCGACCGCAAGGCCGACAAGGCGCGGGTCGCGCGCCTGGTCGAGCTGATCCCCGGGCTGCGCGCGGTCAACGCCGGCCCGTTGGAGACCGCGCGGATCGTCGAGCAGCTGACGCCGCTGCTGATCTCGGTCAACGTCCGCTACAAGACCCACGCCGGGATCAAGCTCACGGGCCTGCCCGAGGGAGATCACTGGGAGTGAGGCCGGCGCGATGAGGGTCGTGCTGCTGGCAGGCGGCACCGGCGGCGCCAAACTCGCCGCCGGGATGCAGGAGGAGATCGGCTCCGAGCTGGCGGTGATCGCCAACACGGGCGACGACATCGAGCTGCTCGGCGTCCACGTCTCCCCCGACCCGGACCTCGTCACCTACTGGCTCAGCGGCGAAATCGACGCCGAGCGCGGCTGGGGGCTGCGCGACGACGGCTTCACCGTCTTCGAGCGCCTCTCGCGGCTCGGCGCGCCCGACTGGTTCAGCCTCTCCGATCGCGACCTCGCCGCCTGCCTGTACCGGCGGCAGTTCCTCGACGAGGGCGGCACCCCGACGGCCGCGCAGGCGCAGATCGCCCGCGGGCTCGGCGTCGAGGCGCGGGTGCTGCCGATGAGCGACGCGCCGGTGCGGACCAAGGTGCTGACCGCGGCAGGTAGGCGCGACCTGCAGGAGTACCTGATCGTCGACGGCGGCGCCGCCGAGGTGCAGGGGGTCGAGCTGGAGGGAATCGCCGAGGCCGCGCCGAGCCCGGAGGTGCTGGCGGCGCTCGCCGACGCCGAGGCGATCGTGATCGGCCCCTCCAACCCGGTGATCAGCATCGGCCCGATTCTCGCCGTGCCCGGCCTGCGCGAGGCGATCACCGCCGCCGGCGTGCCGGTCCTCGCCGTCAGTCCCTACGTCGCCGGCGAGGTCGTGAAGGGCCCGACCGAGCGCTTCATGGCGGCCGTCGGCCGCCCCTCGACCGCGGCCGGCGTCGCCTCGCTCTACGCCGGCCTGATCGGGGCGATGGTCGTCGACGAGGGCGACCCCGACCCCCCGCCCGATGACGTTCCCACCCTCGCCGCGCCGACCCTGATGGATGGCGCCGCCGGCCGCGCCCGCCTTGCGCGCATCGTGCTCGACTACGCGGCGGAGCTGGCCGCCGGGTGAAGGCGACCGCCGTGCTGCCGGTCAAGCGCTTCGCCGAGGCGAAGCAGCGGCTCGCAGCCGGCATGGACGACGAGCGGCGCGCGGCCCTGGTCGCGGCGATGCTGGAGGACGTGCTGGAGGCGATCGGCGCGGCGCGCGCGGTCGAGCGCACGATCGTGGTCAGCGGCGAGCCGCGGGCGCAGGAGCTCGCCGCGGCCGTCGGCGCCGAGGTGCTGCCCGACCCCGGGGACGAGGGCCACGTGACCGCCACCCTGGCCGGGATCGCGCGGGCCGAGGCGGACGGGGCCGAGTGCGTCGTCCTGCTGCCCGGCGACTGCCCGCTGCTCGACCCGCGTGAGCTCGACCACCTGCTCACCGGCCTGCCGGCGAGCTTCGTCGCGATCGTCCCCGACCGCCACGGCAGCGGCACCAACGCGCTCGCCCTCGCGCCTCCGGGAGCGATCCGGCCGGCCTTCGGCGAGGGCAGCCGCGAGCGCCACGTCGCCGCGGCACGCGACGCCGGTGTGCCCTACGCGGTCGAAGAGCTGCCCTCGCTGGCACTCGACCTCGACACCCCGGCCGACGTCGTCGCGCTGACCACGGCACTCGCCGGGCGGCCGAAGCGAGCGCGGCGCACGGCGAAGGTGCTCGGCATCTGAGGCGGGGGCGACGGGGGTGGCCCCGCTGGAGACCCCAACTGCCAGTCTCCATCGGGACCACCCCCGTCGCCCCTCACGGTCAGCGGAACAGGTCCTCGCCGCGCGGGCGCTGGAGAGCCTTGGCTCCGGGACCGTCGTCGTCGGTGACATGGTGGGCAAGACCGCGGATAACTGCCGCGGGGACGTGGCTCCCCTTGTCGCGGACGAGGTCGGCGGCAGAAGCAGCTTGGTCCGCGACGGCGATTGCCGTCGCTTCGAGCTCGCGGCCATTTGCGTCGGAGCGGCCGCGCCAGTCGTCCAGTGGGACCAAACCAGCGCAGCCGATCGCGACCTCCACCTGGCCGAGGCGCCAGGCGCGGCCGAAGCTGTCGGCGACAATCACGGCCGGGGCGACGCCGGCCGCAGCGCGGAGCTCCGCCCTGATGCGCCGCGCGGAGGCGTCGGGGTCCTCCGGCAGCAGGCAGACGCTGCCCTCCTCCGGCAGGTTCGAGCTGTCGATCCCGGCATTGGCGCAGACGAGTCCGTGCCGGGTCTCGACGATCAGCACGCCGCGCTCGGCGCGGAGCACCTCGCGGCTCTCTTCCAGGATCAACTCGACCAGCGCCGGGTCCTTGCCGAGGACTGCCGCCAGCTTCCGCGCCTCAGCTCCGGGGATCGTGCTCGACAGCTGCCGCACCCGTCCCTCGGCCTTGGAGACGACCTTCTGCGAGACGACGACGACATCTCCAGCTTGAAGCTCAACCCGAGCGGCGATCTCCTTTCCCACCTCATCTCGCGCACCGATCTCGGGCATGCCCTCGACCGCTATTACGCGGAGTTCGCAGGTCATATCCGCAGCACCGCCGCCCCCTCGAGGCTGCCGTCACGGATCGAGTCGATCGCCTCGTTGGCCTCCTCCAGCGGGTGAACTTCGATCCGGGTCTCGATCGGCACCTGCGGCGCCAGCGCGAGGAACTCCTCGCCGTCGCGGCGCGTCAGGTTGGCGACCGAGGAGAGCGAGCGCTCGCCCCAGAGCTGCTCGTAGGGGAAGGACGGGATGTCGCTCATGTGGATGCCGGCGCTGACGATCCGCGCCCCCTTCGCGCTCACCCGCAGCGCCTCGGTCATCAGCGGCCCGAGCGGAGCGAAGACGATCGCGCCGTCGAGCTCCTCCGGCGGTGCCTCGCCCGAGGCGCCGGCCCACTCGGCGCCGAGCCTGCGCGCGAACGCCTGGCCCTCCTCGTCGCCCTCGCGGGTGAAGACGAAGACGCGCCGGCCCCGGTGGACGGCGAGCTGGCAGAGGATGTGCGCCGAGGCGCCGAAGCCGTAGAAGCCGAGCCGCTCGGCGTCGCCGACGAGGCGCATCGCGCGGTAGCCGATCAGGCCGGCGCAGAGCAGCGGCGCCGCCCCCTCGTCCGACATCCCCGGCGGGATCGGAAAGCAGAAGCGCTCGTCGGCGACAGCGAGCTCGGCGTAGCCGCCGTCGATGTCGTAGCCGGTGAAGCGGGCGCGGTCGCAGAGGTTCTCGCGGCCGCTCGCGCAGTAGCGGCAGACGCCGCAGGTCCAGCCGAGCCAGGGCACGCCGACCCGCTCGCCCGCCGCGAAGCGCTCCGCCCCCTCGCCGCTCGCCGCCACCGTGCCGACGATCTGATGCCCGAGCACGAGCGGCAGCTTCGGCTCGGTCAGCTCGGCGTCGACGATGTGCAGGTCGGTGCGGCAGACCCCGCAGGCCGCGACCGAGATCAGCACCTGGCCGGGTCCCGGCTCGGGGTCCGGGAGCTCGCTGGGCCGCAGTGGCTCGCGCTGCCGCTCCAGGACCATCGCCCGCATGGGACCTAGCCGGTCAGCGCCGGCTCCTCCGGCGGGTAGGTCTCGACGATCTCGTACAGCGTCGTCCGCTGGGCGGGCGTGCGCCCGGCCGCGCGGGCGGCCTCGATCAGCTGCGAGGGCTCCAGCCGTACGCCGTGCTGGGAGCCCGCCATGCGCGAGATGTTCTCCTCCATCAGCGTGCCGCCAAGGTCGTTGACCCCCCAGCGCAGCGCCTCGGTGGCCGCCTCCAGGCCCATCTTCACCCAGCTCGCCTGCAGGTTCGCGATCGTGCGCCCAAGCGCCAGGCGGAAGGCGGCGGTGTGCTTGAGGTTCTCGCGCGGGGAGATCTCCTCGATCCCGTGGGTGCGGCCGAGCATCGTGTTGAAGGGGATGAAGCTGAGCGGGACGAACTCGGTGATCCCGCCGGTCCGCTCCTGCAGCGCGCGCACCACGCGCATGTGGCGGGCGAGCTCGCGCGGCTCCTCGATGTGGCCGAACATCACGGTCGAGGTCGAGCGCAGACCGGCGCGGTGCGAGGCCTCGACGATCTCGACCCAGCGGTCGACCGGCAGCTTGTTGGGCGAGATCCGCTGGCGCACGCCGTCGTCGAGAACCTCGGCCGCCGTGCCGGGGGTCGAGCCGAGTCCGCACTCGAGCAGGTACTCGAACACCTCGTCCGGCGAGCTTCCCGAGCGCTCGCACATGTAGTGGACCTCCATCGGCGAGTAGGCGTGCAGGTGCAGCTGCGGCGCCACCTCCTTCGCCAGGCGCAGCCACTTGCCGTACTCCTCCAGGGTCAGGTCCGGGTGGATGCCGCCCTGCATGCAGATCTCGGTCGCGCCGAACTCGACCGCTTCGCCGATCCGCGCGGCAAAGTCCTCCTCGCTGACCTCGTAGGCGTCGGGCGAGCGCCGCCCCTGGCCGAACCCGCAGAAGGCGCAGCCGACGACGCAGATGTTGGTGAAGTTGATGTTGCGGTTGACGACGAAGGTCGCGGTCTCCCCCGCCAGCTCGGCCCGCAGCTCGTCCGCCGCCGCCCGCATCTCCTCGATCGCCTCGGGCCGCGTCTCGGCGAAGAGCGCCGTCAGCTCGTCCTCCGTCAGCTCGACCCCCTCGCGCCCCTTCTCGATCGCCCGCGGCGCCAGCTTCGAATCGATCGTCTCCCCGCTCCGCCGCCCCGACCCCCGCCGCGGAATGAAGCTCCAGTACTTCAGCTTGATCACGTCGAGGACCCCCTGCTCCATCCACTCGGAGTCCATGTACTGCGGGTAGACGCACAGCCGCTCGGTCAGCGCATACCCCTTCGGCGCAAGCTCCTTGCGCACCTGGTGCGGACTGGGAAACGGCTCCTCGGGTGAGATGTGATCCCCGTTTGCCGATAAACCACCTAGGTCAGTTGCCCCGGCCTCGACCAGCTCAGGCCAGAACTCCGACAGATTCGGCGGCACCTGCACCCCGACATCCGGCATCAACCTCTTGCACTCGCGGATCAACCGCTTGATGTCGTCGACGGATATCGGCGTGGCCCAGGCGGGGAAGGCCGTCGGGGGTGGCCCCGCTGGAGACCCCAACTGCCAGTCTCCATCGGGGCCACCCCCGACGCCCTCGCCGAGCGTGGTACCCCGCTGAAGGAGCGATGGGGGTTCATCCGACGAAAGCTGGCAGTTGGGGCTTTCGGCGGAGGGACCCCCATCGCTCCCCCACCGCTGGCGTGACGCAGCATCCGCGATGTCGGCGACCTCCTCGCCGTAGTACCGCGGGTGCGGGACGAAGTTCTGGAGGATGACCTCCTGCAGGTGGCCGTACTCCGCCTGGAGAGCTGCCAGGGCTTCGAGCGATTCCACCTGCTCGTCCTGGGTCTCTCCGATGCCAACCAAGATTCCGCTGGTAAAGGGGATTCTCAGCTCACCGGCCGCCTCGATGGTGGCCAAGCGCTTTGCCGGATGCTTCGTGGGTGAGCCGGCGTGGACGGTGTCCATCAGGCGCTCTGAGGCCGACTCGAGCATCAGGCCCTGGGAGGCGGTCACCTCGCGCAGGCGAGCCAAGTCCTCATGGCTGAGGACGCCGATGTTGGTGTGCGGCAGGATGCCGCGCTCGAGGGCTCGCTCGCAGGCCCAGACGACGTAGGAGGTGAAGTCGTCGTGACCCCACTCGGCGAGCCGGGCGGCGACCTCGGGGTTGACCTCGGGCCGCTCGCCGGTGAGGACGAGCAGCTCCTTGGCGTTGCGGCGCTCGGCCCGGTCGAGCTGCCGCTCGACCTCCTCTGGGGGGTGAATATGCGCCTGCCGGGTCGCGAAGGCGCAGTACTTGCAGTAGCACTGGCAGGTGCGGGACAGCGACAGCGTGTAGTTCCGCGAGAAGGTGACCCGGCGCATTAGAGGAGAGGCGGAAGCTACCGCACGCGCCGGGCCGGGCCGGCGCGTGCGGCGCGCGACCTACGGGGTCGAGGAGCCGGCCGGTTTCGGCGGCGTCGCGGCGGGTTTGGGCGACCCCGGTCCGCTCGCCTCGATCACGAACCTGAACACGGCGACCGCGACGATCGCGCCGACGATCGGGCCGACGACGTAGGGCCAGACGCCGCCCCACTCGTTGCCGACGAGCGCCGGGCCGAACCAGCGCGCCGGGTTGAAGGCGCCACCGGTCAGCGGGCCACCGACCATGACGAGGAAGGTGAGCGTCGTGCCGTAGGCGAAGGGAGCCCAGTCCTTCGGGCCCTTGTTCGAGTAGAGCGCGACGAGGACGACGAGGACGAGGACGAAGGCGCCGAGCGCCTCGACGATCGAGCCCTGGAAGTTGCCGCCGAGCAGGCCGCTCACTTCAGCCGCGCCGTAGTTGGTCGCGCGACCCTCGTCGAGCAGCAGGCCCTTGGTCAGCAGGGCGCCGAGGACGCCGCCGGAGAGCTGGGCGAGCATGTAGATCAGCGCGTCGACCGGGGCGATCTTTTTGATCGCCGCCGCGCCGAGCGTGACCGCGGGGTTGAAGTGGCCGTCGCTGGCCGCCCGGAAGACCACCACGAGTCCGAAGAGGGCGAGGCCCTGCGCGAGGCCGACGACGGCGTAGTCAGAACCGAACTGGGCCTGGTTGCCGGTCGCCACGAACAGCACGACCACGCTGGTGATGAAGAAAACCAGCAGGAAAGTGCCGATCAGCTCGGCGAGATATGCCGCGAGTCCTCGTTGCTCCACTGGTTACGCCTCCTCTAGTTCCCGTTCCCTAAAAGTCGGATTTACGGGGCGGCAGTGTACCCGGAACGGGCTTTGAATAGTTTTCCCTTTCGAATGAGACGAGCTGCCGCGCTGCTGGCGGCCGTCCTGCTGCTCGCCGGTGCCGCCGGCTGCGGCGGGGGCGGCGCTGAACCGGGCGCGCCGCGAGGCGTGTCGCTCGTGCTCGATTTCGTGCCCAACGCGGTGCACAGCGGCATCTACGCGGCGCGGCGCCAGGGCTACTACGACGAAGCCGGAATCGACCTGACGATCCGCCAGCCGGGCGAATCGACCGACGCGCCGAAGCTGCTCGCGGCCGGCCGCGCCGACCTCGCGATCCTCGACATCCACGACCTCGGGATCGCGCGCGAGCGCGGCCTCGACCCGGTCGGGGCGATGCCGATCGTGCAGCGGCCGCTCGCCTCCGTGATCGCCCGCGCCGGCGGGCCGGTGCGCCGGCCGCGCGACCTCGAAGGCCACACCGTGGGCGTCACCGGACTGCCCTCCGACGAAGCCGTGGTCGACTCGGAGGTCAGGGCGGACGGCGGCGACCCGGGGCGGGTCGACCGGGTGACGATCGGCTTCAACGCGGTCTCCTCGCTCGCCGCGGGAAAGGTCGACGCGGCGACGGGCTTCTGGAACGCCGAGGGGGTGGCGCTGCGGCGCCAGGGGGTACCGGTGCGGATCTTCGAGGTCGACCGCTACGGAGCGCCGCCCTACCCGGAGCTCGTCCTCGCCGCCTCGCGGAAGACGATCGAACGCGAGCCAGGGCTGGTCGAGTCGATGGTCGCGGCGACCAGTCGCGGCTACGCGTTCGTCGAGCGGCACCCGGCGCGAGGTCTCGACGACCTGCTCGCCGCGGTCCCGAGCCTCGAGCGCTCCGATCAGGCGGCGCAGCTGCGAGCGCTGCTGCCCGATCTGCGGCCGGCGCCGTTCAACCCGCGGGTGCTGCGCGAGTGGGCCGCCTGGGATCTGGAATACCGGCTGCTGAGACGACCCCTGGACGTCGGGGCAGCCTTTCTGCTGCCCGGCAGCCGCTAGGCTGCGGACGATGGCGTTGGCCGACGACTTCAAGCAGGTGCTCGACTCGCTGCCGCCCGACTGGACGGACCTCGAGCTGGACCTGCGGATCGACGACGAGAGCGAGTACGTCGACACCGCGGTCGCGCTGAGCCAGGTCAACGCGCAGCCCTACTCGGAAGCCGAGTGGGACTGGCGGCTGCTGGTCGCCCACAGCTTTGGGCACGCGGCCGCCGCGCAGAGCGTCCTCGGGGTGCTGCAGAAGCTCGATGCGGAGGGCGTGACCGGGCGGATGCAGGTGCGCGAGGTGCGCGAGGGTCGCTCCGAGGTCGTGCAGATGTGGGGCCGGCCGGAGAGCGTCCGCGAAGAGTTCCGCCAGCGCCGCGCGATCTAGTGGCGCGCGTAGTCGCGGTCGCCCCCGACCTGCTGCTCGGCAGCAAGGTGGAGGCGATGCTCGTGGCGGCGGGGCATGACGTGACGCTCGCCCCTGCCCTCCCGCAAGCTTCTCTGGACAACGCCGACCTCCTCGTAGCCGACCTGGACGCCCAGGACCCGGAAGCTCTGGCAAACCTCGGCATCCCCGTCCTCGGCTACTACTCCCACGTAAACGTCGAGACCAAGCGAGCTGCGGACGCTGCCGGCATAGACCTCGCGGTCCCGCGGTCCCGCCTGGCCCGTGAACTACCTCAATTGGTTGACCAGCTATTGAGCTGAGCCGACTGTACGTTCTGTGACGGGCCCGGATGTTCCCCCGGAGAAAACATTGGAGCCCTTCCCGGCAAGGACCCTTCAGGCCACTCCTATGCGGGTTTTCGCAGGGGGGACATCCGGGCCCGTCCTAAACGAACAAATCGGCGATCAGGAAGACGTTGAGGGCGATGATCAGGCCGGCCAGCAAGCCGGCGAGAGCGGTCAGCCAGCCCGGGTTGGCCAGCGCTCCCATGACGTCGCGCCGGCGCGCCAGCATCAGCAGCGGCACCAGCGCGAAGGGGATGCCGAAGGAGAGGACGACCTGGCTGAGCACGAGCGCGTCGGTCGGGTTGAAGCCGACCGCGAGCACGAACAGCGCCGGCGCCAGGGTGATCGCGCGGCGCAGGAAGAGCGGGATCGTGCGTCGGATGAAGCCCTGCATCACGACCTGGCCGGCCATCGTGCCGACCGAGGAGGAGGCGAAGCCGGAGGCGAGCAGGGCGATGCCGAAGACCGTCGCCGCGTTGCCGGAGACCAGCGTCTTCAGCCCCTCGAAGGCCCCTTCGATCGAGTCGACGCCGGTCATCCCGCTGGTGTTGAAGAGCGCCGCGGCGACGATCATCATCGAGAGGTTGACCAGCCCGGCCAGCGAGAGGGCGATCACGACGTCGACCTTCTCGAAGCCGAGGATGCGCTTCTTCTCGTCGTCGTTGCGGCCGACGATGCGTCGCTGAGTCAGCGCCGAGTGCAGGTAGACGACATGCGGCATCACCGTCGCGCCGATGATCCCGGTCGCCAGCAGCAGGCTCTCGCTGCCCGAGAAGCCCGGCACGACCAGGTGCTTGGCAACTTCGCCGGCGGCCGGCTTGGCGTCGATCAGCTCGAACACGAAGGAGGCGACGACGACGCCGACCAGGGCCGTGATCCCGGCCTCGAGCCGGCGGAAGCCCATCTGCTGCAGGGCGAGGATCGCGAAGGCGCCGGCGCCGGCGATCAGCCCGGCCGGGAAGAGCGGGATGCCGAAGAGCAGGTTGAGGCCGAGCGCGGCGCCGACCACCTCGGCGATGTCGGTCGCCATCGCGACCAGCTCAGCCTGCAGCCAGAGGCCGATCGAGGTGCGACGCGAGAAGCGCTCGCGGCAGAGCTCGGCGAGGTTCTTGCCGGTGGCGATGCCGAGCTTCGCCGACTGCGTCTGGACCAGCATCGCGACCAGGTTCGCGGCCAGCACCACCCAGAGCAGCAGGTAGCCGAACTTGGCGCCGCCGGCGATGTTGGTGGCGAAGTTGCCCGGGTCGATGTAGGCGACCGCGGCGATGAAGGCCGGGCCGAGGAAGGGCCAGATCCGCCGCGCCCCCCTGCTCTCCCCCTCCAGCGAGCGCCGCGCGGCGCTCGCAACCGCGGCCTCGCCCGGGAGGACGTCTTCGACCGTGGCGTCGCTGACAGGCGGCGGCGGTGGCTTCACCCGGCGCCCTTCTCGCTCGGCAGGCTGAGGTCGGGGCGGGGGATCGCGGAGCCGTGCGGGTCGTGGCTCGGCTCGCCCAGCTTGGCCGCGATCAGCTCCTCGAGCTGCTCGGAGATGTGGTGCTCGAGCACCTCGGCCTCGGCGTGGACCATGTCGTCGGGCATGCCCAGCGCCTCCGAGAGATATGCCTCGATCAGCCGGTGATGGCGGATCACCTCGAGTGCGACCTTCTCCCCCGCGGCGGTCAGCGTCACTCCCCTGTAGGGGACGAGCTCGACCAGCCCAAGCTCGTCGAGCTTCTTCAGCATCGCCGTCGCCGTCGCCGGCGCGACGCCGAGCCGCTCGGCGACCTCGCCGTTCAGCACCGGCCCCGCCCGGTCCTGCGAGAGCGCGTAGATCGCCTTCGCGTAGTCCTCGATCGCCTCCGAAGATTTAGACATGCCTAAAAGATTTTGGCATATCTAAAAGACGCGAACAGCGAGCGCGGTCGAGGTTATCGCCGCTATGCGGTTAAAACCTCGACCGCACCTGGGGCGGGGACCTACAATCGGAGGGGTGAGCGACGCGACCGCACTCGAGCTCGACGCCCAGTACCGGCAGCTGCGCGAGGAGTGCGGCCTGCTCGAGCGCTCCGCGCGCGGCAAGCTGATCGTCAGCGGCCCCGACGCGGCCGAGTACCTGCAGGGACAGCTGACCAACGACGTCGAGGCGCTCTCGCCGGGCGAGGGCCAGTACGCGGCGCTGCTCGACCGCAAGGGACACATGCAGGCGGACATGCGCGTGCTGCGCACGTCAGCCGAGGAGATTTGGATCGACACCGAGCCGGAGGCGCTGGCGGCGGCGCGGCGCCACCTCGAGATGTACAAGATCGGTCGCGACGTGGCCCTGGCCGACGTCAGCGGCGAGCGCGCGATCCTCTCGCTGATCGGGCCGCGCAGCGTCGAGCTCGCGGGCACGGCGGCGCTGCCCGAGCTCGCGAGCGAAGAAGCCGCGATCGACGGCGTCGCCTGTCTCGCCGTCGGCACGGACGCCGGCATCGACCTGATCGCCAAGGCCGCCGACGCCGCCGCGCTGCGCGAGGCGCTGGTCGCGCGGGGCGCGGTCGCGGTCGACCCGGAGGCGGCCGAGGTGATCCGGATCGAATCCGGCAGGCCGCGGTTCGGCGCCGAGATGAGCGCTGAGACGATGCCCGCCGAGGCCGGCATCGTCGAGCGCGCGATCAGCTTCACCAAGGGCTGCTACATCGGCCAGGAGCCGGTCGCGCGACTGCACTACAAGGGCCGGCCCAACCGCCACCTGCGCGGGCTCGAGCTGAGCGCGCCGGCGAGCGCCGGCGAGACCCTGCGGCTGGGCGAGAAGGAGGTCGGCCGGATCGGCAGCGCCGCCCTCTCCCCCGCCCGCGGCCCGATCGCGCTGGCGATCGTCAGGCGCGAGGCCGAGCCGGGCAGCGAGCTGGCCGTAGGTGAAGATGACGTTACGGCTCGCGTCGTCGACCTCCCGTTCGGCTAGATTCCGTCGCGATGGGGAGCAGACGGGTGACTCCGCGTGGCCGGGCGCGTTTGTCGGGCATGGGCCGACCAAGGCGCCCGATGCTGGCCCTTGCGGCCGTGATCGCCGTGGCGGCGCTGGTCGCCTCAGGCTGCGGCGTCGAATCGCACGTCAACGACCCGCGGCCGCAGCCGCCGACCAGGGTCAGCGTCGCGGTCAGCGACGGCAAGGTGACCGTGCAACCGCGCCGCATCGCGCTCGGTCCCGAACGGACCCAGCAGCTGCCCCAGAACCAGCACGTCAAGCAGCCGCCGGTGCGCTCGAACGCGCCGGTCAACGTCGTCTTCGTCGCCGCCAACCTGACCACGGTCGACTCGCGCCTGCTGGTCCGCGGCAGCGGCAAGGATCTGACCTCGAAGCCGCTCTACGCCAACAACAACGTGAACCTGCAGACGAGCCTGCCCACCGGGATCTACACCGTCAGCGCCGCCGACGTTCCCAGCGCCAAGCCGGCAAAATTCGTCGTCGGCCCGCTCCGCACCTCGTCGCAGAACGACGTCCTGCTGCCCTGAGCGAGATCAATCAAGGAAATTCTTTGTTTTTTCGTCGCTGACTGATAGCTTCGCCGACCGTCAATCGACGAGGGAGGCGATCGAAGTGGCTTGGCTGCGAGCAGGGACGTGCACGCTGGTATCGGTATCGATCGGCTTGGCCTTGGCCATCGGGGCCTCAAGCGCCCTGGCCGCATCTACGCATGACGGCAGCCTCGCCGCGAGGCGCGGCGACCCGCCGGTCGAGCGCAGGGCGCCAGCGGGACGAGCGGCGGAGACGCAGAGGGCAACCGCGGGCGCCTCCCGCAGGCGCCGAGCCGCTCGCGATTTCGCAATCGCGGTCGAACGCCTGTCTGCGCCCGGCCGCCGTGGCCGGATGGGAATGCGCCTGCGCGTTCGCAACAACCGCAAGTGGCCGGCAACCTCGGTGCACGCCTGCGCCTCGATCGCCCCACGCAGCGGGCGCGTCGTCGGCATCGTCCACCGTGGCTCGGTGCGATACCACCACCGCAGCGCCTGCTGGGTCCTGCACCGAATCAAGCCGAAGCGCACCGTGCGGCTCTGGTTCAAGGTCAAGCTCAAGCACCCGCGGGCGAAGAAGCGCAAGTTGCGCGTCTCGGCCTGGGTGGCGGGGGGCAACTCCAACCCGGCGGCCCGCCGCCACGCCCTCGTCCCCAGTCGCCACGGCCACCGCCATCGCCGCGGGCACGGCAAACGGCGCCACCGGGCGGCGCAGAGGGCGCCACGCTTCGCCCCTCGAACCGCGTCTGCCTCGAGCACCCCATGCGTGGCGCCAAGCCGGCTCGGCATCGTCTTCGTAACCGACGATTCGGGCTCGATGGCCGAAAGCGACCCCGGGCATCTGCGTGCCCAGGCGATCGCGGTCGGGCTCGACCAGCTGCCCGACGGCTCGGTCGTCTCCGGAACCACGTTCAACGAATACTCCCATCACGCCTTCGGCCCCACCGACATCGACGGGAATTCGCGTCCGGGCCTCAAGCTGGCCGCCAAAACCCTTTTCGACGAAGGCGGCACCGACTACCAGGAGGCCTTCCTCGGCGCCCAGTCCGAGCTTGCCGGGCTCTCGGGCGCCGACCGCAAGGCCGTCATCTTCCTCTCCGACGGACTGCCGAACTACCCCGAATTCACCGCGGACCAAACGATTGCCGCCGGGGGGACTCCGATCTACACGATCGGGCTCGGGGTCGTGGGCAATCCCGAATCGGAAGCTGTGCTGACTGGGATCGCGACTCGCTCGGGAGGTCAGTTCTACAGCGCCGAAGCGGCCGGGCGGTTGCAGTCCGTATTCGCTCAGATCGTGGCCAGTCTCACCTGCGGAGGCGCCCAAACCATCAGCGAATCGTTCGAACTGAAACCGGGCGAATCGCGCAACATCCCCTTCGGGATCGAGCCGGGGGACGCCGAATTTCGTGCGCTCGCGTCCTGGTCCACCGGCCCAGTGACCGTCACGGCCCAACGACCCGACGGCTCGACCATGACGCCTGCCGCACTGCTCACCGGCGAGAGCTTCGTCAGTGAACCGTCCTACTCGCTGCTTGCCGGAAGGAGTCCGCTGGTTGGCGATTGGACGCTGGTGGTCACGGCGCCACCGGCAAACCTCTCCGACGTCTCGGTCACGATCAACGTCTTCGAGAAGCCGCTACCGGATCCGCCGGCACCGCCGCCGGCCGTCGGCCGGCGCCTCGACCCGTGCATCAGCTCCTTCTCCGGCGGGCGCAGGAAGACCTTGGGCAAGTTCAAGGGCAAGGAAACGGTCTACGACCGCACGGAAAGCCTCTACCAGGTCTGCGCGGGGTTCGGCGCGCCCCAAGGCCTCGACCTCTCGCCGCAGATGAAGTGCGCGTTGATTGGCGCGGCGGCCACGTTCGCCGGTGGGCCGATCTCGAGGGGGGTCGACACCGCCTGTGACACCCTCTCGATGGCCGAAGCGCTGCAGAGCGGCGACTGGCTCGGCGTGGCGGCCGGCAAGGCCTGTGGCTACTTCAGCGAAGTGTTCGCGGGCGCCGTCGGCGTGGTCGCCGCAGGCGCGACCGCGGAGACCGGTCCGGGGGCGGCAGCGGTGGGACTTTGGACCTATCGAGCTCTGGGGGCCGGGCTCAAGGTCGCGTGTGGTGGCCTGCTCGACGGCGGCGCGGCCGCCCTCGGCGCCAAACTCGAGGCTGACCACGAGACGCACATCGCGCTCGACGTGGTCCGCAAGGGTCGCTGCATCGCCCTGCGCGAGCAGTTCCATTTCACCTTCTGGCGGGCGGTCGACTGCCCCTGAGTCGCCGGCGAAGCGTGGACGCCGACATCCTGCTGCCATAGCGTCAGAAAAGAAACGACCCGCCGGAGCGGGTCGAGCCTGTTGAAGCGGGAACCACCCGCATGCGGTCGATAACCACCGTGAGTCTACCACGATGAACCGCACCAGCACTCGACTTCCGCTCTGGGTGGAATACCTGCGGAGGGCGCCGGACTCGAACCGGATCCTGCGGGTTAGGCAGGACATTGCGGTTATCGACCGCATGCAGCGCGCCTGTCTGCTTCAACCCTCCTGCAAGGATTCTAGCGCAGACAGCTGTCGTAGGAGTTCATGTTAATCTGACGTTGGTTGTCAACCGCGTGCGGGGTGGTTCCCGCTTCGACAGCACCGACCCGCTCCGGCGGGTCGTCTGCTTTTCAGGTGACGATTCGCTCGTCCAGATCGGTCTGAATCGCCTCGATCTTTTCCGTCCGGCAGACCCCTCACCCTGACGCGGTCCTCATTCGGGGGCAGTAATCCAGAACGTGCACCGCGTCCTCGCCAATCCATTCGGAGTTGGCGTACGGCGGGGAAGGCACCGGAAAGGAATCAAGATGATTGCCGTAGCGCTAGCGATCTTGACGATCGCATTTATTGTCGTTGGCTGGTTTTTCCTGCGAACGCGCGAGACGAACGCCCGCTTGGCCGAGGCAAGCCACCGGTCAGACGAAGAAGTGGCGGCCGCAAGACAAGAACGCGATGACCTGCGGGAATTCGGCCAAAAGCTCAAAGAGGTCGAAACCGCGTTTACGCAGTACAAGGCCCGTGAGGACGCACGCGATACCAAAGTCAGCGAAATGCTCGCAGGGGTGCGAGAGAAGAGCGACCGGGTTGTAGAGCGGGTCGATGGACTTGTTGGCCGCTGGGCTAATCCAAAACAGCGTGGCCAGCTCAGCGAGGAGTGGCTGGTTGCCGCTCTGAGGCAGATGGGGCTCCGCGACAGCGTCCATTTCGAGACGCAGAAGCGCGTTTCGATCGATGCGGCCCGCGGGCAAAAGGACGGTGTCATCGACGTCTACCTAGTGCTGCCGAACTCACAGGGCGTCGCGCTCGACGCGAAGTTCCCCTGGGTCCGGTTGCTGGGCGAGGTGCTGGATGACGGAGGTGAGGAGGCGCGAGAGTTCGCGCTGCGCAAGCTGCGTGACTCGCTGCGGTCACACATCAAGGATGTCGGCGGCCGCGAATACCGAAGCACGCGAAACGTATCCGTTCGGCACGTCCTCGTAGTCGTGCCTGACTGGCAAACGCTGGAGCTGGTCCGCAGCGCCGACCCCAAGATTGTCGAATACGCGTCCGAGCACGGCGTCGGCCTTCTTCCCGCCGATGGCCTGTTCGAGATGGCCAACGCCCTTGCAGAGGTGCATCGCGAGGAGGGGTGGGGCGAGAGGATCGGCGAGTTGTTCACGCCCCAGCACGCCGATCGGATGTTCGCCGCGTGTATCGATCTCCTCGACCGCATGGGAACTGTGGCCAAGCGCTACAACAGCCTGGGCGAGTCGCTCTCCAGCGTCCTCGCTGCGTTCGGTCCCAACGGCCTGATCGGGCGTGACGTTCTGGACCCCGCCGCGCGAGCCGCAGAGAAGGTTCCCCAGGAGCTTGAAGCGGAAGTCCGAGAGCTCGACCCGAGCAAAGCAGGAAAGCACGCCGACCGCCTTGGCGAAAAGCGGCCTGAGGCGGGCGGTCCGGGCGCGGAAGCCGCTTAGGTGCGGCGTCGAGTGGTCGATTTGCCCCCGTATACGTGGGGCAATCGACCACTCCGCGCTTCGATCACAAGAGGTTTCCGTGGAATCCGCCGTCTAGATGCGAATTCGATCCCGCGCGCCCGCAGCACCATGTGGGCGGGCGCGCGGGTCGGGTCATTCATCCAGGTGGCTCGATTAGGATTCGCCTCCGCCCCTGAAACGACCCTACGGAGGACGGTTTGGCAGTCGATACGAGCGCAGTCGCGAAGTTGGACGTGGAGCCCGGGACGCTGCCGGAGACGATGGCCGCCTGGGTGATCCGCCAGGAGCGCGAGGGCGAGCCGACCGACGCCTTCCAGCTGGAGCAGATCGAGACGCCCGAGCCCGGTCCCTTCGAGGTGGTCGTGCGGGTGATGGCCGCCGGGGTCAACTTCAACAACGTCTGGGCGGCGCTGGGCAAGCCGGTCTCCGTCTTCGGCTACGGCGACCACCCCGAGTACGGGCACCACATCGGCGGCTCCGACGCGTCGGGGATCGTCTGGAAGGTCGGCGAGGGCGTCACCCGCTGGCAGCCCGGCGACGAGGTCGTGGTCCACTGCAACCAGGCCTCCTACGAGGACGTCGAGGTGCACGGGCTCGACCCGATGGCGGCGCCGAGCCAGCAGATCTGGGGCTACGAGACGACCTGGGGCTCCTTCGCCCAGTTCACCAAGGTGCAGGCGCAGCAGCTCCTCCCCCGCCCCCAGAACCTCTCCTGGGTCGACTCCTCCGCCTACGGGCTGACCTACTTCACCGCCTACCGGATGCTGATCGACCAGTGCAAGCTGCAGCCCGGCCACAACGTGCTGATCTGGGGCGCGGCGGGCGGCCTCGGCGTCTTCGCCACCCAGCTCTGCAAGGCGGCCGGCGCCAACGCGGTCGGCGTCGTCTCCTCCGACGAGAAGGGCGAGCTGGTGAAGGAGCTCGGCGCGGTCGACTACATCAACCGGCGCGAGTTCGGCGAGATGATGCGCACGCCCGAGAACCTCGCCGACAAGGCCGCCGACAAGGAGCGCTTCAAGGCCTCGCGCGCCTTCGCCAAGCGGGTCAAGGAGATCCTCGGCGACGCGCCCGACATCGTCTTCGAGCACGTCGGCCAGGCGACCTTCCCGACCTCGGTCTTCACCGTCAAGCCGTTCGGCAAGGTCGTGATCTGCGGCGCCACCTCGGGCTACCAGCTCGACTTCGACGTGCGCTACCTGTGGATGAAGCAGAAGCAGATCATCGGCTCCCACTTCGCCAACGCCTACGAGTGCATGCGCGCCAACCAGCTGATGGCGGAGGGCAAGGTGCGGCCGGTGATCTGGAAGACGATGCCCTTCGACGGCGTCGCCGAGGCGCACCAGCTGCTGCACGAGAACAAGCACCTCGGCAAGATCTCGATCCTGGTCGGAGCCGAGTCCGAGGACGAGGGCAAGAACGAGGACGGCGCCGGCGCGATCCGGGCCGAGGTAGGAGCGTAGAGATGGTTGAGGTCTGCACGCTGGACTGGCACGTCGCCCCCTTCAAGGCCGATCGCTGGCTCGACCTCTGGGAGCCGGCGGCGACGCGGATGCCCGCCTTCGGCGCCAAGAGCTGGTCGCTGACCCGCGCGATCGACGACCCGCTGCACTTCGTCCAGACCTCTACGTGGGAGAGCCGCAGCGACTTCGAGCGCTACTGGTACTCGCCCGAGATCGAGGCCGCTCGCACCGCCGTCCTCGACCTGCACGACCTGCCGATCCTGCCGGCCTGGCACACCCTGGTCGCGGCCGAGTAGGAAGCCGGCTCAGCCGCGCTCGAGCGGCGCCAGGGTCAGGCCGGCGGCGTTGAGCTGCTCCCAGTAGTGCTCGGCGGGCTCGCGCGGGCCCGACCAGACGATCGCCTGGCCGCTCTTGTGGATCGTCTCGGCGATCTCATGGCCACGGGCGACGGTCACCCCCGGGATCACCCGCGCAAGCGTCTCGGCGACGTGATCGAAGGTGTTGTGGTTGTCGTTGCGGACGATCACCCGCCACTCTCCGCCCAAGCCGGAATCCGGCCCCGCCTGCCGGGGCTTCTCGATCGTCGTCGACATCGCCGCCATTATGGGCGAATTTCGCGATCCGGCGCTAGTAGGGGCTCGGAACCCGCACCACGACGTCGTCGAAGCTGCCGAGCGTGCCCTTGGCGTTGCCAACCGCGCCGAGGCCGAAGCCGGCCGTGCGGCCCTGGAGCTCGCCCGAGGCTGGGTCGGTGACGTCGGCGACGAGCTGCTTGCCGACCCAGCCCTGAACCTGCGTGGTGCCCTTTTCCGGCCCGCTGGTGATGTTGAAGGCGCGCAGGCGGATCTGGTTGGCGCGGTTGACGCCCTTGGTCTGGATCGCCCGCGCGACGCGCAGGTACTCGACCTGACCTTCGCCGGTGTAGCGGCGCAGCTGCGCCTTGCGCTGCAGCGGGAAGACGGCGAGCTGGTAGCGCGCCCCGGCGCCGCCGGCGCGCAGGTTGACGGTGAAGAAGGCGCGGCGCTGGACCGGTTTCGGCGTTCCCTGCAGGAGCCGTGCGGTGACGGCGACTTCGAGGTCGCGGCCGATCACCGGCGTGCGGTAGGCGCATTCCTTGGTCTGCTTGCCGACGAAGACGCGGAAGGCGTGGTCGGAGCCGCCGCGCTTGCAGCGGGCGCCGTCGAAGCTGGCGATCTGGCCGCGCAGGGCGTCGGACTCCATGTCGTTGCGGTAGACGCCGATCACCGCCGCGCCGGCGCTCCCGGCGAGCGCCAGGACCCCCAGCAGGCAGGCGAAAATGGCCGTGGCTCGTCCCTTCATCGTTCGCAGCCTAAACACGAACGCGGGCGAAAGATGCGCACCGTGACCGATGAACGCCGTCTTTCCCGTGGCGCGAATAACATTGATGACGATGTCCGAGCACCGACTGCCCGAGCGCGACCGTCCCTGGGTGATGCGCACCTACGCGGGCCACTCCGACGCCCGCCGCTCCAACGAGCTCTACCGCAAGAACCTGGAAAAGGGCCAGACCGGCCTCTCCGTCGCCTTCGACCTGCCGACGCAGACCGGCTACGACCCCGATCACGTCCTCGCCCGCGGCGAGGTCGGCAAGGTCGGCGTCTCGATCGCCCACAAGGGCGACATGCACCAGCTGCTCGACGGCATCCCGCTGGACGAGATGAACACCTCGATGACGATCAACGCCACCGCCGCCTGGCTGCTCGGCCTCTACGTGACCGTGGCCGAGGAGAACGGGGTCGAGCGCGCGGCGCTGACCGGCACGACCCAGAACGACATCATCAAGGAGTACCTCTCGCGCGGCACCTACGCCTTCCCGCCCGAGCCCTCGATGCGGCTGATCGCCGACATGGTCGCCTTCACCGTCAACGAGGTGCCGCGGTGGAACCCGACCAACATCTGCAGCTACCACCTGCAGGAGGCCGGGGCGACGCCGGTGCAGGAGATCGCCTACGCCCTCTCCACCGGGATCGCCGTGCTCGACGAAGTGAAGGCGCGCGGCCAGGTGGCCGGCGAGGACTTCCCCAAGGTCTTCGGCCGCATCTCCTTCTTCGTCAACGCCGGCATCCGCCTGATCGAGGAGATCGGCAAGCTGCGCGCGATGGGCCGCCTCTGGAACGAGATCGGCCGCCAGCGCTACGGGGTCAGCGACGAGAAGATGCTGCGCTTCCGCTACGGCGTACAGGTCAACTCGCTCGGCCTGACCGAGGCCCAGCCGGAGAACAACGTCCAGCGGATCGTGCTCGAGGCGCTCGCGGTGACGCTCTCCCGCGACGCCCGCGCGCGGGCGATCCAGCTGCCCGCCTGGAACGAGGCGATGGGCCTGCCGCGGCCGTGGGACCAGCAGTGGAGCCTGCGCATCCAGCAGGTGCTGGCGAACGAGACCGACCTGCTCGAGTACCCCGACATCTTCGCCGGCTCGGTCGTCATGGACGGCCTCGTCGACGAGCTGATCGAGGGCGCCCGCGCCGAGATGGCGGTGGTCGAGGAGCACGGCGGCGCGGTCGCCGCCGTCCCCTACATGAAGGCCCGCCTGGTCGAGTCCCACCGCGAGCGCGTCGCCCGGATCGAGAGCGGCAAGCTGAAGGTGGTCGGGCAGAACAGCTTCACCGAGAGCGAGGACTCGCCGCTGACCGCGGGCGCCGACGGCGGCATCCTCACGCCGGATCCCGAGGTCGAGCGCGAGCGGATCGAGGCGCTCGAGCAGTGGAAGGCCGAGCGCGACGAGAGCGCCGTGCGGGCCGCGCTGGAGGAGCTCGGCCGGGTCGCCCGCGACGAGGGCCAGAACGTGATGCCGGCGACGATCGCCGCCGCCAAGGCCGGCGCGACGACCGGCGAGTGGGCGGCGGTGCTGTGCGAGGCCTTCGGCGCCTACCGCGCCCCGACCGGGGTCGACGGCGCCGCCCCGCCCGGCGACCGCGAGGAGCTGGCGGCGATCCGCCGCCGCGTCGACGAGGTCTCGGCCAGGATCGGCCACCGGATCAAGATCCTCGTCGGCAAGCCCGGCCTCGACGGCCACTCCAACGGCTCCGAGCAGATCGCCCTGCGCGCCCGCGACGCCGGCATGGAGGTGATCTACCAGGGCATCCGCCTGACCCCCGAGGAGATCGCCGAGTCGGCCCTGCAGGAGGACGTCGACGTGGTCGGCCTCTCGATCCTCTCCGGCTCCCACCTCGAGCTCGTCCCCGACGTCGTCCGCCGCCTGCGCGAGGAGGGCGTAGAGGCGCCGGTCGTCGCCGGCGGCATCATCCCCCCCGCCGACGCCGAGCGCCTGCGCGAGGAAGGGGTCGACGGCGTCTACACGCCGAAGGACTTCGACATCAACAGGATCATCGGCGAGATCGCCGCCCTGGTCGAGCGGCGGGCGGGCGCGGGCGCGGCGGCCTAGGCGGCCTTATGTACGGATTTTTGCAGTTTTTCGCCTCTTAGGCCGGAATTATTTACACTCAAGGGCACCGTGACCGCCCTTACGCCCGCTTTTTTGCTCTCCGAGCAGCCCGAGGTCTTCCTCAGCAACGCCAGCACGTCACGCGCCGTGGGCGCCGCCGTCAAGGCCGGGGAAGCCCGGAAAGTCGGGCCCCGCCTCTACACGAGGAACACCGAGGCCCCGCTCGAGCAGGTGGTGCGGCGCAACTGGCAGCGAATCGCCGCGCTCTACTTCCCCGGCGCCGTGGTGGCCGATCGCAGCGCCTTCCTCGCGAAGCCGAGCGACGACGGCTCACTCTTCCTCGACACGGGCGACTCGCGTGCGCGACGCGAACCGGCTCGGCTGCCGGGCCTGACCATCCGGCCGCGCAGCGGGCCCGGCCCGGTTCCCGGCGACATGCCATTCATGGACGGGCTCCACTTCTCCGGCCCGGCTCGCAAATTCCTCGACAACCTCCGCCCTTCCCGGGCGATCGGGGGAACGGTCGCGCGAACTCTTTCCCGGCTGGAGCTCGAGGACGAGCTGGTCCGGCTTGCCGCGCTGCGCGGGACCGAGGCGCTGAACGAGCTCCGCGATCAGGCAAAGGAAGTCGCGGGGCCCCTCCAAGCCGCGGCGGAGATGGAAACGCTCGACGACCTGATCGGCGCGATCCTGGGCACGCGGTCGTTCCAGCCCGAGACCGAGGCGGCACGAGCCCACCAGAAAGGCCTTGGGTACGACCCCCGGCGGCTGGAGCTGTTCGAAGCTCTCCACATCCATCTCATGCAGGCGCCGCCGCTTTCGAGCCGCGCCGAGCAGCCGGATTCGTTCCCCGCCCTCTCCTTCGTCGAGGCCTATCTCTCGAACTGGATCGAGGGCGCCGAGTTCGAGCTGGACGAGGCGGAAGAGATCGTCTTCGAGGGCATGGTCCCGCAGGCGCGGTTCGAGGACGCGCACGATGTCCTCGGCACCTTCGAGCTGGTCGACGACGCCGCCCTGCGGTCACGCGTGCCGAGCGGCCCTGAGGATCTGCTCGATCTGCTGCGCTCGCACCACGCGCTGATGCTGGGACGGCGACCGTCGGTCAACCCCGGGTCGTTCAAGCTGACGCCGAACCGGGTCGGAAACACCACCTTCGTCCACCCCGACCTGGTTATCGGCACGCTGCTCGCCGGCTACCCCTACTACGCGAGCCTGCCGGCCGGGCTGCCGCGGGCGATCTTCGTCATGTACCTGATCGGCGAGGTGCACCCGTTCGCCGACGGCAACGGCCGCGTCGCGCGGGTGCTGATGAACGCCGAGCTGAGCGCCGTGGGCGAGCAGCGGATCGTGATCCCGATCGTCTATCGCGACAACTACCTGCAGGGCCTGCGGGCGCTCTCGCGCAACGGCAACCCGCGGCCGCTCGTCCGCGTCCTCGACTTCGCCCAGGCCTATGCCGCGGCGATCGACTGGAGCGACCTGCGAACCGCCGAGCGCGCGCTCGAGCAGACCAACGCCTTCCTCACCCCCGAGACGGCCGAGGAACGCGGCGTGCGCCTCGAGCTCCCCGCGTAGCGCCGATTCAGCGGCGGCGGCACAGGGGCATGACCGAGATGAATGGGACTGGCGCGCAGGTATATGAAATGTTGGTTGTCATGTATATAGATGGACGCTGGAGAGAATCACAGCCCCGGAGTCCCGATGACGATCACGATCGCCGGCATCCATTTCGAGCATCACGACTACGACGCCCGTGGCGACACGCTCTTCCTGAGCGTCGGACCACCCAGTGGGAGTCCTCCGGCACGCGCATACGAGACGCCCGAGGGGCATGTGGTCGAGTACGACGAGGCAGGCGCCGTCACTTCCATCGAGCTGCTGAACGCCCGCTGGCGCCTCGAACGAGAGGGCGAGGTCCGGGTCACGCTCCCTGAGCACCCCGCGGTCGCTGACGAACGCGAGCTCAAGGCCGCGCTCGCATAGCGCCGATCCGGGCGGCAATTCAGGTAAAAGGTGCTTCGTTTACCGCATTTATCGTTTCTCTACCCCTTTTCGTCCTGCCACAGCCCGCTCACCGGAACCGCAGCGAGCCGATCGCCGAAGGGGATGGTCCGGGACCCGGTGTAGAGGAGCACGCCGGCCTTGAAGCGCTCGCCGAGGGTGTCGCGCAGGTGGCGTAGGCCGGCAAAGTCGTCGGCGTCGGGAGAAGCGCCGGCCTTCACCTCCACCCCGACGATCTCGCCGCTCCGACGCTCGAGGACGACGTCGACCTCCCGCTGACGCTGGTCGCGGTAGTGATGGATCAACGGAGGCCGATCGCATAGCTCGGCGAGCCTCACGAGCTCCATCGCGACAAAGCTCTCCAGCACCGCGCCCGCCACGCCTCCGTCGTCGACGAGTCGGGTCTCGTCCGCACCGATGAGGTGGGCCAGCAGGCCGCTGTCGACGACGTGCACCTTCGGGCTCTTCACCAGCTTCGCCCCAAGGTTCCGATGCCATGCCCGGACCCGCCTGACGAGGAAGAGCCTTTCCAGGATCGCGACGTGCTTCTCGACCGTGACACGGCTGATCCCGAGATCCCTGGCGATGCCGTTGATGCTGAGGATCGCGCCGGACCGGGCCGCAAGCATCTGCAGCACCTCGCTCACGTTCGCCGGCTCGCGCACGCTCGCCACGTCGGTCAGATCGCGGCTCAGCAGCGAGTCGACATAGCTTTCGAAGAATCGGGCGAGGCCCCGCGGGTGCTGCTCCTGCGCCTCTGGATATCCGCCCGTGAGCAGGCGCGGCGCTATCGCCCGCCGGCCAACAGGCGCCTCCGCGACCCCCGGGAACCGTCCGGCGAACGCAAGATCCACGAAGGTCGAGCGAGCACCGCGCAGCTCCGCCTGGCTGAACGGCCATAGCCGCAGGTACTCCACGCGCCCTGGAAGAGCGTCGGCGATCGTGGGAAGCGTGAGCAGGTCGGCCGACCCGGTCAACAGGAACTGGCCGCGCGAGTTGTCGCTGTCTAGCTTGACCTTGATCGCGAGCAGGAGATCGGGCGCACGCTGTATCTCATCGATGACGACGGGCCCGCGGAGGTTCGCGATCATCTCCGTCGGGTCCGAGCGCGCCGCGCTGGCCGCGCCGGGATCGTCAAGCGATATGTACTCGGCCGGATAGTCCGCTCTCGAGAGCTCGTGGACGAGGGTGCTCTTCCCAACCTGCCGCGCCCCGAGCAGAGCCACAGCGCGACTCGCCTCGAGCGCCTCCACAACGAGCGGTCGAAGGTGGCGCGGGGTCAGATGGGATGCGGGCCGTCCGATGTGTCGATTGTATACTAGACGAGCGGGCAATTGCACACTAGCTTGGCGGTAAATTGTGCACTAGCGGTAGAGCGAGAGTGGCTGAACTCCGAGTTGGCACAATGCACGCATGAGCGAGCTCAACGGGGACCGCTCGGCCTGGCTGCGCTGCTACCGCTGCTGGTCCCAGAACCTCGAGATCCAGATCCACTACGACGCGATCCGGCGGATCGACCCGGAGACCGGCATCCCCGCCGAGGGGATCGACGAGGTGCAGGAAGCGGCCGTGCAGTGCCTCGACTGCATGCACGACCAGCCCCACCTGACCTTCCAGGACGACCGCGTGGTGCCGATCGAGGACCGCTGGGAACGGCTCGTCGCTGGCACCCCCTGGATCGCCTCCTGCACGGTCACCGTCGACCAGGACCGGGTCGAGAGCTGCGCCGGCCCGGAAGCCGCCGAGCTGCTCGCCTACGGCGCCCTCGGCGAGGCCGGCGTGCGCGAGTTCTTCGCCCACGTGCGCTTCCACAAACACGAGGAGGAGCGGATCGTCGTCCACATGCTGGTCGAGTTCTACGCCCGCTCGGCCGAGGAGGCGACCGAGGTGCTTGAATCGGCCGCCCACGGCCCGCTCGAGATCACCTCGCTGGCGGAGGAGTCGCGGCCCCCGGCGCACGCCTCGGACGAGGCGCACTGAGGCACCCGCGAGCCGCACCATCGGTTTCACATATCGACCACGCTTTGGTCATATAATGACCAGCTAGTGGTTATGAAGCTTGAGCGCGCAGTCACCCCCCGCCTCCTCACGGCCCTCGGCGATACGCCGGCGGTGATGCTGGTCGGCCCCAGGCAGGCGGGGAAGAGCACGCTCGTGCAGGCGCTCGCCGACGGTCCGCATCCCGCCCGCTACGTCAGCCTCGACGATCTGCGCACCCTCGACTCCGCCCGGCGGGATCCGGTCGGCTTCGTCGAGGACGCCGGCGCCCCCCTGGTGATCGACGAGATCCAGCGGGCGCCGGAGCTGCTGCTGCCGATAAAGGCCGCGATCGACCGCGATCGGACGCCCGGCCGCTTTCTGCTCACCGGGTCCGCACAGGTGATGCTGCTGCCGAAGGTCTCGGAGTCGCTCGCCGGACGCGTGGAGATCCACACGTTGTGGCCGTTCTCCCAGGCCGAGATCGAGGGGGTCGCCGGGCGGACGGTGGAGCTCCTGCTGGACGTCGAGGCCTCGCCTGGCGACGGACCGGAAACGTCCCGCGACGCCCTCGTCGAGCGCATCGTGCGGGGTGGCTTTCCCGAGGCGGTCGCCCGTGAGGACGAGCGCCGCGAGGAGTGGCTCGCCTCGTATCTCGCCGCGATCGTGCAGCGGGATCTCCGCGACCTCGCGAACATCGAGCGCCTCGCGGAGGTTCCGGCGGTGCTCGCCTCGCTCGCCTCGCGCGTGCGCTCTCCGTTGAACAAGACCGCCGTCAGCAGCTCGGTCGGGATCCCTCGGACCTCGCTCGATCGCTACCTGACCCTGCTCGAGCACGTGTTCCTGATCCGCCGCCTCCCGGCCTGGCATACCAACCGCATCAAGCAGATCACCAAGTCGCCGAAGCTATTGCTCGCCGACTCCGCCCTGCTGACGTATCTGCTGAGAGTCGACCGGCGGCGCCTCGCCGATGACGACTCGCTGCTCGGCGCCGTGCTCGAGTGCTTCGTCGGGATGGAGCTCACGAAGCAGCTCTCCGCGGCTGGAACACGAGCCTCGCTGCTTCACATGCGCACGGCAGCCGGCGCCGAGGTCGACTTCGTGCTCGAAGCCGCCGACGGCGGAGTCGCCGGTGTCGAGGTCAAGGCCTCAGCGACCGTGCGAAGCGACGACTTCAAGCACCTCGCGACCCTGCGGGACCGGCTGGGCGAGGACCGATTCCTCCGCGGCGTGGTGCTCTACCCGGGCTCCGAACGCCTGCGATTCGGGAAGCGCCTGGAGGCCTGGCCGATTGCGACCCTGTGGACGTAGGCTCGAGATCACCTCGCCGGCCGAGGAGTCGCGCCCTCCGGCGCACGCCTCGGACGAGGCGCACTGAGGAGTAAGCTCACTGGATGCAGTTATCAGGCCGAATCTCCCGAAATTAGTTCGAATATTCGTCCGAGGGCATCGACGAAGTTCGCTATGCAACTGGCATTGCCGGATTGAACGCGCCAGACTTGTTGCCGATGTGTTGTTTCCGATGGAGTTTTGGCCCGCTGACCTCTATTTTCCAAGGTCCGGAAGCGAACCCCTGTTTGCCTGAAGTCCGCTGGTACCGATATGGAGAGCTCAACCGCAACTAGCCACCGAACTGGCTCTGCCGCAGAGGCGGATCGAATCGGCTCCGATCCTCTGACGAGTACAACCGGTCGGGCCCGCCAGCGCGGAGCGGTGCTGGCGAGGATGCTCTTCACTGCGGATGCGGCCGCGGCGGCGTCAGCGGCGGCGATCGCCGTTTTTGCGCTCGGCCTCGTCTCCTTCGGGGGACTCGCCTTCGCCGCTTGCACGACGGTCCTCTGGCCGCTCACCGCGTTCAGCATCGGCCTCTATCGCAGCGATCAGCTCGCCACCTGGGCCTCCGCCGTGTCCGAGGTGCCGCGCGCCGTCGTCGCCCTGATGCTGATCACCTGGCCGCTCTTCGGCCTCGCCTCCGCGCTTGGGTTGGAGCGGGTGGTCGAGCTCACGTTCCTCACCGTCGCAGGGATCGCAACCCTCACCGGCGTCGCCCGGACCGCGGCCCGCGCGGGCCTTCATCGCGCCCCGGACCTGCGGCAGCGCACCTTGATCCTCGGCTCCGGCTTCGTCGCGGGACAGGTCGTCGAGAAGCTCAATAACAACACCCAGTTCGGCCTGCTCCCGGTCGGCATCGTCGACGACGAGGTCCACGATGCCGGCAGCCCGGACCTTCCGTGGATGGGGCGGTTCGCCGATCTCGAGCCGATCATCGAAGCGCAACAGATCGACCGCGTGATCATCGCCTTCTCGAAGGCCAGCCACGAGCAGCTGCTGGAGTCGATCCGGGCCTGCCGCGATGCTGGCGTCTCCGTCGACGTCGTCCCCCGCCTATTCGAGTTCCTCGACGGTGTCCGGGCGCTCGACCAGGTCGGTGGCCTGCCGCTGCTCTCGATCGGCTCGCCGATCCTCACCTCCGCCTCGGTCGCCGCCAAGCGGGTGCTCGACGTGGTCGGCTCGCTGGGCCTGATCGCCCTCTTCTCCCCCATCATGATCGCCACCGCAATCGCGATCAGGCTCGAGTCCCGCGGTCCGGTCTTCTTCCGCCAGCCCCGCGCCGGCCGCGGCAACAGCAGCTTCCAGGTGATCAAGTTCCGCTCGATGTACATCGACGCCGAGCAGCGCAAGGCCGAGATGGAGAGGCTGAACGAGGCCTCCGACGGGGTGATGTTCAAGATCCGCAAGGACCCCCGCATCACCAGAGTGGGCCGGTTCATCCGCCGCTTTTCGATCGACGAGCTACCGCAGCTGTTCAACGTGCTCAAGGGCGAGATGAGCCTGGTCGGCCCACGACCGCTGATCTTCCCCGAGACCGCGGCACTGGAGGAAGACTGGCACCTGCGCCGGCTCGAGCTGCGCCCGGGCCTGACCGGTCCCTGGCAGGTCTACGGCCGCTCGCAGAGCCCCTTCCAGGAGATGGTTCGCTTCGACTACCAGTACGTCGCCGGCTGGTCGCTGGCACGCGACATCGAGATCCTCCTGGCGACGCTCCCGGCCGTATTGTCCGGGCGTGGCGCCTACTGAGGCTCGTTGGCCGGCGAGTTAATCGCGGCCTGGTCGAAGCCAATGTTCGGCGCCCGTCCGTACCCGTATCCCTCGTAGGCGCGACCGTCGGCCTCGGCGAAATTGGCCACCAGGCCGAGCACTGGCGAGTCGAGCCTGTCGAGTTGCTCGGCGAGGTTCGCGGCAGACCCGCGGGTGCTGACACCTAGGCCACTAACCGCCAACACGCCGTCCGAAGCGACGATCAGTGGGATCGCGTCGGAGACAACGAGCACCGGCGGCGTGTCGATCACGATGAAGTCGTAGGTCTGCTTTGCCGCCGCGAGTAGCTCGGGCATCCGACCGGACTCGATCAGTTCGGTCGGATTCGGCGGAATCCCCCCGGCCGGCAGCACGTCGAGCCCGATTTCGCCCACCGCGTCGGCCAGCTTGCCGGCGTTCACCGAGACGACGACGTCCTCGAGCTTTGCTTTCTCATCGCTCAACGCCTGGCTGAGACCGCCGTGCATCGGCAGCCCGAGCACCTGGGTCAGTCCGGGGTCGCGAAGGTCCGCCTCGACGAGGAGGACCTTTTCGCCGCTCGTGACCCCGGCCAGCGCCAGCCCCAGCGAGACGAGCGTCTTACCCTCGCCGGGCTCCGCCGAGGTGACCACGACCGATTCCATCGGGCGGCGGACCTTGAAGTAGCGCAGGTTGGCCCGCAGGAGGCGGAACACCTCGGTCTCCGCCGGCGAGAGTGAACCATGCCCCAGGTGGTTGCGGTCGAACGCCTTGCGCCGCGGGATGCTCGCGAGCAGCGTGAGTCCGGTCGCCTCCGCCAAATCGTCCTGGCGCTTGACCCGGCGGTCGAGCTGCTCGACCAGCAGCGCTAGGCCCAGGCCGAGAACTAGCCCGATCAGCGCTCCGAAGAGCACGTTTCGCACCGGGCTGGGCGAAACCGGGCTGGAGGACGGCGAGGCCCGCTCGACGACCTGGATCCGACCGCTGCGCAGCCTTTCGCGGCTCCCTTCCTCGCGGAAGACGAGGAAGGCTTCGGCGAATGCGTTCGCGATCGAGGCCGCGCGCTGCGGCGAGGAATCCGTGGCGGTGACCTGGATGATGTCCGATTCGCCGCGCTGGGACGCTTCCACGGCGCCTTCGACTTCGCCCGCCGTGACGCCGGGCAGGCTGTCTGCGGCCCGTTTGGCAACCGCCGGCAGCGACAGCAGTTCGAGGCTCGTGTCCACGGCCCGCTGCGGTTCGACTTCCGGCGAAGGCCGAAGCAGCATCGCGCTGGTCGCCGAGTACTGCTTTTCCTCCCGCAGGGTCAGGGCGACGGCGGCGAGCGTCGCGGCGAAAAGGCAGAGCGCCACGATCCAGATCCGCCGCCGCACGGCCTGGGCCATGAGCGAGAGATCCGAGTCGTCGGTTTTCCGGGAGGTGGGCACGGTTGGGTGGGGGTTCAGGCTCGCAGAGCGGATCGAACGGTACCAATAGCCTCGGAGCCATCTCCATCCTCTGGACGAGCGTCCGGCTCCGGGTCCTCGTTCGCAAAGGCGGCTCCGGCGAGGTACCAGAAGATCGCCCCGCTGATGCCGTAGAGCACGTCGCCGGCGGCCTCCGAGACGAGCAGCGCGATCAGCGTCGCCAGGATCGCCGCCTTGGTCGGGCGGTCCAGCCCCGAATCGGTGCGCAGCGACCTCGTCGCGGCGACCGCGCTGCGGGCCATCGCGTAGACGACCATCAGGAAGCCGACCAGGCCCATCTGGTAGAGCAGCGCCAGGTATCCGTTGTCGGTCGACTGCAGCGAGTCGTTGGCGCTGCTTTCATCGAGGCGAACGGAAAGGCCCGCCTGTCCCACGCCGGCGCCCAGGGGCTTGCCGACGGCGGTCGGAAGCAAGGCGGAGCTGAATTTGAGCCTGTCCTGCGCGGAGCGGTCCTTGCCGAGTTCGCCGAGCGAGGTGACCCGCTGGGTGAAGGCCTTGGTCGTCGGGTTGCTCCCACCCACGACGACCAGCGCCACGAGGCAGGTGGCGATCACCGCAACGGTCCGCCCCGCCCGACGGCCGCGTGCGGCCGTCAGGTAGACGATCACCCCGACCACCAGGGAAAGCCAGGCGCTGCGCACGAAGGTCAGCGCCAGGGCGACGAGCATCAGCAGCGTCGTGGCCGCCGCGGTCAGGGGACGGCGGCGGACGGCGAGCGCCAGCAGGATCCCGATCGCCAGGACGAGGCCGAAGGTGCCCGGCGAGTTGAGGGTCGAGAAGATGCGAATGTGGCCTTCCTGGGGGGCGCCGATGCTCGCCAGGTCGGCGGTTTCGACCCAGGTCGAGTCCCATGACGTGAGCGGGAAGAAGTACTGGAGGATCCCGTAGATCGCCAGCGGCGGCAGCAACACCACCAGCGTGCGCACCAGGGTCAGCTGCTTACCTTCCTCGCCGTCTCCCCAGCCGAAGACGAGCGCCGAGAGGCCGGCGAGGTAGGCCATCAGCCCGTAGGTGAAGGCCACCGGATCGGCCAGCAGGCCCATCGGCGCCCCGACCAGGAAGCCAAGCCCGCCGATCACCAGGGTCGTTCGCGCCTCTCCGCTCATCGTCGATCGCCGCAGCTCCAGCAGGGCTATCGCCACCGTTGCGACGAAGGGCAGCAGCGCGAGCGGGTCGGCGGTCGGCGTGCCGGCCGTGAGGGCGAGCACCCGCCGCAGGGCCGGCGCCAGTAGCCAGAGCGTCCAGAGGCCGACCAGGCCCGCACGGCGCGACTGCCCATGTATCGCGACCAGGAGCACCAGCAGGGCGAGCGCGAAGGCCGCCTGCAGCGAGCGGACCGCGGATGCGCCCGCGAGCAGGGCCAGGAAGCCGGCCGCGGCCACAGCCGGCGTGCCGGCGAACCGCGGAGGCAAGAACACGTGCCAGCGCCCGTCTCCGGCCATCGAGCTCCTAGCGAGGCGCATCGTGACCCTCGCCGCCCCTTCGCCACTCAAGCTCGCGAAGCTTCAGCTCGCGCATGACCTCGTAGTCGACCCACAGCGCACAGACGCCGAGACCGGCGACCCCCTCGCGGTACATCCGGCGGCCGAGGAGAACCTTCAACAGCCGGGCCGGGGGCCGCCAGAGCAAGCGCCAGATGCTGAACCGGCGGCCCGCCTCCCACGCCTTCTCCGCCTCGAGCGTCGTGTAGCGGTCGAAACGGGCGACGTGGTCCGAGAAGCTGCGAAAGCCGTAATGCCACAGCCTCCCCCGGAGACGGTCGGGCTCGCCGCCGCCCACCACCGTCTCGTGCACGGCCACGTCGCTGATCTGGCAGGCACGCCGGTCGTAGAGCCGCGGCAGCCACTCGGAGGCGCCGAAGAGCCAGCGGCCCATGAAGTCACCCACCCGCTCGACCGCGAGAACGACGCAGTCGTCGACCTCGTCGTCCTTCCAGCGCCTCAGCGCGCTTCCCAGGTCCTCGCCGGCGACCTCGTCGGCGTCGATCCAGAAGATCCAGTCGTGGCTCGCCCGCTCGGCGCCGAAGTTCCGTTGCCGGCCAAAGCCAGGCCACTCGTTCTCGTGGACGACGCAGCCGAGCGACCGGGCGAGCTCGGGAGTGCCGTCGCGACTGCCGCCGTCGACGACCACGACCTCGTCGGCAAAGGGACGACACGAGGCGACGCAGGCCTCCAGGCGCTCACGCTCGTCCTTGGCGATGATCACTGCCGAGATGGGGCGCATCGGAGTCGGCGACTATAGCCCCGATGGCGGCACGGCCCGGGCCGCTCAGGCCGCGCGCGCAGAGCGGTGCGAAGGGGCGGAAACCGCGCCGTAGAGGCCGAGAACGGCCCTGATCGTGGAGTAGCGAACCCCCCTGTCGGCGGCCACCCAGCCGCCGTTCCGCCGCGCCGCGCGGCGGATTTGCCGGGCGCGTGAGCGCAACCAGCCGGCCAGGCTGGCGGCGTTCCCGGAGGCGCTCGCTCGGGCCAGCTCGCGATTGGGAACCAGGCGGAGCAGCGCCCGTGCCTTGTGCAGCTCGACGCGACGCAGCGGGCAGCTCGAGTGCCGGCACCCAGTGCGGACCTGGCGCAGCAGCGCCCGCCGCGTCTGCCGCTTTCCGTGCGAGCCCGATTCGCGCCCCGTGTGCTTGCGGCTCGGTTCGCTCGAGACGACTTCGGATTCTTCGGCTTCGGGGGCCGGCGCGGGCTCCGATTCCGGTTCCGACTGCGGGGCTTCCGGCTGCACTTCCGGTTCGGCTTCCGGCTGCGTTGCGACTTCGGGTTCCGGCTCGGCTTCCGGCTGCGGTTCGGGTTCGGCTTCGGGTTCCGGCTGCGGTTCCGAGCCCGGCGCAGGGACGAGCTTGACCACGGTGACGCTCGGGGAGAGCGAGAGCGAGAGCGAGCTCGGGCCGGCGTAGGTCGCCGTCGGACTCGACGAGGCGTTCGGCTGGAAGACTTCGGCCCGTTCGATCGCCTGACCGAGCTTCAGGGTCACCGGGACGTCAGCCGCTTCCAGGTCCGCGAGCTTGCTCGTGTCCCAGACGCTGACCTGGTTCCAGAGCGCCAGGTAGAACGAACCGTCCCGCTTCTGGAGGAGCACCTGCCGGGCCGAGGACGGCGCGCCCGCGACCGAATAGGACAGGGACCCCGGGGTGAAGGCAGAGCCGGGATCTTCGAGCAGCGCGATCAAGTTCTTCAGTGCGACGTAGGACGGCTTTTCGGAGAAGTCGTTGCGCAGCAGCCCGTAGTGCTGGCCGGCGTTGGACAGCGAGGGGTCGTCGCCGACGTCGATCAGCTCGTAGTCGAAGGTGCGAGTGATTCCGCGGCGGAAGTCGTCGAGGAACTGGCGCGGCGTGTAGATGCCCGCAGCGTGCTCAGAGGCCGGTCGATTGCCGCTGGTCGTGTTGTTGACGGCGTTCTGGTAACCGGTCTCGGTCGCCTGCACGGGCTCGGACCCGGTGCTCTGGGCGGCCAGGGAGAGCTCCGAGTTCATATGCGAGTCGCTGTCGGGCTGCTCGCCGCCGGGATAGGGATGGAGGTTGCCTTCGTCCGCCCACGACGAGAGGTCGCCCGCTTCCCTGGGACCGGATCCGGTCGCGAACGACGGGCCGAGGACCGGCAGCTTCGACAGCTTCGGGCGGGCATGCGCGTCTTCCCACAGCCGCCGCTGGTAGTCGCGGAGATTTTCGATCCAGTTCGGGTCTCCCTGTATGTCGTACTCGTTCGGCCCCTCGAGCGAGACGACGGCGGAGGAGAACTGGCTTTCGATCATGTCGAGCTGTTCTTCCAGCGAGCCGATCCCCCAGCGTTCGATCGGTTCGCCGACGATGATGTCCAGGCCGATGCCGTCTTCGGCCAGGGTGCGGTAGCGCGAGTAGACGGTGGAGCGACCGAGCCCGACGCCATCGCGGATATAGCGGACGCCGAGCTTGTCGAGCGCGGCGCGCACGGCGGTGAAGTCGTTGTAGACGGTGTTCGAGTAGCCCAGGTGGACGTTGACGCCGATCGAGTTGACGAAGGAGTCGGCGGGACGCGCCGTCACGGCGGCGGAGGAGGCGGCCGGGGTCACGCCGCCCCAGGCTATTGCCGCGAGCGCGAGCGCGAGCGCGGCGGCTCTCCAAGCAAGGGAGCGGCGGCGGGCTTCGCTATGTGGCCGGATCGTGTTCACACCCAGCCATCGGGTGCGCGGGGCAGCCCCAAAACGCCCCTCGGAGCCGTCTGGACTCATGTTGGACCGCGGCGCTTGGCGCCTGCAACGACGCCTGCACCCACATGCAGCTACCTTTCCGCCGATGCTGCTCGACATCGCCCGCCTGAACGCCGCAGAGGAGCTGGAGACCGATATTTGCGTCGTCGGGGCGGGGCCGACCGGGATCGCCCTCGCGCACCAGCTTGCGGCGTCGCGCCGCAAGACCATCCTGGTCGAGAGCGGCGACGTGCTGCCCAGGCCCGAGCTCGACCAGCTCAACCACGGCCAAAGCGTCGGCGCGCCGGGTGTCGGCATGTTCGAGGGCCGTGCCCGGGCGCTCGGCGGCGCCGCCCGGCTATGGGCGGGCCAGTGCCTGCCGCTGAGCCGCGAGGAGCTGGAGTCGCGCCGCTGGGTGCGAGACAGCGGCTGGCCCCTCTCCCCCACGGAGCTGCAGCCTTACGTCGAGCGTGCGGCGAGCTTCTTCGAAGTCGAGGGCGAGCCCTACGACGAGCGCGTCTGGGAGCCGTTTGGCCTAGCGCCGTTCGCCTTCGACGACGCAAGGCTCGTCCACCTGGCGACGGTCTACACGCCGCAGCCGGACCTCGGCGACCGCTTTCAGCAAGCCTTCGATCGGTCCACGGACCTGCGGGTCCTGCTGCGGGCGACGGCGACCGGGCTCGAGAGCGCCGAGAGCGGCCGCGAGGTCTCGGCGCTGCGCGTCGAGGGCCCCGCGGGCGAGTCGGCGCGGATCCGGGCAAAGCGGTTCGTGCTCTGCGGTGGGGCGATCGAGAACCCACGACTGCTGCTTCTCTCCGGGGGGCTGGGAGACGACCGCGGACTGGTCGGGCGCTACCTGCAGGATCACCCCAACGCCCACGTCGGAACCATCGTCAGCGACGAACCGGGCGAGCTGCTGGATCGCTACAGCCTGCTCTTCGGGGATCGCGTCCGCTACTGGCCGAAAATGGCCACCGCGCCGAAGCTGCAGGAAGAGCGCGAGCTGCTCACCGGGATCGCCAACCTCGTCTTCGACTTCGGCGCCCAGTCGGGCATCGAGGCCGCCAAGCGGATCTACCGATCGGCCCGCGGGCGCGAGAAGCCGGCCGGCCTGGGCCGCGACCTGTCGCGCGCCGCCAGGGACCTGCCTTCGCTCGCCCGCGCCTACGGCCGCTACCGCCGCGGCCTCTCGCCCGACGCCGAGCCGGAGCGGATCGTCCTGCAGGTCCACGTCGAGCAGGCCCCCGATCCCGACAGCCGCGTGAGCCTGGGGGACGAAACCGATCGGCACCGTCTCCCGGTCGCCAGGGCCGATTGGCGAATCGGCGACCAGGACGTGCTCTCGGCTCGGGTGCTGGCGGAGACGGTGGCGGCGGAATTCGCCCGGCTCGGGCGCGGCGAGGTGCGCCTCGCCGATTGGCTCGGGGACGCCGACGCCGCCCGCGGCTTCAGCGGCGCCTTCCACCATGTGGGAACCACGAGGATGGCCGACGATCCCGATCGCGGCGTGGTCGACCGCGACTGCGCCGTACACGGCATCGGCAACCTCTACTGCTGCGGCGGCTCGGTCTTCCCGGCCGGGGGCGTCGCCAATCCGACGCTGATGATGGCGGCGCTGGCGATCCGGCTCGCGGACCATCTCAGCGCGGCCGCCGCCTGAAGCGATGAAGGTCTCGGTGGCAATCCCCACCTGGCGGCGGACGGCCCCCCTCTCACGCTGCCTCGACGCCCTGGAACGCCAGGACCGAAGCCCCGACCAGCTCGTTCTGGTGGTACGCCGGGAGGACCGGGAGACCCGCGAGATGCTGACCGGCCGCCGACTCCCGTTCCGGCTCGACCTTGTCGCCCCGCCGCGCCCCGGGCTGCTGGCGGCGCTCAACGCCGGGCTCGACCGGGTCGACGGGGACCTGGTCGCCTTCACCGACGACGACACGGCGCCCTATCCCGACTGGCTGCAGAAGATCGAGACCCGCTTCGAGGAAGACCCGAACCTCGGCGGGTTGGGGGGCCGGGACCGCATGCCGGCGAAGGACGGGGTCGGCTGGGAGGAGCCTCGGGACGTGACGGTCGGCCGCGTGCTGTGGTTCGGCCGGGTGGTCGGCAATCACAACTTCGGCAGCGGCCCGATGCGGGAGGTGGACGTCCTCAAGGGAGCGAACATGGCGTTTCGGATGAGCGCCATAGGCGACCTGCGAATCGACACCGCGCTGCTCGGGGACGGCACCCAGCACCACACCGAGGTCGAGCTCTGCCTGGCGCTCAAGGCCGCCGGCTGGAAGATCGCCTTCGACCCGGCGATCCTCGTCGACCACTACGAGGAGCAGCGCCCCGGGGGCAACCGGCTGAAGGCGATGTCGAGCGAGGAACAACACGACACGATCCATAACCGAGCCTACGAGGTGCTCAAGCACCTGCCGCCCCACCGACGGATACCCGTCTTCGCCTACGGAGTGTTGGTGGGGAGCCGTGACGCTCCGGGTCTGCTGCTCACCGCCGAGTCGCTGCTCCGAGGGGCCCCGCCGCGCACGGCGCTGAGGAGGCTTCGTGTGACGATCGCCGCCCACCGGGCGGCTCTCGCGAGCCGGCGGGCGGCGCGTCAGCGGGCCCGCGGCTCGAGCAGCGCCCGGTAGGCGTCGAGCATCGCCTCGGCGTGCGCCCGCGGGCTGAAGCCGGCGGCGCGCTCGCGGCCGCTCTCCCCCATCCGCAGGCGTCGCCGGTGATCGGCCAGCAGCGGCACGATCCGCTCCGCCCACAGCTCGGGCCGGCGCGGAGGCAGCAGCAGGCCGTCGACGCCGTCGCGGATGATCTCGGCGGGCCCGCCGACGTTCGTGCTGACCACCGGTACGCCCACCGCCATCCCCTCGACCGCGATCCGCCCGAACGCCTCGCGCCAGGAGGGCAGCAGGAGCAGGTCGGTGGCGGCGAGGACATCGGGGACGTCGGTCCGCTCGCCGAGGAAGCGCACCCGGTCGGCGACGCCGAGCTCGACCACGAGGCGGTGCAGGTCGCGCTCGTAGGCCTCGTTGTCGAGCCGGGTCCCGGCGCCGGCGAACTTGGCCGAGCCAACCACGAGCAGAACGGGCGAGCCTGCCTCGGATGGCAGCTCCGCGAGCGCTCGTATCGCATCGTCCTGACCTTTCCACGGCGTCAGCTGCGCGACCACGGCCAGAGCGAGCGCGTCCTCCGCGAGGCCGAGCTCACGCCGCACGGCGGCGCCGTCCAGGGCGGCGGGGTCGAAGGCGCCGAGCTCCACCGGGTTGTGGATCACCCGCACCGGCGCCCTCGACGGCATCCCGTCGAAGATCTCCGCGACGTAGGCCGAGTTGGCGACGACCGCGTCGGCGCGGCGGGCGATGAAGGAGTGGACCGCCCGCGGGAAGCGCCCGTCGGGCGCCCAGTCACGGATGTGCGCGAGCACGGGCGGGCCGCCCCGCCGCCTCCCGAGCAGCGCGAGCAGGGCGGCGCGCGTGGTGTTGGCGTGCACCAGCTCGGCCCGGTCGTGCGCAGCCAGCCGCCTCAGCTGAACCGCCGAGCGCCCGATGTCGAACAGGCTGCGCGGCGTCTGCACGGGGTGGGCCTTGAAGCTGGCGCGGGTGCCCGCGATCACGGCGCGGGGTACCCCCCGCTCGTCCAATGCCGCGGAGAGCTCGCCGGGGGGGCACGCGACCAGCGGCGCCACGGCATCGCCCAGGCCGGCGAGCAAGGCGAGCAGCGAGCGCTCGGCGCCGCTCATCTGGCTCGTCTGGTTGACGTAGAGGACGCGCATCAGGCCGGTCCCCTGCCGCGGCGGACCTCCTCGAGCACGCCTTCGACCGCGGCGCCGATCCGCGGCCACGCGTGCTCCTCGGCGAAGCGCCGGGCCTCCTCCCCCATCCGCGCCGAGCGATCTCGGTCGAGCAGCAGCTCGCTCAGCGCGCCGGCGACCGCGATGTGATCGGTCGGGTCGACCAGCAGCCCGGTGCGCCCGTCGACGATCGCGTCGCGCACCCCGGCGACGTCGCCGCCGACCGACGGCAGTCCACGCGCGGCGGCCTCGAGGTAGACGATCCCGAAGCCCTCTCCCCCCGTCCCGCGAGCCGGCAGCCGGCTCGGCATGCAGAAGGCATGCGCGGCGGAGAGCGCGCGGTCGCGCTCCTCGTCGCCGACCCTGCCGCGAAGCTCGACCGCATCCTGCAGGCTGTAGGCCGCGACGGCGTTCTCCACCGCTTCCCGGAACACCCCGTCGCCGATCACCACCCAGCGGACCGATGGAACGCGGGCGCGCACCAGCGGCAACGCGCGGACGACCACGTCATGACCCTTGCGGCGAAAGCGCATCGTCGCGACCGTGACCACGGTCGGCGGCCCCGGGCGCCGCAAGTCGAAGCTGGCCGGAAGATCTATGCCGGGCGGAATCACCCGCACGCGCGCCGGGTCGGCCCCGGCCTCGATCGCCATCTCTCGCGTGTAGCGACTGACCGCGATCGTCGCGTCGGCGCCCCGGACCGCCCGGCCCGCGAGCGATGGCCGAATGCGGAACTCATCGGCGTGCACGTACTGGACGAGCGGGACCCGCAGCAGCCTGCGCAGCGCCAGCGCCCCGATGCCGGCGACCACATGGCCGCAGAGGATCGCGTCGGGCCGGAACGCGGCGGCCTCCGCCAGCGAGCGGGCGTTGAGCCGCAATACGGCGAGCCGCCGGTCCATGGAGACCGAGGCGGAACGCCGGACCTCGACGCCGAAGTCCCGGTCGAAAGCGGCGGCGCCCGCCTGCCCGAGCGACAGGACGCGCACCTCCACCCCCGAGAGCGCCTGGGCCAGCCCACCCATCAGCTCCTGGATACCGCCGACGTCGGGTGGGAAATCCGGCGTCACGAGGAGCACGCGCGGCTTAGCCATCTTCCCCTCCCGTGCAGCGATCGAGCCAGGCGCCGAGGACCAGCAGCGCCCAGAGCGTCGAGCCGTGATCGGCGATTCCCCGCTCGTGCTCGTCGAGCAGCGCGGTCGCCGCCGGCGCCGAGACCCATCCGTCGCCGGTCAGCCTGCCGTCACGAATTCGCCGCCGCAGCGGCTCGGCGAGCGGGCCGCGCATCATCTCGTCAACGAGCGGCGCCGGCGAGGCGGCTCGCTCCGGCCGGCTCGCGAGGCTCGGCAGGACGTCGCCGAGCAGCTCGCGCAGCAAGCGGCCCTCCCCCGGCCCCGGGTCGCTCGGCACGGTCGCCGCGAACTCGACGAGCTCGAACTGCAGGAGGGGCGAGCGGAGCCGCAGCGAGGCAAGGCGAGCCGCCTCGCCGGCGATCGCGAGATCCTCGGCCGCGGCGTCGGCGCCGCGGCCCGAGCGCTCCGGGAGGTCCGCCGCCTCGACCAGGCGCGGCCCGAACAGCGACTCGGGTGCCGGCGCGAAGACCCGCGCCGGCGGCGCCCCGCCGAGCAGCCGCCCGGCGCCGAGCCCGCCGAGAGCCGCCGGCGCCGAAGCTCGAGCCGCCGCGGCGACGGCGCCCGCCACGATCATGCCGGGATCCGCGAACGGGCGGTCGAACGCGGCGAGCATCTCCAGGGCCACCGCCGCGAGCTCCTCTGGAGACCGGCGCAGCTCGTGGTGCTCGGCGCCGAGCGCCTCCGCAACCGCCCGGGCGGCGGGGTCGGCGCCGAACGTCGCGATCGGGACCGTCGAATCCCGGGCGGCCAATGCGGCGACCAGAGCGGAGCCGATGCCACCGTCGAGGAGCACGACCGGGGAGACGGCGCCGATCCGGCTTCGCACCGCCAGCTCGACTAGGTGACCGAGTTCGACCCTGAGCTCGGGACCGGATTCGCTCTCCGCCCGCGCCGGGTCCGGCCGCGCCCAGTAGCGCCGCGTCCGCACACCGTCCTCGGGGTCGTGGATGAGCAGATGTCCCGGCGGGACGGGCAGGGCGCCGGCGAGGGCGGACCGGCCGGCGCCGATCCAGCCGCGGCGGAGGTATTCGCGGAGCGCGAGCGGCTCTGGCTCGCTCAGGCCGAGCCCGGAAGCGAGCGGCAGGAGCCCGGGGGCGACGGCGAAGCGCCCACCCCCCGCCGCGTAGAACAGCGACGCCTCGCCGAGCCGGTCGCGGGCGGCGCAGAGCCGCCGCCGCGGGGCATCCCAGATCGCGAAGGCAAAGGCCCCGTCGAGCGCATGAACGAGCTCGGTCCCGTACTCCTCGTAGAGGTGGGGCAGCAGCCCGACGTCCTCCTCGCCCTCGAGCCGGTGGCCGCGCCGCGACAGCTCCTCTCGCAACCGCTCGCGGTTGTACAGCTCGCCCTCGAGCACCGCCCAGACCGTCCCGTCCTCGTTTGCCGGCGAGCGCTCGGCGGCCATGCCGTAGGCGGCGGGGGGCCCGTCCCGTCCTCCTCCTCCGGCCCATATCCCGTTCACGCGCCGCGGCCTCCTCAGCCCCGGGCGAGCGCTTCGCGGGCGTGCTCTCGAAGCCGTTCCCGGAAGTGCGCGGGCGAGAAGCGCTGCGCGCGGGTGCGAATCGCCGTGGGATCGAACCCGTCCCAGTCGACCTCCACCATCGCCTCGGCCGTCGCGCCCACATCGCCCACCGGGACGAAGGCGCCGGTCTCTCCGGGAACGACGATCTCGAGCGCACCACCGGCTTCGGCGGCCAGCACCGGCCGGCCGGCGGCGTGCGCCTCGACCGCGACGATGCCGAACTCCTCGACCGCCGGCATGACCAGCGCCCGCGCCCTTGCGTAGACGCTCTCCAGCTCGCCGTCGTCGAGCCGGCCGAGGAACTCGGCCCGCCGGAAGCGGCTGTGAAGCGCTCCGGCGTCCGGGCCGTCGCCGACGACCTTGATCGCCACGCCGGCCCGCTCCGCGGCCGCGAGAGCGACGTCGAGGTTCTTATGGCGGACGAGCTCGGAGACGAGCAGGAAATAGTCACCCCGCTCGTCCAGCGGCGAGAAGCGACTGAGGTCGACCGGCGGGTGCAGGACGACCGAGTCGCGGTCGTAGAACTCGGCGATGCGTCGCCGGGTCAGCTCCGAGTTGGCGATGTAGCGGTCCACTCGCCGCGAGGCTTCTTCGTCCCAGCGCCTGATCCGGTCGAGGAGGCGGCCGCCGAGCGGGCGCAGGGGCGCGGGGAACTCGGCCATCGCCCGCGCGCGCTCGTGCCAGACGTAGCGGAAGGGCGAGTGGCAGTAACAGAGATGGACCGCGCCCGCCGGCGGACGCACGCCCTGCGCGAAGGCGCTGGAGCTGGAGACGACGAGCTCGGCGGGAGGCAGGCGAAGGCGCTCCGTGGCGCGCGGGTAGAGCGGCAGCAGCGCGCGGAAGCCGCGCTGTCGCACCGGCAGTCGCTGCAGGTAGGAGGTCGTCACCGGGTGCCCGGCGAAGGCGTCTCCCATCGTCGCCTCGTCGTAGAGCAGGGTCGAGATCGGCGCGTCCGGCCAGCATTCGGCCATCGTCCTGAACACCCGCTCCGCCCCCCGCATCACCAGCAGGTAGTCGTGGACGAGAGCGACCCGGCCTGCAGAGGGGGGATTCACGGCGCTCACGCTACAGCGAGACAGACCGCAGTCGTCGCTACCCTGCCGCTCGATGCCCGCCCCCCGAAACGGCCTCCCGTAGGCCTGATGGCGCTGTCCGGTACCCCGATCCTGATCGTCAACGCCGACGACTTCGGCCGCGACGAGCAGGCCACCGACAGGACCCTCGCCGCCTTCCGCGAAGGCAGGCTGAGCAGCGCGACCGCGATGGTCAACATGGACGACAGCGAGCGCGCCGCGCAGCTTGCCCGAGAGGCGGGGCTCCCAGTCGGCCTGCACGTCAACCTGACCGACCCGTTCACTGCCGCCGAGGTCCCAGCGGGGGCTCGGGAGCGCCAGCTCCTCGCCTGCCGGCTCTTCGCCGGCCGGCGCTTTCGCCTGCGGTCGTGGAGCTACGACCCCCGCGTCCAGTCCAAGGTTGACTCGGCCGTCGCTGACCAGGTCGAGCGCTTCGAAGCCCTGTTCGGCGCCCGGCCCGACCACCTCGACGGCCACAAACACGTTCACTCGTGCCCCAACGTCGCGCTCGCCGCGCCGCTGAAGCCGATCCGCTGCATGCGCAACGGCCTGCGGGCGTGGCCGAGCGGCCGCGGCGTGGCCGGCACTCTGCGCGCACTGCGCCGCGTGCTCACCTACCGCCGTTTCGTCACCACCCGCTACTTCTTCGACATAGACAAGCTGTTTCGCGACCGCGACACCATGGCGGCCCGTGTCGGGGTGGCGAGCGAGACGTCGGTCGAGGTGATGGTGCATCCGGGCTTCCCACACGAGCGCGAGTCGCTTTCCTCGCGATGCTGGGCGAACGCCCTGGAGGGGCTCCGGCTGGGCGGCTTCGGCGAACTGGACCGGGCTGGATGAAACCGCTCCGCATCCTTCTCTCGATCCACCACGCACTCGATCTGGACTCCGGCGCGCCGGGCACGACGCTGGCGCTCGGCGAGAGCCTCCGCGAGCTCGGCCAGGAGGTCGAGTATCTCTCCTTCGACGACATGCCCGTGCGCCTCCCCGACCGGCTGGCGAAAATCGCCTACCCACCCTTCGTCGCAGCCCGCCTGGCGCGGGTCGCGGGCGAATTCGACGTCATCGACGCCTCGCTGGGCGACACCTGGATCTGGGGCCGGCTCTCACGCCGCCGCCGGGGCCCGCTGCTCGTCTGCCGGTCGCATGGCCTGGAGCATCTCTACTACGAGGCCACAGCGGCGCAGGAAGCCCGGGCCGGCCGGCCGCTGAGCCTTCGCTATCGGCTCTACGGCGGCAGGTGGCGCCTCCACGAGGTCGCAGCGGCGCTGCGCAGCGCCGATCTGGTCTTCGTGCTCAACGAGCGCGAGCGCGACTACGTGAGCGAGCGGCTCGGGGTTGCCGCCCGGCGCGTCCGGGTTACCGCGAACGGCGTCTCGGCCCGCCTGCTGGAAGCCGGACGCCGCAGGCCGACGCCAGAGGACACGCAGACGATCGCCCACATCGGCCAATGCCGGCCGATGAAGGGCGTCGCGCAGGGCGCGGCCGCGCTGACTCGGGTCATGCGCGAGCGACCCGCCGTGCGAGTGTCGTTCTTCGGCGCCGGCCTTCCCGCCCAAGAGGTCACGGAGCAGTTCCCCGCCGATCTGCGCGAGCGGATCTCGGTGACCGAGCGATATCGCCGCAACGACCTCCCGGCGCTGCTCGCCGACCAGGCGATCCTGCTCTTCCCGAGCCTCTCCGAGGGGTTCGGCAAGGTGGCGCTCGAGGGAATGGCGTGTGGCCTGGCCCCGGTCGCCAGCGACCTCTCGAGCATGCGCTGGCTGATCGGCGAAGACGAGAACGGGCTGCTGGTCCCACCCGGAGACGTGGACGCCCTGGAGGCGGCGCTGCTGCGTCTCCTCGATGACCCGGAGCTGCGCCGGCGCCTGCAGATCGCGGCGCGGCGGCGCGCCGAGAGCTTCTCCTGGGACCGAATCGCCCAGCAGAGACTGGACGCGTACCGCGAGGTCCTGACGGCGCGTGGAGCAGCCTGACATGGCGACGGAGAGCGACGCTCCGCAGTCGCGCGCCGCGCGCGCCCGCGTCCTCCTGTTTAGCCCCGCGATGCGCCAGCGGGTGCTCGGGCCGATTGGCTTCGACGCCTCGATCCTGGTCACCAACCTGTTCACCGGCATCGTCGTCGCCCGCGCTCTCGGGCCGTCCGGCCGAGGCGAACTCTCGGCGATCCTGTTGATCGTCCAGACGATCGGCTGGCTGCTCTCACTGGGCGCCACCGAGGCGATCTCCTACCGGGTGGCGCGCCACCCGCAGGAGGGCGGCACCCTCCTCGGCACCTGGCTGGCGGCCTGCGTGCCCCTCGCCCTCCTGGCCTTTCTCGTCGGCGAGCTCGTGCTGCCGATCCTCTTCGCCGCCCAGACCCCCGCGGCGATCGACCTGGCGCGGGTCTACATGTTGATGGTCGGGGTGGTGATCCTGCAGAGCGTGCTCGGCGGGATCATTCTCGGTGGCCACGACTTCCTCGCGTTCAACGTCTTTCGCCTGCTCGCGCCCGCCCTGACCGCGATCGGCTACGTCATCCTCTGGGCGACCGGGGCGCTCTCCGTCGAGCTGGCGCTGATCGCCGGCGCCGTGGCGACGATCGTCACCAGCGCCCTGACGGCCGTCCGCGCCTACTCCTGGCACGGGATCGCCCGCCCGCACTTCCGGCTGCTGCGCGAAACGGTCTGGTACGGCATCCGCGCGCACGGGGGCGCCGTCGCGTCACTCGTCAACGGACGCCTCGACCTGCTGATCATCCCCGCCTTCCTCGGAGCGGTGAGCGTCGGGTTGTACTCGGTGGCCACCAATGTGACCTCGATCATCACGACCCTGACCACGACCATCGCCCTGATCGTGCTGCCGGTCGCCGCGCGACGCGAAAAGCAATCGGCCCGCACGGTCGTCCGCACCCTCCACGTCGTGCTGCTGATCGGGGTCGGGATCGCGCTGCCGCTGGGAGTCCTCGCGAAGCTTGCGCTGACGCTCGTCTACGGCGCCGATTTCGGTGGGGCGGCGACCGCCGTGCGCATCCTGCTGCCCGGTGTGGTGCTGAACGCGGCGGCGACCGTCTTCTGGTCGGGGCTGCTTGCCGCGAACCGGCCCTTCCTCTCGGCCGTGACCACCGCCCCCGCCGCGATCATCACCGTCGCCGGCCTGGTGCTGTTCCTCGAAAAGGGCGGCATCGAGGCGGCGGCGATAGTCAGCACCACCGCCTACACCACCGTGTTCGTCATCTCGGTGTTCGTCTACAGGCGCGTGATGCGTCTGCGCTGGCGCGAGTTCGTCATCCCACCCGCCTGAGAGCCCGCGCGCGGCCCCGCCAAGGCTTGCAGGCGAGCTTACAGGCACCGAACAAACGTCCAGCACCGGCTCATACCTTTGTGGAGGGCTGATCGGGGTCCGAGGCATCACGTGTGGATCTCCCCCGCACCCAATCCCCCCGCCGGTCGCCCGCGAAGCGAGGCAGGCGCCTCGCCGGGCCGCTGGCCGCGCTGGCCAGCCTGCTCCTGCTCGCTCCGGCCCCCGCCGCCGCCGACACCGAACAGCCGCGCAGCGCAGCGTCGTTCGTCGACTCGATCGGCGTGAACGTCCACACGTCCTACTCGAACACCCCCTACGGCTCGCGCTTGGATGCGGTGAAGGCGAGGCTGCTCGAACTTGGAGTGCGCCATGTCCGCGACGGGCTCCAGCCGGACCGTCCCGACCAGTACCGGGCGCTGAGCTCGCTGGCCGAAGCCGGCATCCACTCGGACCTGATCCTCGGCGAACCGGGGATCGACCAGGCGGGCCTCGACGAGCTGGTGAGCACGCTCGACACCGAAGCGCCCGGGGTGGCCGATGCGGTGGAGGGCCCGAACGAGCTGGACATGTGGGGCGACACGAGCGAAGTTCCGGGGCTGGCCGCGTACCAGCAGGCGCTCTACGGCGCGATCAAGGGTGACCCCGCGCTCAGCAGCCTGCCGGTGATCGGCCCCGCTCTGGTGCAGCGCACGAACCAGGAAGCGGTCGGCGACATCTCGGGCTCCCTTGACTACGGCAACATCCACTCCTACCCGGCCGGCGACGCGCCGGAGGGAAACCTCGGCGGCTATCTCGAACGCGCGGCGATCAACTCCGCGTCGAAGCCGGTCATGGCGACGGAGACCGGGTACCACACGGGAGACGGCGCGGGCGCGGTCTCCGACGAAGGGATGGCGACCTACCTCCCTCGCCTCTACCTCGAGTACTTCCGCCGCGACGTCGCCAGGACGTACTCCTACGAGCTGGTCGATGAGGGCAAGGACGTGGGTGAACCGGAGGACAACTACGGCCTGCTGCGCAACGACCTCAGCGAGAAGCCGGCCTTCGCGGCGCTGCGCAACACGATCGGCATCCTCGAAGACGGCGGCGCCCCCTCCACGCCCGAGCCGGTCTCCTTCTCGCTCTCCGGGGACCTCTCCGACCTCCATCACCTGTTCCTGCAGAAGAGCGACGGCAGCCTCTACCTGGCGCTCTGGCGGGCTGTCGACGCCGGCGCCGGCGACAGCGGCGTCCAGATCTCGTTCGGGCGCCGGGTGCTCAGCGCCGAGCTGTACCAGCCGAACCTCTCCGCGTCTCCGCTGTATCCGCTGCCGTCGCCTCGCGGCCGTCCGATCTCGCTGCCGGTCGGCCCTCGGGTCGAGATCGTCCGCCTCGCGCTGGGCGCGGCTGAGGCCAAGCGAATCCGCCTCTGGGTCGCGCGCCGCCCGAGCGCCCCGAAGCACGGTCGCCTGGCGCTTCGCGGCCGGCTGCCGGTGGGCGCGACGGGACATTCGCTGCGGATCAAGATCCAGCGCCGGCAACGAGGCTGGCGCCACTGGCGCACTGTGGCGGTCGGCAGGGCCTCGCGCAGCGGCGTCTTCAGGAAGCGGATGCGTCTCCGGGCGAGCCGCCGCACGAGGTTCTCTCGCGTGCGGGTGGTCGCCCGCGCATCACGGCCATCGCGACCGGTCCGCGTGCGGGTCCACTGACCGCGCCCCGCGCTAGCCTGGGAAAAATGGGTAGCCGCCCCGCGATCCTTCACGGTCGGCCTCTGCGCGAGGGGAAGACGTGGCCGGCCTGGCCGCAGCACGACGAGGTCGAGCGTCGCCTCGTCGGCGAGGTGCTCGCATCGGGCCGCTGGGCCAGCACCGCCGGTGATTTCGCCAACCGCTGGGCCTCGCGCTTCGCCTCCTTCCAAGGCGCCCGCCACGGCCTCGCGGCGACCAACGGAACCCACACCCTCGAGGCGGCTCTCGCCGCCTGCGAGGTCGGCGAGGGGGATGAGGTGATCGTCCCGGCGCTGACCTTCGTCGCCACCGCGACGGCAGCGCTGGCCGTAAACGCCACTCCGGTCCTCGTCGATGTCGACCCGGACTCGCTCTGCATCGACCCTGCGGCCGCCGAGGCCGCGATCAACGAGCGGACTCGGGCGATCGTCGCCGTCCACCTCGCCGGCGCGGCCTGCGACCTCGACCGCCTCACGGCGCTCTGCGAGCGTCACGAGCTGAACCTGATCGAGGACTGCGCGCACGCCCACGGGACCCGCTGGCGCGATCGCGGCGTCGGCACGTTCGGAAGCTTCGGAAGCTTCTCCTTCCAGGCGAACAAGCTGATGACCGCGGGAGAGGGCGGGGCGCTGATCACCGATGACGGGAAGCTGCGCGGCCGCGCCTGGAGCTACCTCAACTGCGGCCGGATCGGCGAGCACTGGTACCACCACGCGAGCTATGGCTCCAACATGCGGATGACCGAGTGGCAGGGAGCGGTCCTGCAGGCGCAGCTGGAGCGCTACCCCGAGCAGCAGCGGACGCGACTGGCGCGGGCGAGCCTGCTCGACGCCGAGTTCGCGGACGTCGCTGGCCTGCGACCGCAGGCCAGCGATCCGCGAGGCGCCGAGCGCGCCTACTACGCCTACGTGCTGCACCACGACCCGAGCGAGTTCGCGGGCCTGTCCGCGGCCGGAATGGAAGCGGCCCTGGCCAGCGAGGGAATACCGCTGTGCGGGAAATACAAGAGCCTCAATGACTTCAAGCTGTTCGCCGAGCGCAACTTCGGTCCGCGCCTGCGGGCCGGAACCCCGTCGATCGACTACGGGGCCCAGCGCTTCCCCAACGCCGAACGCGCCGCCGAGCGCACGATATGGCTCGACCACCGCATCCTGCTCGCCCCCGAGGAGGACGTGCGCGACGTCGTTGACGCGATCGAGCGGATCAAGGCGAGCGCGCGAGCCGTCTCGCTGCGGACCGTCAAGCCGCTGATGTTCGGAAGCCGCGCGCTCAAGGCCGCCCGCCGACGGCTCTCCAACAGCAAATAGGCGCCGCACGCGCCGCCTATTTGCGTTCGAACAGCGGTGAGCGAGGGTTCAGCGACCTGGCGCGCCGATAATCGCTCAGGGCGGCGTCCGAACGGCCGCGCTCGGCTTCGATCCGGAAGAGGACGAGCCAGGGTCGCCAGTTGGTCGACTCCCTCTCGGTCGCGGCACGGGCAACCGCCGCGGCCGCCGTCAGCGCGCCCATCCGCTCCAGCACGAGGGCCTGCTGGAGGCGCGGCGAAGCGGCGCCGGGCTCGACGTTCTGGGCGCTTCTCGCCTCCCGCAGCGCCGTGGTCAGCTCGCCGTCGCGGGCCGCCGCTTCGCTCTGGCGCACCAGAGAAGTCGCGCTGAGGGGGATCGCGATCGCGACGATCGCGGCGACGGCGACGGGCAGCAGCGCGAAGCGCAGGGCAGTCGGTATGGGCACGCCGGACCGGTCCTCCTGCCAGGCGCCGAGGGCGGCCGCCGCCAGCACCAGCATCGCGACGGACAGGGCGGGAACCTGCCACATCCAATCGACGCCGGCGGCGAGGCAGAACGCGGCGCAGCCGGCGACGGCGGCGGCGATCGCCGCTCGTCGCGCCGGCGGCGCGCGCAGGGCGTTCCGCGCGCCGTAGCCGAACACCGCCAGCAGGAACGCGACGAGCAGGAGAAAACCGACGATGCCCAGCTCGCCCAACGTCTGCAGGTAGAGCGAATGGGTATCGACGACCGACTCGCCGGTCGTACCGTTGCGAGCCCACCAGAAGCGGAAGGTCGCGGCCCCGGTCCCCACCAGCGGCGCCGTCTCGTTCTCCTTCAGAGCCGCCTTCCACAGCTGGTAGCGGCTCTGCCCCGCGACGCTGCCGAGCCTTTCGGTCCCCGTCCCGGGCTCACCACCCTGCTTGAATTCGTCCCAGCCCGAGCTGACCCGCGCCGGAACGTCGGCGGCGACAGCCCCGGCGAGGACCACGACCGCGCCGCCGACAGCGAGCGCAACCGCGGTGCGACTCGAGATCACCGACCAGGCCGGCCTCGGCCGCTGCAGGAGCAGATGCGAGCCGAGCGCCTGCGTCAGGCCGACGAGGCAGCAGACGACGATGACGATCAAGAGCAGCTCGTCTCCCTGCTGGCGGGCGACCGGCCCGAGCAGTCCTTCGCGCAGGGCGTCACGACTCAACGACGCGGCGATCAAGACGGCGCTGCCGATCCCCACCGGCAACAGCGCCAGCAGCTTCGGCAGGCGGTCCGAGGCGAGCAGGAAGAAGACGAACAGACCGAAGACGGCGGCGGCAATCCCGCCCCGGGAGAGCGTGAAGATCGCGGTCATGACGAGCGCCGGCATCGCCGCGGCCGCAAGACCCCGGACAGCCGCGGCACGGGCGCCGGCGGCGACCTGGAGCAGCAAGGGAAGGCCGATCGCGACGAAGGCGCCGAGGGCGTTCCAGTAGTCGAGTGGATAGGAGAGGCGTTCCGGATCGTTGAGGATGAGCGCCGTCTCGTTGGCTTCCGAGAACCACGCCGGATGCAGGCGGGACAGCAGCGCGACCACGCAGACCGCCGCGATCGCGGCGGCGACGGCGCCGACCACCCGCGCCACGTCGGCGCCGATGCGAACCAGGATCGCCAGCGCGAAGACGCCCAGATAGAGGAGGATCCGGGCGAGGTCGGCGGTCGTCGCCTCGGCGCTCTCGGTCCAGATCAAGCTGAGAGTGGTCCACGCGGCGAAGGCCCCCAGAAGCCCCAGCGCGGTCCACTCCGGCGCGCTCAGACGCCCCCGCGGGAGTCGCGCCGCGATCAAGCCGGCGACCGCGACCCACCAGATCGCGATGCCGACAGGGTCGTGGACCAGCGGGTCGAAACCGCCCCCTTCCATGCCGAAGTAGGCGACGAGCGCGAAGCAGAGCAGGGCCGCGACGAGAGGCGCCCACTCGGCCCTGCGGGGATGGTCGGAGGACGCGGCGTTCCACCGCATCAAAGCTGGCCTCATCCGGTTCTATGCTACGAGGACGCGGCGGACGGAGCGAGCGTGACAAGCGCTCAGCCGCGCCGCCGAGACAAAGCGATGCGCACCACAGTCAAGCGAACGAAGATCGGACCGCTGCTCGTAGTCGCCGCGGCGCTGCTGCCGGCTTCACCGGCGCGCGCGGCGGGCGGATACCTCGTGCCACCAGGCAACTCCGCGGCTGTCCAGTACACGGAGGCCTACCCAACCGCCGGCGGCGACAAGAGCACCGAGGGCGGGCAGCCCACGCACCACCGATCGCCGTCGCGGACGCTCGGCCGCGGCAACGCCCGACGCCTCCAGGCCAAGGGCGCCGAAGGCGCCGCCGCCGCTCAGCTCGCCGCGGCAACCGCGCCGCCCGTCCCCACCGCCTCCAGCGACCGCCCGGCCAAGCCGCCGCGCTCCGCGACCCCGGCGCGGCATCGCCGCCCAGCGTCCGGCGTACACCCCACGACCGACCCGTGGGTCGGCGGGTCCTCCGGCTTCGGCGCCGCCACCGGCCAGATCCTCGGCCTCTCCGGCGACGGCGCCAGCCTGATCGCCCTATTCGCATTCCTCGGCTCCCTCATCTGGCTCGCCGTCGATACGACGCTGCGCCGCAAGAGGCCGAGCCCGTAGGCGCCCGCCTCGCCTGACAGGATTCCGCAACCGATGCCCTTGGCGACCCGCACCCTCAGATCAGCAACCGCCCTGATCGCCGCTGCCTGCCTGCAGCTGCTCGCCGGTGCGCCGGCGGCCACCGCGCAGCCGCTCGTCACCGGGGTGACGAACATCGGCAGCGAAGAACAGGCGGCCTTCGACCTGACACGCGCAACGGGGTCCCGGTTCGTGCGCCTCGAGCTCGAGTGGGAGGGGCTGCTGCCCGCCACCGAACCGACGAACTGGAACCCCGAGGACCCCGCGGACCCGAACTACGACTGGCGGGGCGCCGACGAAGAAGTGGCCAAGGCCGTCCAGGCCGGGCTCGTCCCGGTGTTCCAGATCGGCGGCCCGCCGCCCTGGGGGGAACGGTGCAAGGCGCCGGATGTCCTTCCCTGGGCGATCTGCGATCCCGACCCGACCGCGCTGCGCAACCTCGCCACCGCGGCAGCCCGCCACTTCGACGGACACGTCCCAGGAGTTCCCAGGGTGCGCTACTGGCAGATTCTCAACGAGCCGAACCTCAGCCTCTTCTTCTTTCCCCAATTCAGCAGCGCGGGCAAGCCGCTCTCGGCCGACCTGTACCGAACGCTGGTCAACGCGGCCTACGCCGGCATCAAGTCGGCCGACCCCTCCGACCTCGTCGTCGCCGGGGGCCTCGGCCCGATCGCCGTGCCCAAGTGGACCATCGGACCGATGCGCTTCGCCCGCGACCTGCTCTGCATGAAGGGGCGCCGGCGCCCGCGACCCGGCCCCGGCGACTGCGAAGGCGGGGTCCACTTCGACATCTTCGCGATACAGCCCTACACGACCGGAGGACCCACCCACCAGGGAGGGATCAACGACGTCGAGCTCGGCGACCTCGGCAAGCTCGAGGAACTGATCCGGGCCGCCGATCGGGCGGGGCGGATAAAGGGAAGCTTCAAGCAGACGCCGCTCTGGGTCACCGAGTTCTCCTGGGACTCCAAGCCGCCCGACCCCGGCGGGCTGCCGATGTCGATACTCATGCGCTGGACCGCGGAGGCGCTGCACGTGGCGTGGCGGGCGGGCGTCAGCAACTTCTTCTGGTTCAGCCTCACGGATCACGCGCCGGAACCCGACAGGGCATTCAGCGAAACGCTCCAGTCGGGCCTGTACTTCTGGTCTCCGAATGTCGCAGAAGCACGCCCGAAGCCGGCGTTGCGCGCGTTCCGCTTCCCGTTCGTGGCCTACCCCGGCAAAGGGCGGCTGCGCTTCTGGGGAAGGACGCCGACCAGCCGACCCGGCAGGGTCGTGATCCAGGTGAAGCACGGAAAGCGCTGGCGCGCGGTTGGCGCCGTTCGAGCGGCGAAGAGCGGCATCTTCCGCGGCAGCGCAAGGACCACGTACGGAAGGGGCAAGCGCGGATTCGCCCGCGCCGTCTACGCGGGCCAGATCTCAGCCGCCTTCTCGATGCGGCCGGTCGCCGACTTCTACCACCCGCCGCTCGGGGATCCCAACCCCTGAGCGGCAGAGCCGCCGCTACTCGCCCGGCTCCCTACGCGGCACCAGAACCAGGCGCTTGAACTCGGCGACGAGGAGGCCGTCCTGGTTGAGCACCCGCGTGTGGACCTTGACCGTGCCGCGGTCCGGTTTGGACTTCGACTCGCGCTTCTCCAGCACCTCGGTCTCGCAGAACAGCGTGTCGCCGTGGAAGACCGGGTTCGGATGGCTGAGCTCTTCGGTGGCGAGGTTGGCGATCGCCTTGCCGGAGACGTCGGAGACCGACATGCCCAGGGCCAGCGAGTAGACGAGCGGACCGACGACTACGTTGCGGCCCTGCTGGGACTGCCCGGCGTAGAGGTCGTTGATGTGCAGCGGGTGGTGGTTCATCGTGATCAGGCAGAAGAGGTGGTCGTCCGCCTCGGTCACGGTCTTGGCCGGCCAGTGCTTGTAGACGGCGCCGACCTCGAACTCCTCGAGGTAGCGGCCGTAGCTGTGCGCGCCGGACGCCTCGCGCTCGGCCTGGTCGGTGGTCAGCTCGTAGGTCTGCTCGCTCATCTGTGCGTGATTCTCCTTGGGGTCATTTTCGGCGCCGGATGCTATCCGGGCGCCTTCGGAGGCGCTCAGTGGGCTTTCTTGAGCCGCGCCCGCTGCTCCTGCCGCTCCACCACCTGGGCGACGAGCTTGAGCACGTTGGAGTCGCCACTGGCCTTGATCTGGCCGGTCTCGACGGCCTTGCGATAGCTCCTCAGGGTGCCCTTCTCAGCCAGCTGGTTGAACTCGGCACGGTCGATCTGCACGAGCACGCGCTCGTCCTGGGCGAGATCCTTCGTGATCGCCGGCCCGGGCAGCTCGACCCGGTAGAGCTGGATGTCGCCGCGGCCTTTCAGCTCCAGCCCGAAGACGAGCTTGAGCTTCTGCAGCGCAGGGACTTCGGCCTGGAACCGCTCGACCGCGGTGCGGATCAGGTCGGCGGTCGACGCCATTTTGGCTAGCGGGCGCCCATCTAGATCTTGTGCCTCTGCAGGAGCTTCTTGCCGATCACCATGCGCTGGATCTCCGAGGTGCCCTCGCCGATCAGCAGCAGCGGCGCGTCGCGGTAGAGGCGCTCGATCTCGTACTCCTTCGAGTAGCCGTAGCCGCCGTGGATGCGGAAGCTTTCTTCGACGCAGAACTTGCCCGTCTCCGAGGCGAGCAGCTTCGCCATCCCCGCCTCCAGGTCGGAGCGCTCGCCGGCGTCCTTCATCCGCGCCGCTTTGCGCGTGACGAGGCGTGCCGCCTCGAGCTGGGTCGCCATGTCGGCGAGCTTGAACTGGATCGCCTGGTGGGCGGCGATCGGCTTGCCGAAGGTCTTGCGTTCCTGGCTGTAGCGGAGGGCCAGCTCGAGCGCCCGCTGGCCGATGCCGACGCCGCGCGCGGCGACGTTGACGCGGCCGACCTCGAGCGCGTCCATCATCTGCACGAAGCCCTGGCCGACGCCCTCCTCCTCACCGCCGAGCACGCGCTCGGGCGGGCATTTGTAGCCGTCGTAGACGAGCTCGGTCGACTCGACCCCCTTGTAGCCCATCTTCTTGATCTTCGGCGGCACGTTCAGGCCCGCGAAGTCGCCCTCGTTGGTTTCCTTCCAGGGCTCCTTCTCGGTGATGAAGCAGGTCATCCCCTTGTAGGGCGGGTCGGCCTTCGGGTCGCTCTTCATCAAGACGAAGACGACGCCCGAGCCGAGCCCGTTGGTCACCCACATCTTCTGCCCGTTGAGCTCCCAGCTGCCGTCGTCGCCCTTCTTCGCGGTCGCCTTGATCCCCTGCACGTCGGAGCCGACCTCGGGCTCGGAGAGCGAGAAGGCGGCGCGGATCTCGCCCGTCGCCATCTTCGGCAGGAAGTATTCCTTCTGCTCGTCGGTGCCGAACTTCATCAGCAGGTAGGAGCCGATGAAGTGGGTGTTGACGACGCCGGAGATCGAGATCCAGCCGCGCGAGAGCTCTTCGACGATCATCGCGTAGGTCGTCAGGTCGAGCCCCATGCCGCCGTACTCCTCGGGGATCGTCACCCCGAACAGGCCGAGCTCCTTCATCTGCTCGACGATCGGCTCCGGGAAGGAGTCC
>Ga0210111_1000009_pt1 | contig 61261 bp, 54 predicted proteins | sample China_Galinas_PW_6_FD_185520 | JGI IMG/M metagenome (GOLD analysis project Ga0210111, IMG submission 185520) | Wetland microbial communities from San Francisco Bay, California, USA, that impact long-term carbon sequestration - China_Galinas_PWC_D2... | ecosystem: Environmental > Aquatic > Marine... | reverse complement strand
CCTCCGCGGTGCCGAAGCACTGCGGGATCCACTCGCCCATCTGCTCCGGGGTCCCCTGCCCGAAGATCGCCGCGACCGCGAGCGAGGTGCCCATGATCGCCATGCCGATGCCGGCGTCGCCCCAGAAGAGCTCCTCGTTGGCGATCGGCATCGTCAGCCCGGTCTCGTCGGCGAAGAACTGACCGAGCGCTTCGAAGCTGTAGAGGCCGATCTTGGCGGCCTCCTGGATCACCGGCCAGGGCGTCTCCTCGCGCTCGTCCCACTCCGCCGCCGCCGGCCGGACGACGCCCTCGGCGAAGCCGTGCACCCAGTCGCGAATGTCCTGCTGGTCCTGGTTCAGCTCGAGCGTGAACTTGGGACCCTCGGCCTCGCCGCCGCCCTCCGTCGCCGCCTCCACGACCTGCTCCGCCTCCGCCACCGCCGCTGAATCGCTCATGCGGCGATTCTACACCGGATCGTGTCGACTTAAACGCCTGGTGACTCCGAAGCGATATCGCGCAGATCGAAGGCCCGCAGTCCCTCCGGACCCCCGTCCGCGCAGTCGAAGAAGCGCCGGTTGACGCAGTCGTACTCGGGTCCGTCGCCGAGGTAGGCGCGCTCGACCGAGAACGGGCAGTGGGGCAGCGCGTCGCCGGTCATCTTGACCCCGCCGAAGCCGCCGGGCTGGAGCACCGCGTCGAGCTCGACCCGGGCGCCGTAGACGCCCTGCATGCAACCCACGTACTGCGTCCCGGTGAGGCCGTCGAGGACGCTGTAGAGGTATTGGCAGCCGATCTCGACGCAACCGCGCGGCTCGATCATCTTGTCGCAGAAGGAGCGGCACTGGCGGCACTCGCCGGTCTTCTGGCGGGTAGCGGGCATGGACAGAGTCTAGGCAGCGAGCGCGTCCGCGCCCAGGACTTCGACCCCGGGGACGTGACCGAGCTCCGCCCGCAGACTCGACGCCCGGACGCGGATCTCGTCGCCGAGCCGCAGCTCGCTCGGCCTCCCGTTGCCGTTGACGACGACCGAGACGGCGGCGTCGCCCCTGTGGTGCTCGAACAGCGCCCGCAGCTCGTCGACCATGCTGTCCGGGCTGTTGAAGACCGTCGCGTCGATGGTCAGCCGCAACGGCTCGGCCGGCTTCGCTGCGGCGGCGCTCGCCTGCTCGATCTCCGCCGCGTCCGGTTCGAACCGCTCGGCCTCCTGCACGACGAGCTTCGTCTCGCCGCGCTCCTTGTGGTCGATCCGCCCGCGGACGAGGACGACCGCGTCGTTCTCGATCGCGCCGGCGCTCTCAGCTTCGTCGGCCTTGAAGACGAGCATCTCGACCTGTGCCTCGACGTCGTCGAGCGTCGCGAACATCATCTGGTTGCCGGTCTTGGTGCGGATCTTCTTGCTGTCGGCGACGATCCCGCCGACCGTCACCCAGGCGCCGTCGGGCTTGTTCGCGAGCTCGGCCAGGCCGCAGTCGACGCGGGCGCGCAGCGCGTCGCGCACCTCGGTCAGCGGGTGCGAGGAGAGATAGGTGCCGAGCGTCTCCTTCTCCATCGCCAGCAGCTCGCGGCGCTCGAACTCGGCGGCCGAGATCGGCGGCCGGTGGTGGGAGCTGCCGGCCCCCTCCCCACCCGCGGCCGCGCCGTCGCCGAAGTCGAAGATCGAGCCCTGGCCGAGCTGCGCGTCCTCCTGCGCTTTCTGCCCGGCCGACTGGGCCGCGGGCAGCAGCTCGAGCATCCCCCTGCGGGTCGCCCCGGTGGAATCGAGCGCACCGCACTTGATCAGGCATTCGATCGCCCGCTTGTTGACCGCACGCGCGTCGACCCGCTCGCAGAAGTCCCAGATCGACTCGATCGGCCGCTCCTCGCGGGCGCGCAGGATCGCCTCGACCGCGTTGTGGCCGACGTTCTTGACCGCGTCGAGACCGAACCGGATCGCCTTCTCGTAGACGACGAAGTCGTGGTCGGAGGAGTTGACGTCGGGCGGCAGCACGTCGATCCCCATCTCGGCGCAGCGGTTGACGAAGAAGGGCACCTTGTCTTTGGTGTTCATCACCGAGGAGATCACCGCCGCCATGTACTCGGCGGGGTAGTTGGCCTTGAGATAGGCGGTGCGGTAGGAGATCAGCCCGTAGCAGGCGGCGTGGGACTTGTTGAAGGAGTAGTCGGCGGCGGCTTCGTTCAGCTTCCAGAGGTCCTGGGCGACGTTCGGCGCCGTGCCGGATTCCTTCAGGCCCTGGATGAATTTGTCCTTCATCGTCGCCATCAGGTCGCGCTTCTTCTTGCCGACCGCCTTGCGCAGATCGTCCGCCTCGGCGCCCGAGAAGCCCGCCATCTCACGCGCGATCGCCATCAACTGCTCCTGGTAGATCACGCAGCCGTGCGTTTCCTCGGTGATCGAGCGCAGGCGCTGATCGGGGTATCGCACCGTCGAGGGGTCCTTCTTGCCCTTCGCGTAGGCGGGGATGTAGGCCATCGCGCCGGGGCGGTAGAGGGCGCCGAGGGCGACGATGTCGGCGAACTCCGTCGGGCCGACCTTGCGCAGCGCGTCGCGCATCCCCTCGGACTCGAACTGGAAGACGCCGGTCGAGTCGCCCCCGGCGAGCATCGCGTAGGTCTTCGCGTCGTCGACCGGGATCTGCTCCATATCGATCCGCTCGCCGCGCGAGCGCTCGATGATCTCGATCGCGTCCTCGATCACGTCGAGGTTGCGCAGGCCGAGGAAGTCCATCTTGAGCAGCCCGATCTCCTCGATCGGTCCCATCGAGTACTGGGTGACGATCTTGTACTGCTTCTCGCCCTTCTCGGCGGTGTTGCGGTCCTCGGCGAGCTGCAACGGCACGACCTCGTGCAGCGGCCGGTCGGCGATCACCACCGCGGCGGCGTGAATCGAGTTGTTGCGGATGATCCCCTCGAGCCCCTGGGCGACGTCGACGATCCGCTTCGCGTCGGGCTCGGCGTCATAGGTCTTCTTCAGCTCTTGGCCGGGCTTCAGGCATTCCTCGAATGAGGGGCTGCGACCCATGATCGGCTCCGGGATCTGCTTGGCGAGGCGGTCGCCGGTGCCGTAGTCGAAGCCGAGCACGCGGGCGGCGTCGCGGGTCGCCGCGCGCGGCGCCATCTTGCCGAAGGTGATGATCTGCGCGACCGACTCGCGGCCGTACTTGTCGGCGACGTAGCGGATCATCCGCTCGCGGCCGCGCACCGAGAAGTCGATGTCGATGTCGGGCATCGATTTGCGGCCGGGGTTGAGGAAGCGCTCGAAGAGCAGGTCGTTCTCGAGCGGGTCGAGGTCGGTGATCCGCAGCGCGTAGGAGACGATCGAGCCGGCGGCCGAGCCGCGGCCGGGGCCGACGGCGACGCCGTTCTCCTTGGCGTAGCGGACGAAGTCCCAGACGATCAGGAAGTAGGAGGAGAAGCCCATCTCCTCGATCACGCCGAGCTCGAACTCCATCCGCTCGACCGCCTCGGCCGGCGGCGGGTCGCCGTAGCGGGCACGCAGGCCCTCGCCGGCGATCCGCCGCAGCATCGCCTCCGGCTCCTCGCCGTCCTCGGTCGGGTAGCGCGGCAGCAGCAGCTTGCCTAGCTCGATGTCGAGCTCGCAGCGCTCGGCGATCTCGAGCGTGGTCGGGATCGCCTCCGGCCACTCGGCGAACGAGGACGCCATCTCCTCGTTGCTCTTCAGGTAGAACTCGTTGGTGTCGAAGCTCATCTTCGGCGCCTCGAGCGTCGACTTGGTCTGCACGCAGAGCAGCGCCGCATGGTTGTCGAAGTCCTCGCGCCGCAGGTAGTGCACGTCGGCCGTGCCGACCAGCGGCCGGTTCAGCTCGCGGGCGAAGCGGACGATCCCGCGGTTGGCCTTCTCCTGCTCTTCGATGCCGTTTTTCTGCACCTCGAAGTAGACCTGCTCGGGGCCGAAGGCCTGGATCAGGTCATCGAGGTGCGCCCGGGCGTCGTCCTCGCGCTCTTCGACCAGGCGGCGGCAGAAGCGCGACTGCAGGCAGCCGGTGAGCGCGATGACCCCCTCGGCATGCGTGGCGAGCAGCTCCATGTCGACGTTCGCCTTGCCGCGCGAGAAGCCCTCGAGGAAGCCGGCCGAGGTGAGCTTGACCAGGTTGGCGAAGCCGGCGTCGCTCGCCGCCAGCAGGGTGATGTGGTTGCGCTCGTACTTGGGCTTCTCCTTGACCGCCGCGACGTCGTCGACGAGGTAGGCCTCGAGCCCGGCGATCGGCTTGATCCCGTTCTTCTTGCAGGCCTTGTAGAGATCGACCGCGCCGTTCATCACGCCGTGGTCGGTGAGGCCGAGCGCCGGCTGCCCCATCTCGGCCGCGCGCGCCGCCATCGCCTCGATCTTGCAGGCGCCATCGAGCAGCGAGTACTCGCTGTGGGCGTGGAGATGGACCGCTGCGGAGGAGCTCATTATCCGCGCCCGATCATGGCAAGCGCGGCAGATGGCAACTGCCACGAAAGACGCGCCTTGCGCGCTAAACGCGCACGGATTTGTCTATCGCGAGATCGCGAACGACCTGAACGCTTGAATACATTCCGCCTCGCTCGCGGGGAAGCGGAGAAATTCGACGTCCTGGTCCGACCCCAGTCGCCAAGGGCTCAGGTTCGCCGCCTGAGCTTCGTCCGCATCGGCGGGGGGATAGACGAGCGTCCCCCGAGAGACTTCATGACCGGCGAGGTAGGCAGCAAGTTGATACAGGTCACCCCGATCGACGCCGTGGGGCCTCTCCCTAGAGTTCCGCAGCCGCTTGTACTTGGCGTCGACTACGGCCCATTCACGGCCGCTCTCGTCGTTGATCAGGAGATCTGGCTTGAGACGACCCATTCGCGCCGACGACTCCAGCTTTGACGCGAGCAGGAACGTAGACGCCGACGCAATCGTCCCATGCTCGACGCGGCCCTCGCCGAGCGCCCGCCTCGCGCAGTGAAGGAGGAACAACTCCCAAAGCTCGGCGACGTCGATTAGCACCCCGCTGGCGTCGTCGCCGCTGCCCGAGGTAAGCGTCCCACGGCGCTGCGCGATCTCAAGCGAGAGACGGGCCACCGGCTGGAAGGGCCGGGTGATCGGCGCATAGCGCACCTGGCGCACCTGGCGGGCGGTCGGCATCGAAGGATTCGCGCCAACCGTGACACGTAGCTGTGCCAAGAGCTCGCCTGCCAGCTCGGGGCGCCAAGGCTTCTCCTGGCCGAGCAGAGACGTAAGCGTGCGGTCCGCCAGCACGATCGCCCGGCTGACCGGATTCTCGATGCTTCGCCTCTCGACGCGAAAGGCGGCCTTCGGCGCCCGTGCCGCGCGAAGCCGGATCGTGCCGGGGACGTCGAGCCTGCCTCGGATGTAGCGGCCCTCGTGCGCATCGACGCGCCGGAAGCGTGGCGGGCCATGCCGGCCGGCCTCGGCGACACCCGCCGACCACATCCGGCCGACCAGCTGGGCGATCAAAGGGCCTCTGCCAGCCTGCGTGGCGGCCTTGGGGATCACCGACAGGTTCAGTGCCCGGGCGAGCCAGACACCGACGACGTCGATTCCCAACCGGGGCGCGATCTGCAGCTCGCGGCCCTCGAAGTTGACCTCGCCGATGAAGCGGCCGGTCCACCAGCGGCCATCGGCAGCGCGGGTCAGCGCGGCGTCGTCCTCATCGTCCTCGCGACGGCGCCCGGTGAGCCGCAGCGTGTGGTCATGGTCGGCCAGATACGCGGCGAGCCGGGTGAGCCAGGCGTCCTCCTCGGGATCGGCCGGCTGGTGCGGCGAGAGATCCTCCAGCGAGAGAGCCGGAAGCGTCAACTTCCCTCGGCGTCGAAGAGCACGTCGCGCAGCCGCACGATCTCCTCGCGCGCGGTGGTCGAGTCGATGCCCTCGAGGTACTGAGCCAGCACCGGCTCGAGCGAGAGGTTCCAAAGATCTTCCAGCGGTGGTTGCGGGCGGCCCGGCTTCTTCCAGAGCACCCCGCCGCGGAGTTGCTTGCGGCCCTGCAGCCAGATGCCGATGAGATAGGCGGCGTCGAAGTAGTAGGTGTGCCCGAGCGCGTACTGCGCGCCCAGGTGGCTCGATGCGGCGATCTCCCGATTCAGCTCCTCGGCGCGATCGGCAAGTCGGTCGATGTCCTTTTCAGCGCGGTCCCACCCGTATCGCGTGGGCGCATACTCGGGCCACCGTTCGCGGTTCACGTCGATGATCGGCCCTCGCTCGAATCCGCATGGGCGCCAGAAGAAGCGGCGGCGCAAGGCGAAGTCCATCTGCTCGACGGACTGGTCGATCAGGTTCATCGTGCCGATCACGTAGAGGTCGTCCGGAAGGCTCAGGGCGACGGGCTCCTCGTCTGCGTCGATTCCCGGCAGGACGGCTGAGCTCCTGCGGTTCTCCAGCAGGCTGAACGCCTCGCCGAACATGCGACTGAGGTCGGTGCGATTGATCTCATCGAGGACGAGCACCGCAGGCAGCCCGTTCGCGTCCTCGCGTGCCATGCGCTCCACCAGCCGCATCAATAGCCCGGGCGCGTACACCGTTTGGTCGCCATCGAGGCGAAGCCCCCGGACGAACTCCTCGTATCCGAAGCCGGGGTGCAGCTGGACCCACTCGATGTTCTCCTCGACCATCTCCGCGAGGCGGTCCTGCTCTGCGAAGAAGCGCTTGGCGCCCCACTCCTCCAGCGCCGCCTGGCGGATGAGCGCGTCGGCGAGAGCCCGCGTGCGGTGGGTCTTGCTCGTGCCGGGCGGACCGAAAAAGACGAGGTGCTTCTTGTGCAGGAGCAGGCTGAGGTCGCTCGCCCCCTCGTCGCTGTCGGCGTCCGGGTTCCAGATGCCGCGAAGGGGCGGGTAGTAGAAGTCGACGGTGCCGCCGTCGAGGTCAGGCTGGGCGTCAAGTCCTTCGAGCGCCTTGCGGATATGCAGAAGCTGCTCGTCGCGATCCTCGGGAGCATCCGTGCCGTCAAGGAACTCGCCTCGGAAGGCATCGACGATCTGCTGCTTGTGAGCTCCGCTGGAGATCCGCTCGAACTCGTCGGGCCGAAGCAGGTGCAACAGGATGTGGCGCATCTCGCGCACCTCGACATCCTCGCCCGCGTCGTCCGCGAACTCGCGCAGCGCCCACGGATCGTCGAGCTTGGCCCGCTGCTCCTCGGCGGGCAGCGCCTTCCAGCGGATCGTGAAGTCCAAGAGGTAGGAGACCTGGATGTCACGGCGGATGTTGTAGCCGCTGCCGGGATTGCCGATCCCCTCGTGCATCGCCGCCTCAACCAGCTCCCATCCGGGCGCGTCGTCCTGCCAGGCGTCGCCGGCTGCGTCGCGGACGATCTTGATCTTCGCCTCGGCGCCGATCGCCACGTACGCGAAGAGAAAGTGAACGATGAGAAGCTCGGCCGCGAGGAGCCGGACGTCGTCAGATGCGTCCGCAAGCTGCTTTTCGAGCTTCTCTTCGAAGTTCTCGCCGGTGCCGTAGATGGCGCCCGTCAGGAAGCGCTCTCGGAAGTCCTGGAGGCTCGCGAGCGACCAAACGGCGCGGTCGTCGAACAGCAGCGAGCCATCGGCGAGCAGGCACCTCTCCTTCCACAGCTCGACGACCCGATCGATGTTCTGCCGCGAGCGACCAGGATTTACGAAGCGCGCCACGACGGCATCCTCTCAGGCCACGTACTTCAAACCGCGGCGGCCTTCACTGCTCGGGGTCGGAGGGTTCGCTCTCCGGTTCGTCTGCGGGGTCGGGAATCGACCTGCCGCTCATGACTTCTTCGAAGCGACGCATTCGACGTCCTTTCCGGGGAGCCGGCGGCACGGCACCTGCACCGGGGGCAGGGGCATCGACGCTCGCCATGGGGTCGGCACTCTCCGACTCAGCGTCCTCGACGGCGCGGCCGCTCATGACTTCTTCGAAGCGACTCATCCTGCTGCGCCCGTCGCCTTCGGAGTCGCCGCTGCCCGTCAGCGCGCCCCAATCGGCAAATAGAGCTGAGAGGGCGAGGATCGCGCCGCCGGCACCCACGGTCCAAACACCGGCGCCCGGGGACGCGTCACCCGCCACAGCTCGCGACAGTTCGTTGCGGAACTCGATCGGAAGGTTCGTGCCTGCAAGCACCGCGAGAAGGACAAGCGCCCCGCCGGCAAGGAACGCGAGTGGCCTCGTCGACGGGTGCAGCGCCGCAAGCAGGCCAGCAAGCGCGATGCCGATTACGACAGGCCCTTCCCAATGCTGGATAAGCGTGTTCTTCGCGATGTGCAGAGACGATTCCGTATCAGCGAGGGGAAGAAACACGCCGACGATCGCGATGACCGCACCGATGGAAGCCAAGGCAACCCCGAGCCCATATCGACCCTGAGCCGTCAACTTGCCGCCGCCGTCAGCCCACCCCGACCCGCTCCCATCACGCGCTTCCGAGGACACCTCGGGCGCCCGATCGTCGGTCCATGCGTCTCCGTCCCAATACCTGAGCGTGTGCGCTCGCTCTGGATCTGGATACCAACCGGCGTCGCGGGCCGGCGAGTCAGGTCGTGACATTTCCTCTCCCCGCCCCTTGCACCTTGACGGCCGCGAGCATACCCGAATAAGACCGTTATCGAACATGTAAGCCTCGTCGGGCCGCGGATGCTGCCGACTCCGGTCCCGCGGAACCGCCTTGGGGCTTCCGCAATTTGCGAGTTTCCGCAGCTTTCCGTCCGCGGGCGGATCTACTATCGAACACATGTTCGTAGAGGGAGGAAGCAGCTCAAACCGTCCGGCGCAGGGAGGGCGCGAAGAGCTGGCCGAGGCGCCGACCGATTGGCTCGAGCGCGAGATCGGCGATCTGGCGGCGCAGATCGCCGCCGCGACCTGCCGCTGGCTGGAGCTGGTCGCCGAGTTCGACCGCAGGGGCGCGCACGAGGCCTGGGGCTTTCACTCCTGCGGGGCCTGGATCGCCTGGCGTTGTGCTTTGGACCCGCGTTCGGCGCGAGAGCACGTGCGGGTGGCGAGGGCGCTGGAGGGCCTGGAGGCGGTCAGGGAGCGCTTTGCCCGCGGTGAGCTGAGCTACTCCAAGGTGCGGGCGATCACGCGGATCGCTGTGCCCGAGAACGAGGCCGAGCTGGTGGAGATGGCGCGCTGGGCGACGGCCGCCCAGCTGGAGCGGCTGGTGCGTGGCTACCGGTGGGCGGTGTCGCTTGAGAGCGCCGAGGCCGCCCACCGCGATCGCTTCCTCGCCTGCGAATGGGACGAGGACGGCAGCCTGCTCATCCGCGGCCGCCTGGCGCCCGAGGACGGGGCGCTGTTGCTGCGGGCGATCGAAGCCGGCAAGGAGGCGATCTGCGAGCGCGAACTCGCCGATCGGGTGTGCGCCCAAGGCGGTTCCGCGGAGCCACAGGCGACCAGGAGAGTGAACAAGGCCGACGCCCTGATGGAGGTCGCCGAGCGCTCGCTCGCGGGGGGACGGGAGGTCCGTCCCGCCGGGGAGCGCCACCAGGTGGTCGTGCACGCGGATGCCGAGGCGCTTGCCGCAGAGGGCGAGCCGGCGGGCTGTGGGATCGAGGACGGGCCGGCGCTCTGCGCGGAGTCGGCCCGGCGTATGGCCTGCGACGCCTCGCTTCTGCCGATCCTGCACGGGCCGAAGGGGGAGCTCGACGTCGGGCGCAAGAGCAGGGTCATACCTCCCGCGACGCGCAGGGCGCTGCACCAGCGCGATGAGGGCCGTTGCCAGTTCCCGGGCTGTGAGAACCGCAGCTGGGTCGATGCCCACCACATCGTCCACTGGGCGCATGGTGGGGAGACCAGGCTCGACAACCTCGTCCTGCTCTGCGGGCGCCACCACCGGCTCGTGCACGAGGGCGGCTTCGCGCTCGTGCGCAAGGCGGATGGCTCGCTCGTCTTCCGCCGCCCCGACGGAAGGGTCGTGCCCGCGGTCCCCTCCCCCGCCTGTGGCAGCGCCTCGGAGCTTCGCGAGCGCAATCGCGCCGCGCGGGCCGAGGTCCTCCCGGGGGCGCTGCGCTCGCTGGGGCGAGGCGAGCGCTATGACCGCGAGCTGGCGGTGGCGGGGCTGCTGGCGCGGGCGGGGCCGTAGTGACTTTGACGCGCCCCTAAATTCGCCATAAAAGGCCCGGAGCTTCGGGGCGGGCCGGGCTAACATCGTGGCGATGCTTGCGAACGCGAACGGAGGCGACCAGGCCGGCGGGCGGGTGCTCGTGGTCGAGGACGACGAGGAGATCGCCGACGTGCTGCGGCGCTCGCTGCGCAACGAGGGCTACGAGGTGCGCACCTGCGGCGACGGGGTCGAGGCGCTGGACGTCGCGGCCGGGTTCGTGCCGGACCTGGTCGTGCTCGACCTCGGCCTGCCGCGGATGGACGGGGTCGAGGTCTGCCGCCGCCTGCGCGCCGACAGCGACGTGCCGATCCTGATGCTGACCGCGCGCACCGAAACCGAGGACCGCGTCAGCGGCCTCGACAGCGGCGCCGACGACTACCTGGTCAAGCCGTTCGAGCGCAAGGAGCTGCTCGCGCGGGTGCGGGCGCTGCTGCGCCGCCGTCCCCCGCGCGGCTCCGCCTCGCTGCAGGTCGGTGACCTGACGCTCAATCCCGACACCCGCGAGGTGATGCGCGGCGAGCGCGAGATCGAGCTGACCAACCGCGAGTTCGAGCTGCTCGAATACCTGATGCACAACGAGCGCCTCGTCGTCTCGCGCGAGCGCCTGCTGGACGAGGTCTGGGGCTACGACCCGATGGCGGCGACGAACACGATCGACGTCTTCATCTCCAACCTGCGCCGCAAGCTCGAGGAGGGCGACGAGTCGCGCCTCCTGCACACCAAACGAGGCGCCGGCTACGTCTTGAAGGCCTGAGATGCTCAAGCCGAGCAATTGGCCGGTGCGCTGGCGCCTCGCCGCCGTCTCGGCCGGGCTGACGCTGGCGATCCTCGTCCTCTTCGGCGCGATCATCGGCAACCTCGCCGCCGAACGGATCCGCGACGATTTCAGCCGCGAGGTCAAAGGCGCGGTGACCAACCTCGCCTCGCAGGTGCGGATCGTCGACACCTTCACCAACACGCTGATCGCCGAAGAGCCAGACCTCGGCGACTTCGTCAGCCCCAACGACGCCTCGGTGCGGATCTACGACTCGCACGGGCGGCAGATCGACGCCAGCCCGAACGCGGCCGCGCTCGGCCCGCCGGTGCCGGGCGTCCACGACACCGGCGAGATGCGGGTGATCACGGTCGCGATTCGCAGCCGCCGCAGCGGCCGCATCGCCGGCTACGTCCAGTACGGCCGCGACGAGCACCACATCGACGAGACCGTCGGGCGGCTCTGGCTGCTGATCGTCGCCGGCGTCCTCGGCGCCACCCTGCTGGCGTGCCTGGCCGGCCTGACGATCGCCCGCCGGGCGATGCGGCCGATCTCCTCCCTGACCGCCACCGCGCGCACAATCGCCGAGACCGGCGACCCGTCGAGCCACATGCCGCAGCCGCGCGTCGACGACGAGGTCGGCGAGCTGGCGCGCACGCTGGAGCAGATGCTGCGCTCGCTCGACGCGGCCCGGTCCGAGCGCGAATCGGCCCTGCGGCGCCAGCGCGAGTTCGTCGCCGACGCCTCGCACGAGCTGCGCACGCCGCTGACCAGCATCCTCGCCAACCTCGAGCTGCTGCAGGCCTCGCTCGAGGACCCGGCGCAGGAGGACGAACGCGCGATGGTCGACTCGGCCCTGCGCTCGTCCGGCCGGATGAGCCGCCTGGTCGGCGACCTGCTGCTGCTCGCCCGCGCCGACGCCGGCCGGATCGGCGCCCGCAAGCGATGCGATCTCGCCGAAGTTGCCGGCAACGCCGCGGTCGAGGTGGCGCCGACCGTCGGCGAACGCGAGCTGCGGGTCGAGAACGATCACCCGCTTCCGGTCGAGGGAAATCCCGACGAGCTGCACCGGATGGTCCTCAACCTGCTCGACAACGCCGTCCGCCACACCCCGGCCGGCTCGACGATCGAGCTGCGCCTGAGCAGGCGCGGCGACGATGCCGTGATCGAAGTCGGCGACGACGGGCCGGGCGTCCCGCTCGAGCTCCGCGAACAGATCTTCGAGCGCTTCGTCCGCGGCGAGGGCCCCGCGGACACCGCGCTCGGCGGCGGCAGCGGGCTCGGACTGGCGATCGTCCGCGCGGTCGCCCGCTCGCACGGCGGCAGCGCCGAGGTCGCCGAGTCGGAGCTCGGCGGCGCCCTCTTCCGCATCAGGCTGCCGCTGCGCAAGCACGAGACCGAGCGGAAGATGAGAAAAGAATCAACCCGGCTTTAGAGCGGCTTTAGAGCCCGGTCATAGGTTCCTTCGTGGACGAGACACAAGGCCCGCCGGTTCTCCCCAACGCGACCGGCGGGCTTTTTTCTTTCCCCGGACGGCTCGCTCAGACCTCGACCACGACCGGCAGGATCATCGGCCTGGTGCGCAGCTTCTCGTAGACGAGCTTGGCGATCGCGTCGTGCAGGTCTTCCTGAATCAGATGGACCTCACGCGTGCCCGCCTCCGCCGCGTCCTCGAGCGAGTCCTCGGCGACGTCCTTGAGCTCTTCGACCAGCGCCTCCTCCCCCTCGGGCAGCGAGACGCCGCGGACGATCGCCTCGGGATCGGCGACGACGCTGCCGTCCTCGGCCGAGATCGTCGCGACGACGATGAAGATGCCGTCGGCGGAGATCTCGCGCCGGTCGCGCAGCGCGACGTCGTCGGGCTCGCCGATGTTGACCCCGTCGACGTAGACGACGCCGGCGTGGACCTCGGCGCCGAAGCGCGCCCCGTCCTCGTCGACCTCCAACGGCAGGCCGTTGCGCCCCCGGAAGACGTTCTCGGGATCGATCCCGACCGAGTGGGCGAGCTCGGCGTGCAGGCGCAGCCGCTGGTAGTCGCCGTGCACCGGCATCACGTAGCGCGGCTTGGTCAGGTTGAGCATCAGCTTCAGCTCCTCCTGCCAGCCGTGGCCGGAGGCGTGGATCGGCGCCTCCTTCGCGGTCACGACCGAGGCGCCGATCTCGTAGATCCGGTCGATCGTTTCGTTCACGGCCCGCTCGTTGCCCGGAACCGGCGTCGCCGAGAAGACGACCGTGTCGCCGGAGTGCAGCTCGACGTCCCGGTGGTCGTTGTTGGCCATCCGCCGCAGCGCCGAGAGCGGCTCGCCCTGGCTGCCGGTGGAGATCACGACCACCTTCTCGTCCGGGAAGTCCTCGATCTCGCGCGGCTGGATGAACAGGCCCGAGGGCGCGTGCGCGATGCCGAGGTTGGAGGCGATGTTGAAGTTCTTGCGCATCGAGCGGCCGACCAGGGCGACGCGGCGGTCGAGCTCCACCGCGGCGTCGATCACCTGCTGCACGCGGTGGATGTTCGAGGCGAAGGAGGTGACGATGATCCGCCCCCCGCACCCCTTGAAGGTCTCCAGCAGCGCCGGCCCGACGCTCGACTCCGAGGGCGCGACCCCCGGCCGGTCGGCGTTGGTCGAGTCCCCGCAGAGCAGCAGCAGCCCCTCGCGGCCGAGCTCGGCGAGGCGGGAGATGTCGGCGGGACGGCCGTCGACCGGGGTCTGGTCGAACTTGTAGTCGCCGGTCATCAGCATCTTGCCCAGCTCGGTGCCGAGGATCACGCCGCGCATGTCGGGGATCGAGTGCGAGAGGTGGACGAGCTCAAGCTCGAACGGGCCCAGCTCGACCTTCTGCCCGGGGGGGAGCTCCTCCAGCGGCGCGTCCTTGAGCTTGTGCTCGTCGAGCTTCGAGCGCACCATGCCGACGGTCAGCAGGCCGCCGTAGATCACCGGCGGCATGCCGATCTCGCGCAGCACGTAGGGCAGCGCGCCGACGTGGTCCTCGTGGCCGTGCGTGAGCACGATCGCCTCGATGTCCGCGGCGCGCTCGCGCAGGTAGGCGAAGTCCGGCAGCACCAGGTCGATCCCCAGCATCTCCGGCGTCGGGAACATCAGGCCGGTGTCGACGACGACGATCCGGCCGTCGTACTCGACCACGGTCATGTTCTTGCCGATCTCGCCCAGGCCGCCGAGCGGCAGCACTTTCAGCTTTCCGGCCATGAGCTAGGACGCCACCGCTACGCCGACGGCGTCGAGTGCCTTGCGGACGGCGGCGCGCTGCTCGGCATTGACTTCGACCAGCGGCAGGCGCAGGCCTCCGGCCGGGATCAGGCCGGTCATCTCCAGCGCCGCCTTCAGCGGGATCGGGTTGGTGGTGACGCCGAGCACGTTGTAGAGCGGCTTCAGGCCGGCGTCGATCTCGCGCGCCCGCTCCAGGTCTCCGGCCGCGACGGCGTCCCAGATCGCCCGCATCTCGTCACCGACGAGGTGCGAGGCGACGCAGATGCCGCCCGCCAGGCCGAGCTCCAGCGTGCGCAGGAAGATCTCGTCATTGCCGGCGAGCACGTCGAGGCCCTCGACCGCCCCCAACTCCTCGTTGTTCGCCTGCTTGACCGCGACGACGCTGTCGACCTCGGCCAGCTCGGCGAGGTCGGCCGGCGGCACGTCGACGACGACCCGCGAGGGGATGTTGTAGGCGATAAGCGGAAGCTCGGGGACAGCGGCGGCGATTGCCTCGAAATGGGCCCGGATCCCGGCCTTGTTCGGCTTGTTGTAATAGGGAGTGACGATTAGCGCCGCCTCCGCGCCGGCCTCCGCCGCGGCCCTGGTCAGCTCGACCGAGTGCCGGGTGTCGTTGGTGCCGGTGCCGCAGTAGACGTGAACGCGGTCACCGACCTCCTCGACGACCGTGCGCAGCAGGTCGATGTGCTCGGCGTCGTCGAGGGTCGCCGCCTCGCCGGTCGAGCCTGCGACGACGATTCCCTGCGAGCCGTGCTCGGCGAGATGCACGGCGAGCCGCCGGGCGGCGGCCTCGTCGACGCTACCCCCGGGCTCGAAAGGGGTCGCCATGGCGGTTATCAGGCCGCGGACGTCGCTCATGACGCGGAGGGTATGCGGTCAGCCCACGGAACCGCCTGCTCGAGCTGGGCGGCGACCCGCAGGAGGACATCCTCGCGCCCCAGCGGAGCGACGAGCTGGACGCCGACGGGGAGCCCGTCCTCGGTCCAGTGCAGCGGCAGCGAGATCGCCGGCTGCCCGGTGGCGTTGAAGGCCGCCGTGAAGCAGCCGTCGATGAAGGCGCGGTGGAAGGCGTCCATCGGGTCGGCGCCGGAGTCGTCGAAGCTGCCGAGCGGCGGCGGCGGCTCGCCCATCGTCGGCGTCAGCAGCAGGTCGAAGCCGGACTCGTAGAGGCCGGCGAACATCCGGCCCAGCGCCTGGTGCAGGCCGACGGCGGCGAGGTACTCGCCGGCGCTGCGCTGCCGGCCGATCTCGGCGAGCGCCCAGGTCAGCGGCTCGACGTCGTCGGCCGTGATCGGCGCCCCGCCGACCACCGAGAGCTGATCGAGCACCTGCGCCTGTCCGGCCGCCCAGCGGGTGAGGAAGGGCTCGATGACGGGCAGGCTCTCGAGCATGCTCATCTCGGTTTCCTCGACCGTGTGGCCGAGGTCTTCCAGCGCCTTCGCCCCGGCCCTGGCCCCGGCGATCACCTCGGGCTCGGCCTCCCGGTCGATGATCGTCTCGGTCGAGAGGGCGATCCGCAGCTTGCCGGGGTCGGCGCCGACCTCGTCCGTGTAGGGCCGCGAGGGCGGCGGCGCCACGTAGGGGTCGCCGGGGGCCGGGCCGTGCACGGCCTCGAGCAGCGCGGCGGTGTCGCGGACCGAGCGCGAGACGCAGAGCTCGGTCGTGAGGCCCGACATGATGTCGCCGACCAGAGGGCCCTCGCTGATCCGCTGGCGGCTCGGCTTCAGCCCGACCAGGCCGCAGTTGGAGGCGGGAATGCGGATCGAGCCGCCGCCGTCGTTGGCGTGGGCGAAGGGCACCATGCCGGCGGCGACCGCCGCGGCGGAGCCGCCGCTGGAGCCGCCGGCGGAGCGGCCCAGGTCCCAGGGATTGCGGGTCGGGCCGTAGGCGCGCGGCTCGGTGGTCGGCAGGATGCCGAGCTCGGGCGCGTTGGTCTTGCCGATCGTGACCAGGCCGGCGGCACGGAAGCGCTGGGCGAGGAAGGTGTCGACCGGAGCGCGAAAGTCGCGCTCCTTCAGGTACCGCATCCCCATGTGCAGCGGCTGGCCGGCGAAGGCCGCGCCAAGGTCCTTGAGCAGGAAGGGAACGCCCCTGAACGGACCGTCGGGAAGCTCCCCCCTCGCCGCCTCGAGGCCCTCGTCGAAGAGCTCGTGGATGACCGCGTTGACCTCGCCGTTCGTCGCTTCCACCCGGGCGATCGCCGCTTCGACCAGCTCGGCCGGGCTGGCCTCGCCGTTGCGGATCAGCTCCGCCTGCGCGGTCGCGTCGAGACGTGCGAGATCGTCGCTCACGCGGGCAAACCTACAGCAGCTTCTCGAGCCCGACCGTGAAGCGCTCGGGCAGCTCGCCGACGCGGCGCACGGCGAGCACGACGCCGGGCATGAACGAGGCCCGGTCGATCGAGTCGTGGCGCAGCGCCAGCGTCTGTCCCTCGCCGCCGAAGATCACTTCCTGGTGGGCGACGAGGCCGGGCAGGCGCACCGAGTGGATCGGCTCGTGCACGTTGCCGCCGACGGCCTCGATCAGCTCCGCGGTGCGCTTCGCCGTTCCCGACGGCGCGTCGAGCTTGCGGTCGTGGTGCAGCTCGACGATCTCGCACTCGGGCATGTGCCTGGCGATCGCCTGCGCGGCCTCCATCAGCAGCACGGCGCCGATCGCGAAGTTGGGCGCGACGAAGCAGTTCGCCTCGCTGCGCTCGGCGGCGGCCCGCAGCGCGTCGAGGTCGAAGCCGGTCGTGCCGAGGACGACGTGGACGCCGGCGGCGAGGCAGGCCTCGGCGTTCGGCAGCGCGGTCTCCGGCGTCGTGAAGTCGACGACGACGTCGACCTCGTCGAGGATCGAGCCGAGCTCGGTATCCAGTGCCGGATCCGCTTTCGCGGTCAAGTCCATACCGTCAGCCGCACTGACCGCGGAACAGACCGTGCGTCCCATGCGCCCGGCAGCACCAGCCACCCCGACCTTGATCACGCCGCCGCCAGCTGCTCGGAAACGGGGGCCAGCGCCTTGCGAAAGCAGGCCTCGTCACGGCCGACGCAGGCGGCCGAGAGCCGCGCCGGGCCGTAGAGCTCGGTCGCCAGCTCGCTCAGCTGCTCGATCGCGACCGCGTCGACCTTGGCCAGCATCTCGTCGAGGCTGTCGATCGGCAGCCCGAAGAGGGTCGCGCGCGAGATCCGCGACATCCGTGCCGCGGTCGACTCCGAGGAGAGCACGAGGCGACCCTTGACGTTCTCCTTCGCCCGCGCGAGCTCCTCGGCCGAGACCGGCTCGACCCGCAGGCGCTCGAGCTCGGCGCCGATCACGGCACAGGCTTCCTCGACGTTGTCCTCGCGCGTGCCGACGTAGGTGGCGACCAGGCCGGAGTCGGTGTACTGCTCGTTGTAGGAGCCGACCGAGTAGGCGAGGCCGCGCTTCTCGCGCACCTCGCGAAACAGGCGCGAGGAGGTCGAGCCGCCGAAGATCGAGTCGAGTACGGCGAGCGCGTAGCGGCGCTCGTCATCGCGCACGATTCCCGGCGCGCCGAAGCAGATGTGGTACTGCTCGGTGTCCTTCGGGTAGAAGCGCAGGCGCGCGACCCGATCGTTCGCGACCGCCTCCGTCCCGTCGGCGTCGACGTCGGCGGGCGGCGAGACCAGGCGTTCCGCCAGGGCGACGATCCGCTCGTGCTCGAGGTGTCCGGCCGCCCCGACCACCACGTGCGGTCCGGTGTAGCGGCTCTCGCGGTAGGCCTCGATCTCCGGCACCGGGATCGAGGCGATCACGTCCGCCTCTCCGAGCACGCGGCGGCCGAGCGGGTGCTCGCCGAAGACGGCGTCGGCGAGCACGTCGTGGACGCGGTCCTGCGGCTCGTCCTCGTACATCGCGATCTCCTCCAGCACGACCTCGCGCTCGGAGTCGATTTCCGGGTAGGTCGGCGCCAGCAGCATCTCCGCCAGCAGGTCGAAGACCTCCTCGGTGTGCTCGTCGAGGAAGCGGGCGTGCAGGTGGGTGGTCTCCTTGCCCGTCGCCGCGTTGACCGAGGCGCCGAGCCCGTCGAAGAGCTCGGAGATCTCGATCGCCGAGTAGCGCGCCGTGCCCTTGAACAGCAGGTGCTCGAGGAAATGCGAGACGCCGGCCTGAGCCGGCGTCTCGTTGCGCGATCCGGTGCGGACCCAGAGGCCGAGCGCCACCGAGCGGACCGAAGGGACCCCCTCGGTGACGACCCGGACGCCCGAGCCGAGCTCGCTGACCCGCGCCCCGCTCAAGCGACTACCGGCGCCGCTCGCGCTCGCGCCTGCGGCCGCGACCGCCGCGGTCGCCGCCACGGTCGCCGCCGTTGCGGCGGGGGCCGCCGTCGCCGGAGCCGACCGAGGCCAGCTCCTCGGGCGACTTGCCCGCGACCGAGGGGTCGTCGGAGAGGCGCAGGCCGATGCGGCCGCGCTCGCGGTCGACCTCGACCACGGTGACGTCGATCTCGTCGCCGGCGCTGAGCACGTCGTCGACCGAGTCGACCCTCTCCCCCGGCTTGACGTTGGAGATGTGCAGCAGGCCGTCGGTGCCCTTGACCAGCTCGACGAAGGCGCCGAAGGTCGTCGTCTTGACCACTTTCGCGCCGCTGTAGGTGTCGCCGACCTCGGCCTCCTTGGTCATCGACTCGATCCGCGAGACGCAGGCTTCGACCAGTTCCCCGGTCGGCGCGTAGATGCGGATCGTGCCGTCGTCCTCGACGTCGATCTCGGCTTCGAACTCCTCGCACAGGGCGCGGATCGTTTCGCCGCCTTTGCCGATCACGGCGCCGATCTTCTCCTGGTCGATCTTGATCGACTCGATCCGCGGCGCGTGCTTGGAGAGAATCTCGCGCGGGCCCTCGATCGCCTCCGCCATCTTGCCGAGGATGAACTGGCGCCCCTCGTTTGCCTGGGCGAGCGCGTCGCGCAGGATGTCGAAGGTGACGCCGGTGATCTTGATGTCCATCTGCAGCGCGGTGATCCCGTCTGCGGTGCCGGCGACCTTGAAGTCCATGTCGCCGAGGTGGTCCTCGACGCCGGCGATGTCGGTCAGCACGATGTAGTCGTCGCCCTCTTTGATCAGCCCCATGGCGACGCCGGCGACCGGCGCGGAGACCGGAACGCCCGCGGCCTGCAGGGCCATCGAGGAGGCGCAGACCGAGCCCATCGAGGAGGAGCCGTTGGACTCCAGCGTCTCCGAGACGACCCGAATCACGTAGGGGAAGCTCTCTTCGTCGGGGATCGACGGCGCCAGCGCCCGCTCGGCGAGCGCGCCGTGACCGATGTCGCGGCGCTTCGGACCGCGCATGAAGCCCGCCTCCCCGACCGAGAAGGGCGGGAAGTTGTAGTGGTGCCAGAAGCGCTTGGTGGTCTGCAGGCCGAGCGTGTCGAGCCGCATGTCCATGCGGGTCGTGCCCAGCGCCACGTTGGAGAGGATCTGGGTCTCGCCGCGGGTGAACAGGGCCGAGCCGTGCACGCGCGGAGAGACGTCGACCTCGGTCTCGATCGGCCGGATCTCGTCCTGGGCGCGCCCGTCGGGCCGCTTCTTGTCAACCGCGATCGCCTTGCGGATCGTGTCCTTCTCGATCGCGTCGAAGGCGCTGCCGACCTCGGCCTTGCGCTCGCCGTCGACCTCACCGTCATCGCCCTCGGGGGCGTACTGGGCGAGGACCTGGTCCTTGACCTGGTCGATCGCCTCGTAGCGCTCGAGCTTGCCCTCGGTGGCGATCGCGTCGACCAGCGCCTGGCCGTGCGAAGAGCGGATCTCCGCGAGCAGGCCCTCGTCGACGTTCGGCGCCTCGACCTCGAGCTTCTCCTTGCCGGCCTTCTCGGCGAGTTCCTGCATCGCCGCGCAGAGCTTCTTGATCTCGCTGTGGGCGATGTCGAGCGCGTCGAGGATCTCGGCCTCGCCGACGCCGTCGGCGCCGGCCTCGACCATGAGGATCGCCTCGTCGGTGCCGGCGACGATCAGGTCGAGCTCGAGCTCCTCGAGCCGCTCCTCGGGCGGGTTGACGACGAAGTCGCCCTCGAGCTTGCCGATCCGCACGGCGCCGACGTGGGCGGCGACCGGGACCGGCGAGATCGCCAGCGCCGCGGAGGCGCCGTTCATCGCCAGGATGTCGTAGGGGTGGACGTGGTCGACCGAGAGCGGCGTCGCGACGAGCTGCGTCTCGAAGTGCCAGCCCTTGGGGAAGAGCGGTCGGATCGGGCGGTCGATCATGCGCGCGGTCAGCGTCGCCTTCTCGCCCGAGCGGCCCTCGCGACGGAAGAACGAGCCGGGGATCTTGCCCGCGGCGTACATGCGCTCCTCGACGTCGACGGTGAGCGGCAGGAAGTCCACGTCGCGCAGGTTGCCCATCGTCGCCGTGCAGAGGACCATCGTGTCCCCGGACTGCACCACGACGGCGCCGCTCGCCTGCCTGGCCAGCTTGCCCGTCTCGAAGGAGATCTGGTCCTCGCCGATCTCCGCCGACACGCGGCTCAAGTCAAACATGCTGCTCATTGAGTTTTTACCTCCGGCCGCCCGGTTGGCGACCCATTGCATTCAGAACTCTCGTTCTCTGTCCCGGCAGAGACTACAGGGCGTCGAGATCGACCGCGAGACCGTCGCGGAAGATCGCCAGCGTGTCGGCGACCCCGGCGGCGAGGCCGGACTCGACGTCGCGCTCGATCCGCGCGGCGACGGCGGCCGAGCGGCGCTCGGACTCGAAGCGCTCGAGGTCGAGGTCGAGTTCACGCGCGCGCTCCCACAGATGCGGATCGTCAACCCGCGAGCGGTCGGCGAGCAGCGACTCGACCATCGCGAAGAAGCGATCCTGGTTGCCGGCCGCCTCGGCGGCGGCGTGCAGGGCGGGCGAGCGCGGGTGCTTGGCGACGATCGGGAAGTGGCGGAAGACGAGTCCGCCCTCGAGCCGCGCCAGTCGCGGCCAGATCGCGGCGCAGTGCGGGCAGCTGAGGTCGAGATAGACGATCGTCTCCGGCTCGGCGCCGAGGACGTGGTCGTCCGGCCCGACCGGTGTGAGCGCGGCGGCTATCGGCGCAGGCCGAGCTCGGCGACCAGCGAGCGGTAGCGCTCGAGGTCGGTGCGCTCCAGGTAGCGCAGCATGCGGCGCCGCTTGCCGACCAGCATCAACAGGCCGCGACGGGAGTGGTGGTCCTTGGCGTGCGTGCGCAGGTGCTCGGTCAGCTCGTTGATCCGCTCGGTGAGCAGCGCGATCTGCACCTCGGCCGAGCCGGTGTCGCCGTCGGCGCGGCCGTACTTGCCGATCAGCTCGGTCTTCTTCTCTCTCGTCAGGCTCATGGAGCGTCGGTGAAGCTAGCACAGACCCGCTTCGCGTCCTCGACGTCGATCCTCATCTGGGCGATCAGCTCCTCGACCGAGGCGAAGCGCTTCTCGCCGCGCAGGCGCTCGACGAAGGCGACGCGCAGGGTGCGGCCGTAGAGGTCCTCGTCGCGATCGATCAGGTAGGTCTCGATCAGCACGCCGCGGCCGCTGTCGAAGGTGGGCCGCACGCCGACGTTGACCGCCGCCGGCACGCCGTCGGCGAAGGCGGCGAAGACGCCGTGACCGGGGATCGCGAGGCGGTCGTCGGGGACGATGTTGGCGGTCGGAAAGCCGAGCTCGCGGCCGCGCTGGTCGCCCTCGACCACCGTGCCCTCGACCATGAAGGGGGCGCCGAGGCAGCGCCGCGCGCCCTCCATGTCGCCGGCCGCGATCAGCGCCCTGATCCGGGTCGAGGAGACGGTCTCGCCGTCGACCTCGACCAGGGGCACGACCCGGGTCTCGAACTCCTCGCGCGCCGCCAGCATGGCCGGGTCGCCCTTCGCCTTGGCGCCGAAGCGGAAGTTCTCGCCGACCGAGACCTTCTCGGCGCCGAGCCGCTCGATCAGGACGTGCTCGACGAACTGCTCCGCCGAGCGCCTGGCGAAGTCCTCGTCGAAGGGGATGACGACCAGCTCGCGCACGCCGAGCCCCTCGATCACGTCGCGCTTGACCCCGAACGGCATGATCAGCTTCGGCAGCGCCGAGGGGTGGATCACGGAAAGCGGATGCGGGTCGAAGGTGAGAACCGTGTCGGCCTCGTCGATCACCTCCCGGTGGCCGAGGTGGACGCCGTCGAAGGTGCCGATCGCCACGTGGCGGGGACGCGGCTCGGCGTCGGGAAGGCTCGTGACCTCGATCTGCGCCACTAGCGCATCGCCTCCGCCGCCGCCGGGATCAGCTCGCCGACCCGCTCCTCGGAGACCTCCTCGCCCGCGTCCTCGACCCGGAAGGGACCGACCGCGGTGCGGCGCAGCTCGACGCAGTAGGCGTCGCCGAGCGTCTCGATCAGCGTGCGCACGTAGGTGCCGCTGGAGCACTCGATCTCGTAGCGGGCGAGCTCGCCGTCCTCGCGGAGCAGCTCCGCCCGGTGGATCTCGACGTCGCGCGGCGGCGTCGCCACCGTCTCGCCGCGGCGCGCCTTGCGGTAGAGGCGCTCGCCGCCGACTCGCACCGCCGAGGTCATCGGCACGTGCTGGCGCACGGTGCCGGTCGGCAGCTCGAGCGAGCCGGGCCGGTGCCCGGTCTCGGTCAGCTCGCCTTCGGGATCGCCGCTGCTGGAGCGCCAGCCGAGCCGCGCCGTCGCCAGGTAGGTCTTCGGCAGCTCGGTGAGGAAGCGCTGCAGGCGGGTCGCCCGGCCGAGCATGACCAGCAGCAGGCCGGTCGCGAAGGGGTCGAGCGTGCCCGCGTGGCCGGCCTTGCAGTGGCGCTCGCGGCGCACCTGCCCGACCACCGCGTGCGAGGTCATGCCGGCCGGCTTGTCGCAGAGCAGAACCGTCAAAGGCCCTAGCCGTCCAGCTGGGCGGAGACCTCGCCGCAGAGGAAGGAGATCAGCGCCTCCAGCTCGAGGTCGGTGGAGAAGCCGGCGGCGCGCTTGTGGCCGCCGCCGCCGTTCACGCGGGCGATCGCCGAGACGTCGACGCTGCCGTCGCTGGAGCGCAGGCTGACCTTGCGCGCGGCGCGGCCGCGGTCGCCGAGGTCGCGGACCAGGGCGGCGACGTCGGTCCCCTCGACCGAGCGCAGGTGGTCGATGATGCCCTCGGTCATCTCCTCCCCCGCCCCGCTCGCCTCGTAGTCCTCGGCGGTGATGTAGGCGAGCACGAGCCGGCCGTCGCAGTGGTGCTGAATGCCGTCGAGGGCGCGCGCGAGCAGCCGCAGCTTCTCGATCGGCACGTGCTCGTAGAGGCGGCGGTAGGTCTCGTCGACGTCGACGCCCGCGTCGATCAGGTCGGCGGCGATCCGGTGCGTGCGGGCGTTGGTGTTCTCGTACATGAACTTGCCGCTGTCGGTGACGAGCCCGACGTAGAGCGCCGCGGCGATCTCGGGCGTGATCTCGGCCCCGAGCAGGATCGCCAGCTCGTAGACGATCTCGGCCGTGCAGGACGCGTCGACCTCGACCAGGTTGACGTCGCCGAACAGCGTGTTGTCGTGGTGGTGGTCGACGTTGATCTTGAAGTGGCCGTCCTCGCTGAGGAAGTCGACCGGCATGCGGTCGATGTTGCCGCAGTCGAGGAAGACGATCGCCCGGTCGGCCATGTCGGCGGGCGCCTCGTGGAAGACCTCCTCCAAGGGCAGGAAGCGGTACTCGATCGGCAGCGGGAACTCCTTCGCGGCGAGGAACATCACCGAGTCCTTGCCGAGCTGCGTCAGCAGGTGGTGCATGCCGAGCAGCGAGCCGAGCGCGTCGCCGTCCGGGCCCTCGTGGGCGGTCAGCAGGAAGCGCTCGCGGTTGCGGATCTCGCTGGCGACCCGCTCGATCGCGGTCGCGCCGATGTCGGTGGTCTCGCTCATCGCTCCCCTTCATCTTCGAGCAGCCGCGTGATTCTCATCCCCTGCTCGACCGTCGGGTCGTAGTGGAAGGTCAGCGTCGGCGTACGCTTCATCCGCGTCTCCGCCGCGATCTTCGACTGCAGGACGCCGTGCGAGGAGCGCAGGCCCTCGAGCGCGCCCTCGCGGGCATCGTCGTCGCCGAGCACGCTGACGTGCACCTTGGCGCTGCGCAGATCTGGGCTGGTTTCGACTGAGGTCACGGTGACGAAGCCGATCCGAGGATCGCTCAGTTCGGTGGCGATCGCCGCGCCGAGCACCTCGCGCAGCACCTCGTTGATCCGGCGCGTGCGGGGCGTCGTCATCCTACTCCAGCGTCTGCTCGACCTGCTTGGTCTTGAAGAACTCGAGCACGTCGCCCTCCTTGACGTCGGCATAGCCCTCGAGCACGACGCCGCACTCCTGGCCCTCCTCGACCTCCTGCACGTTGTCTTTGAAGCGCCGCAGCGAGCCGAGCCTGCCGTCCCAGATGACGGTGCCCTCGCGCACCAGGCGGACGCTGGCGTCGCGCGCGACTTTGCCCTCGCTGACGATGCAGCCCGCGATGCGGCCGACTTTCGAGGCCTTGAAGGTCTGTTTGACCTCGGCCTCGCCGAGCGTCTCCTCGACCTCGACCGCCTCGAGCATGCCCTCCATCGCGTTGCGCAGGTCTTCGGTGATTTTGTAGATGACCGAGTAGGTGCGGACGTCGACTCCCTCGCGCTCGGCGGCTTTGCGCGCGTCGGCGAGCGGCCGCACGTTGAAGCCGATCACGATCGCGTCGGAGGCGGAGGCGAGCATCACGTCGGACTCGTTGATGCCGCCGGTCTGCGAGTGGATGACGTTGATCCCGACCCGCTCCTGGGGGACCTTGGCGAGCTCGTCCTGAAGCGCCTCGAGCGAGCCCGCGACGTCCGCCTTGAGGACGATGTTGAGCTCCTTGATCTCGCCTTCCTGGGCGCGCGAGAAGACCTCCTCGAGGCTGACCTTGCGGGCCTGGCGCCGGGCCAGAGCCTCGGTCTTGAGCCGGTTGGCGCGCTCGCCGGCGAGCTGGCGGGCGCGGCGGTCGTTCTCGACCACGCGCACCGGCTCGCCCGCCTCGCAGACGCCGTCGAAGCCGAGCGCCTCGACCGGCATCCCCGGGACGGCCCGCTCGACGCGGGCGCCGGTGAAGTCCTGCATCGCCCGCACCTTGCCCCACTGCGGGCCGGCGACGAGGGCGTCGCCGACGGCGAGGGTGCCGCGCTGGACGAGGATCGTCACGACCGGGCCGCGGCCGGGGTCGAGCTGGGACTCGACCACGGTGCCCGAGGCGGGCGCGTCTGGGTTCGCCCCGAGCTCCTCGAGCTCGGAGACGAGCAGGATCATGTCGAGCAGGTTGTCGAGGCCTTCGTGGGTCTTGGCCGAGACGTCGCAGTAGACCGTCTCCCCACCCCAGTCCTCGGGGGTGAGCCCGTCGGCGGCGAGCTCGTTGCGCACGCGGTCCGGCTGGGCGCCCTCTTTGTCGATCTTGTTGACCGCGATCAGAATCGGCACGTCGGCGGCCCGGGCGTGGTCGATCGCCTCTTTGGTCTGCGGCATGACGCCGTCGTCGGCGGCGACGACGACCACGGCGACGTCGGTGACCTTGGCCCCGCGGGCGCGCATCGCGGTGAAGGCGGCGTGACCGGGGGTGTCGAGGAAGGTGATCGTCTTCGCCTCGTGGTGCACCTGATAGGCGCCGATGTGCTGGGTGATGCCGCCGGCCTCGCCCGCGGCGACCTCGGTCTCGCGGATCGCGTCAAGCAACGAGGTCTTGCCGTGGTCGACGTGGCCCATGATCGTGACCACGGGGGGACGGTCGACGAGGCTCTCGGCCGCGTCCTCGAACTCGGGCGCCTCGGGCTCCTCCTCGGCCGCGGTGACGATCTCGACCTTGCGGTCGTACTCGTCGGCGATCGCCTTGATCGACTCGTCGGTGAGCGTCTGGGTGAGGGTCGCCATCTCCCCCATCGTCATCAGCTTTTTGATCACCTCGGCGCTGCCCAGGCCGAGCAGCTCGGCGACCTCGCGCACGGTCGCGCCGGAGTTGACCTTGGTCGCCTCCGGCTCGCTCGGCGCCTCCTCGACCTTCGGCGGCGGCTCCTCCAGCATCGGCCGGCGGCGCCTGCCGCCGCGCCGCCGCGGCGGCCGCTGCGGCGGCGGACCGCTCATCTGGTCGCGCCGCGAGGCCTGCGAGTCGATCACGACGCGCCGTTTTTTCCCGCCCGCCGGTTTCTTCGCTTTCGCCGCGGGGGGTTTCGCCGCGGCTTTCGGCTGGGCGTCCGCTTTCGGCTGGGCCTTGGGCTTCGCTGCCGCGGCCGCGGCGCCGTCGCCCTGCCCGTTGCCCAGGGCCTTCAAGGCCTCCGCCTCCTCGACGCTGGAGGCCGCGGCTTTCGCCTCGACGCCGGCCTTCTTCAGCGCCGCGAGCAGCTCTTTGCTGCTCACGCCTTGAGCTTTGGCGATTTCGTGGACCCGCTTCTTAGCCACTAGGCCTGCTCAGCCTCCTCGGGGGCCGCTTCCGTCGGCTGCTCCGCTTCGAGTCCGTTGCCGGCGGCAGCCCCATCGTCGTCATCGGCAGCCTGATCCTCTGGCTCGGCCGCGTCCTCAGCCTCGGATTCCTCCTCAAACGCGTCTTCGGCCTTGGCGACGATCTCGGAGACCTGGCCTTCGTCGGCCTCGGGGTCGGCGAGGATCGCGACCTCGGCTTCGTCCAGCGGCGCGAGCACGGCGATCTGGTTGGTGTCGAAGCGGGCCAGGGCCTGGTGGGTGGGCAGGCCGCAGTAGGAAGAGTCGCCGACGGCGGCGTTGGGGCAGCGGCGGCCGTTGGAGAGCACCGCCAGGCAGTGCCCGTCGGACTGCTCCTCGCCCTCGTACTCCTCGACCTCCTCCTCGGAGGCGAACTCGGTCTCCGATTTGATGTCGACCCGCCAGCCGGTCAGGCGCGCCGCCAGGCGCGCGTTCTGGCCGTCGCGGCCGATCGCCAGCGAGAGCTGGTCGTCGGGGACGATCACAGTCGCCTGCCGCTCCTCGTCATCGACGATCACCTCGCGCACGCGCGCCGGCGAGAGCGCCTTGGCGACGAAGCGGGCGGGCTCGTCGTTGTGGGGGATGATGTCGATCTTCTCGCCGCGCAGCTCGGAGACGACCATGCGCACCCGCGAGCCGCGCGGGCCGACGCAGGCGCCGACCGGGTCGACGCCCTCGGTGTGGGAGACGACGGCGATCTTCGAGCGGTAGCCCGGCTCGCGGGCGACGCCGACGATCTCGACCAGCTTGTCGGCGATCTCCGGCACCTCCATCTCGAACAGGCTCTTGATCAGCTCCGGGCTGCGCCGCGAGACGACGATCGCCGGCCCTTTGGTCGAGTCCGAGACGTCGGTGATCACCGCCTTGACCCGCATGCCGTGGTCGTAGCGCTCGTTGTAGACCTGCTCGGACTTGGGCAGCAGCGCCTCGACCCGCTCGCGCAGCTGGACCAGCGTGTAGCGCTTGTCGGACTGCTGGATGATCCCGGTGATCAGCTCGCCGACCCGGTCCTGGTACTCGTCGAACATCATCATCCGTTCGGCCTCGCGGATCCGCTGCAGGATCACCTGCTTGGCGGTCTGGGCGGCGATCCGGCCGAAGTCATCGGGGGTGACGTCGCGGGTCTCGATCTGGTCCTCGTAGGGGGCGATCATCTCCGGGTCGAGCTCGGGATCCTCGGGCTCTTTCAGCTCGCCCGTCTCGGGATCGATCTCGCGCTCTTCCTCCTCCTGCGCCTCGGCCGCCTCGGCGAGCAGCTTCTCCTCCAGCTCGGCCGGCAGGATCAGCTCGAAGACCCGGAAGTCGCCGGTCTCGTGGTCGAGGTCGACGCGCGCGTATTTGGCCGCACCCGGGGTCTTCTTGTAAGCGGAGAGCAGGGCATCCGCGAGGGCGTCCATCAGCTTGTCGGCGGAGATGCCCTTCTCCTGCTCGAGCCCTTTGATTGCTTCGACGATCTCTTTGCTCACGACTGCTCCTTACGGTATTTCGGGCCCGGCGAGGAGACCTCCAGGGCGTAGTCGGCACGCAGATGTTCGAGGTGCCTGGTGACGCGTTCGCAGAGCGCCAGGTCGACTCCTCCCGGATGATCGATGAAGAGGCGCAGGGACTCGGTCGCCGGCTGCTCGAGCGCGACCAGATCCAGCTCGGAGTCGAGCTCGGCGAGCTGCTGCTGAATGCTGTCTTTGAGGTCTGTCATGCCTGGTTCGGGACGAAAAAAAAGTGGGCGAGGCCCACTTCTCGTACACGGATATGAACGAAAAAGCTCAGGTCAGTATAGCCCGCTCGCTCAGCCGGTCGAGGATCTGCTCGGCGATCTCCTCCTTGCGGGCCCGGGGCAGCTCGGTCGCCCCGGCCGCGTCGAGCAAGGTGACCGCGTTCTCGGCGCTGTCGAAGCCGATGTGCGGGTCGGAGATGTCGTTGAGGACGATCAGGTCGATCCCCTTGCGCTCGAGCTTTCCGCGTGCCCGCTCGACATCCTCGCCGTGTTCGGCGGCGAAGCCGACGATCAGCTGGCGCTCGTCGCGGTCCGCGGCAAGACCGGCGAGGATGTCCTCGGTCGGGGTCAGCTCCAGCTCGAGCGAGTCGCGGCGCTCGAGCTTGCCCGGCGCCGGCTCCGCGGCCGTGAAATCCGCCGGGGCGGCGGCCATCAGCAGGACGTGCGCGGCGGCGAACTCCTCGCGCACGGCGGCGGCAAGCTGCGCAGTCGTCTCGACGTCCACCCGGCGCACGCCGGCTGGGGCGGGCAGAGCGACGTTGGCGGCGATCAGCGTCACCTCGGCCCCGCGCTTCGCGGCGGCCGCTGCCAACGCAAGCCCCATGCGGCCGCTGGAGCGGTTGCCGAGGTAGCGCACGGAGTCGATCGGCTCGCGCGTGCCGCCGGCCGTCACGAGCACCCGCAGGCCGTCCCAGGGCCGCTCGCCGGCGGGCAGCACGGCCTCGATCCGGGCGAGCAGCTCGGCCGGCTCCGGCAGGCGGCCCCTGCCGCGCTCGCCGCGTGAGGCGAGCCGGCCCTCGCCCGGCTCGATCGTCTCGACGCCGCGCTTGCGCAGCGTCGCCAGGTTCGCCTGGGTCGCCGCGTCCGCGTACATCCGGTCGTTCATCGCCGGCGCGACCAGGCGCGGCGCCGTGCAGGCGAGGAAGGACGTGGTCAGCATCGAGTCGGCCATCCCCGCCGCCAGCTTCGCGATCGTGTTGGCCGACGCCGGCGCGACCAGATAGGCGTCGCAGTTCGCGACGACCTCGAGGTGGCCGATCGGGTCGTGCTCGGGCCGCGCGTCGCCGGGGAAGGCGCCGCCCAGCGGGTCGCGCTCGAACTCCGAGAGCAGCACCGGCGCGCCAGCGATCCCCTCGAAGGAGGCGGCGCCGACGAAGCGCTGCGCGTTCTCGCTCATCGCGACGCGCACGCCGTGGCCGGCCACGGTCGCCAGCCGGGCCAGCTCGAGCGACTTGTAAGCGGCGATCCCGCCGCTTACGCCGAGCAGGATCCTGGCCATGTCTCAGCTCCTAGGCGCGGTACTCGTATTTGAGCTTGCCCTGGGCAAGCTCCTCCAGCGCCATCGAGAGGTAGTTGCGGTCGCCGCGGACCTCGACCATCGGCGGTGGGTACTCGCCGAAGCCGCCCTCGCCGAGGTTGTGGAAGTAGCTGTTTATCTGACGCGCTCGCTTCGCCGCGACGACGACCGCGGCGTAGTGCGAGTCGGCGTGCTCGAGGAGCTTGTCTACGCGTGGTTTGATCATCCGGCGGCGGAGTCTAGCGGCAGGCCGAGCTCGGCGCGCACGATCCGCTCCAGCTCGTCCGCGGCCCGCTCGAGTTCGTCGTTGACCAGGCAGTGGGCGAACTCGCCCTGGGCGGCGAGCTCCTGCTCGGCGACCTCGAGCCGGGCGTCGATCGCCGCGGCGGAATCGGAGGCGCGCGCCTCGAGCCGTTCGCGCAGCACGGCGGGGTCCGGCGGAGCGATGAAGACCTGCACCGACTCGCGCATCGCGGCCCGCACCTGGCGGGCGCCCTGCACCTCGATCTCGAGCACGACCGAGTGGCCGGCGTCGAGGCGCTTGCGCACCTCGGAGCGCAGCGTGCCGTAGCGGTGGCCGCTGTAGGTGGCGAACTCGAGGAAGTCTTCGCGCTCGATCCGCCGGTCGAACTCCTCGGGAGTGAGGAAGTGGTAGTCGCGCCCGTCGACCTCCCCCTCGCGCGGCTCCCGCGTCGTCGCCGAGACCGACAGCTCGAGGTCGGGGACGCGCTGCAGCAGCTGCGCGATCAGCGTCCCCTTGCCGACCCCGCTGGGCCCGGTGATGACAAAGACTTTGGCCATGACGGCCGGAGATACTGACCGCCGCTCCGGTCGGCTTCGCTACCTGCGCAGCTGGTTCACCAGCTCCGCCCTCTGACGCTCAGAGAGGCCGCCGATGGTCTTGGAAGGCGAGATCCGGCACTGGTTGAGGATGCGGTTGGTCTTCACCCGGCCGTACTTGGGAACCGCGAGCAGCATGTCGAAGACCTTGGCCGTCATCACGTACTCCGGCGGATCGAGCAACAGCGCGTGGATGCTCGCCTTGCCCGCCTTGAGATCCTTCTTCAGCTTCGCCCGCGCGGTGCGGATGTCGTTCGCCCGCCTCAGCGCGTCCATTCGTTGGTCGAGCGACCTCTCGGGGGCCGCGGCGGAGGTCTTGACCGGGGTGGGCATGTGGGCGGCGAGTATAGCCGCGCCTGCCGGGGGTGCAAGGTCAGCGACCGGGTTTTTCGCCAAATTCACCTCGACCTCGAGTAGAGGTTGAGACTAAGTGGGCCTTGCAGATTGCTCAAAAAGTTCCTTAGTGATGCGATCGCCGGCCCGCGGGTCGCGGAAATTCTCCGTTCCGACGGCGACCAGCGTCGCCCCGGCGGCGAGCATCTCGCGCGCATCGGCGCCGCTGGAGACGCCTCCCATGCCGACGATCGGCACGCCGGCGGCGGCCGCGACGGCCCGCACCTGGGCGATCGCGATCGGCCGCACGGCCGGTCCCGACAGCCCCCCCTGCCCCACGCCGATTCCCGGCTTCCCGGTAGCCGGGTCGATCGCGGCGGCCTTCATCGTGTTGATCAGCGAGACGGCGTCGGCCCCTCCCTCCTCGGCGGCGACCGCGACGGCGGCCGGGTCGGCGACATTCGGGGTCAGCTTGACGATCAGCGGCTTCTGGGTCAGCGGCCGCAGCGCTTCGAGCAGCGCCACGGTCTCCGCCGGCTGCTCGCCGACGATCAATCCGGAGTGAACGTTGGGACAGGAGACGTTGAGCTCGAAAGCCGCGACCTCCTCACGCTCGTCCAGGGCGGAGACCATGCGGCCGAAATCCTCGTGCCCGGTCGCCATCACCGAGACGATCAACGGCACCGGCAGCTCCCCGAGCTGCGGCAGATCCTCGGCGATGAACCCCTCGAAGCCCTTGTTGGGCAGCCCGATCGAGTTGATCATCCCCGCCGGCGTCTCCCAGATCCGCTGCGGCTCGTTGCCAGCCCTGGGCTCGAGCGTGATCGTCTTCGACACGAATGCGCTGAAGGGGAACTCCTTCAGCAGGGCGTCGCCGTAGACGCCTCTGGCCGCTATTGCGTCGAAGGTCCCGGACGCGTTGATCACCGGGCTGCGCAGCTCCATGCCGCAGAACTCAGGCACCGCGGACCACCGGCCCATCGACGCAGAGGCGCATGTAGCCACCGTCCGGCTTCGGCACCGCGCAGCCGTAGCAGGCGCCGTAGCCGCAGGCCATCGGGGACTCCATCGCCAGCTCGCAGGCGACGCCATGCCTGTTGCACAGGGCTGAAACCGCATCGAGCATCGGCGGCGGGCCACAGGCGTAGACGACGGCGCTGCCGGCGTCGTTCCCCGCAAGCATCGCGCTCAACAGGTCCGTCACGAAGCCGTGGTGACCGACATGGCCGTCGTCGCTGGCGAGGGCGACCTCGCAGCAGCGGAAGAGGTCGTCCAATCCGCCCGAGTGCGCCTCGTCACGGAAGCCGAGCAGCACCCGAGCCGGGATGTTGCGGGCGGCGAGCTTCTTGCGCCAGAGCGCCAGCGGGGCGATTCCGATGCCGCCGCCGACGAGGATCGCGCCGGCCGCATTCTCAGCCAGCTCCCGCGGCGCGGAGAAGCTGTTGCCCAGCGGACCGTTCACCCAGACGCGCTCGCCCTCGCGCAGAGCACAGAGCCGCTCGGTGCCGGGGCCGATTCCCTCGATCAGGAAATCCAGCCTCACCCCATCGCGGTCGAGGTTTTGCTCGCTATCCGACGAAAAGCTCGACCGCGGGGTGGGGTCGGCGTCGGCGACGGAGAAGGCGCGGGGCAGGAACGGGCGTCCGCCGCGCTCCTCCCAGTGCCGCTCGGCGGCCAGCATGTAGAACTGCCCCGGCTCGGGCTCCGGGCCCTCCTCGTCGAGCAGCGAGAAGACGCGGTAGCCGCCGGAGGCGTGAGTCTCGACGACCGGACACGAGCGCCGTCCCCAGGGGGCGAGCGGGCGGTCAGGCATCCGCGCGAGCAGAGGAGGCGGCGGTGTGTACCTCCTGGAGGCTGAGCACCTCGGGCTCGCCCCGCAGCTGGGCGGCGATCGCCCGCACCGCGGCGGAGGCGCCGGTCATCGTCGTCACGCAGGGGATCCCGTGGCGGACCGCGGCTGTTCGGATCGCCTGGCCGTCGGCGCGGGCGCCGGAGCCGGTCGGGGTGTTGATCACGAGGTCGCAGCGGCGCTCGCGGATCAGGTCGACGACGTGCGGCGAGCCCTCGCCGATCTTGTTGATCCGCGTCACCGGCACCCCCATCGAGGAGATCGACTGGGCCGTGCCGCCGGTCGCGATCACCTCGAAGCCGAGGTCGTGGAAGCGCGCCGCCATCTGCGTCGCCGCCGGCTTGTCGGTGTCGGTGACGGTGATGAAGACGGTCCCCTCTGTCGGCAGCACGACCCCGGCGGCGGCCTGCGCCTTGGCGAAGGCCGTGGGGAAGTCGGCGGCGATCCCCATCACCTCGCCGGTGCTCTTCATCTCCGGGCCGAGCACCGAGTCGACCCCGGCGAAGCGGGCGAAGGGCAGCACCGCCTCCTTGACGCTGACGTGGCCGCTCGGCGGCTGCGGCAGGTCGAGCTCGGCGAGCTTCTCGCCGAGCATCAGCCGCGCCGCGACTTTGGCCAGCGGCGTGCCGGTCGCCTTGGAGACGAAGGGCACGGTGCGCGAGGCGCGCGGGTTGGCCTCGATCACGTAGAGGCGCCCGCCGGCGATCGCGTACTGGATGTTGATCAGCCCGATCACGCCGAGCTCGAGCGCGATCCGGGTCGTGGTCGAGCGGATCTGCTCGAGCATCTGCTCGCCGATCGAGAGCGGCGGCAGCACGCAGGCCGAGTCGCCCGAGTGCACGCCGGCTTCCTCGACGTGCTGCATGATCCCGGCGACGTGAACCCCCGCGCCGTCGGCGAGCGCGTCGACGTCGACCTCGATCGCGTTCTCGAGGAAGCGGTCGAGCAACAGCGGGTGCTCCTGGTCGGCCTTGACGTTGGCCTCGAGGTAGGCGTTCAGGTCCTCGGTCGAGTAGCAGATCTCCATCGCCCTGCCGCCGAGCACGTAGGAGGGGCGGACGAGCAGCGGGAAGCCGACCCGCTCGGCGATCACGCTCGCCTCCTCGGCCGAGAGCGCCGTGCCGTAGGGCGGGTGCTCGACCTCGAGCCGGCGCAGCAGGGCGCCGAAGCGGCCGCGGTCCTCGGCCAGGTCGATCGCGTCGACCGGCGTGCCCAGCAGCGGCACGCCCGCCTGCTCGAGCGCGCGCGCGAGCTTCAGCGGCGTCTGGCCGCCGAACTGGACGATCACCCCCTCCGGGCTCTCCTGCTCGCAGACCGCGAGCACGTCCGCGGCCGTGAGCGGCTCGAAGTAGAGCCGGTCGGAGGTGTCGTAGTCGGTCGAGACGGTCTCCGGGTTGCAGTTGACCATCACCGCGTCGCGGCCGAGCTCGCGCGCGGTCATCGCCGCGTGCACGCAGCAGTAGTCGAACTCGATCCCCTGGCCGATCCGGTTCGGGCCGGCGCCGAGGATGACGACCGAGTCGCGCTCCCCGCGGCGCACCTCGGAGGCGCTGCCGCCGCGCTCGTGGGCGGAGTAGTAGTAGGGCGTCGCCGCCTCGAACTCGGCGGCGCAGGTGTCGACCGACTTGTAGGTGCGGGCGAGGCCGTCGGTGCCGTCGCCATCGCGCGCCAGCGCCCGCAGCTCGCGCAGGAACCAGCGGTCGACGAGGCAGCGCTCGTGCACGGCCTCGACCTCAAGCCCGCGGCGGAAGGCCGCGAGGATCAGGTCGAAGCGCTCGGCGCAGGGCACCTCGATCGCCGCCAGCAGCTCCTCGTCGGACGCCGGCGGCTCGGCCGGGCTGTCGAGCTCGCGCGAGCGCATCGCCTTGGCGAAGGACTCGCGAAAGGTGCGGCCGATCGACATCACCTCGCCGACGCTCTGCATGTGGGTCGAGAGCCGGCCCTCGGCGCCGGGGAACTTCTCGAAGGCGAAGCGCGGGATCTTCGTCACCACGTAGTCGATCGTCGGCTCGAAGGAGGCCGGCGTCGCCCGCGTGATGTCGTTGGGGATCTCCTCGAGGGCGTAGCCGACGGCGAGCTTCGCCGCCATCTTGGCGATCGGGAAGCCGGTCGCCTTCGAGGCCAGCGCCGAGGAGCGCGAGACGCGTGGGTTCATCTCGATCACGACGATGCGGCCGCTCTCGGGGTCGACCGCGAACTGCACGTTGGAGCCGCCGGTCTCGACCCCGACCGCGCGGATCACCGCGATCGCCTGGTCGCGCAGCTCCTGGTAGAGCCGGTCGGTGAGCGTCTGCGCCGGCGCGACCGTGACCGAGTCGCCCGTGTGCACGCCCATCGGGTCGACGTTCTCGATCGAGCAGATGATCACGACGTTGTCGTTGCGGTCGCGCATCACCTCGAGCTCGAACTCGCCCCAGCCGAGCACCGACTCCTCGACCAGGACCTGGTTGATCGGGCTCGCCGCGAGCCCCTCGGAGACGACCTGGCGCAGCTCGGTCTCGGTCTCGCCCACGCCGCCGCCCTGGCCGCCGAGGGTGTAGGCGGGCCGCACGATCGCCGGCAGGCCGATGCTGCCGTCGGCCAGCCCCGCGTCGAGCTCGGCGAGGCCGCCGACGGTCATCGACCAGGGGATGTCGAGCCCGGCCGCGGTCATCGTGCGGCGGAACTCCTCGCGGTCCTCGGCACGGCGGATCGCCGCCGCCTCGGCGCCGATCAGCTCGACCCCGCAGCGCTCGAGCGTGCCGTCCTCGTACAGCGCCATCGCCACGTTGAGCGCCGTCTGCCCGCCCAGCGTCGGCAGCAGCGCGTCGGGGCGCTCCTTCTCGATGATCTTCGTCACCGGCCCGGGCAGCAGCGGCTCGACGTAGGTCGCGGTCGCGAACTCGGGGTCGGTCATGATCGTCGCCGGGTTCGAGTTGACGAGCACGACCTCGTAGCCCTCCTCGAGCAGCACCTTGCAGGCCTGCACGCCGGAGTAGTCGAACTCGGCGGCCTGGCCGATCACGATCGGCCCGGAGCCGACCAGGAGGATCTTCTCGATGTCGGTGCGCTTAGGCATGGGCGAGCTCCAGGAAGCTGTCGAAGAGGTGGCGGGCGTCGTGCGGGCCGGGGCCGGCCTCGGGGTGGTACTGGACGGTCGCGGCGGCGACGTCGCGCAGGACCAGGCCCTCGACCGTGCGGTCGTAGAGGTTGAGGTGGGAGAGCTCGGCGGCGCCGAAGTCGGTCTCCCAGCGGACCGGCTCGTCGGCCTCGATCCGCGGCTCGCCGCCGGGCCCCCGCACGGCGAAGCCGTGGTTCTGCGAGGTGATCTCGATCCGGCCGCTGGCCAGCTCCTTGACCGGGTGGTTGGCGCCGCGGTGGCCGAAGGGCAGCTTGAAGGTCTCCAGCCCGACCGCGCGGCAGAGCAGCTGGTGGCCGAGGCAGATGCCGAAGACGGGCTTGCGCCCGACCAGCTCGCGCACGGTCTCGACCACGTAGCCGAGGGCGCCCGGGTCGCCGGGGCCGTTGGCAAGGAAGACGACGTCGGGGTCCTCGGCCAGCACCTGCTCGGGGCTCGACGTGCAGGGCAGCAGCGTCAGCCGGCAGCCGCGCTCGCGCAGCTCGCGCACGATGTTGAGCTTGACCCCGGTGTCGATCCCGACCACGTGCGGCCCCTCGCCCTCGAAGCGCACCGGCTCGGGCGGCGTCACCGTGCGCGCCAGGTCGGCGCCGTCCATCGAGGGCTCGGCGGCGACCCGCTCGCGCGCCTCGGCCTCCGGCGTCGCGACCGAGAAGATGCCGCCGCGCATCGCGCCGCGGTCGCGGATGTGGCGGACGAGGGCGCGGGTGTCGACGCCGCCGATCCCCGGCACGCCGCAGTCGCCGAGCCAGTCGAGCCAGCCGCCCTCGGCGGTGGCGACGTCCTCGCGGTTCTTCGGGTCGCGCATGACGACGCCGCGGGCGTGGACCCGGTCGGACTCCATCGCCGCCGCGGAGACGCCGTAGTTGCCGATCAGCGGGTAGGTGAAGACGATGATCTGGCCGGCGTAGGAGGGGTCGGTGACCGACTCCTGGTAGCCGGTCATCGCGGTGTTGAAGACGACCTCGCCGGTGATCTCGGCGTCGGCGGCGCAGAGCGCCCCGTCGAACCGGGTGCCGTCCTCGAGCAGGAGGTAGCCCTCGCTCATCGCGCGACTCCAAGGCTGAAGCTGCGCAGCCGGTAGACGACCTGGCCGCCGGCGAAGGTCATCACGACGCGGCCGGTCAGCTGCCGGCCGGCGCACCACGAGTTCTCGGAGCGGCTCTCGTAGCCGTCCTCGCCCACGGTCCACTCGGCGCCGAGGTCGCAGAGGGCGATGTTCGCCTCGCTTCCCGGCGCCAGGCTCGGCCGCGGCAGGTCGAAGGGCGCCGCGCCGCCGGCCAGCCGCTCGACCAGCAGGCCGAGCTCGAGCACTCCGGGCAGGACAAGCTCGGTGTGCAGCGCGGCGAAGGCCGTCTCCAGCCCGGTCACCCCCATCGCCGCCTGCTCGAAGGGGACCTCCTTTTCCTCCGCCGCGTGCGGGGCGTGGTCGGTGGCGACGCACTCGATCGTGCCCTCGCGCAGCCCCTCGATCAGCGCCTGCCGGTCCTCCTCGGTGCGCAGCGGCGGGTTCATCTTGAAGCGCCGCGGGTCGAGCGAGCGCACCTCCTCGTCGGTCAGGCAGAGGTGGTGTGGGCTGGCCTCGCAGCTGATCCGCACGCCGGCCGCCTTCGCCGCGCGCACGGCCTCGACCGACTCCGCCGCGGAGAGGTGCTGGACGTGGATGCGCCCGTCCTCGTAGCCGGCCAGAGCGGCGTCGCGAGCGATCATCGTCGACTCCGAGACCGAGGGGATGCCGGCGAGGCCGAGCGCCGCCGAGACCGGCCCCTCGTGCATGACGCCGTCGCCGGAGAGCTCCGGGTCCTCCTCGTGCAGGGCGATCGTGCCGCCGCAGAGGTGCTGGTACTGCAGCGCCCGGCGCAGCACGCGGGCGCTGCGCAGCGGCAGGCCGTCGTCGCTGAAGCCGAGCGCGCCGGCGTCGCGGATCGCCCCCATCTCGGTCAGCTCCTCGCCCTCCATGCCGCGGGTCACCGTGGCGAGGAAGCCGGTCGGGACGGAGGCGCCCTCCCGGGCCGCCTCGCGCAGCGCCTCGACGTCGGCCGGGGTCGAGACCGGCGGTTCGGTGTTGGCCATCGCGATCACCCCGCAGTAGCCGCCGGCCGCCGCCGCGCGGGTGCCAGTTTCGATGTCCTCCTTGTGCTCCTGTCCCGGCACGCGCAGGTGAACGTGCGGGTCGAAGAAGGCGGGGAAGGCGTGCAGGCCCTCGGCGTCGATCTCCTCCAGGCCGTCGATGGCGGCGCCGGGTGCGGCGAGCTCGGCGATCCGGCCGTCGCGCACGATCACGTCGTGGACGCCCTCGATCCCGGCGACCGGGTCGAGCACGGTGGCGCCGCGCAGGATCGCCTCCGCGCCCTCACCGGAGCGCATGTCGAGCGCCTCGGCCAGGCTCACGCCGGCTGTCCGATCGGGGTCGGGTCCTCGCTCGGCTCGCCCGTGGCGGGCTCCGGCCGCTCGCCGCTGGCGAGCAGCTCGTAGAGGATCGCCATCCTCACCACCAGGCCGGAGGCGACCTGCTCGCGCATCAGCGACTGCGGCGAGTCGATCACCTCGCCGGAGAGCTCGACGCCGCGGTTGACCGGGCCGGGGTGCATCAGCAGCTGGCGCGGCGCGAGGCGGCGCGAGTCGATCTGGAAGTGGGCCGCGTACTCGCGGATCGAGGGCACGAAGCTCTCGGCCATGCGCTCGCGCTGCAGCCGCAGGGCGTAGACGACGTCGGCCTCCGCCAGCCCGTCGAGCGAGTAGGCGACATCGCAGCCGAGCCGCTCGATCCCGCGCGGGATCAGTGCCGGCGGGCCGCAGACGGTGACCTCGGCGCCCATCGCGCGGAAGGCGACGAGGTTGGAGCGGGCGACGCGGCTGTGCAGCACGTCGCCGACGATCCAGATCCGTTTGCCGTCGAGGTCGCCGAGCCGGCGTCGCAGGGTGAAGAGGTCGAGCAGCGCCTGGCTCGGGTGCTCGTGCTTGCCGTCGCCGGCGTTGACCACCGCGGCCTCGCTCCAGGCGGCGACGAGCTGGGCGGCTCCCGCGTAGGGGTGGCGAATCACGATCGCCGCCGGGTCGTAGGCGGCGAGCGTCGCGCATGTGTCCTTCAGCGACTCGCCCTTGTCGACCGAGGAGCCGGCCGCCTTGAGCGAGATCAGGTCTGCGGAGAGCCGCTTCGCGGCCAGCTCGAAGGAGGCGCTGGTGCGCGTGCTCGACTCGTAGAAGAGGCTGACCACGGTGCGGCCGCGCAGCGTCGGCACCTTCTTGATGTCGCGCCGCCCGACCTCGGCGAAGCTCTCGGCGCGATCGAGTATGCCCTCGATCTCGGCGCGGTCGAGATCCTCGATCGCGAGCAGATGCCTCATGCCGTCGCCTCCACCGGCGCGGAGATCGTCACCCGGTCGATCTCGTCGCTCTCCTCGAGCCGCACGTTGACCCGCTCGGCGCGCGAGGTCGGCAGGTTCTTGCCGACGTAGTCGGGGCGGATCGGCAGCTCGCGGTGGCCGCGGTCGCAGAGCACGGCGAGCTGCACCCGCTGCGGCCGGCCGTAGTCGAACAGGGCGTCGATCGCGGCGCGCACCGTGCGGCCGGTGAAGAGCACGTCGTCGACGAGGACGACGGTGCGGCCGGCGAGGTCGAAGTCGATGTGCGAGGCGTGCACGACCGGCTGGGTCGCCGGCGAGTGGGCGCCGACGTCGTCGCGGTAGAAGGAGATGTCGACGTCGCCGATCGGGGTCTCGATCGCGGTCAGCTCGCCGATCAGCGCGTGCAGGCGGCGGGCGAGGTGGACGCCGCGGGTGTGGATGCCGACGATCGCGAGCCGCTCGGGCTCCGGGTTGGCCTCGGCGATCTCATGGGCGATCCGCCGTAGCGTTCGCCGCAGGTCGTCGCGCTCGAGCACGACCTTCTCGCTCACTCTTTGCTCCTTCCTGGCCTCACGGGACCGGGTTAAAGGACGGCGCCCAGAGTAGCAGCGGCCGGCGACGATTCATGCGAGCCTGTGGGTGTGAAGGCGCAGGTTGCGGAGGCGATTTCCCGGCACGAGGCGAGCGGCAGCCGCTTCGAGGCGGCCGGCGTGGGCAGCTTTGTGCTGGAGCACGGCGACGGCGATCCGGTCGTCTGCCTGCACGGCGTGCCGGTCAGCTCCTACCTCTACCGCAAGCTCGTGCCGGAGCTGGCAAGCCGCGGGCTGCGCGGCGTCGCCTTCGACTTCCCGGGCCTCGGCCTGGCCGAGCGACCGGCGGCATTCGATTACTCCTGGAGCGGCCTGGCGGCCTGGACCGGCGCCGCGATCGACGCGCTCGGGATCGAGCGCTGCCACCTCGTCGTCCACGACATCGGCGGCCCGATCGGCTTCGAGTGGGCGATCCGCAACCCGCAGCGGGTGCGCTCGTTGACCGCGCTCAACACGCTCGTCAACGCGGCGACCTTCCACCGCCCCTGGACCATGCACCCGTTCTCGATCCGTGGGCTCGGCGAGCTCTGGCTGCGCGCCACCCCGAAGCTGCTCTTCAGCGAGCTCTTCTACCTGCAGGGGATCGAGGACCGCAGCGCAACGCCGCGCAGCGAGGTGATGGCGCACGTCGAGCTGCTGCGGCGCGGCGACGACGGCGATGCCTTCCTGAAGATCATGCGCGGCTTCGAGCTGACCGAGGCAAAGGAGCGCTTCTTCTTCGAGGGCCTGGCGAAGCGCTCCTGCCCGGCGCAGGTCGTCTGGGGACGGGACGATCCGGCGCTCCGCGCCGAGCGCCGCCGCGAGGTGAAGCGGGCGCTTCGAACCGAGGACGAGGTGCTGCTGCCGGCCAAGCACTTCCTGCAGGAGGACCAGGCGCCGGCGATCGCCGCGGCCGTGCAGTCGCTCGCCTCCGCCTGAGCGCTACTCGACCGGCTGCGGCTCGCCGCGCTCGCGGGCGCCGTTGGCGATCAGCTCGGGCTCGCCGCGCTCGGGGAAGGGGATCTCGATCAGGTCGAAATCGCGTGGCGCCAGCGTCGGCTCGAACACCTCGCGCGCCTCGTCGAGCACCTTGCCGACGTGGTAGCGCGAGGAGATGTGGACCAGAGCGAGCAGCTTCACCCCGGCCTCGCGGGCGACCGCCGCGGCCTGGCCGACGGTCGAGTGGCCGGTGTCGGCGGCGCGCTGCGCCTCCTCCTCGGAGAAGCTCGCGTCGTGGACGAGCAGCTCCGCCCCCGCGGCCGCCTCGACGGTCGCGTGGCAGGGTGCCGTGTCGCCGGTGACCACCAGGGTGCGGCCGGGCCGCGTCTCCCCCATCACCTGGCGCGGCTCGACGACCTCGCCGTTGAGCGCGTCGACCGACTCGCCACGCTGCAGGGCGGCGAACGCGGGCCCTTCCTGGACTCCCAGTCGCTTCGCCTCGGCGGGATCGAAGCGGCCGGGCCGCTCGGCCTCGACCAGAGCGTAGCCGTGGGCGCGCACGCTGTGCTCGACCGCGAAGGCGCGCACCTCGGCGCCGTCGCAGGGAATCGCGTCGCCGGGCTCGATCTCGACCAGCTCGAGCTTGTAGCCGACCCGCCCGATCACGCGGCCGAGGCTGCCGATCAGGTCGCGCAGGCCGCGCGGCCCGTAGATCGTCAGCGGCCGCTCGCGCTCGGTCAGGTCGTACGTTTTCAGCAGCCCCGGCAGGCCGAGGAAGTGGTCGGCGTGGAAGTGCGTGAAGTAGATCGCGTCGACCTGGACCAGCCCGAGCGAGCGCTGCATCTGCCGCTGCGTGCCCTCGCCGCAGTCGAACAGCAGCCGTTCCCCCCCGCGGGCGACCAGCACGCTCGCCGTATTGCGCCGCGCCGAAGGCACGGCGCCACCCGTGCCGAGAAAGGCAACCGAAAGATCCATGGGCCGCGAGGATAAGCTGCATGGCGAGCGCCCGTAGCTCAGCTGGATAGAGCGCTTCCCTCCGGAGGAAGAGGCCGCAGGTTCGAATCCTGCCGGGCGCGTCACGATCAGCCCCCGACCATCGTTCGGAATTTCCGTGCTGTCGCGATCGCGCACGGTCGCCGGGAATTCGTTTCCTGTATCAACGGCCGCCGTCACTCAACAAGGGCGAGAGGCCATGAAGACGCTGAAGAACGTTTTGCCGACGCCAGAGCAGGCAGTCGTCGTCGACAATGACGAGCCAGGTTACTGGCTGATTCGCGGTGCCGCGGGCAGTGGAAAGACGACGACTGCGCTGCTTCGCTTGAAGTTTCTGGTGCGCTACTGGCAGGACCGGCGCGAAGACCTGGGAATCACAGGATCCGTGCGTGTCCTCGTGTTGACCTTCAACCGCACCCTGCGCGGATATATCGAGGAACTCGCCCAGGAGCAGATCCAGGCCGGCCCCGAGGTTGACCTCGAGATCTCAACCTTCGGCTCGTGGTCCTCGACCTTGCTGGGTCGAGTGATCCTCGACCGCGATGCGCGTGGCACTCGGCTAGACGAGCTCGCGGGCCGCGACTTCCCCTGGCGCCCCGAGTTCCTCGCCGAGGAGGTCGACTATGTCCTCGGACGATGGCTTCCCGCTGATCGACGCGAGTATCTGGGCGCCGAGCGCAGCGGTCGCGGTGCCGCGCCACGCGTCGATCGGCGCGTCCGAGAGCGCCTGCTTGGACAGGTCATTGAGCCCTATGAGGCATGGAAGCGGGAGTGCGGCGTGGTCGACTGGAGCGACCTCGCGGCCCAACTTGCGGAACACCAGCTGGCCACGCCTTACGACGTTGTCGTCGTTGACGAGACGCAGGACTTCTCTGCAAACCAGGTTCGTGCGATTGCCAACCATCTCGCTGACGAGTTCGTGTGCACCTTTGTCAGAGACACGACCCAGCGCATCTATCCGAACTTCTTCACCTGGCGCGAGGTCGGAGTCGAGTTCGGTCCCCAGGGCAACCGCAGTCGTCGTTTGGAGCGCAACTACCGCAACACGCGCCAAATCGCCGCTTTTGCACGACCGCTTGTCGACGGCATCGAGGCTCTCGAAGATGAGTCGACCCCTGACTTCACCGACTGCGAGAGCGACGGGGAGCGCCCGAAGCTCCTGCGTGGGCGCTATGCCCGACAGGTCGATTGGGCGATCTCCTACCTCCGCTCAGGCGCAATCAACCCCGAAGACACCATCGCGTTCCTCCATCCGCTCGGCGGTGGCTGGTTTCGAACGTTGCGCCAGCGCCTGAACGACGAGGGGATGTCCTGGACGAGCCTGACCAGGGAGGTTGAATGGCCCCAGGGAGACGAGCAGATTGCGCTCTGCACGATGCATTCGGCAAAGGGCCTGGAGTTCGATCACGTGATCATCCTCGGCTACAACGCACAGGTCATCTGGTACCGCAAAGAGGAGAACGTTTCCTCGGTCGATCTGCATCGTCGTCTGCTGGCGATGGCGGTGGGCCGCGCTCGCAAGAGCGTGGTTCTCGGCTACAAGCCGGACGAGGAGGCCAGTCTGATCGACTTTCTTGCGCCCGGCACCTTCGAGGCGATCGACCTGTGACGCCGGCGGAGTTCGCACGGACCCGCGGAGTCACGGAGATCCTGCACTACACCTCGGAGCGAGGCGCGATGGGCACTCTGATGAAGAAGGAGCTGCTTTCGCGCGAGCGAGTCGAGAGCGACCCCGACATCGCCTTCATCTTCGAGGGGGTATGGGAGCGCAAGGACCCAGATTGGATCGATTACATCTCGCTTTCACTGAGTCGGGTCAACCTCGATCTCTTCCGCCGTTCTCGACAGCACTTCCCCGACTACTGGTGGGCGATTCTGAGCTTTGACGTGGAGATCCTCGATCACGATGGCGTCTGGTTTACGACGACGAACAACGTCTACCCGGTATGTGAGCGAGGACAGGGCGAAGCCGGCTTGGAGGCAATGTTCGCGCCGAAGATCCCATGGGGATGGCAGGGCTCGGTCAAAACCCGCGATCCAGACATGCGCGAGGCGTGGACTACCTGCGACCGGGCCGAGGTTCTCTACCCAGCGCGCATTCCGCTCGAACACCTGCAACGCATCTATGTGCCGGGGGCTCAGCATCGGCGCCTTGTGAAGGCATGGGCGGACGTCTACGACGTGGACCGGATCTCTGTCGAGGTGGCTCCCAGTGCATTCGCCTAGGCTCACGAAATCCGCTCCATACGCGCAACTTGCGGGGTTTTGTGAGCAAGGGTGGGGCGAGTCCACGCCTCCCGATACCTTGTCCGTCAGGATGTCGGCTCAAACCGCTATCAAGGCTCCACCGATTCCCTCGAGGTCCTCGCATTCAGCCACCGTCCGCTCTGCCCTATGGGCCGCCTGGGGAGATGCGCTCGGTTTCCCCGCGGAGATGGCCAGCGAACAAATCCTGCAGCAACGGCTGGGTGGCGTTGAGACCGGCGTGCTACCTGAGGCTTGGTCGAGGAGGATTGGCGGGCGACTGGGCCCGACAGTCGAGCTTCCGGCGGGCTGCACGTCCGACGATACTCAGCTTCGCCTCGCGGTTGGTCGCTGCATCAGGACGACCGGGCGATTCGACGCTGAGACCTTCTCGAAGGTCGAGTTACCCGTGTTCCTGTCCTATCAGCTCGGCGCGGGGTTAGGAACGAAGGCCGCGGCGCGGGCGCTCGGAAAGCGAACGACTCGTTGGTTCTCGAATTTCTTCGAAGAGCGGAGTTCGCGCTACGTCGACGGGGGTGGCAACGGCGCCGCAATGCGAATCCAACCTCACATCTGGGCTGCCCGCGATGCCAAGCCTGACACCTATCTACCTCCGCTGCTGCGGGATGTCATCTGCACCCACGGCCACCCCCGGGGGATCCTCGGCGCGTGCCTCCACGCATTCGCATTGGCCACGACCCTGCATCAGGGCGCCATCCCCGGACCCGACCGATGGCTTGGGATGGTCGATCATCTCGCTCAGGTCGAGCACATCGTCAAGGCGGATGAGGCTCTCGCCGAGCGCTGGCTCCCTGCGTGGGAGATGGAGGATGGCAGCTTCAGAGCAGCGATGTCCAAAACGCTCGATGAGTTGCGGCATCAGACCGAACAGGCAATCGCCGCCTCGACGCAGCTACAGGGGCGGAGTACGGGCTCGATCTACATGGAGCTGACCAAGTCTCTGGGGGGGCTAAGGAGACAGACTCGGGGGGCGGGCACGATTACCGCCGTTCTTGCCCTTTGGCTCGCATGGGCGTCCCGCGCTGAACCAGTCGATGGGCTGCGCATCTCCGCCTCGTTAATCAACTCCGACACCGACACCATCTCGACCATGGCCGGTGCCCTGCTCGGTTCGGTGGCTTCGAACGACCCACCCGGTAGCTTGCTCGACAGGGACCTGATCGTCGCTGAGGCATTACGCTTGGAGATGCTGGCTAAGGGAGATCCCGCTCCCAGCTTTCCCCACCCGGATCCGTTGCACTGGCGGCCTCCGCCCCACCTCGCCGATGCGCTGGGACTGATCGACGGTCATCCAGCCGTGGCGGGCCTGGGTCCTGTGAATCCCGAAGGCGATCCGATCCCCGGCCAGAGGACCGGAAAGGATCTCTGGCAGTGGGTCGCCACCGCGTATGGGCAAAGTCTCCTAATCAAGCGCCGCCCGGAGCTTCGTGAGCTGCCATCCGGCGCACAGCCCCGATCCCGTTCGACCGCTTTGCCGAACAACGGAAGCGCCGAGCCTTCTTCGACCCAGGTTTCAAGCGTGCGAGATCTGCCGACAGACCCCGAGCAAGGCGTAGAACTCTTCCTCTCCAGCGGCGAAGACGACCGGCTACTGGGCCGGCTCCTCCGGCATTTCGCCCGCCAGGGACACACCGCTGCGGCGGACTTCGCGGCCCTGGTTGCCGTTCGGCTCATGGACCGTTGATCTAGTTGGGACAGCTGATGGATTCCCTCACCGAGACCCTGCCGCCGCGGGGGGCGATCGTCGTGATCGTGGTCGGGCTGGTCGCGACGCTGGCGGCGGCCGTTCTGGCGACGGAATCGGTCGGCGGGTCGTCGGTGAAGCTCGAATGGGAGGCGAAATCGCCGCTGCCGGACTCGCGGCCGGCGGCGATCCCCGGGGGCGGCTCGATGCGGCTCGGCGACGGCGGGATCCGGGCGACCGAAGAGAACATCAACGGGGAACGGGTCTACCGCGTCACCTCGGTGCTGACGATCTCGGCCGGCGCCGCGGTCGGCCAGGCGCGGGTGCGCTGCCGCATGCGCGGCGGGCCGCGGTCCGAGCTCGGCCGCACCGTCAACAGCCGCGGCGCCTTCCCGCGCTCGAGCGGCGAATACAACCTGACCAAGCAGGACGTGCCGGGAAGCGTCGGCATCCGGCTGCCGATCCGCGGCGCCGAATACGCCTCGCTCGAATTCGAAGACGCCTTCCCGGTCTTCACCGCGCTGCCCGGCGTCGTCGTCAGCTGGGCCGCCTACAGCACGACCTCGCAGGAATGGCAGTGGGGCCTGCCGGAAGGCCGCCCGGCGCAACCGCTCGAGCTCGGCTTCGCGTCCTTCTGGCGCGCCACCGGCAAGCCCGAAGCGCACGTCTCCTGCACGCTCGAAAACAGCGGCGGCGGCGCCACCGTGCGCACCGCCGGGTCGCTGGGCCGCCAGGGGTAGCGCGCCCTGCGCCGACTGCCCGCCGCATTCGCCCTGCTGGCCGCGCTCGCGCTCGCCGGGTGCGGCTCGATCTCCGGCTCGGCCGGCGAGTTCACGCCCGCCCGCCCCGGCGTGCTGACCGTCGCCACCTCGACGGTTCCGACCGCCGGCTTCTGGGAAGGCAGCGTGCGCAAGCCGACCGGCGGCTTCGAATACGAGCTCGCCCGCAAGCTCGCCGGGCGCTTCGGCCTCGACTCCGTGCGGATCAGGCTCGTCCACTTCCACCGCATCGTCGCCGGCAACCTGGGCGGCGCCGACCTCGGCCTCTCGCTGCTGACCCCGACCGCCGAACGCGAAGCGGCGCTCGACTTCTCCTCGCCCTACCTCGACTCGCCGCCGACCGTCGTCGTCCGCGGCGGCACCAGGGTCCCCGATCTGGCCACTGCCCAGGAGCTGCGCTGGGGCGCCGTCCGCGGCACGACCTTCGTCGAGACGATCGCCAACAGGATCGCCCCCGAACCGACGACCAGGATCTACGACAACCACGACCGGATGCTGACGGCGCTCGAAGCCGGCAAGGTCGACGCCGTGCTCTTCGACCTGCCGCTCGCCGTCGCGATCGCCGATCGCTCCGGCGGCAAGCTGGAAGCGGTCTCCCAGCTGCCCGGCGCCGAGCCGATCGCCGCGGCGCTGCCGAAGGGGTCGGACAACGTCGAAGCGGTCGACTCGGCGATGCGCGCCCTCATCGCCGACGGCACGATCCACGACCTGCTCGACGAATGGGTCGGGCCGGACGCGGCCAACTCCGAACACGCCCTGCCGCTGCTGCGAACCTCGCGATGACCGATACCCTCGCCGCCGTATCCGTCAACTCCCCCGAGGGCGCCGCCTGGGAGTTCCTGATCCTCTTCGCGGTCGTGATCGTCGGGCCGCCGCTGATGCGGCGGGCGCGGATCCCCGGGATCATCGGCCTGCTGGTCGGCGGCTTCGCGATCGGCTCGCACGGCCTCGACCTGATCGGCGCCGGCGACACCACCGTGCCCGAGCTGGGGCAGATCGGGCTGCTCTACCTGATGTTCGTCGCCGGGGTCGAGCTCGACCTCGGCCTCGTGCGCGTGCACCGCAAATCGGTGCTCGGCTTTGCCGCGATCGCATTCGCGACTCCGATGGGGCTCGGCATCGCCGTCGGGACCGGACTCGGCTGGGCACTCCCCGCCACCCTGCTGCTCGGCGCGCTGCTCGCCTCCTACACCCTGTTGCTCTACCCGACCGCGCGCGGCGCCGGGCTCTCGGCCGACCGCGGCGTCGCCACCGCGGTCGGCGCCACCGTGCTGACCGACACCGCCACGCTGACCGTCCTCGCCGCGGTCTCGGGCTCGCAGGTGGCGGGCGGCTCGACCGCCGAGATCGCGCTGCAGATCGTCATCGGACTCGTCGTCCTCGTCGCCTTCGCCCTGCTGGCGCTGCCGCGTCTGGCGAGGCTCGCCTTCCGCCACCTCGGCACCGACCGGATCGTCCGCTACCTGATCGCGATCGCCTCCTTCCTCGCCGCCGCGACGCTCGCCGAAAGCTTCGGCATCGAGGGAATCGTCGGCGCCTTCTTCGCCGGCCTGGCGCTGAACCGCCTGGTCCCGAACGAAGGCCCGCTGATGGAGCGGATCGACTTCTTCGGCGCCGCCGTCTTCATCCCGATCTTCCTCGTCTCGGTCGGGATGCTGCTCGACCCCGCGGTGATGGTTCAGGGCGAAACGCTGAAGCTCGGCGGCCTCTTCGTCCTCGCCAGCATCGGCGGCAAGGCGATCGCCTCGCGCCTGGCCAGGCTCGCCTTCGGCTACAGCGATGCCCAGGCCAATCTGATGCTGGGGCTGACCGTGCCGCAGGCGGCAGCCGCCCTCGCGGCGACGATCGTCGGCTTTGAAATCGGCCTCTTCGACCAGTCGGTGGTCAACGCGGTGCTGATCCTGATCCTCGTCTCGATCCTCGTCGGCACCCTGCTCGTCGACCGCTCCGTCAGGCGCGTCCAGCCGCCGGAGCACGCCGGGCGCCTCGGCGAAAGGGTCGTCGTCACGGTCGAGGACCCCGCCCAGGCGCCGCTCGCCTTCTCCCTGGCCCGCCGGATCGCCGCCCCGGACAGCGGCGTGGTCCACGGGCTGCTCGCCAGCCCGCCGGACGAGGCGCCGTCCCGACACGCGCTGCTGGACGAGCTCGGCGAGGCGGCCTTCGCCGCCGACATCGACGCCGAACCGACCCTGCTCGTGCACGAGTCGCTGCCCGAAGGGATCGTCAACGCCGCCGCCGCCGAGCGCGCATCGCTGGCCCTCGTCGGCCAGCACCCGGAAGCCGCGTCGGCCTTCGGCGGCGCCGGCGAGACGATCGCGGCCGCGATCCCGGCGCCGGTCGCGATCCTGATCGGCGACGCCGAGCGGATCGACCGCGTCCGCCTCGACTCGGATGGCGACTCGCCCGCTTCGAAGGTCGCCGCCGAGCTCGCCGCTCGGCTCGGCGCCGACGGCGGCGCCAAGGTCAGCGAACTCGAGCCCGGCGAGCTCTGCGTGATGCCCGCCGCCTCCTGGAAGCTGCTCGCGGATCCGCCTCAGCCACCGCCCGGAGCCGCGGTGCTGGTCGTACCCGAACCCTGAGCCGCCGTCAGGCCTCCGGGGCGACCAGCAGCTCCGGCCCCTCGATCCCCTTGCCGACCTTGTTCAGCTTCGGGTTCGCCGGGGCCCCCTCCATGCGCGAGGCGGGCAGCGGACCGCAGATCGCGATCGCGTCGGCGGCGCTCAGGTCGGGGCGCAGCCAGGCGGCCTCGGCGTCGGCGCCGGGCAGGATCGCCGGCATCCGGTCGTGGACCGGCGCGACCACGGCGTTGGGGGTCGTGGTGACGATCGTGCAGCTGTAGAGCCAGCCGTCCTCGAAGCCGCGGTCCTCCTCGTCCGTCCACTCCTTGCGGGTGCAGAGCCCGGCGAAGGCGAAGGGCTCGCCGTCGTCGACGACGAAGCGCCAGGGCTGGCGCGGCTGCTTCGGGTCCTCGGCCTTCATCCACTCGTAGAAGCCGTCGGCGACGATCAGGCAGCGGTGGCGGAACTTGCCGACCAGCGGCGCGTAGGCGCGGCTCGACTCGAGGTTCTCGGCTTTGGCGTTGATCATCCGGTAGCCGACCTTGAGGTCCTTGGCCCAGCGCGGCACCAATCCCCAGCGCATCATCCGCGCCTCGCGCTCGCCGGTCGCGGCCTCGTCCGGGTCGGGCGAGGAGCGGACCGTCAGCACCCCCTGGGTCGGGGCGACGTTGAAACGGCCGAGCCCCTTCTCGTTGCGCTCGAGCGAGCGTTCGAGCTCGACCTGGAAGCGGTCGGCGATCGTCTTCGTGTCCTTGGCCGTAACCGTGAAGCGCCCGCACATGACCGGAACCAGACTAGAGCCTGCGCGGTAGAGGTTTTCGTCGCATAGCGGTTAAAACCTCGACAGCGATGGGTTGGGGCGGGCCTCCGGGTGGTCGCGGTACCAGGCCAACGTGCGGGCGAGACCGTCCGCCAGCTCGACCCGCGGGCGCCAGCCGGTCAGCTCGCGCAGCTTGGTGGAGTCGACGAACTGGCGGTCGATCTCGCCGTCGGGGTTGCCCTCGCCCTGGAAGTCGGGCTCGATCCCGGCGGCGCCGGCGGCGCAGATCAGCTCGACCACCTCGCGCACCGAGTGCGGGCGCTCGCCGCCGGCGTTGAACGCCTCCCCCGCCGCGCCGCTCTCCAGCGCGGCGGCGATCGCCAGGTAGGCGGCGACGGCGTCGTCGACGTGGAGGAAGTCGCGCTCGGGGCTGCCGTCCGAGCGGATCACGGGGGCACGGCCTTCGAGCAGCGCAACGACGGTCTCCGGGATCAGCCGTGAGAAGTTGAGGTCGCCCCCGCCGTAGACGTTGGCGAAGCGGGTGACCGCCAGCGGCAGGCCGTAGGCGTTGGCGTAGCTGCGGGCGATCGTGTCGGCCGCCGCCTTGCTCGCGTCGTACGGGTAGGCGGCGCGCAGCGGGAAGTCCTCCCGGTAGGGCAGCTCGGGGCTCGACCCGTACGCCTTGTCGGAGGAGGCGAAGACGACCCGCGCGACGTCGTGCTCCCGACAGGCCTCGAACACGTTCCAGGCGCCGCGCACGTTGACCTCGAAGGTCTCCAGCGGCGACTCGCGCGCCACTCCGACGATCGTCTGCGCGGCCAAGTGGAAAACCGCGTCGGCGCCGGCGACCGCCGCCGCCACCGCCTCGGCGTCGCGCAGGTCGGCCTCGGCCAGCTCGACCTCACCGCGGATGCCGAGCAGGTCCAGCCCCGAGAGCCGCTCGCCGCCGACGTCGGCGATCCGCGGCGCCGGGCGGTCAAGTACCCGCACGTCGTCTCCGTTCGCGAGCAGCGCCTTCGCCAGGTGCGAGCCGACGAAGCCGTGCGCGCCGCTGACCAGCGCCAGGCTCATGCCGCCCCCTGTGGCGAGTTTCCCCGCCTATTTGGGGGGGAAACTCGCCACGGCGCGTCGCCGGCGGCCCAGAGGTCGTTCAACGTCACGGCGTCCTTGTAGGTGTCCATGCAGTCCCAGAAGCCCTCGTGCCGGTGGGCGGAGAGCTGCCCATCCGCGGCGAGACGCGCAAGCGGCTCCCGCTCGAGCACGCTCTGCCCGTCGAGATAGCGCAGGACATCGGTCTCGAAGACGAAGAACCCGCCATTGATCCAGTGCTCGCTGCGCGGCTTCTCGGCGAAACCCTCGATTGCATCGTCGCCTCCGATTTCGGCCACTCCCCACTGGAGATGAGGCCGCACGACGGTCATCGTCGCCAGACGACCCTGTTCGGAATGGAAATCCAGCAAGGCGCTGAGGTCCACGTCAGCGACGCCATCCGCATAGGTGGCGCAGAATCGGGCCCCGTCCAAACGGTCGGAGAGCGCAGCGATCCGCCCTCCGGTCGGCGTATCGACGCCGGTATCCAGGCACTCGACCGAGATCCCCTCCGGCCATGCGTGTCCGCTGACGAAGTCCTCGATCGCGTCGCCAAGGTAGCCGGTCGCCAGGAGAAAACGGCTGAAGCCTTGAGCTATGTAGATGCCCAACACATGCCAGAGGATCGGCATGCCGCCGATCTCGACCAGAGGCTTGGGCAGGTTTTCCGAGTGCTCACGCAGCCGAGTTCCCCTACCTCCACACAAGATCACCACCGGAGGTTTTTCCATTTTCAGATCCTGAGAGGGGCTGTGGCCAAGCAGATCAAGGACACAGGGAGGCCGGCAAGGGGAGCGCACTCCAGTGCGTGACCCGCAGGCAGCCGACCGAGGACGCAGAGATGCGCCGCGCCACAGACCCTCTCAGCCACCTGCCACGGCGGGGAGGATCGTGACCTCGTCGCTCTCGCTAACGGCCGTCTCCAGGCCCTGCTGGAAGCGGATGTCCTCGCCGCTGACGTAGACGTTGACGAAGCGGCGCAGGTCGCCGTCCTGGGTGATCCGCTCGCGCAGGTCGGCGTGGGCCTCGAAGACCGCGTCGAGCACCTCGCCCACGGTCCCGCCCGAGACCTCCACCTCGGCGTCACCCCCGGTGGCGGCGCGCAGCTGGGTCGGGATCTTCACGGTGATCGGCATTACGCGACTACCTCCTGCGGGGTCTCGAACTCGGACTCGAAGCTCTCCAGATCGGGGTCGATCTCGTGCATGTGGAAACTATCGCGCACGGCGTCGAGCGTCTTCAGCCCCTCGCCGGTGATGTAGAGGACGACCCGCTCGCCGGCCTCGATCGCGCCGCGCTCGGCCAGCTTGGCGAGCACGCCGACGGTGACGCCGCCGGCCGTCTCGGTGAAGATCCCGGTCGTCTCCGCCAGCAGGCGGATCGCGTCGCGGATCTCCCCGTCGTCGACGGAGTCGATCGCGCCGCCGGTCGCGCGGGCCTGCTCGAGCGCGTAGGGCCCATCGGCCGGGTCGCCGATCGCCAGGCTCTTGGCGATCGTCTCCGGCTTCTGCGGCTTGCAGACGTCCCACCCCTCGGCGAAGGCCGTCGCCACAGGGCTGCAGCCGACAGCCTGGGCGCCGTTGAAGACGGGCTGGGAGCCCTCGACCAGGCCGAGGTCGAGCCACTCCTGGAAGCCGCGCCCGACCTTGGTGAAGAGCGAGCCCGAGGCGATCGGGCAGACGACCCGGTCGGGCAGCTCCCAGCCGAGCTGCTCCGCCGTCTCGTAGGCGAGCGTCTTCGAGCCCTCGGCGTAGTAGGGCCGCAGGTTGACGTTGACGAACGCCCAGGGACGGGTTTCGGCGAGCTGCGTGCAGAGCCGGTTGACGGCGTCGTAGTTGCCGCGCACGCCGACCAGGTTGGTGCCGTAGACGCCGGTCGCGAGCAGCTTCTGCTCCTCGAGGTTGGCCGGGACCAGCACGTAGGACTCGAGCCCGGCGGCGGCGGCGTGGGCGGCGACCGCGTTGGCGAGGTTGCCGGTCGAGGCGCAGGCGACCGTCTCGAAGCCGAGCTCGCGCGCCTTCGCCACCGCGACCGCCACGACCCGGTCCTTGAACGAGTGGGTCGGGTTGGCGGCGTCGTTCTTGATCCAGATCTCGGCGTCGAGGCCAAGCCGCTCGGCCAGGCGGTCGGCCCTGACCAGCGGCGTCAGGCCGGGCTCGAGCGGGTCGCGCGGCGAGCCGGTGAAGGGCAGGAAGTCGGCGTAGCGCCAGATTCCCTGCGAGCCGGCCTGGATCCGCCGCTTGGCCTCGGCCGCGTCGAGCTCGGAGAAGTCGTAGGCGACTTCGAGCGGGCCGAAGCAGTTCTCGCAGGCGTAGCTGGCACCGAGTTCGTAGGAGGCCCCGCACTCCTTGCACTTCAAGCTCTCGACTGACATCCGATCTCACTTCTCCTTTGCCTAAAAGAAAACCTCCGCCTGTGGGGCAGAGGTCCGATCGGACGTCTTCCCCACATCTTCCAGATCCATGGACCTGCTGGAGTTGGCACCTCTCCCGGACCAAGGTCCGGGGCGGTTGCCGGGGCTTCTGCGGGCCAGTCCCTCCACCCCTCTAGATGTGGCGCTTATGTGGGACGAACCATACCAGGGGCGTTCTCGTGCAAGGCGAAGGCGGCGTTGCGTTTAACCTTGCGTTCACCGTGGACGCAGCCGCCGCCGAGACGATGAGCGTGAACGATGCCGAACCTTCCGAAGCCCAGACTGAGGCGCTCCGGCCGGCACGGCGAGCTCGTGCCGGCGGCCGCCGCGCCTGAGCCCCAGGCGCCCAACGTCGAGCAGATCGACGCTTCCGGCCTGCGCTGGGTCAACATCGAGCGCCCCGGCGCGCTCGAGCGCGCCTGGATCGAGGAGCATTTCGACTTCCACGCGCTCGACCTCGAGGACGTGCTCTCGCGCAACCAGCGGCCGAAGATCGACGTCTACGACGACTACCTGTTCATCGTCCTGCACTTCCCGATCTTCGACCCGGCGGCGGGCCGGCTCGGCGCCGGCGAGCTCGACCTCTTCGTCGGCCCGGGCTACCTGGTGACGATCCCCAACCAGCCGCTGCAGCCGGTCGAGTACCTGTTCGAGCGCTGCCGGGCCAAAGAGGAGCTGCGCGAGCAGCTCTTCTCGCGCGGCTCGGGCTACCTGCTCTACCGCCTCGTCGACGACAGCTTCGACTACTGCTTCCCGATGCTGCGCAAGATCGGCAACAAGCTCGACGCGCTCGAGGACGACATCTTCGAGGGCCGCTCGGAGGAGGTCGTGCGCGACATCTCCAACGCCAAGCAGGAGATCATCAACTTCCGCAAGGTGATCCGCCCGCAGCGGCCCGTGCTGCGCGACCTGGAGAAGGTCAAGCAGCGCTACCTGGCGCCCGATCTCGATCTCGAGATCTACTTCGACGACATCGTCGACGCCCACGAGCGGATCTGGGACATGCTCGAGAACTACAAGGAGGTGGTCGAGGCGCTCGCCGAGACCAACGAGTCGGTGATCTCGCACCGGGTCAACGACATCCTCCGCGTGCTCACCTCGATCAGCGTCATCGTCCTGCCGCTGACCCTGCTCGCCAGCCTCTGGGGCGCCAACGTCGGCGTTCCCGGCGAACACGACATCGTCGGCTTCTGGCTGCTGCTCGGGGGGATGGTGGCGATCCTCGTCGGGCTGGTCACCTACTTCCGCCGCCGCGGCTGGCTGTAGTCAAGCGCCGCCTCCTCTGCTCTCGGGGAAGTCCGAAGAATCAGATATGGACGGACCTCCCCTCCCGCGTCCGGGGGCGGCTTGTTCCATAGGATGATCGCTCAGTGGCCAATGATCGGATCTGGGCGCCCTGGCGCCTCGCCTACGTGAAGGACGCGTCCAAGGACAACGAGGATGAGTGCATCTTCTGCGCCAAGCCGGCGGCGGACGACGACGCGGCGAACCTGATCGTCCACCGCGGCGAGCGCTGCTTCGTGATCCTCAACCTCTTCCCCTACACCAACGGCCACCTGATGGTGGCTCCCTACGAGCACATCGGCCGCATTCAGGACCTTCCGGGCGAGACCGTGGCGGAGATGATGGCGCTGGCCCAGCGGGCGATGAGCCGCCTCGAAGAGGTCTACGACCCGCACGGCTACAACGTCGGCTTCAACCAGGGCCGGGTCGCCGGCGCCGGGGTCGAGCACCACATCCACCTCCACGTCGTGCCGCGCTGGGGCGGCGACACCAACTTCATGCCGGTGATCGCCGACACGAAAGTGATGCCGCAGACCCTCGAGCAGAGCTACGAGGCGTTGAAAGGAGCGTTTTGAGCGAGCAGCAGACCCTCGCCCCGGCAGGGATCTTCAAGGCTTATGACATCCGCGGCCTGCACGGCGAGCAGATGGACGAGACGACCGCGCTGGCGATCGGCCGCGCCTTCGCCCGCGTGCTCGCGCGGCTGCGCGGCAAGCAGCCGAGCGAGCTGCGGATCGGGCTCGGCCGCGACATGCGGCTGACCGCGCCGTCGATGGCGGCGGAGCTGCGCGACGGGCTGATCTTCGAGGGCGCGACCGTGCTCGACGCCGGCATGGTCGCCACCGAGATGCTCTATTTCCTCGTCGGCTCGCGCGAGCTCGACGGCGGGGCGATGGTCACCGCCTCGCACAATCCCAAGGCCTACACCGGGGTCAAGCTGATCCGCGAGGGCGCCCTCGCGCTCTCCGGCGACGCCGGGATCGGCGACGTGCGGCGCGAGATCGAGACCGGGCTCGGCCCGGCGCCGGGCGGCGGCAGCTTCGAGGAGGTCGACGTCTGGGACGAGTTCCGCGCCCACGCTCTCTCCTTCGTCGACCCGGACGTCGTCAGGCCGTTCAAGGTCGTCGTCGACGGCGGCAACGGGATGGCGGGGCCGATGGTCGGGCCCAGCCTGCGCCGGCTCGGCCTCGATCTGGAGGAGATGTACTTCGAGCCCGACGGCGAGTTCCCCGACCACGAGCCGAACCCGCTGCTGCCCGAGAACCGCGAGCTGATCGAAGCGCGGGTGCGCGAGAGCGGCGCCGACCTCGGGATCGCCTGGGACGGCGACGCCGACCGCTGCTTCTTCATCGACGGCGAGGGCTCCTTCTGCGACGGCGACTTCGTCTGCGCTCTGCTGGCGCGCTCCGCGCTCGCCACCCACCCGGGCGCGACGATCCTCTACGACCCGCGCTCGAGCCGCGCCGTGCCCGACCTGGTCGCGGCCGAAGGCGGCCGGTCGGACCTCTCGCGGGTCGGTCACGCCTTCTTCAAGCAACGGATGCGCGCGGAGGGCGCGGTCTTCGGCGGCGAGGTCTCCGGCCATTACTACTTCCGCGACTTCTGGTGCGCGGACTCGGGCACGATCCCGGCCCTGCTGATCCTCGAGCTGCTCTCGAAAGACGGTCGCTCGCTGGCCGAGCTGATGGCCGAGTTTCGCTCGCGCTACTTCATCTCCGGCGAGATCAACTCCGAGGTCGCCGACCAGGAGGCGAAGATGGAGGAGATCGCCGCTCGCTATTCCGAGGGCGAGCAGACGCGGCTCGACGGGATCTCGGTCGACTTCCCCGAGTGGCACTTCAACGTCCGCCCCTCCAACACCGAGCCGCTGCTGCGGCTCAACCTCGAGTCGCTCGTCTCACGCGAGGACATGGAGGCCAGGCGCGATGAGCTGCTGGGACTGATCCGGGCGTGACCGAACTCACCCCGGAGGGGGCGCTGGAGCAAGCGGCGCTGGCCGGCATCCACACGCTCCGCATTCCCACTCCCTTCGCGGTCGGGCGGGTCAACTGCTACCTGCTCGAGGACGAGCCGCTGACGCTGATCGACACCGGGCCCAACTCGGGCAAGGCGCTCGACGAGCTGCAGAGCCAGCTCGGCGCCCGCGGTCACTCGATCGACGACCTCGAGCTGGTGATCCTCACCCACCAGCACATCGACCACCTCGGGCTGGTGGAGATCGTCGCCGAGCACTCCGGCGCGCAGGTCGCCGCGCTCGGGCTCGCGGCGGAGCGACTGGCCAGCTTCGGCGAGGAATCGGAGCGCGAGGACGAGTTCGCGGTCGAGCTGATGCTGCGCAACGGCATCCCCCAGGAGGTCGCGTTCGCCCTGCAGAGCGTCTCCCGCAGCTTCCGCGGCTGGGGCTCGAAGGCCGAGGTGACGCGGCCGCTGCAGGACGGGCAGTCGATGCCCTTCCGCGACCGCGTGCTGCAGGTCTTCCACCGGCCAGGCCACAGCCCTTCCGACACCGTCTTCTGGGACGAGCAGCGACGCATCCTGATCGCCGCCGACCACCTGATCGCCCACATCTCCTCCAACCCGCTGATCACCCTTCCGCTCGACGGCTCGCCGAAGCGCACGCAGGCGCTCGTCACCTACATCGAGTCGATGAAGAAGACCAGGGAGATGCCGGCTGAGATCGTCCTCTCCGGCCACGGCGAGCCGATCGTCGACCACGTCGCCCTGATCGACGATCGGCTCGCCAAGCACGAGCGGCGCAAGGAGAAGATCTACGGCCTGATCGCCGAGCGCCCGCGCACCGGCTACGAGATCGCCCAGGCGATCTGGGGCAACGTCGCCGTCACCCAGGCCTTCCTCACCCTCTCCGAGGTGATCGGCCACGCCGACCTGCTGGTCAACGAGGGGCGCGCGCGCGAAGTCGGCGACGGCGATGTCGTGCGCTACGAAGCGGTCTCCTAGCGCGGTTTCGGCAGCACCACGGCGCGCGAGCGGAAGCCGGGGCATTCGCTTGGGGCGTAGGGAGCGGTGGGGATCTTGTCTTCGAAGACGACGTAGTAGCGACCGCGCGGGACGTGGCGGCGCGGAAACTTCCAGACGAGGCTGCCGTTCTCCGCCGTCGCCCCGGCGGCGATGTCGGGTGAGATCGGGCGGTCGCGCCCGGGCAGGGCGCGGTAGATCCGCAGCAGGCGCGGGCCGTCGACGAAGTGACGGTTGCCGGAGAGACAGGCGTAGCCGTCACCGCCGGGCTTCGGGGGCATCTTCGCCGTGCCGTAGAAGAAGTGGCGCGCCTTGCTGTAGCCGAGCGTGACGCTGCTCGGGCGCGGCCCCGGCGACCTGCTCGCGCCACCCGAGGCAGGCGCGAGCAGCGCAAGGCCGGCCAGCAAGGCGGCGGCGCAGGCGGCAAGCGTCGTTGTCGCTCGAGCGGGAACGTGCCCAACGATACCCGGGCCGCATAGATTGCAGGCCTCGATGGTCAGGCTCGGATCCGGAAAATCGCGCAGGTCCGCCAAGAAGCGGATGCTGCTGATCGTCAACCCGTACGCGACGACGGTCTCGGACCGGCTGAAGAACCTCGTCGTCTACGCCCTGCAGGGGCGCTTCGAGGTCGAGACGGTCGCCACCGAGGCACAGAACCACGCGACCGAGATCGGCCGCGAGGTCCGCGACCACGGCTATGACGTCGTCGTCGCCTTCGGCGGCGACGGCACGCTGAACGAGGTTGCCAACGGGCTCGCCGGGACCGACGTGCCGGTCTCGGTCCTGCCCGGCGGATCGACCAACGTCGTCGCGCGCACGCTCGGCATCCCCAACGACGTCGTCGACGCCACCGAGCACCTGCTGGCGCTGCTCGACGCGTGGTCGCCGCGACCGATCGACCTCGGCAGGGTCGACGAGCGCCACTTCGTCTTCTCCTGCGGCGCCGGCATCGACGCGACCGTGGTCAAACGGGTCGACGCCCACCCGCGGCTGAAGTCGCGCGCCGGCCCCTACTACTTCACCTGGGCGGCGATCTCGGCCTTCTACCGCCAGTACATGGTCAACCCGGTGCGCCTGCGGGTCGAGATCGAGGGCGACGGGCGATGCGAGGGCGTCACCGCGCTCGCCCAGAACTCGGACCCCTTCACCTACTTCGCCAGCCGCCCGATCCGGGTCTGCGAGGGGGTCGCGATCGACGACGGCTCGCTCTCCCTCGGCGTGCTCAAGCGGGCGCGCCAGCGCGACATGCCGACCCTGATCCCGCGCCTGTTCAGCGAGCAGCGGCCGGCCGCCCGCCATCGCCAGGTCGAGCACTTCGATCGCATCGCCGCGGCGAGCATCGCCTCGACCTCCGAGACCAAGGACGGCATACCCCGCCCCTTCCCGGTCCAGGTCGACGGCGACTACATCGGCGAGCGCACCGAGATCCGCCTCGCGGTCAGCCCGGGCGCGCTCACGGTCGTCGCCTGATCAGCTCGTCGGCGTGATCCTATAAGCGTCGAAGACGCTCTCGACGTTGCGCAGGCGCGAGATGCACTGCTTGAGCTGCTCGGTGTCGCCGACCTCGACCACGAAGCGGTTTTTCACCATCGGGTGCCTGGTCATGCAGCTGGCGCCGAGGATGTTGATCCCCGCCTCCGAGAAGGTGCGCGAGAGATCCTCGAGCAGGCGGGTGCGGTCGTAGGCGTCGATCTGCAGCTCGACCCGGTAGGAGGACTCGTTGTCCCCCTCCCAGGCGACCTCGACGAAGCGTTCGGGCGACTTCATCAGCGCCTTGACGTTCTTGCAGTCGGCGCGGTGGATCGTGATCCCGCGGCCGAGCGAGACGTAGCCGGCGATCGTGTCGCCGGGGACGGGCCGGCAGCACTTGGCGAGCCGCACGGCGACGTTGTCGGCGCCCTTGACGCGGATGCCGTAGTTGGAGGCGTCCTTGGTTCGCCGCGCGGTGTCCTCGCGCGGGCCCTCGAGACCGGCGGGCTGCTCGTCCTCGACCGACTCGCCCTCTTTGAGCCGCTGCATCAGCTTGTTGGCAACCGCCTTGGTCGCGATCTTGCCCTGGCCGAGGGCGATGTAGAACTCGGTCGCCTTGTGGAAGCCCATCTCGCGGATCACCTGCGCGAGCAGCGGCGACATCGCCAGCTTCTGCATCGGCAGGCCGCGCTTGCGCAGCGCCCCCTCGAGCGCGTCGCGGCCCTTTTTCTCGGCGTCCTCGCGCCGTTCCTGTTTGAAGAAGGCGCGGATCTTGTTGCGGGCGCGGCTCGTCCGCACCAGCTTCAGCCAGTCGCGCGAGGGCCCGCGGTTCTGCTTCGCGGTCAGCACCTCGACGATGTCGCCGGAGCGCAGCTGGTAGTGCAACGGCACGATGTTGCCGTTGACCTTGGCGCCGACGCAGCGGTGGCCGACGTCGGTGTGGACCGCGTAGGCGAAGTCGAGTGGGGTCGAGCCCGCCGAGAGGTTCTTCACCTCGCCCTTCGGCGTGAAGACGAAGACCTCGTCCTCGAACAGGTCGACCTTGAGCGATTCGAGGAACTCGGTCGGGTCCTGCTCGCCCTCGGCCTCGACCAGCTGCCGCAGCCAGGTCATCTTCTCGCGCTTCGGGTCGGCCGTGCCGCCCTCCTTGTAGGCGACGTGGGCGGCGATCCCGTACTCGGCCAGGTCGTGCATCTCCCTGGTCCGGATCTGGATCTCCAGCGGCTTGCCCTCGGGGCCGATCACGGTCGTGTGCAGCGCCTGGTACATGTTGGCCTTCGGCATCGCGACGAAGTCCTTGAAGCGCCCCGGCAACGGCTTCCAGAGCGAGTGGATCACGCCGATCGCGCCGTAGCAGTCCTTGACCGAGCCGACGATCACCCGCATCGCGGTCAGGTCGAAGATCTCGTTGAACTCGCGGCCCTTCTTGGTCATCTTCGTGTAGATCGAGTAGAAGTGCTTGGCGCGGCCGGAGATCTCGGCCTCGATCCCGACCGCCTGCAGCTCGTCGCCGAGGAAGCTGCCGGCCTGGTTGACGAATGCCTCGCGCTCGTCGCGCTGCTGGGCGACCAGCTGTTTGATCTCCTTGTACTTGCGCGGGTGCAGGGTCGCGAAGGCGAGATCCTCGAGCTCCCATTTGATCGCGTGGATCCCCAGCCGGTGGGCCAGCGGCGCGTAGATCTCGAGCGTCTCGCGCGACTTCGCCGTCTGCTTCTGCTTGGGCAGTGCGCCGAGCGTGCGCATGTTGTGCAGGCGGTCGGCCAGCTTGATCAGGATCACCCTGACGTCGCTGGCCATCGCCACCATCATCTTGCGGTAGTTCTCGGCCTGACGCTCGTCGCGGCTCTCGAACGTCATCCCGGTCAGCTTGGTGACGCCGTCGACCAGCTGGGCGACCTCCTCGCCGAACTCGGCGCGGATCTCCTCGAGACTGGCGCTCGTGTCCTCGACCGTGTCGTGCAGCAGCGCCGCGCAGAGGGTCTCGGTGTCGAGCCGCATCCCGGCGCAGATCTGGGCGACACCGACGGGGTGGGTGATGAACTCGTCGCCGGAGCGGCGCATCTGGTCGCCGTGGCGCTCGCAGGCGAAGTCGAAGGCGCGGGTGAGCGCCTCGCGATCGATCTCGGGCGCCGAGTCGAACTCCTCGACCACGGCGAGGAGGTCGGCGAGGAGCTCGCGCTGCTCTAGGGACTCTTTCGTCGTTCGAGGAATCGCAAACCCTCCTGGTGGCGAGCGCCGTAGGCCCGGTAGGCGGCGGAGCGCTCGAGTTCTGTCCCCTCTGAGGATACGACGCCGACGCCGCCACCCTCTCTGGCGGGGGTCCCGCGGAGGAGATCGAGCTCGGCCAAGACCCGCACGCAGCGGGCGGCGGACTCCGGCGCGCGGGGAAAGCGCCCACTCCCGCGCAGAGCTCCGCGCAGCTCGTCACCCTCCGTCTCGCCGGCGTCCCGCAGATCCCGGAACAGGGCGATCAGGACGTCGCGGCGGGCCAGCTGCTCGTCGAGCATGGCGAGGGCGAAGCGGTGCTCGGGCTCGCCCCAGGCGAGGTGCGCGTACCCCTTTCCGGCCGTCGCCAGCCGCTCGACCTGGGCGAACTGCGGCGGG
>Ga0210111_1000008_pt1 | contig 68218 bp, 70 predicted proteins | sample China_Galinas_PW_6_FD_185520 | JGI IMG/M metagenome (GOLD analysis project Ga0210111, IMG submission 185520) | Wetland microbial communities from San Francisco Bay, California, USA, that impact long-term carbon sequestration - China_Galinas_PWC_D2... | ecosystem: Environmental > Aquatic > Marine... | reverse complement strand
GAAGAATTCGAAAAGGAAGGGCTGACCTCGTTCCCGCCGACGCCGTTCGCCAGCGCCAACGCGGTCGGCACGCTGAAGACGACCGCCGAAGAACGGAACCTGAAGACGATCTCCGACCTCGAAGGACAGTCGGAAGAAATGACGCTCGCGGGCTCGCCCGAGTGCCGCCAGCGGATCGACTGCCTGGCCGGGCTCGAAAAGTACTACGGGCTCGAGTTCAAGTCGTTCACCCCGGTCGACATCGGCCTGCGCTACACGGTGCTGGAAAAGGGCCAGGACGAACTCTCGATCCTGTTCACGACCGACCCGCAGCTCGCGGCCGAGAAGGACAAGTTCGTGATCCTCGAAGACGACAAGGAAGTCTTCCCGGCGGGCAACGTCATCTTCGTGACGAAGCAGTCGACCGCCGAAGAAGCCGGGCCCGATTACGAAAAGACGATCGTGCAGGTGCAGAAGGGCCTGACGCTGCCGGTGATGCAGGAGCTCGACGCCCGGGTCGAACTCGAAAAGCAGTCGCCCGCCAAGGCGGCCGCCGCCTACCTGAAGGAAGCCGGCTATACCGGCTGATTCGGAGCTAGACCCTCTGTCTCCACGACCCGCGGTCGAGGTTAAGCTCGCATAGCGTGGCTAACCTCGACCGCGGTCGCCTCCGCGGGGCCCGCCATGCGGCCAAGCGTGGCGCGGGCGGCCCAGGCGGCGGCGAGGCCCGCCACCGCGGCGAGCAGCAGCGCGACGCGCGGGTCGTAGGCTTCCGAGAGCCAGCCGACTGCAGCGCCGTCGTCAGGCCGACAGCGAAGCCGCTGTGGGTGAGGCTGAGGATCAGCCAGACGGCGGCGACCATCTGCGCCCAGTTGCCCGAGAGCGAGACGAGCTGGCCGACGAAGTAGCGGCGGTAGTTGGGGACGGCGAGGGAGTCGAAGCTGCGCCGCACCGCGGCGCTCAACTCCTCACCCCCGGCCGCGCCGGCCGCTCGTCCGCGAGGATCCGCTCGAGGATCGCCGCGGCCCGCTCCAGCGTCTCGACGTCCTCGCCGGGGAGGTCGCGCATCCGGCGCGCCAGATAGGCGTTCTTGCGGCAGCGCAGGCGGCGCAGGCGCTCGCGGCCCGCGGGCGTGACGCTGACCAGGGCGCTGCGCCCGTCCTCGGGGTCGGGGGCGCGCTCGACCAGGCCGGCCTCGTCGAGCACGCGCAGGGTGCGCGTCGCGGTCGGCCGCTTGACCCGCTCGATCTCCGCCAGCTCGCTCGGCGTCAACGGCCCGTGCCGCTCGACCGTCGCCAGCGCCGCCGCCGCGGTCGGCGTCAACTGCCCCGCCGCCGCGGCCGACTCCTGTCGCAACCGCCGCGAGGTGCGCACGATCGCCATCCGCAGCCGCGCCGCCGCCTCGGCAAGCGGCGTGCCCTCGGCGCTCCGCGTATCGCTCTCACTCAACCCCAAAGTCATTAGCCTTGGTAATTAGTTTAGCAAACTACTATCGCGTGGTTCCTTTTTGACCGTGCGCGCCAAAAAAGAGGAACCACGCGAATGGATGCGCCGGTAGGCGATGGGCCGGTGGCGTCGAAGTAGGCGCGGATGGCCGCGGAAGCCGCAGCGAAGCCGCGCTACGAGCCTGGGATGGACGCGCGCAGCACGCGGGTCGCGCGCTGGCTCGAACCGCCGATGCTGGTCGCCTCGGCGCTGGTGATACCGGCCGTGGCGATCAGCGAGTCGCACCCGGGCGGCGCGCTGGAGACGGTCGCGCGGGCGCTCAACTGGGTCACCTGGCTCGCCTTCCTGATCGAGCTGGTGGTGATGCTCGCGATCGTGCCCGAACGCCGCGCCTGGCTGCGCGCGCACCCGCTCGACCTGATCGTCGTCGTGCTGACGCCGCCGGTGCTGCCGCCCGGCCTGCAGAGCCTGCGCGTGCTGCGCCTGCTCCGCCTGCTGCGGGTGCTGCGGCTGGCCCAGCTGACCCGCCAGCTCTTCTCGCTGCGCGGCCTGCACTACGCGGCGCTGCTCGCCATCCTCACCGCGGTCGCCGGCGGCGAGCTCTTCATCGGCTTCGAGAAGCAGAACCAGCACCTCAGCATCTGGGAAGGCGTGTACTGGGCGATCACCTCGATGACGACGCTCGGCTCGAGCATCTACCCGACGACGACCGGCGGCGAGATCGTCGCCGTGGTCACCGTGCTCGTCGGCATCTCCTTCGTCGCCCTGCTCACCGGCGCGATCGCCCAGCGCTTCCTCGGACCGCAGATAGTCGAGGTCGAGGAAGAGCTCGAGTCCGAGCACCTGACCGCCGAGGCGGTCGCCCTGCGCGAACTGCACCACGTGCGCGAGCAGATGCAGGGCCTCGAGGTCGCGGTCGAAAGGATCGCCGCCGACAAACGCGCCCCCTCCTAGTCGCCGCCGACCTTCGCCTCCAGCTCCTGCACGACGCCCGGGTCGCGCAGGGTGGTGACGTCGCCGAGCTCACGTCCCTCGGCGATGTCGCGCAGCAGGCGGCGCATGATCTTGCCGGAGCGGGTCTTGGGCAGGTCGGCGGACCAGATCACCCGCTTGGGGCGGGCGAGTTTGCCGATCCGCCCGGCGACGTGCTCGGACAGCTCGGCGGCCAGCTCGTCGCCGCCCTCGTGGTCTCCCTCGAGCGTGACGAAGGCGCAGATCGCCTGCCCGGTGTCGTCGTCGGACTGGCCGATCACGGCGGCCTCGGCGACCTTGGGGTGGGAGACGATCGCCGACTCGACTTCCGCGGTGGAGAGCCGGTGCCCGGAGACGTTGACGACGTCGTCGATCCGCCCCAGCACCCAGAGGTAGCCGTCGGCGTCGACCCGGGCGGCGTCGCCGACCAGGTAGGTCTCCTTGCCGAAGCGCTCGAAGTAGGTCTGCACGAAGCGCTCCGGCTCGCGGTAGAGGGTGCGCAGCATGGCCGGCCACGGCCGGCGCAGGACGAGCAGCCCCTCCCCCTCCTGCACGGGCTCGCCGGCCTCGTCGTAGACGGCGGCGTCGATCCCCGGCAGCGCAAAGGTCGCCGAGCCGGGCTTGGTCGCGGTCACCCCCGGCAGCGGCGAGATCATGATCTGGCCGGTCTCGGTCTGCCACCAGGTGTCGACGATCGGGCAGCGGCCGCCGCCGACCACCTGGTGGTACCAGAGCCACGCCTTCGGGTTGATCGGCTCGCCCACCGAGCCGAGCAGGCGCAGGCTGGAGAGGTCGCGGCGCCGCGGGTACTCGGCGCCCCATTTCATGCAGGCGCGGATCGCGGTCGGCGCCGTGTAGAGGATCGTCACGCCGTAGCGCTCGATGATCTCCCACCAGACGTCCTTGTCAGGGTAGTCGGGCGCGCCCTCGAACATCACGCTGGTCGCCCCGTTCGCCAGCGGGCCGTAGACGATGTAGGAGTGGCCGGTGATCCAGCCGACGTCGGCGGCGCACCAGTAGACGTCCCGCTCCGGCTTCAGGTCGAAGACGTAGCGGTGGGTGAAGGCGACGCCGGTCAGGTAGCCGCCGGTCGTGTGCTGGATGCCCTTCGGCTTCGCGGTCGAGCCCGAGGTGTAGAGGATGAAGAGCGGATCCTCGGCCGCGTGCGGCTCGGCGGCGCACTCCGGGTCGGCGGCCCCCATGGCGTCCTCGAAGAAGACGTCGCGCCCGTCCTGCATCTCGCACCGCTCGCCGGTGTGCTGGACGACGAAGATCGTCTCGATCGAGTCCACGTCGGCCATCACCTCGTCGACGCGGGGCTTGACCGGCAGCGTGCGGCCCTTGCGGCGGGCGGCGTCGACGGTGACCAGCGCCTTCGCCTGCGAGAACTGCATGCGCTCGCGCACCGCCTCGGCGGAGAAGCCGCCGAAGACGACGTTGTGGACGGCGCCGATCCGCGTGCAGGCGAGCATCGCCACGACCACCTGGGGGATCATCGGCAGGTAGATCCCGACCACGTCGCCCTTCTCGACCCCGTGGTCGCGCAGGGCGTTGGCGAAGCGCTTCACGTCGGCCAGCAGCTCGGCGTAGGAGACGTCGCGCTCCTCGCCCTCCTCCCCGCGCCAGTGGTAGGCGACGCGATCGCCGCGACCGGCGTCGACGTGGCGGTCGAGGCAGTTGGCCGAGACGTTGAGCTCGCCGTCGGCGAACCACTTGAAGAAGGGCGGGTCGGAGTCGTCGAGCGACTCGCTCGGCTCCCTGTCCCATTGCAGCAGCTCCTTCGCCTGGGCCAGCCAGAAGGCGCTCGGGTCCGCCGCCGCCTGCTCGTAGAGAGAGCGATCGGAGACGAGCGCGTCCGCGGCGAACCGCGGCGGGGGCTCGAAACGCTTGACATCGAGCAGCTGCTCGAGCTCCTGCTCCAGCGAGGTCTCCTCTTCAACTCCCATCGTGCTCCTTCCGTGGCCGCTACGCTTGGGCAGAACCGTACCCCTTCGAGGATCTCCAGCAAACCCGATCGCGATGCTCTTCCGCCAAATCATCCACGAGGACCTCGGCTGCGCCTCCTACCTGGTCGGCGACTCCGACGCCGGGGTTGCCGCGATCGTCGACCCGCAGTGGGACATCGATCCCTACCTCGAGCTCGCCCGCCTGCACGGCGTGCGGATCGAGCACGTGCTGGAGACGCACAACCACGCCGACCACGTCTCTGGCCACGGCCGCCTGGCGCGTGCGACCGGGGCGACGATCCACGTCAGCGGGATGGCCGAGGCCGAGTACGAGCACGACCCGATCGCCGACGGCTGGACGCTCGACCTCGGCGAGGGCGTGACGATCGAGGCGGTCCACACGCCCGGGCACAGGCCCGAGCACACCTCCTTCCTGCTGCGCGACGCGGCGCGCGGCGGCGACCCGGTCGCGGTGCTGAGCGGCGACTCGCTGTTCGTCGGCGATGTCGCCCGGCCCGACCTCGCGGTCGAGCCGCGCGAGGGCGCCGCCGGCATCTTCCGCTCGCTGCACGAGCGCCTGCTCTCGCTGCCCGACGAGGTCGAGGTCTGGCCCGGCCACCTCGGCGGCTCGCTCTGCGGCAGCTCCGGGATCGACCTGAAGACCTCATCGACGATCGGCTTCGAGCGCCGCCACAACCGCGCGCTCGGGATCGCCGACGAAGCCGAGTTCATCGAGGACGCCGTCGCCAGCATCGGCGAGCGCCCGCCCAACGTCGAGCACATCGTCGCCCTCAACCGCGGCCCGCTGGTCGAGTCGATCGGCGCGCCGGCGCCGCTGACGCCGCGCCGCTTCGAGGCCGCGATCGCCGCCGGCGCCTTCGCCGTCGACTCGCGCACCAACGAGCAGTTCGACGAGGCCCACATCCCGGGCGCGATCAGCGCCTCCGGCTACGACACCGGGTTCGCGACCAAGGTCGCGCAGGTCGTGCCGCCCGAGGGCGAGGTGGTCGTCGTCGCCGCCTCCGACGGCAACGAGCTCGAGGCGGCGGAGCTGCTGGCCGCGGTCGGGCTGCAGGTGCGCGGCTTCCTCAGCGGCGGCATGAGCGCCTGGCGGGCCGAGGAACGCCCGGTGGCGCGGATCGAGCCGATCGGCCCCGGCGACCTGGCCGCGCTGCTCGAGGGAGACGAGCCCCCGGTGGTGCTCGACGTGCGCGGCGCCGCCGAGTACGAGGAAGGGCACATCGAGGGCTCGCTGCACGTCCCCTACGGCGAGCTGCCCCGCCGTCTCGACGAGCTGCCCCGCGAGCGGCCGCTGGCGGCGATCTGCAAGGGCGGCAAACGCAGCGGCCTGGCCGCCTCGGTGCTGCAGCGCGAAGGGTTCGCGACGATCCACGTCGCCTACGGCGGCGTCGGGACCTGGCAAGAAGAAGGGCGCCCGGTCGAGTCCGGCGCCGTCGTCGCGTAGGTCAACCTCGAGGCGATCCCGGCAGGGGTTCCGAGAGGGTGTCCCGGCAGGGGTTCCACTTAACTTTTTCGAAGGCCTGGGGTTGAGCTGCCGCCCGGCTGCGCTCGACGAAAAAGTACAAGACGTTTCACCCCTACCGGGACACCCTCCCACGAGCGGCTGGCGAAGGCCTAGGCGGCGCGGGTACGCGAGGACGGCTCGAGACTCGCCGCCAATGAGCTGGCAAGGGAATCCGCGTCGGCCGGCTCCAGAGAGCTGACGGTTACGCGGATCGCGGGGGGAGCTTGGAGGCGGAAGGGGGCGCCGGGCATCACGGCCCAGCCCTGGGACTGGAGGGACTGGACGGCGGCGGTCTCGTCGGGGACGGGGATCCAGACGTTGAGGCCGCTCCGGGACTCGGCCTCGATGCCGTGCCCGGCGAGGGCCGCTACGAAAGCCTCGCGGCGTTCCCCGTAGGTCGCCTCGGAGCGCTCGAGCAGCCGTGCCACGCCGTCGTCCGCCAGCAGCTCGGCGGCGATGCGCTGGAGCAGATGGCTGACCCAGCCCGGGCCGACCGCCTGGCGGCCGCCGACCCGGCTGATCGTGTGAGGGTCGCCGGCGAGGACCGCGAGACGCAGGTCCGGGCCCAGCGACTTGGCGAGCGAGCGGGCCGCCGCCCAATGCCGGCGACCGGCCGCAAGGCTCACCCGGGGCGCGCCCGCGATCGGGCCAAGGTGGTCGTCCTCGACCACGATCGCCTCTGGGTGCTCGTCGAGGACCCGGCCCAGCGCCGCGGCCCGCTCGCGGTCGAGCGCAGCGCCGGTCGGGTTCTGGCCGCGCGGGTTGAGCACGACCGCCCGTGCCCCGTCCTCCAGCGCCTCCGTCAGCGCCGCCGGCTTCATTCCCCGACCGTCGATCGCGACCGGGCGCAGGGCGTAGCCGGCGGCGCGCAGCAGGTGCAGGAGGCCGGCGAAGCCGGGATCTTCGACCGCGACGAGGTCGCCGGGTCGCAGCCGGGCGGCGAGGGCGCGCTCGATCCCGTCGAGCGCGCCGCTGACCACGGCGAGCTCGTCCGCCGCGATCCCGTCGCGCCTGAGCTCCCGCCCGACCGGACCGACCAGCTCGGGGAGGAAGGGCTCGCCGCCGTAGAGCTGGCGCGGCGGCTCGATCCGGCGCAACACCGGCGCCAGGTCCGGCAGCAATGCCGGGTCCGGGTTGCCGCTCGCCAGGTCGCGAACGCCCACCGGCGCGGCCGGGGCCGACACCGCCCCTGCCACCGGCGGGCGCCAGCTGACGAAGGCGCCGCTGCGCGAGCGGGTGACGAGCAGCCCGCGCGAACGCAGATCGCGGAAGGCCGCGGCGACCGTGGTCGGGCTGACGCCGAGATCGTCGGCGAGGGCGCGAACCGCGGGCAACGGCGAGCCGGGCGCCAGCTCCCCGGCTTCGATGCCGCGCTCGATGCTGGCAGCGATTTCGGCGGCACCCTGCCCCGATATCCGATACTGTGTCAGTGCATTAGCTATATCTGTACTGTAACAGATTGAGAGAACGAGGGAATGGCGATTGGCTCGAAAGCGAAGACGACGAGACCGCGGACGCGGGTGACGCGGATGCCGAGTCGCGCCAGCTACGAGCGCGAGACGGTCGAGGCGATCCTCGACGAGGCGATCGTCTCCCACGTCGGCACCGTCTCCGCCGGCGGCCCCGTCGTCATCCCCACCCTGCACGCCCGCGCCGGCGACTCGCTCTACATCCACGGCTCCGCCGCCAGCCCGACGCTGCGCCGCGCCGCCCAGGCCGAGGTCTGCCTCACCGCCACCCTGCTCGACGGCCTCGTCCTCGCCCGCTCGGCGATGCACCACTCGGTCAACTACCGCTCCGTGGTCGTCTTCGGCCAGGCCGAGCGAGTCGACGACGCCGAGGCAAAGCGCGAGGCGCTGGCAGCCTTCACCGAGAAGCTCGTCCCCGGCCGCTGGGCGGACGTGCGCCCGCCGACCGCGCGGGAGCTGAAGGCGACCGCCGTCCTGCGCCTGCCGCTCGACGAGGCCTCGGCCAAGGTCCGCGACGGCGGCCCCCTGGACGACGAGGAGGACTACGAGCTGCCGGTCTGGGCGGGCACGATCCCGCTGCGCCTCAGCGCCGACCCGCCCGAGCCGGACGCGCGCCTGCTGCCCGGCGTCGAGCTCCCTCCTTACCTCACGTAGTCGACCCTTTGCGCCGAGTGGTCAATTGACCCACGGATACGGTGGCAAATCGACCACTCGACGTCAGGGGACCTCTAGTAGCCCGGCGGGTGGCGGGCGATGAAGCCCGACGTGCTGCTGGCCGGCGAGGAGTGCCAGCGGGGGCCGGGACCGCCGACCGTGTCGAAGGCGAGGCCGGCGATGATCATCCAGGCGTGGCCGGCGTTGGCGTAGACGGTGATCCACTGCCCCGGGCCGGGATCGCCCCAGGTCTCGAGCCCGGTCGAGTCGAGCGGGCTGGAGAGGAAGCCGCCGCCGTTGAGGGCGAAGCTGACCGCGCCCGAGCAGTCGTAGCCGGAGGAGCTGAAGGAGCCGTGGCCGCCGCCCCAGACGTAGGGGGTGGTGGCGATCGAGTTGGCGGCTTCGATCGCCGCCCGGATCGCCGGCGGGGCGCTGCTCGGCACGCTCGCCTGGCTTTCGGAGATGAAGTCGGCGCTCTGGCCGGGCGTCAGCGGCGCCGGCGCCCCGGTCGGGGCGGGGCCGCCGGAGCTGGCGATCTGTTCGGAGATCGTCGCCAGGTTGTCGCTCAGCGCCGCTTCGCGCGACTCGAGCGCTTCCAGGTCCGCCCGGCGCTTGGCCTGGGCGTCCTTCAGCTCGGCGAAGCGAGCCGCCGCTTCGGCGCTCGCGGCGGCGGCTTCCTTCTCCTTGGCGGCGATTTCGTCGCGCGCCTCGCGCAGCTGCTCGCGGATCGCCGCCATCCGCTCGACCGCCGCCTGCGCTTCGTCGCGCAGGCCCTTGACCCGCTCGGCGACCGAGTCGTCGTAGTCCTGCACGCGGCTGAGGTATTCGGCGCGCACGTTGGCCTGCGACCAGCTCTTCGATTCGAGCAGCACGTCGACCACGTCCGGGCTGCCGGCCTCGTAGATCGAGACCAGCCGCTCGCGCAGCACGCCCAGCGCCCGCTGCAGCCGTTCGCGCACCTGCTCCAGGTGGCGCCGCTCGGCTTCCAGCTTCGCCGTGGCGCGATCGAGCTCCGCCTGCTTTTCGGCCAGTTCGGCTTCCAGCGCTTCCTGCTGCTGGCGCAGCCGCGAGACTTCGCCCAGCATCGTGTCGATCGCCTTGTTCTGTTCGGCGATCGTCGTCGCCAGCGCGCTCTGGCTTTCGCGCACCTTGCTCAGCTTGCCCTGCGTGGCGTCGAGCTTTTCGCGCAGGGTCTTCGCCGGCGCGCCCGCGGCAAGGCAGAGCGTGAGCAGGAGCAGGGCGGCCGGCAACAGCAGCCGCCAGGAGGAACCGGAGGGGGCGCGCATGAGCGCAGCAAGGTAGCGAAGCCCCCTAAAGACTGTTAGGAGTTGCTAATAACTTGCAACTCCCGTTGCAGAATCGACCTGATTGCAGGAAAAACAGCCACCGCGGCGACAGGGTGCCGCGGTGGCCGTGAACGTCAGGCGAGCAGCTTGGCCTTCGCCTCCTCGAACTCCTCGCTCGAGAGCGCGCCCTTTTCCTTCAGCTCGTTGAGCTTGTGCAGTTCGTCGGCGGGCGAGCCTCCGTGCGCCTGTTCGCGCACGTACGTGTCGAAATGCTTTTTGGCGTCGACCTGCGCCTGGATCGTCCTGTCGCGCATGCCGCTGCCGCGCGCGATCAGGTAGATCAGCGCCGTCAGGAACGGGATGATCACCAGGAACAGGACCCAGACCGCCTTCCACCAGCCGGAGAGCTCGTGATCGCGGAAGAGGTCGGTGAGGATCGTGACCAGGATCCAGATCCAGATCACGAAGAAGAAGATCTCCAGCGCAAGCAGCAGGGCTTCGCCGAGATTGATGTCTGCGAACGGCACGAGTGGTCCTTTCGGTTAGGCAGGGGTGGCTTGGGGGGAGATCATAAGAAGGGCAGCGTCCCAAGGCGAATCACGCCGCCCAGGAACATCAGCGTGCCGAAGACCAGCGTCGCCACGATCAGCCGCTGCGAGCGGAACTTGACCGAGAGCCCGCCGAAGAAGAGCACGGCGGCGAAGAAGATCGTCGCCAGCACGTAGTTGTCGGAGGTCTGGTTCGCTTCGCGCCCCTCTTCGAAGAGCTGGTCCGCTTCGGCTTCGAGCTCTTCGCTTTCTTCCAGGGCGGCGACCTTGTACTGCTTCATTTCGAACGGCACGTCGGGCGCCTTGGGGTTCTGCAGCGGGTGCTGCCTCACCCAGGCGTTGAAGGCCGGCTTGAACTCGTCGCGGAAGAAGCGGTAGCGGAGAATTCCCTCGAGCTCCTTGTTGCCCTGCGAGTAGGCGGCGGCGAACTGAGTGAAGAGGTCGGCGTCGATCGTGACGAAGGAGAAGCCCTGGCTCTGCGCTTTGGCCGACTTCGTGCGCGCGGCGCCGGCCTGCGTGAAGCGGGTCGACTGCTGGCCGCCCCAGCGGGTCGCCTCGTAGGCGCTGTAGGCGGTGGCCAGGGTCGCGATCGCGAGCAGCGCCGCCGACCACAGCTCCAGCCGCTCGCGCATCGGTATCTCGCCCTCGAACACGCGCCGCACCCTATCCAGCGGCGCCGCTGGCGCGTGCGATCCGTAATCCCCTCGTAAGACCGAGCCCCGATACTGGGGACATGGCCCTCCTCGCGATCCTCGCCGCGCTGGCCCTCGCGGTGCCCGGCTCCGGCTCCGACACCGCCTCCATCTCGGCTGCCCGCGGCAAGAAGGTCAAGGCCGTCGGCTCCAGCTACGGCAAGGTCATCGCCGACGGGCGCGGCGAGGCCTTCTACCTGTTCGGCGCCGACCGGCGCGGCAGGAGCCGCTGCTACGGCGCCTGTGCGCGAGCCTGGCCGCCGGTGATCACCAAGGGCAGGCCGCGCGCCGGTCGCGGCGTCAAGGCGCGCCTGCTGGGCACGACCCGGCGCAAGAACGGCAAGCTCCAGGTCACCTACGGCGGCCACCCGCTCTACTACTACGTCAGCGACTCGCCGGGCCGGATCCTCTGCCAGAACGTGAACGAGTTCGGCGGCCTCTGGCTCGTCGTCAAGCCGAGCGGCAAGCCGGTCAGCTGAGGCGGCGGGCGAAGAGCACCGCGGCGACCGCCGTCGCCAGGTTGATGCTGGACACCCCGGCGCGCATCGGGATGGCGAGCCGTGCGTCGGCGCGGTCGAGCAGCGCCTCGCTGAGGCCGTAGCGCTCGGTGCCGAAGGCGAGGATCGCCCGCGGCGGCAGCTCCGCTGCGTGCAGGTCGTCCCCCTCCGGGTCGATCGCGACCAGCGGCCGGTCGCTGCCGGCGACCGGGTCGAGCTCCGCCTGGCGGGTTTCTCCCGCTATGCGGGAAGAAGTCGCCAGCGAGGCGACGGGCAGGGCGAAGTGCAGGCCGGCGGCGCCGCGCAGGGCGTCCGGGTGCCAGGGGTCGTTGGAGCCCGTGGTCAGCACGCCGGCCGCGCCGGCCGCGGCGGCGACCCGCACGCAGGCGCCCATGTTGCCCATCGTCCGCGGATCCTCGAGCAGCACCAGCGGCTCCGGGCCGGCGGCGGCGAGCACGTCGGCGAGCACGATCCGCGGGCGGCGGGCGATCGCGACGATGCCGGTGCGCGGCGCCTGCGGCACCAGCTCGGCGAGCAGCTCCACTGGGACGGGCACCGCTCGCTCGCCCAGCGCCTCACCCAGGTCGGGCGCCAGCTCGGCCGCCAGCTCGCACAGCTGCCCGGGGTCGGCGACGACGGCCTCGCTCACCTCGGCGCCGAAGCGCAGCGCGTGCTTGAGCGCGTGGAATCCCTCCAGCACGGCCAGCTCGCGGTCGCGCCGAGCGCCACGGTAGCGGCGGATCAGCGCCTGTTCGCCGGCCGAGCTCACGGCCGCATCATGCACACATCACGCGCGGTAGAGGTTTTCACCGCATAGCGAGGAAAACCTCTACCGCGCTCCGGTGATCGGGGGCGGATCTACTGCTCGGCGGTCTGGACGACCTTCAGCGCTCGGTCGCGGATGTCGGGCAGGCCGTCGAGGAACGACGTCAGGTGGCGGCCGATGATCTTGCCGTCGCGCTCGTGCCACGGCGGGCTCGGCTCCAGGGTGGAGACTTCGCCGTGCCCGCCGGTCGGGCGGCCGTAGAGGTAGCGCGGCTCGCCGCCCGTCCAGAGCACCGCCCGCAGCACCGGGTCGAATGCGGCCGGCTCGACCTCGGCGCCCGCCGCGGCGGCGATCGCTTCCGCGGCCACGTCGGCCTCCTGGGTCGCGATCCCGCCCTGCTTGATCGGGAACGTGGTGACGTCGCCGGCGGCGAAGACACCGTCCACGTCCGCCACGCGGCAGTGCTCGTCGACCGGCAGGAAGCCGTCCTCGTCGGCCGCGAGGCCGTCGATCCGCCGCCCCTCGAGCCGCGGCAGGCTGACCACGGCCTCGGTCTCGACCGGCTCCCCCGGCGCGAGCTTCAGCTGTCCGTCCTCATAGGAGACGGGATGGACACCGGTCAGCAGGCGGATCCCGTGCTGGTCCAGCAGCTCGGTCATCTGCTCGGCGACCGCGCGGCCGAACAGGCCCAGCGGCGCCTCCTCCGGCGTCGCCACTGTCAGGCGCGCGTCTTCGATCCCCGACTTCGTCAGCACCGAGGAGGCGAGCAGCGCCAGCTCGTAGAGCGGCAGGGCCCAGGTGTTGCCGCCGGGCATGGTGAAGACGACATCGCGCAGGGCGCCCGCGCGCAGCTTGCGGACCACGGCTCCAAAGGCGCCTTCGTCGGCCACCCCCCAGAAGGTGACGGCGCCGGGAACGGCCCAGAGCATCCGCGCGCCGGAGGCGACGACGAGATAGTCGTAAGCGATCCGCTCGCCGTCGCGCACGGTCGCCACCCTCGCCTCGGAGTCGACCGAGAATATTCCGCCGAGGCGGAAGGCGATCCCGATCCGCTCCGCCAGCGAGACCAGGTCGTAGCGCAGGACGCTGGCCGCGCCGTAGGGCTCGCCGACGGCGAACGGGCGGTAGACGAACTCGCCGCGGGGCGAGCAGAGCTCGACGTCGAGCCGATCGCCCGCCAGTGTGCGCAGCGCCAGCGCCGCCTCGAGCGCGGCGACGCCGCCGCCGGCGATCAGAACCCGCGCCCGCGCCCGCGCCCGCTGTGAGTTCCCGGCCATTGACCGAGCGTACGCCCGGCCTTCCCGAGCTCCATCGGGGTCGGCCCGCAGCAGGGCTGCGGCTTTTCCCCGATTGCGCCCTCCCGTCCGCGGCACGATGATTCGCGGCGATGAAACTGCTGGTCGGCTACGACGGCAGCGCGGGCGGGCGCGACGCGCTCGAGCTGGCGCGGGTGCTCGGCGAGGTCGAGCCGAGCAGCGCGCTCGTCGCCACCGTCGTCCCCTACGGCCCGCTGCCGGTCGGCTTCACCGAGCTCGAGCAGGACGCCGCCAAGGAAGCCGAGCCGCTGCTCGCGGAGGCGCGGCGGCAGCTCGACGATCTCGAGGTCCACACGCGGGCCTTCGGCGGCGGCTCCCCGGCCGGGGTGATCACCGACCTCGCCGAAAGCGAGGACGTCGACGCGATCGTGCTCGGCTCGCCGCACCGCGGCGCGGTCGGGCGGGCGCTGATCGGCAGCGTCGCCGAGGGCGTCCTGCACGGCGCGCCCCGCGCGGCGCTCGTCGCCCCGCACGGCTACGCGGGCAACGGCCACGGGCCGTTCGGCTCGATCGCCGTCGCCTACGACGGCACCCCGGAAGCGAAGGCGGCCCTGGCGCGGGCGCGACAGCTCGCCGAGGCGAGCCACGCGGCGCTGCGCATCCTCACCGTGGTGGCGCCGCCGGTCGCCCTGCCCGGCGCCGTCGGCTACACGCCGATCAACCCGCCGGAACCGAAGCAGATCCTCGAGGAGGCCGTCGCCGCGGCCGGCGCCGAGGTGACCGTCGACGCCCGGCGCCTCGACGGCGTCCCCGCCCAGGCCCTGGCCGAGGCCTGCGAGGACGGCGTCGACCTGCTCGTCGCCGGCTCGCGCGGCTACGGCCCGATGGCCCGCGTCCTGCTCGGCTCGGTCTCGACCCGCCTGATCAACATCGCCCCCTGCCCCGTCCTCGTCGTCCCCCGACCCTGACGAAGCGCGGTCGAGGTTTGCATCGCATAGCGACGAAAACCTCGACCGCCGAGCTCAGAGCGTCCAGTAGCGGCCGACGTGGGAGGCGGCGCGGGAGGTGACGATCGGGTCGGGGGCGATCGACTCGGCCTCGCCCTCGCCGGCGAGCGCCCGCATCGTCGCCTCGACCGACTCGGCCAGCGCCGGCGGGGAGTAGCCGCCCTCGAGCACGGCGCCCAGCGGCGCCCCCAGGGCGCGGGCGAGCTCGCGCACCTGGCAGGCCATGCGGGCGAAGGACTCAGAGCTCAGCCGGCAGCCGCCGAGCGGGTCGTCGACATGGGCGTCGAACCCGGCCGAGATCAGCACGAGCTGCGGCTCGAAGGCTGTCGCGACCGGCACGACCACGTACTCGAGCAGCGAAAGCCAGACGTCCTCTTCGGAGCCGGCGGGCACCGGCAGGTTGACCGTGTAGCCCTCGCCGGGCCCTGAGCCGGCGTCGACGATCGAGCCGCTGCCCGGGTAGATCCCCTGCTGGTGCAGGCCGGCGACGAGGACGTCGTCGCGCTGGCGGAAGGCCTCGACCGTGCCGTTGCCGTGGTGCACGTCCCAGTCGAGGATCAGGACCCGGTCGAGGCCCAGCTCGCGGATCGCCAGCTCGGCCGCGATCGCGACGTTGTCGAAGAGGCAGAAGCCCATCGCCCGGTCGGGCTCGGCGTGGTGGCCCGCCGGGCGCACCGCGCAGAAGCCCGCCTCGGCGTCGCCGGCGAGCAGCGCCCGCGTCATCTCGCAGGCGCCGCCCGCCGCGTGCAGGGCGGCGCGGAAGGAGGCCTCGCCGACGTAGGTGTCGGCGTCGACCGCGCCGCCGCCGAGCGCCGCGAGGTCGCGGATCGCCTCGACGTGGCGCGGCGCGTGGACGAGCTCCAGCTCGCGCTCGGACGCCGCCGGCGCCTCGCGCCGCTCCCAGCCGAGATGATCGGCCGCGCCGAGCCGCGCTTCGATCGCCCGCAGCCGCTGCGGCGTGTCGGGGTGGCCCGGCAGCTGCGCCCCCGGATCGTGCTCGAGGCAGGCGGGGTGGCTGAAGTGGAGAGCCATCGAGGCGACTGTAGACGGCTACCATCGCGGGCGTGGGCTCCGACTACCCGGCCTACCGTGAAGCGGACGTCGTCCTGCGCGACGGCTCGACCGTCCACCTGCGCCCGGTCCGCGCCGCCGACGCGCCGGCCCTGCTCGGGCTCTTCGAGAGCCTCGGCACCGACTCGCGCATGTTCCGCTTCTTCTCCGGCGCCAGCGACCTCGAGGCCGCCGCGGCCGAGCTCAGCGCGGTCGACTACGAGCAGCGCTACGGCCTGGTCGCCACGCGCGGCGACGGCGAGCACACGGTCGGGCACGGCACCTACATCGCCACCGAGCCGGGCCGAGCCGAGGTCGCCTTCGCGATCTCCGACGAGCTCCAGGGCCAGGGCCTGGGGACGATCCTGCTCGCCCACCTCGCCGAGGTCGCCCAGGAGAACGGCATCGAGGTCTTCTTCGCCGAGGTGCTGGCGCCGAACCACCGCATGGTCGATGTCTTCCGCGAGAGCGGCTTCCCGATCGAGACCTCCTCCGAACCGGGCACGATCCACGTCGAGCTTCCCACCTCGTTCGGCGAGGAGGCGGTCGGGCGCTTCGAGGAGCGCGACCGGCACGCGGCCGAGGCGGCGGTGCGGCGCTTCCTGCACCCGCGCGCGGTGATCGTGGTCGGCGCCTCGCGCCGCCGCGAGACGGTCGGCGGCGCCGTCTTCCACAACCTGCTCGAATCGGGCTTCGGCGGGGTCGTGCACCCGGTCAACCCGGCCAGCGACGTGGTCCAGTCGGTGCGCGCCTACCGCAGCGTCGCCGAGGTGCCGGGCGAGGCCGACCTGGGGGTGATCGCCGTGCCGCCCGAGGCGGCGGTGGAGGCGGCGCGCGAATGCGCCGCCAAGGGGGTGACGACGCTGGTCGTGCTCGCGGCCGGCTTCGCCGAGACCGGCGCCGAGGGCGCCGAGCAGCAGCAGCGCCTGGTCGAGGTCTGCCGCGAGACCGGCATGCGGCTGGTCGGCCCGAACTGCCTCGGCGTGATCCTCAACGAAGACGGCGGCGGCCTCAACGCCAGCTTCGCCCCGGCGAGCCCGCCGCCCGGCAACGTCGGCTTCGTCACCCAGAGCGGCGCGCTCGGGCTCGCCCTGATCGACCTCGCCGCCGACCGCGGCCTCGGCGTCTCCTCCTTCGCCTCGATCGGCAACCGCGCCGACATCACCGCCAACGACCTGCTCGAGTACTGGGAGGGCGACCCGGCGACCGAGGTCGCGCTGCTCTACATCGAGTCCTTCAGCGATCCGGCGCGCTTCTCCCGGGTCGCCCGCCGGGCCGGCCGCGAGATGCCGATCGTCGTCGTCAAGAGCGGCCGCTCGGTCGCCGGCGAGCGCGCCACCGGCTCGCACACCGGCGCCCTGCTCTCGGCCTCCGACGTGACCGTCGACGCGCTCTTCGACCAGGCCGGCGTGATCCGCACCGAGACCCTCGCCGAGCTGCTCGACGTCGCCGCCCTGCTCGGCAGCCAGCCGCTGCCGGCGGGGCCGCGGGTCGGCATCCTGACCAACGCGGGCGGGCCGGGGATCATGTGCGCCGACGCCTGCGAGGCGGCCGGGCTGGAGGTGCCGGAGCTGCCCGAGGAGGTGCGCGCCGCGCTCGCCGAGCACCTGCCGGCCGAGGCCTCGCTGGCCAACCCGGTCGACATGATCGCCACCGCCACCGCCGAGCAGTACCGGCGCTCGATCGCGACGCTCTCCGCCTGGGAGGGGATCGACGCGCTGATCGTGATCTTCATCCGGCCGCTGCTGACCCGGGCCGAGGAGGTCGCCGGCGCCGTGCGGGCGGCACTCGACGAGATGGAGCGGGAGATCCCGGTGCAGGCGGTCTTCATGTCGAGCGGCGACCGCGAGGCGATCGCCGCGGCCGGCGGCGTGCCGACCTACGTCTACCCGGAGGACGCGGCGCGGACGCTCGGCCGGGCGATGAAGCACGTGCGCTGGCGCGCCCGGCCGGCCGAAGAGCCGCCGCGGCTGGGCGACACCCGTCCCGACGAGGCGGCGGCGGTGATCGCGCAGGCCCTGGCGGACGGGAGCGAGTGGCTGGGCATGGAGGAGACGACGGCGCTGCTCGACTGCTACGGGATCGCGATACCGGCCTGGCTGCCCGCCGCCGACCCGGCCGCCGCCGCGCACGCCGCCGAGCGCCTCGGCGGCCCGGTCGCGCTCAAGGCCGAGGGCGCGCAGATCCTCCACAAGACCGACCTCGGCGCGGTGCGCACCGGGCTCGGCGACGCGACCGCGGTGGCCGGCGCCGCCGTGCAGATGGACGAGGCGCTCGCCGAGGCCGGCGTCGAGCGCGAGAGCTTCCTCGTCCAGGCGATGGCAGGCGAGGGCGTCGAGCTGCTGGTCGGGATCGCCGGCGACCCGGCCTTCGGCCCGGTGCTCGCCTGCGGCGCCGGCGGCACCCGCGCCGAGCTGCATCGCGACGTAGCCGTGCGGATCTGCCCGGTGAGCGCCGGCGAAGCGAGCGAGATGCTGCGCTCGCTGGCGATCTACCCGCTGCTGACCGGCTACCGCGGCGAGCCGCCGGCCGACCTCGCGGCGCTCGAAGACATGCTGCTGCGGGTCAGCGCGATGGTCGACGCGCACCGCGAGATCGCCGAGCTCGACCTCAACCCGGTGATCGCCGGACCCACCGGAGCCAGCGCGGTCGACGCCCGCATCCGCCTCCGCCCCACCCCGGCCCCGCGCCCCTGGCCGAGCACCTGGCGACCGCTCTGAGAGCGCGGTCGAGGTTATCTCCGCATAGCGATCAAAACCTCGACCGCGCCTCGCGGAGGGGGTCGGGGAAAACCCGCGAGCGCGCCGGGGGGATTATCCCGATGAATTGGCCCTCGCGATCGCACAGACTCGGTCAATGGCCGCAGAGGAGGCTTGGCAGCAGATCCGCTTCTCCGACCGGGCGGATGCCGGCCGACAGCTCGCCCGGCAGCTCCTGCCGCTCGCCTACGAGAACCCGTTCGTCGTAGCCCTGCCGCGGGGCGGCGTTCCCGTCGCCCGCGAGGTGGCGCTGGCGCTGAACGCGCCGCTCGACTTCCTCGCCGTGCGCAAGCTCGGCGCCCCCCACAACCCCGAGTACGGGATCGGAGCGCTGGCCGAGGACGGCACCCGCATGATCGACCCCGAGGCGATCGCGATCCTCGGGATCAGCAACGGCGTGCTCGGGGAGATCACGGCGCGCGAGACCGAGGAGCTGCGGCGGCGCGTCGCGCTCTATCGCGACGACCGGCCGCCGCTCGACCTCTCGGGACACACGGTGATCGTCGTCGACGACGGGGTCGCGACCGGGTTGACCGACGCGGCGGCGCTGCGCGCTATCCGGCGTCGCGGCCCGCGGCGGCTGATCCTCGCCGTGCCCGTCTGCCCGCCCGACACCGCGCGGCGCCTGGAAGAGGAGGCGGACGAGGTCGTCTGCCTGCAGGCCCCGCCGCGCTTCTTCGGCGTCGGCCAGTGGTACGAGGACTTCTCGCAGACGAGCGACGATGAGGTCGTCTCGATCCTGGGGGAATTCCACAATGCCGCCGTTTGAGTCGGAGGCGCAGCCGCTGAGCGGCGCGGCCGGCGACTACGACGAGCTGCTCGAGCGGGTCGGCGACGCCAGCGTCGTGCTGCTCGGCGAGGCATCGCACGGGACGCACGAGTTCTACCGCGAGCGCGCCCTGATCACCCGCCGCCTGATCGAGGAGAAGGGCTTCCGCGCGGTCGCCGTCGAGGCCGACTGGCCCGACGCCTACCGCGTCAACCGCTACCTGCGCGGCAGCGACGAGGACGCCGACGCCGAGGAGGCGCTGCGCGGCTTCCGCCGCTTTCCCACCTGGATGTGGCGCAACGCCGAGGTGCTCGACTTCGTCGGCTGGCTGCGCGATCGCAACGAGCGGGCGGACGAGGCGGACGCCGCCGGCTTCTACGGACTCGACCTGTACAGCCTCCACGCCTCGATCGCCGAGGTGATCCGCTACCTGGTGCGGGTCGATCCGGGCGGGGCCGCACGGGCGCGCGAGCGCTACGCCTGCTTCGAGCAGTTCGGCCACGAGCAGGCCTACGGGCGGATGACCTCGCTCGGCATCACCGAGTCCTGCCGCCGCGCCGTCGTCGCCCAGCTGGTCGAGCTGCAGCGGCGCGCCGGCTCCTACCTGCGCCGCGATGGCCCGGCCGCCGAGGACGCCCAGTTCTACGCCGAGCAGAACGCGCGGCTGATCGCCAGCGCCGAGGAGTACTACCGCTCGATGTTCGCCGACCACGGGACCTCGTGGAACCTGCGCGATCGCCACATGGCCAACACCCTGGTGCGCCTGCGCGCGCACCTGGCCCGCCACGGACGCCCGGTGCGGGTGGTCGTCTGGGCGCACAACTCCCACATCGGCGACGCGCGGGCGACCGAGATGGGCCGGCGCGGCGAGCTCAACGTCGGCCAGCTCGCCCGCGAGCGCTGGCCGGGCGAGGTCGCGCTGATCGGCTTTACCACCTACGAGGGGACCGTCACCGCCGCACCGACCTGGGACGCCCCGGCCGAGCGCAGGCGCGTGCGCCCGGCGCTGCCCGAGAGCTACGAGGCGCTCTTCCACGAGCTGGACGAGCCCCGCTTCCTGCTCGACCTGACCCGCGGCGCCGCGGCGGAATCGCTGCGCGGGCCGCTGCTCGAGCGGGCGATCGGGGTCGTCTACCGCCCGGAGACCGAGCGTGTCAGCCACTACTTCGAGGCCGACCTCGCCGCGCAGCTCGACTTCGTCGTCCACATCGACGAGACGCGCGCGGTCGAGCCGCTCGAGCGCACCTCCGGCTGGCAGCTGGGCGAGCCGCCGGAGACCTACCCGAGCGCCCTCTGACGCGCTGCTGCTCGTCGTCGACCGACATCGCTCAACACTGAAAGGTGGCGAGGAACACGGTCGCCGCGGCGCGGTAGAAGTGCTCGACAGCGCCGCGGCGCGGCACCGTGTGATCGAGCTCGATCAGTCCGCATTCCCGCAGGACGGAGACGTGGTAGCTGACCTGGCTCAGCCCCTCCCCCAGCTGCTCCGCGATTTGCTTCGGGCTGGCCACGCGCTCGCAGAGGACCGCGAACACCTTGACTCGGTCCTCGTTCGAGAGCGCCTGCATGTGCCCGCAGTTCACTGGTGGGGGGATTTTCTTCGGCGGCCGCTTGCCTCTTTCCGGTTTCTTGCGTGCCATTCAGGTCTGCCTCCATTCCTTTTTTGGTACGAACGATTGAAGACACTAGACGGTAGGCGTTCATTGCTGCGAAACGAAACAAAGACGTTCAAGCGAGCGTGGTGCGGCTTAAGGCTTTGGATAACTAGTGCATTCAGTATCGCCGTCGGTTGGCGCCGGTGGCCCAACAAGCAGCCGGGCCACCGGCATCATCGCCGCGATGATGTGCTTCGAGCTGCCGGGGCCCAGTGAGGGCCTCAGCCGCGCCTCGCGCGACTGACGGTCCTACTGCTCGCTGGCCACGCGGGCGATCTCGCCGAGGTCGACGTCGAGCGCCGCCGAGATCCCGCTGACGACCTGCCAGCTCGGGTTGCGCTTGCCGTGCTCGATGCCGGAGAGGTAGGTCCAGTGGATGCCGGCGTCCGCGGCGAGGTCTTCGATCGTCTGCTCGCGCGCTTGGCGCAGGAGCCTGATCGCGGCTCCGAGCTGAACGGGGTTGGTTCGAGGAGAGGCGGCCACTGCGAAGAACAAGCCTCGCGCGGTGGCCGTGCATAGACCATAGTCTTTCGACTATGTCTGGACTATCAAAGGGTACCGAGAGAAAGTCAGGGAAATCCGCGCGAGTCGCTCTATGTCGCGACACTCGAAGCTAGCCGTCAATCATGCGGGTCAGTACGGATGAAGCGCAGACGCCGCGGGGATACCTTCGGGGCGATGAAGGATCGCTGGAACCGCTGGCTCGACTCGGACCTGGTCGGCATCCCGGCCACCCTCTACACCTTCGCCGTGCTGGCGGTCAGCCTGGCCGTCTTCCGCTTCGCCGGGCCGATCGCCGGGATCGTCGTCGCCATCGCCCTCTGGATCCCGATGGTCCTCTTCGCGATCCGCGGGCTCGGCACGGCCCCCGGCCCGCTGGGCGTGCGAGGCGCCGGCAGAGGGCACCGGCACAGGGTGCTGGTGATCGCCAACCGGGGTCTCGAGGACCCGGCGCTCTGCGCCGAGGTGTGCAGCCGAACGGGCCGGGCCGAGACCGAAGCGATGCTGCTCGCCCCGGTGGTCGCCCACTCGCGGCTCGGCGGGCTGGCCGACGACGTCGACGGCGAGCTCGAGCTGGCCGTAAAGCGCGTCGAAGCCGCCGTGGCGACGTTGAGCGACGAAGGCGTTCAGGCGGCGGGGCACGCGGCGATCGCCGACCCGGTGGAGTCGCTGCTCGACGGCATGCGCGAGTTCCCGCCGAACGAGGTCGTGATCCTGCCCGCCGGCGAGGCGGGCTGGCCCGAGGCGGCCGGCGTCGCCGAGCGCGTGCGGGCCGAGGCCGGCGTGCCGGTGACCACGATCGAGCCCCGGAGCTGAGCGTCAGCCCAGCGGCGCGTCGAGGAAGAACACCTCGACCGCCATCGTCTCCTGAAAGAGCCGGGTCGCTCATACAGTGCCTCTCCCCCCTCTACAGCCCCGGAAACCGCGGCGGCCGGGCGGGACGGGACGCCCGTGCGATTTCCTCGAAGATCCGGGGGTCGCTCAGGTAGTGGTGGGCGACGACGATCCCGCCGTCGTCGACGCAGTCCCGCGCCCAGAAACGCAGCGGGTCCGCGCCGTCGTCGCGATGCAGCTCCCCCGTCGCCATCACCTCGCCGTTCGGCTTCGCGCTGAGAGCGTGGACGGCGAGCCTGTGCTGCTGCCCGGCCTCGCCGAGCCGCTCGAACCACGCCCGGACGCCGTCATGGCCGCGGTAGCTGCGGTCGAGCCCGCTGAGCCTGAGCGGGTAGAAGCGGACCTCAGGGCTCATGCACTCGAGCATCCCGTCGAGATCGCGAAGGTTGAAGCAGTCGATCCAACGCGATACGACGACCTCGGGATCTGGTGACCTGTGCGCCAACGGTGGAACCTCCAGAACCTCGACCTCGGCGAGCCGAGCCGAGCCGTGGCCTGAGAACCACACACGGTGCCCATCCCAATGCCAACTCAGACGCGAACTCCGCCGGAGAAACGCCCGTGTCAGGAACAACTATATATGGCCCACCGTTCGGTTCGCTTTGAATACCACTTCGTTATATGCGGCGGTCAGCGTTCCGCCTCGTGAGCCGCCGACGGCGACGGCGGTCCACGCGCCCGCGGGGCGGCGGCGGGCCCCGGAACCGGAGGCCCCGGGACGCAGCCGACCCCCGAGCGCGATCGGGCCGGCCGGCGGGAAGCCGGTCCCGGTCCGCTCCTGCCTCGCCCGCGGACGACTCCGGGTCGAGCGCGGGCAGGGCACGGTCGAGCCAGCGCGGCAGCCACCACGCGCGCGGGCCCAGCGCCCGCATGATCGCCGGCAGCAGCACCAGGCGGATCACGGTCGCGTCGAGCGCGACGGCGAAGGTGAGGCCGGCGCCGAACTGCTGCAGCGAGGCGATGTCGGCGGTGGCGAAGGCGAGGAAGACCGAGCTCATGATCGCCGCGGCGCCGGTGATCACGCCGGCGGTGCGGCGCAGGCCGTGCTCGATCGCGTAGGCGTGGTCGCGCCTGGCGAGCCAGGCCTCGCGCATGCGGGTGAGCAGGAAGACCTCGTAGTCGACCGAGAGCACGAACATGATCGTCAGCACCCCCGCGGCCGAGATCGCGTCGATGTAGCGCGGCCCGACCAGCAGGTCGAGGCCGAAGAAGATCTGCAGGGCGCCGAACGCCGCCGCGATCGTCAGCAGGTTGAGCGCGACCGCGACCAGCGGCAGCGGCAGCGAGCGCAGCACCATGGTCAGCATCAGCACCGAGACCAGGCTGAGCGCGATCACGAGCAGGGGCAGGCGGGCCATGGTGGCGTCGCTGTAGTCGGCGAGCGTCTGGGCGCCCTCGCCGATCGCGACGCTGGTGCCGCTGGCCCGGGCGAGCGCCGGCAGCTCGTCCTGCAGGCGGTGGACGAGGCGACGGGTGCTTGCGGCGCTCGGCCCCGAGGCCGGCACGACCAGCATCCGCGCGGTCTGGCCGCCGCTGTCCAGGTTGACGACCTGGGCGATCTGTTCGCGCGTCTCGGGAACGGTCCCGTCGAGCGCGGCGAGCATCAGGTAGCCGGAGTCGAGCGCCCGCGGCGAGGCGGCCCGCAGGGCGCCGAGGTCTTCGCGGTAGCCGTGCAGCGCGAGCGCGTAGTGGGCCAGCGGGCCCTGCGGGCGCTCGAGCCCGGCGGCGAGCTCGCCGCTGCGCGCCCGGCCGTCGCGCAGCTCGCCGCCGAGCCGGTCGGCGCCGCCGGCGATCGCTTCGAGCCCGTCGGCGAGCTGGGCGCCGCCGCCGCGCGCCCGCGCCAGGCCGCGGTCGAGGCGGTGGCCGCCGCGCGCCAGTCGTCGCAGTGCCGTGCGCAGCTCACGGCCGCCGCGTTCGGAGTCGCGAGCGCCGGCGGCGACGCGATCGGCGCCCGCGCGCAGACGGCTGACCCCGGCGGCAAGCCCGTCGAGCCGCTCGGGCTGGGCGGCCAGCGTGTCGACGGAGTGGGCGAGCTGCTCCTCGATCCCGACGATCGCCCCGGCGAGCGAGCTGGCCGCCCCAGCCGGCAGCACCGGTTCGCTCTCCGCGGCCGAGCCTTCGGGCAGCGGGGCGCCGACCAGCGCCGAGGCTTCGCGGATCGCGGCCCGCAGCTCGGCGTAGCGCGGGTCTTCCCTGCCCACGGTCATGGCTTCGAGCTCGCGCACGGCGCGTTCGAGCCGGTCCGCCGCCATCTCGGTCGGCACCCGCAGCGACCTGATCCAGGACGCCCAGGCGCGCAGGCGGGCGCCGATCGCGCGCAGCTGTCCGAGCGAGGCGCTCAGCTCGCGGTCGAGCTTGCGGGCGCCGCGCGCGAGCTGGATGGCGCCGTCGCCGAGCCGGCGCTGCCCGCGGACCAGGCGGTCGGCGCCGCGCAGGGCGCGGTCGAGGCCGGCGGAGAGACGCCGCGCCCCGGCGCCGGCTTCGCCCAGCCCGGTCTCGAGCCGCGCCGCGCCCACCGCGGCCTCGCGCGTCCTGCCCGCGATCGTCGCCGCCCCGTCGGCCGCCGAGCCGAGCCCGCCACGAAGCTGGGCGACGCCGTCGCTCGCGTCGCGCAGCCCGGAGCGCAGCGATTCGATCCCGTCCTCGGCGCTCGCCAGCTTCGCCGGCGCGCTCCGGTAGCCGCGGCGCGCTTTCGCCAGGGACCCTTCGGCTTCCTGCAGCGAAGCCGGCCCGATCACCGCCTCGACCGCGGGGTCGCGGGCGACGCGGTCCTGCCAGCGCGAGATCGCCCGCAGCCGGCCCGGGTCGGAGATCGTCCCCTGGCGCGCGCTGGCGACGATCGCGACCGGCGCCGCCCAGCCCGGCCCGATCTCGCGCCGCAGCGCTTCGTACCCCTGCCGGGTCGGGTCGGAGTGGGGAAGCTGGCGGGGGTCGGGCGGGCCGATGCTGAGCGCGCCGGCCGGCGCGGCGATCGCCAGCATCGCGCCGACGATCAGCGGGATCGCGATCCAGGGCCGGGCGACCAGCCGGGTGGCGAGGCCGACGAGGCGATCGCCGGAGCCGAGCCCGGGAAGGCGCCAGCGCTCGAGCCAGGGCGCGAGGATGCGGATCAGCGCCGGCAGCAGCGAGATCGCCAGCAGCACGCTGAGCAGCGCCGAGACCATGACGCCGGCGGCGACCGAGGCGAGCAGGTCGCCGGGGGCGATCAGCGCCGCCGTCAGCATCGCCAGCGCCAGGGTGCCGCCGGCGAAGACGATCGTCCGCCCCGCTGCCCGCGCCGCGGTCTCGATCGCCGCGTCGACGTCTCCCCCGGCGCGCTCCTGGCGGAAGCGCGAGACCATCAGCAGCGCGTAGTCGACGCCGAGCGCCAGGCCCATCATCGAGGCGACCGAGACGGCGAGCGAGTTGATCGGCATCGCGCCGGCGCTGAGCCAGAGCAGGCCGCGCCCGGCGAACACCGTGGCGCCGCCCATCAGCAGCGGGATCGCCGCCGCCACCGGGCTGCGGAAGACGAGCAGCAGGACCAGCACCAGGATCGGCGCCACCAGCAGCTCGGCGCGGTGGGTGGCGGCGAGCGCGTCCTTCTGCAGCGCCAGGCCGACCGCGGCGAGGCCGCCGACATGGGCGCGCACCGGCGCTCGCACGTTCGCGCGCACGATCCCCTGCGCGGCCGGCACGACCTCGGTCAGCGCCTCCGAGTCGGGTCGCTGGAAGCCGGCGACGACCAGCGCCGCCCCCGGCCGCGGACGCAGGCTGGCGGGCGTCTCGGCCGAGTCCCAGGGCGAGATCACCCGCACCCGCGGCTCGCGGCGCAGCGCCGCGGCGAGGCGGGGGCCCTGGCGGTCGATCGCCGCGGGCGGCCCCTGCAACAGCACGGTGACCGTGACCGAGTTGCCGAACTGGCGCTCGATCATCGCCTGGGCGCGAGCCGAGGGCGTCCCGGGCACGAGCAGGGTGCTCGGCGTGAGGCGCTTGGCGATCCCGGCGCCGAGCAGCGCCAACGCCGCCACGACCAGCGCCCAGACCGCCAGCGTCAGCCAGGGGCGCGCCGCTCTGCGGTGGGCCCCGGACACGGTCGCCTCATCTCCTCTGCCGCTCGAGCCGGGCGGCGCGGCGCTGGGCTCGGGCAAGCGCCCTGGTGAGGCGCTTGACGCGACTCGAGAGCTTGGTGGCGACGACGGACGCCCGTTCGAGCCGCGCGGCGTCGGCCACCAGCTCGGGCTCGAGCCCGGCGTAGCCGGGCTGAATCGTGGTCCCGGTCAGCGGATCCTGGCCGCTGACCGCGATGTAGGCCCGTCCCGCGGCGACCAGCGCCGGCAGGTAGTGGGGGTCGATGGTGAGGGCGCTCATCCGCCGCAGCTCGTCGAGCGTCGTGCGCAGCTGCGCCTGCGCCGTGCTTGCCGGTTCGCGCAGCCGCCCCACGTCGTCGGCGGCTTCGGGCAGCTCGCCGGCCAGCCGCGCTGCCGGCGGTGCCACGCCGCGCCTTGCCATCTTCGTCGTCCGCGCGAGGGCAAGATGCAGCCGGCCGGCCGCGGTCGCGGCGCCGGGCGTCGCCGCGACGGGCAGGGCGGAACCAAGCGACAGCAGGAGAACGGAAGCGCAGAGGGCGAGCGGTGCAAACGGCGCGCTCGACCCGCGGCCCGGCTTCCTGGTGGCCCGATCGGGTTCTGTGCTCATCGTTGGCCTCCCCGATTCGATGTATACATACGTCCGTCTAGATCTATACGTTTGTATAATAAGAGCCGAGATGGCCGCGAACCGTGAGGGAGGTCACAGAGAGCGCCTGCTGGAGGCGGCGATCGTCTGTCTGCAGGAGAAGGGCTACGCCCGCACCACCTCGCGCGACCTGGTCGCGGCTTCGGGCACGAACCTGGCCTCGATCGGCTACCACTTCGGCTCCAAGGAGGAGCTGCTCAACGTCGCCGTCGCCGAGGCCTTCCAGCGCTGGCTGAAGCCGCTCGTGGCGCTCGCCGCCGCGCCCGGGCCGGCGACGCCGCTGGAGCGCCTGCAGCGCGGGCTGAGCGGTGCGACGGACACGCTGGAGGAGAACCGGCCGCTGGTCGCCGCGGCGCTGGAGGCCTGGGCGCAGCTGCCCCGCTCCGCCGACCTGCGAGCGACGATGAAGGCCGGCTACGAGGACTTCCACCAGGCGATCGCCGCGACCGTCCGCGAGGCCTTCGGCGGCGCCGAGGCAGCCGCCGAGGTCGACGACGAGGCCCTGGCGACGCTGATCATCGCCCTCTTCGACGGCCTCCTGGTCCGCTGGCAGCTCGACCCCGAGGACCCGCCGAGCGCCGCCCGCCTGACCGCCGCCGCCCAGAGCGCGCTCGCCGCCCTGGCGAGCCTGCCGACTTGAACGATCGATCGCCCGACCCGCTTCGCCTCCGTCCGACTCAGTGGACGTCCGGGTCCGTGAGCGCGGCGACATCGGCACGGTCGACCGGGCGTCCGCGCGCGAGCTTCATTCGGATCAGGTCGTCGCGGCCCGCGACCGGCACCTGGATATCGCCCAAAGCGATCACGAGGGCTCGGCTGCGCAATCCGTCGAACGATGCGGCTCCGGGAGCATCGTGCAAGACGTCGATGTCGCCGTAGGGCGTCGCGAACTGCCAGATCGTCGACCGGGGCAACATCGCGGCGTCGATCTCGAGGTTCTCGCTGCCGGTATTGAGCACTCGCGCCTCGAGTGCGTTCAGGGCATCGGCCAGCCTTCTCAGGTTCGCCGGATCCGGCTCCGGGATGACGTCGACGTCATTCGTCATCCGGGTATTGCCGTGCGTCTGCGCAGCCAGCCCTCCCACCAGGACGAAATCGACCTCGTGCCGGACGAGCTCCTCGAAGATCCGGCGCGCATCGAGCGACACGCTGTCGCGATCACCCCGCACGCGCCCGCCGCCCGGCCTCGCTCAAATCGGCCGCCAACCGGTTCCATGAGATGGCCAGCCGCAATCGCTCGGCAGGCGTTCGCCGGAGCGTCGCGCGCAGGTGGACCGGGTCATATTCGCGCTCGGTCGGCGCCGCCTCGAGCTTCAGCTCCTCGCCCATCGCCGCCAGCAGGCGCTCAACCGTCTCGACTCCGGGCGAGACCTGCCCGCGCTCGATACGACTGATCGCCGCCTGGTCGGTGCCCGCACGCAGGGCAAGCGCGCGCTGGCTCACTCCGTGACGACGCCGGGCCTGCTTGATCAACGCAGCCACATCCATGCTCCGATTATGTCATATAAGGCATCATATTCAGGGGCGAGGGGGCGGCTTGCTTGCATTAGGCGCATGACGTCGGCCCGCGACCAGCGCAGCGAAGCGGACCGCCGCGCCGACGAGCGGCTCGCCGCCGACGAGGGGCTGAGCGGGGCCGAGGCGGCGGCGCGCCTGGAGCGCTACGGGCCGAACGCGATCGAAGAGGAGGAGCGCAGCGTCGCGCTCGAGCTGCTCTCCCACTTCTGGGCGCCGATCCCGTGGATGATCGAGGCGGCGCTGGTGTTGACCGCGGCCACGGCGCGCTGGGCCGACTTCGCCATCATCGCGGCGCTGCTGGCGCTCAACGGCCTGGTCGGCTTCTGGGAGGAGCACCAGGCGGCAAACGCGATCGCGGCGCTGAAGCAGCGCCTGGCCAAACGGGCGCGGGTGAGGCGCGACGGCGAGTGGGGCACGGTCGCCGCCGAGCAGATCGTTCCCGGCGACCTGCTGACGGTCGAGCGCGGCGACGTGCTCCCCGCCGACGGGCGGATCGCCGTCGGCGCCGCCGACGCCGACGAGTCGGTGCTGACCGGCGAGTCGCTGCCGGTCTCCAAGCGCGCGGGCGACGATGTCTACTCGGGCACGATCGTCTCCCGCGGCACGCCGAGCGTCCGCGTCCTCGCCACCGGCGCCGCGACCGAGTTCGGCCGCACCGCCGAGCTGACCGGGGAACGCGGGCCGGCGAGCCACTTCCAGGCGGCGATCTTCTCGATCGGCAAGTACCTGATCGGGATCGCCCTCTGCCTGGTCGGCGCGATCGTCGTCGTCTCGCTGCTGCGCGGCGAAGACGCCGGCACGACGCTCGAGTTCGCCCTGGTGGTGACGATCGCCTCGATCCCCGTGGCGCTGCCGGCGGTGCTCTCGGTGACGATGGCGGTCGGCGCCCGCCACCTGGCCCGGCACGAGGCGGTGGTCAGCCACCTGCCCGCGGTCGAGGAGATGTCGGGGGTCGACGTGCTCTGCGCCGACAAGACGGGGACGATCACGAAGAACGAGCTGGCGGTCGCCGACGTCGCCACGATCGCCCCCGGGGCGGACCGGGAGCAGGTGCTGCGCGAGGCGGCGCTGACCGCGGAGAGCGGCGGGCAGGACCCGGTCGACGCCGCCGTGCTGGCGGCGCTGGGCGAGAACCCCGACGGCGGCGAGGTGCTCGAGCTCGAACCCTTCGACGCCGACCGCAAGCGGGCCGAGGCGCGGGTGCGGGCCGCGGACGGCTCCGAGTACCGGGTGGCGAAGGGCGCCGTGCAGGCGGTGGTCGACCTCACCGGGGAGGGGGCCGGCGGCGCGGACCGGGTCGCCGCGGCGACCGCCGAGTTCGCCCGCCGCGGCCAGCGGGCGCTGGCGGTCGCCCGCGCCGACGACGGCGCCTGGCGGCTGAGCGGCGTGCTGGCGATCGCCGACCCGCCGCGCGAGGACTCGCGGCCGACGCTGGAGCAGGCGCGCGCGCTCGGCGTCGAGGTGAAGATGGTGACCGGCGACCGGGTCGAGATCGGGCGCGAGATCGCGAGCGAGGTGGGCATGGGCGCCGAGGTGCTCGAGTCGAGCGCGATCGAGCGGCTCGAGGGCGAAGAGCTGGCGAAGCGGGTCGAGGACGCCGACGGCTTCGCCCAGGTCGTGCCCGAGGACAAGCACCGGATCGTCAAGGCGCTGCAGGCGCGCGGCCACATCGTCGGCATGACCGGCGACGGGGTCAACGACGCGCCGGCCCTGGCCCGCGCCGACGCCGGCATCGCCGTCTCCGGCGCCACCGACGCGGCGCGGGCGGCGGCGGACATCGTCCTGCTCTCGGCCGGGCTCTCGGTGATCGTCGAGGCGATCCACCGCGCCCGCGAGGTGTTCCGGCGGATGACCAACTACGCGATCTACCGGATCGCCGAGACGATCCGCGTCGTCCTCTTCGTCACGCTGGCGATCGTCGCCTTCGACTTCTTCCCGGTGACGCCGATCCAGATCGTCCTGCTGGCGATCCTCAACGACGCGGCGATCCTGACGATCGCCTACGACCGGGTCAAACCCTCGCCGCGCCCGGAGCGCTGGGACCTGCGCGAGGTGCTGACGATCGCCACCGTGCTCGGCGTCGCCGGCGTGATCGAGTCCTTCTCGCTGGTCGGGATCGCGGTCGGCCCGCTCGGGATCGGTCACGACGAGGTGCGGACCCTGATGTACCTGAAGCTTTCGGTCGCCGGCCACCTGACCCTGTTCGTCGCCCGCACCCGCGGCCGCATGTGGTCCTACCGCCCCGCCTCGATCGTTCTGATCGCGGTCGTCGGCACGCAACTCCTCGCCACCGCGATCGCCGCCGCGGGCCTGCTGATGGACCCGCTGCGCTGGAACCTCGTCGCCCTCGCCTGGGCCTACGCGATCGTCTGGATCCTGCTGCTGGATCAGGTCAAGATCTGGACCTACGCCCTGCTCGACCGGCGCGCGCGGTCGAGGTTTTGACCGCATACCGACGAAAAGCTCGACCGCGCCGTCAGCCGGCGCCGACACCGCCGACGGCGGGCGCGCCGCCCGCAGGAGGGGCCGGGGGCGGGCTGGGCGCCGGAGGCGGCGCCGTTTCGGCTTCCGCCTTGGCTTCCCCGCCGCCCTTTTCTTCCTTTTCTTCGCCTTCTTCTTCGACGTATTCTTCGAGTTCTTCGTAGTCGCCGTGGCTCGAGGAGCCGCTGGTGTGGCCGCCGTGCTTGGCGGAGAGTTCCGGCAGGGTCGAGGGCTCGATGAATTCGCCGCAGTCGCCTTCGTTGGCCGCTTCCATGAAGGAGCGCCAGATCGGCCCCGCGGTCGGGCCGCCGTAGCCGGTCGCTTCGCGCGACTGCGGGTGGCCGACCCAGACGGCGGTCGCGTAGCGCGGCGTGTAGCCGACGAACCAGGCGTCGGAGAGTTCCTCCGAGGTGCCGGTCTTGCCGGCCTCGGCCGAGCAGCCGATCGAGGTGTAGCCGGCGCCGGTGCCCGAGGTGATCACGCCCTCGAGGATCTTGGTCACGTCGTAGGCCTCGCCCTCGGTCAGCACCCGCTTGCCGGAGTCGGCTTCGGGCTCGTCGACCTTGCCGCTGGGGAACTCGACCCTGCCGATCGCGGTCGGGTCGTGGTGGACGCCGCCGCTGGCCAGAGTCGCGTAGGCGTCGGCCATTTCAAGCGGGGTAACGCCGATGCTGAGTCCGCCGATCCCCTCCGCCGGCACCGATTCGAGCGGCGCTTCGATCCCCATCTGCTGCGCCGTGTGGGTCACGTTCTCCGAGCCGACGTCGATGTCGAGCTGGGCGAAGATGACGTTGACCGAGTGCACGGTCGCTTCGTCGACCGACATCGTGCCGCCGCCGGGCTCGGCGTTGTTGACCGTCCAGGTGCTGCCGCCGGGGGTCGTCAGCGTCTTCGGCGAGGTCCCGTCGTAGTAGGTGCCGGCCGGGTCGATCCCCTGTTTGATCGCCGTCGTCAAGACGAAGGTCTTGAACGAGGAGCCGGGCTGGCGATGGGCCTGCCAGGCGTAGTTGAATTCGCTTTCTTCTTCGCCGCCCTCGGTCGAGGCGAGCGCGACGATCTCGCCATTGGCCGGGTTGACCGAGGCGAGGCCGGCGGCGGGGCCGCCCCCCGAGTAGCAGACGCCGCAGGAGTCGACCGCTTCCTGCGCCCGTTCCTGCAGGGTCGGGTCGATCGTCGTGTAGGCCTTGAGCCCGCCGTAGCGGACCGTGTTGAGGCCGTATTTGTCGATCAGCTCCTGCTGGACGAGGTCGAAGAGGAAGGGGTCGCTGATCACCCGGTACTTGTGCCCGGGGTTGAGGTCGAGGCCGCTGTGGACGGCTGCGCGGTATTCGTCGGGCGTGATGTAGCCCTGCCCCTCCATCGCGGTCAGCACCTGGTCGCGCCGTTCGCGGGCGGCCCTGGGGTCGAGGAAGGGGTTGTATTCGGACGGCGCCTGCGGTAGGCCGGCGATCATCGCCGCCTCGGCCAGGTCGAGCTCGCGCGCCGGCTTGCCGTAGTAGGTCTGCGCGGCCGCCTCGGCGCCGACCGCGGTCTCGCCTTCGACCGTGCCGTAGGGGGCCGTGTTGAGGTATTCCTTGAGGATCCACTGCTTCGAGTGCGCTTCCTCCTCCTCGAAGGCGAGGTGGGCTTCGACGATCTTGCGCCTGATCGTCTCTTCGGGGTCGCGGATGTAGAGGTTGCGGACGAGCTGCTGCGTGATCGTCGAGGCGCCCTGGACCGGCTTGCCGCCGGCCAGCAGGTCCTTCCAGGCGGCGCGGGCGATGCCCGCCGGGTCGATCGCGCCGTGCTCGAAGAAGTTGCGATCCTCGATCGCCACCGTCGCGTCCTTGAGGTGCTGCGGCAGCGCCCTGGAGGAGACCGGCTGGCGGATGCTGCTGGCGCGGATGAAGCCGATCAGGCTGCCGTCGGCGGCGTAGATCGCCGACGAGCGCCCCTTCTGCACCGGCTGCAGGCTCGACAGCGGCGGCGCCGAGTTGTAGACGTCGACCGCCCAGCTGGCGCCGACCCCGATCGCGACCGCGCCGGCGACGACGAGCGCCCCGAGCAGGACCAGCAGTTTCGACTTCCAGCCGCCGTGACGCGACCTGCGCCGCTGCCGGCGCTCCCGGTTGCTCATCGCAAAAATTCTATTCAGGTCGCCTCGCGAGCCATTTCGGCTTTGGCCGGCGCAACTTCACGTGCGCGGGGCGCCGCGTCAGGCGACGGCCCTGAACCGCTCCAGCCACTCCTCGCGATCGAACCGCGCCGGCTCGGTCTCGCGCAGGAAGCGTTCGAGCACCGCGATGAAGCGGCCCGGCGCCTCCAGCTGCGGCAGGTGGCCGACGTCGTCGAAGACCTCCAGCCGGCTGCCCGGGATCGCCCGGTGGGCGTCCTCGCCGTGGCGCACGGGGATGATCGAGTCGCGGGCCCCCCAAATGATCAGCACGGGGAGCAGCTCGGCGAGGTAGAGGCGGTCGGTGGCGTCGACCCGCTGCCCGCCGGTGCCGATCACCGAGCGCAGGGTCGCGAGGAAGGCGGCGCGGCGTTCGGGGTCGGTCAGCGAGCCGTAGCCGCGCAGGACCTCGGCGACGTCGGCGTTGGGCCGCAGGCCGATCGCCGTGAGGCCGCGGCCGATCGGGCCACCGACGCGCTGTCCCAGCCCGGCGGTGACGGAGATGAAGGGGTCGGCGCCGGGCAGCGCCGCGGCGCGCAGGATCAGGCTCACCTCGGGCCCGAGGCCGCCGCTGGAGACGAGCACCAGGCGCTCGACCATCTCCGGGAACTGGTAGGCGAGCTGCATCGCGACGCCGCCGCCGAGCGAGTGCCCGACGAGGGTGACGCGCTCGTGACCGAGCGTGACCAGCAGGTCGCGCAGGCTGGACGCCATCGCTCCGATCGAGTAGTCGCCGCCGCCGGGGGCGGAAGCGCCGTGGCCGGGCAGGTCGGGGGCGATCACGGTGTGGTGATGGGCCAGCGGCTCGATCACCTCGCGCCAGTTCTCCCATTCGCCGGCGATCCCGTGGATCAGCAGCAGCACCGAGCCCTCGCCGGCCTCGGCGTAGGTCATCGGGCGACCGTGAACGGTGGCCGTTTTGATCAGAACCTCGCTCATCGCAACCAGAATAGGCCGCGAGGGCGACGCCGTTACTGTGGGGATCTACGGAATCGAGGACAGTAGCTTCCCCCCGACAGGAGCCCAAAATGCCCAGTTTCCTGCATACCTGCTACCGAATCGGCGACATCGATCGCTCCGTCGCCTTCTACGAGAAGCTCGGCTTCGAGGAGGTACGGCGGATGCCGATCGGCGACGAGGCGATCAACGTCTTCATGTCGCTGCCGGGCGAAGAGATCCCGCGCCTGGAGCTGACCTACAACCACGGCGTCGTCTCCTACGAGCTCGGCGCCGGCTACAACCACATCGCCCTGATCGTCGACGACCTCGACGGCACGCTGGAGGGCCTCGCGGGCCAGGGAATCGAGCCCGAGAAGCCCCCCTACCGCCCCGGCGGCCGCACCGAGGGCCACCGAATCGCCTTCGTCCGCGACCCCGACGGCTACCGGATCGAGCTGATCGGCGAGTAGCGGCGGCACAGATTGCCCACTGAGCGGGCATTAAATGACCACTCAGTGGGCAGATCGTGCCAAGTCGTCGGCGCGCTCAGCGGTGACGGCCGTTGTGGTGGCGCTGCTCGCAGTGCCGCTTCTTCTTGCCCTGCAGTTTCTTGCAGTGCTCGCCTTTGTGATGACCGCTGTGGTCGGGGCTCGCCTGGGCGATGCCGGCGCCGCCGATCGCGAGCGCTGCGCTGACGCCGGTCAGGGCGACGATCTTGCTGATTCGACTTGACATCGGTTCCTCCAGTGTCGGATGCGCTGACCGCGATTCGGGTCAGTGCGGCAAGGGTGACCAGCGGCCGCCCAGGCGCCGGCCAACACCGGGGAAAGGTTCGGCAAAGAGAACCGGCGGGTTTGTTCTTGACGCGGTGCGGCGCCGGGAGGATGCTTGGCCGACCGGTTTCTACCAGGAGGAACGAGATGATCTGCGCCCTTACCGTCCGCACCCTCAAACCCGGCACCTTCGACCAGTTCAAAGATGCCTTCATGCGTGACTTCCCGGACAGCCCGCCGCCGGGCTTCGTCCGCTTCGACATGCTGCGCAACGCCGAGAATCCCGACGAGGTGATCTCCTTCGGCTTCTTCGACGGCACGCCCGAGCAGCTGCGCGAGGTCGCCGCCAACGAGGGCTACGCGGAGCAGGTCGAGCGGATCGCGCCGTTCGTCGACTCGGTCGGCGCCGACGGCCTCTACGAGATCGTCGAGGAGCGCACCACCTGACTCTCGGCGCCTCGCCCCCTCCCCGCCTCCCCCCTCTTCCCTCTCCCGATTGATCCGCCGGGGCCGGCGTTAGGGTCGGCCCCGCGAGCCTGGACTGGAGAGACCGGGCTGCCATGCGAAAAGGGAGAGGATCGTGAAACTGGTGATCGGCATCGTGCGGCCGGAGAAGGCCAATGACGTGCTGGAGGCGCTGTACCGGGCGGAGGTGCGCGGAGTCTCGATGAGCCGCGTGCAGGGTCACGGCGGCGAGCTCGACCGGGTCGAGACCTACCGCGGCACGACGGTGAAGATGGGGCTGGCGGACAAGATGCGCTTCGAGGTCGCCGTCTCCGACGACTTCGCCGAGGCGGCGATCGCGGCGCTCTGCGAGGGCGGGCGCACCGGCGAGGTCGGCGACGGCAAGATCTTCGTCCTGCCGCTGGAGCGGGCCGTGCGAATCCGCACGGGCGAGTCCGACCGGGCGGCGGTCACGCCGGTGGGCAAATGATCGGCCTGCCGACCGCGGCGGCCGCGGGGATCGACACGGGCGACACCGCCTGGATGCTCGCCGCCACCGCTCTGGTGCTGATGATGACCCCGGCGCTGGGGCTCTTCTACGCCGGGCTGGTGCGCTCGAAGAACACCCTCAACACCTTCATGATGTGCGTCGGCGCGATCGCCGTGGCCGGCGTCGTCTGGGCGCTCGTCGGCTACTCGCTCGCCTTCGACGGCAGCGGCTCGCTGATCGGCGGCCTCGGCTACGTCGGGCTGAACGACGTCACCTTCCTGCCGCGCGAAGGGACGACGATCCCGCACCTGCTGTTCATGGCCTTCCAGGCGACCTTCTGCATCATCACCGCGGCGCTGGTCTCGGGCGCCGTGGTCGAGCGGATGCGCTTCGGGCCGTTCCTCGTCTTCGTCGCCCTCTGGTCGATCCTCGTCTACTCGGTGCTCGCCCACTGGTCCTTCGGCGGCGGCTGGTTGTCCGCGAACGGGACGCTCGACTTCGCCGGCGGCATCCCGGTCGAGATGGGCTCCGGCTTCTCGGCCCTCGCCGCGGCGGTGGTCGTCGGCCAGCGCAAAGACTACGGCCGCCAGGCACTGTTGCCGCACAACGCGATGTACGTGCTGCTCGGCGCCGGCCTGCTCTGGTTCGGCTGGTTCGGCTTCAACGGCGGCAGCGGCTTCTCGACCGGCGACCCGAGCGTGCTCGCCTTCGTCAACACCCTGCTCACCCCCGCCTGCTCGCTGCTGATGTGGTTCCTGCTCGACCTGATCCGCGGCCGCAAGGTGACGGCGATCGGCGCCGCCACCGCGATCATCGTCGGCTGCGTGCTGATCACGCCGGCGGGCGCCTTCATCAGCCCCGGCTGGGCGATGGTCCTCGGCGCGGTCGGCGCCCTGCCCTGCTACGCGATGATCGTCTGGCGGCCGCGCACGCGAGTCGACGAGACGCTCGACGTGCTCGCCGCGCACGGCGTCGCCGGCTTCACCGGGATCCTCTTCATCGGCCTCTTCGCCTCGCTCGCCTGGAACGGCGTCGCCGACGGGCTCTTCTTCGGCAACGCGTCCCAGCTCGGCGACCAGGCGCTGGCCGCGCTGGTCACCCCGCTCTACGCCTTCGGGATGACCTACGTGCTGCTGCGCGCCATGGGGCTCTTCACCTCGCTGCGCGCCAGCGAGCACGAGGAGGCGGTCGGGATGGACGTCGTCCAGCACGGCGAGGAGGCCTACGCCTCCGGCGAGGGCGCGATCCTCGTCCTCCCCGACACCGACGCCGAGCCGCTCGTCGCCGAGTCCGGCTGACGGCGCCGGCGACAGGGTCGACTGAACCGTTGACCACCGTACTCGGTGGTCAACGGTTCAGTCACGCCCTCAACCGGTAGCCCTTGCTGAACAGCCGCAGGTTGAAGAAGAGCAGCGCCGCGGTCGCGGCGGTCAGCGCCAGCAGCGAGAGGGCGACGCTGACTTCGCTGTAGCCGAGGAAGCCGTAGCGGACCAGGTTGATCATGTAGAAGAGCGGGTTGAAGTGGGTCAGCGTCTGGAACGGCTCGGGCAGCAGGGTCGCCGAGTAGAAGACGCCGCCGAGGAAGATCAGCGGCTGCAGGACGAAGGTCTGGGCGAAGGCGACGTCGTCGAACTGTTCGGCGCGGACGCCGATCAGCACGCCGAGCTGGGCGAAGAAGAAGCCGACCAGGAAGAGCGCGGCGAAGAGCACGAGCACATGGTCGACCGGCAGGTCGACGAGGAAGGATGCCGCGATGAAGGTCAGCGCGGCGACGATCAGGCCGCGGGCGAAGCCGCCGAAGGAGAAGGCGAGCAGCAGCTCCAAGGGCGAGGCCGGCGAGGAGAGCTGGTCCTGGATCGCCCCCTGGAATTTCTGCTGCAGGATCGAGGACGAGTTGTTGGCGAAGGCGTTGGTCGAGAACGACATCATGATCAGCCCGGGGATGACGAAGACGACGTAGTCGAAGCCGTGCAGTTCCCCCACGCGCGAGCCGAGCGCCGCGCCGAAGACCGAGATGTAGAGAAAGGTTTCGAGCAGCGGCGCGCCGATCGTCTGTTTCTTGATCTTCATGAAGCGGTTGACCTCGCGCCGCCAGAGCGTCGCGAAGCGGATCTGGGCGGTGCTCAAGGGACCGTCTCCGGCTCGACCGCGATGTGCGAGCGCGAGAGCTCCTTGCGCCCGACCAGGGTCAGGTAGGCGTCCTCGAGGTTGGCGACGCCGTAGCGGGCGGCGAGCTCGGCGCTGGTGCCCTCGCCGACGATCTGGCCCTCGTTGATGAAGGCGATCCGGTCGCAGAGCTGCTCCGCCTCCTCCAGGTAATGGGTGGTGAGCAGGATCGTCGTCCCCTCCTGGTTGATCCGCTGCACGTAGTGCCAGAGCTCGAGCCGCAGCTCGACGTCGACGCCGGCGGTCGGCTCGTCGAGGATCAGCAGGCGCGGCCGGTGCATCATCGCCCGCGCCAGGATCAGCCGCCGTTTCATCCCGCCCGAGAGCGTGCGCGTGCGTTCGTCCGCCTTCTCGGTCAGCGAGAAGGTCTCGAGCAGCTCCGCCGTGCGCTCGCGCCGCTCGCGCTTCGGCATGCCGAAGTAGCCGGCGTGGTAGTCGAGCGTCTCCTCGGCGGTGAGGAACCAGTCGAGGTTGGGCTCCTGCGGCGCCAGCCCGACCGCCTGGCGCGCCGGGCCGTAGTCGCCGATCGCGTCGTGGCCGAAGACCTGGATCGAGCCGCCGGTTGGCTGCGCCAGCCCGGTCGTGCAGTGGATCAGCGTCGACTTGCCCGCCCCGTTGGGACCGAGCAGGCCGAACAGCTCGCCGGGCTCGATCTGCAGCGAGACACCGCGCAGCGCCTCGACCCCGGTCGCGTACCGCTTCTCCAATTTGTCGACGTCGAGCGCCCTCACCGCGCGAAATCTATGGAACCGCCTCCGTCGGCATTGCGACGTGGCCGTCCCGGCAGGGGTTCCACTTAACCTTTTTGAAGGGTTGGGGTTGACGCTGTCGCCCGTTGCGGTCGACAAAAAGGTACAAGACGTTCCACCCCTGCCGGGACGGCCTCTACCCGAGACGTCGCAGGTAGCGCAGCACAGACTGTGCGGCGTTGAAGCCGTTCATGCCGTGAGCGCCAGCTGAAGGGGGCGTGGCGGCGGAGCAGATGAAAAGACCGGGAGCGCCGGTCGCGTAGGGATCGCAGGCGATTCGGGGACGGATCACCGACTGCAGCGGCGTGTTGGCGCCGGTGATGATGTCGCCCCCGAGATAGTTGGGGTTGTACGCGGCGAGCTCAGCCGGCGAACGGACGTGACGAGCGAGAATCCGTTCCCGCAATCCGGGGGCGAAGCGTTCGATCTGGTCGAGCAGCGCCTCCGTGGCATCGCCCGGATATCCGTGCGGAACGTGAGCGTAGGCCCAGACGGGGTGGACCTCGCCACGCGAGCGCGACGGGTCGGCGAGATACTGCTGACCGACGAGGACGAACGGTCGCTCCGGCATCCGGCCGCGGTTCACCTCGCGCTCGGAGAGAGCCACCTCCTCGTAGGAACCGATCGCGTGGACGGTCCCCGCGCGACCGGAGAGATCGTCGGCCCAGGGCACCCCGGCCTCAACCGCGAGATCGAGCTTGAAAGCAGCGGGCCCGTGCCGATAGCGGCGGTAGGCGCTCGCCGTCCGTTGCGGCAGCCGATCGGCGGCGATGTCGGCAACAGCGGACGGAGCGAGGTCGAAGATCACGGCGTCGACCGACGGCAGCTCGGCGAGCGAGCGCACCGGGCGCCCGGTCTCGATGCGCCCGCCGTGCTCGCGCAGCGAAGCGGCAAGGGCGTCGGCGATCGCCCGGGAGCCACCGCGCGCGACCGGCCAGCCGTTGCGGTGGCAGGCACAGGTCAGCGCCATGCCCGCGGCGGCGCTGAATGGCCGGGAAAAGGGGCTGAAGGAGTGTGCCGCGGTGCCGCCGAAGAGCGCACGCGCCTTCGCGGTGGGAAGGGCGCGAGCGAGCAGCGACACCGGCATCGCCGCCGCCGAGCCGAAGCGGGCCAGGAGGTACGGGTGGCGCGGCAGGTGTGCGACCGGGCGCATGATGTCTTCGCTGAGAGCGTCAAAGCCTGCCGAGAGAGGACCGAAGAGCCGCTTCCAGGTGGCACCGGCCGGACCGAGCCCCGCGGCCGTCTCCTCGATCGAGCGCCGCATGGTCACCGCAGCGCCCCCGTCCAGTGGATGCGCGAGGTCGATCTCGGCCCAGGCCCACTCGAGCCCGTGCCGTTCGAGTCCGAGTGATGAGAGCGCTTGCGAGCCCGGCGAGAACGGGTGCGAGGCCGAACAGTCGTCGTGCAGCAGCCCGGGCAGGGTCAGCTCGCTCGTCCGCGTGCCGCCGCCGATCGTCGCCGCGGCCTCGATCACGGTCACCCCCACCCCCCGCGCGGCCAGGGTCGCGGCGGCGACGAGGCCGTTCGGTCCGGCCCCGACGACGATCGCCTCGCTCATGCCGGCTTGGCCGGCCCGGGCGCGGACGCGGTGGAATCGAGCGGTTCGACCGGGAAGGGGCGCTCGTCGAGCCAGGGCTGGCGCTCGATCATGTCGGCGACCCGCACCCAGCCCTCCTCGACCAGGCCGTCGGCCGCGTCGAAGATCCGGTAGCGCTGGCGCTGCACGTGCGCCGGCTGGGACTCGAGCACGACGACGCGCAGCTCACCGGGCTCGAAACGGCAGCGCTCCTGGACCGCCGCCAGCAGGCGCTGGTCGTGGAAGTGGCCGTCGCCGAAGTTGTAGCCGAGCACCACCCCGGCGACCAGCTCGCCCTCGCGCACTTCGTAGTCCTCGACGTCGTCGACGGCGCGCTGCACGAGGCCGTTGAGCGCCCGGCCGTGCGAGTGCATCGAGCGGAAGGCGAGGCCTTTGTGGACGAGCACGTCGATCAGCTCCGGCTCGTAGAACTTCGCCAGCTGCTCGGTGACGGTCGCCGCCGGCTTGACCAGCCCGGCGTCGAGCTTCGCCTCGGCCCCGCCCTCGCGGCGGAAGAGCCACTGGCTGGTCGCCCAGTTGCCGGCGTAGTAGCGCATCGAGGGCAGGAAGGAGACGAGGTCGGGGCGGAAGTTGCCGAGCAGCGGCAAGCCGATGCAGGGGACCGCGAGCAGGACCAGGAGCAACGGGTCGTCGAGCGTCGACCAGGGCGTCGCCCCGTAGTGGCCGAAGAGGAAGAGCAGCCCGAAGATCATGAAGATGTTCCACTCCAGCGGCACCGCCAGCGGGAAGGTCGAGAGGATGTGGAGGTGGAAGATCACCATCCCGGCGACGGCGAGGGTGCCGATCCAGCCGCCCTGGGAGACGAGCAGGATCAGCGGCAGGGTGAACTCGATCGCGGTGCCGAGGTGAGCCGCGAAAGCGCCGAACGAGGACGGCCGCAGATCCTCCGGGTGGTCGCGGTAGAGGCGCCGCTTCATCGCCCGCGAGCGGTTCCAGGGCGTGTTGCTGATCATCACCGTGACGACGAATGGGAAGTGGTGGTTGAGCTTCGAGGACGCCGCCCCGAGCCAGATGCAGACGAAGACGAGCTGCGCGGCGACGATCATGTTCGTCAGCGGGAAGAGGAAGATGATCGAGAGCGTGCCGTAGATCTCGGCGCGGGCGGCCAGAAACGGCACCTTGTCGCGCAGGCCGAGAGCGACGAGCAGGGCGAGCATGACGCCGACCGCGACGGGGTCGAGGCGCCCGGCGCTCGCCGCGGTGGCGTCGATGCCGCCGCCCAGCAGCAGGTTGAGCGCAGCGGCGACCAGGCCCGCGTAGAGCACGACGTCGAACAGCGTGCGCCGGTTGCCGCCGGTCAGCGGCACCCGCTGCGGCCACGGCGGCAGGCGGACCGTCCCCGGCCGCAGCCAGTAGAGGACGCCGCCGATCATCGGCGAGAAGCGCAGGGTCAGCGGCAGCGAGCCGGCGCCGAGCCCGAGCACCTCCCAGAGCAGCGTCCAGATCACCGCCTTCTGGAAGACGATCGGCTCGGTCCACCAAGAGGAGAGGTCGCCGAGCCCGCCCAGCCCGGTCGTCGTCGCCGCGATCAGCAGCAGGCCGCCGCCGGCGTAGAGGACGAGCTTGACGACGTAGAGCAGGTAGACGAAGGCGGGCGTGCCGAAGCCGTTCAAGGCCCAGTCCTGGGCGCAGAGCTTGATCCGCTCGAGGTGGGGGCGGCTGCGCCATTGCTCGTACTCGAAGGGGGGCGGGGTCGGCTGCGTGAAGCTCATGCGTTGTGAGAGAGCCTATCCCGGCAGGACCTCCACTTAACTTTTTTTGAAGACAGTTGTCAACCGTCCGAGATCGTCGCCGCAAAAAAAGTACAAGACGTTCCGGCCCTACCGGGATAGGCTTTCGCGATGGCAGCCGACAAACGACCGCTCCTCGTCGTCGATGCGCCGTCGATGCTGTTCCGAGCCTTTTACGCGCTGCCCGACTCGATCGTCGGACCCGACGGCAGGCCGGTCAACGCGCTGCTCGGCACGGCGAACCTGGTGTTGAGAGAGGTCGAAGCGCACGCGCCGCGGGCTGTGGTGTTGTGCTTCGGCCCTGACGCCGCGTCCTACCGCACCGAGCTGTATCCGGCCTACCACGCCGAGCGCGAGGCGGCGATGCCCGACGACCTCCCCCACCAGTTCGCCGACGCGCGCCCCTTCTTCGAGGCCTTCGGCTGGACCGTCGCGACCAGCGACGAGCTCGAGGCCGACGACCTGCTCGGCACCTACGCCCGGCGCGAGGCCGAGGCGGGCGGGCGGGCGCTGCTGCTGACCGGCGACCGCGACATGTACCAGTGCGCGGGCGAGCGGGTCACCGTCCTCTACGTGCGCACCGGCGGCGGCAAAGGCGCGGAAGAGGTCGGCCCGGAAGGAGTGCGCGAGCGCTACGGCGTCGACCCGGAGCAGGTGCCCGACTTCATCGCCCTGCGCGGCGACCCCGCCGACGGCCTGCCCGGCGCCAAGGGCGTCGGGCCGAAGACCGCAGCCGATCTTCTGCGCGAGCACGGCTCGCTCGAGGCGATCCTCGACAACGCGATCCGCGAGCGCCGGCCGAAGCTGCGCGCGGCGCTGGTCGACGGCCGCGAGGACCTGCTCGCCTTCAAGGACATCGCCACCCTGCGCGACGCCGGCGTCGCTCCCCCGCCCGACCGCGCCACCGACTGGCCCGGCGCCGCCGCGGCCGCCCGCGAGCGCGGCATGAACCGCCTCGCCGAGCGCCTCGAAGCAGACGTCTGACCAGCGCGGTCGAGGTTATCGTCGCTATGCGGGGAAAACCTCGACCGCGCTGGCGGAGGGGTCAGGTGCGGTACTCCGGGTTGGGGAAGTCGAAGCTGGCGCCGGCGTCCCACTCGGTGCGCTGGTTGCCATAGGCGGGAATGCCGCCGGCGTCCTTGAGCATCCGCGCGACGTGCAGCATGTTCCAGGCGGCGAAGGTGGTGTTGCGGTTGGTGAAGTCGTTCTCCGGCCCGCCCGAGCCCTCATCGAGGTACGACGGCCCCGGGCCGGCCTCGCCGATCCAGCCGGAGTCGGCCTGCGGCGGGATCGTGTAGCCGAGGTGCTGCAGCGAGTAGAGCACGTTCATCGCGCAGTGCTTGACCCCGTCCTCGTTGCCGGTGACGAGGCAGCCGCCGACGCGGCCGTAGTAGGCGTACTGGCCGGCGTCGTTGAGCAGGTGCGAGTTGCCGTAGAGGCGCTCGATCACCTGCGTCGCGATCGAGGACTTCTCACCGAGCCAGATCGACATCCCGAGCACGAGGATGTCCGCCGCCATCACCTTCTCGAAGATCGCCGGCCACTCGTCGCGCTCCCAGCCGTGCTCGGTCATGTCCGGCCAGATGCCGGTCGCGATCTCGTGGTCGACGGCGCGGATCCCCTCGACGGCGACCCCGTTGCGGCGCATGATCTCCATCGAGATGTCCATCAGGCCCTGCGTGTTGGAGACCTCGGGGCTGCGCTTCAGCGTGCAGTTGACGAACAGCGCCCGCAGGTCCGAGTAGTCGGTCTGGTTGCGCTCGCAGAGCTCGGCCTGCTTGTCGTTCAGCTCGGTCACGTCGTCTTCAGCGCGCCGTCCTCGATCGCGCCGCGGCGGATCGTACCGATGTCGAGGAGGTAGTTCTGGCGCAGCTTCCACGGCTCCTTCGAGCCCTGCTTGGGGAATTCGTCGAGCGAGCGCAGGACGTAGCCGGAGGTGAAGTCGAGCAGCGGCTGCTCGCCGACCGACGGGTCGACCTCGGGCACGCAGCGGCGGTAGCGGTGCGCCGCCATGTGGTTGAGCAGGCGGCAGACGTACTCGGACGTGAGGTCGGCCTTCAGCGTCCAGGAGGCGTTGGTGTAGCCGACCGTGAACGCCATGTTCGGCACCCCGCTCAGCATCATCCCCTTGTAGGCCATCGTGCTCGGCACGTCGACCGGAGAGCCGTCGACGCTGAGCTTCATGCCACCGAGGAAGAGCAGGTTGAGGCCGGTCGCGGTGACGATCACGTCGGCCTCCAGCTCCTCGCCCGAGGCGAGCTCGACCCCGCGCTCGGTGAAGCTCTCGATCGTGTCGGTGACGACCGAGGCGCTGCCGTCCGAGAGGGCGCGGAAGAGGTCGCCGTCGGGGACCAGGCACATGCGCTGGTCCCAGGGGTTGTAGCGGGGCTTGAAGTGCCTGTCGACGTCGAAGCCGGGCGGCAGCGAGCGCTGCACGCCTTTGCGGATCAGCCGCTTGACCAGCTCCGGGCGGCGGCGGCTGAGCTGGTAGAAGAGCGTCTGGATCAGGACGTTCTTCCAGCGCACCGCGACGTAAGCGGCGCGCTCGGGCAGGCGGCGGCGCAGCGCCGCGGCGATCCGGTCCACTGCCGGCAGCGAGGCGATGTAGGTGGGCGAGCGCTGCAGCATCGTCACGTGCGCGGCCTGCTTGGCCATCGCCGGCACCAGGGTGACCGCGGTCGCGCCGCTGCCGATCACGACGACGCGCTTGCCGGCGTAGTCGAGGTCCTCCGGCCAGTGCTGGGGATGGACGATCGGCCCGGCGAAGCGCTCCTCGCCCTCGAAGCGCGGCGTGAAGCCTTCGTCGTAGCGGTAGTAGCCGCTGCAGGCCCAGAGGAAGTCGCAGGTGACGCGCACCCGCTCGCCGTCCCCCCGCTCGGCCTCGACCGTCCAGCGCGCCCGCTCGCTCGACCACTCGGCGGCGACGACCCGGTGGCCGTAGCGGATCTTCTCCTCGATTCCGTTCTCGCGCGCGGTCTCGCGCACGTACTCGAGGATCGAGGGACCGTCGGTGATCGACTGCTCCGCCGTCCACGGCTTGAAGCGGTAACCGAGCGTGTGCATGTCGGAGTCCGAGCGGATGCCCGGGTAGCGGAAGAGGTCCCAGGTGCCGCCGAGATCCTCGCGCGCCTCGAAGATCGCGTAGTCGCGGCTCGGGCTCCGGTCTTGCAGGTGCCAGGCGGCGCCGATCCCAGAGAGGCCGGCGCCGACGATCAGCACGTCGAAATGTTGGGGTGACGCTTCGGCCACGCGCCGATTCTCGCAGACTGGCTGGTCAGCCAACCGTGAGGTCCAGCACGTGGGCGTGCTTGGGGTCGACGCGGCCCTCGAGCACGTCGAGGTAGGCGTCGCGGACGGCGTCGAAGCCGCTACCGCGGATCGGCTCGAGCCACTCGCCGATCCACTCGCAGAACGGGTGCCAGGCGTCGGCGACGCGGGTTTCGAGGCCGGCGCGGCCCCACTCGCCGGAGCGCTTGACCACGCGGTCGGGGGCGAAGAAGAAGCTCGGGGCAGGTCCGGGAAGCTCGCCCGCGCCGGCGCCGAGCTGCTCCCAGTGGGTGACGCCGACCGCCATGCTGTGCAGCAGCTCGTCGCCGTAATGGGAGTGGACGGCCTGGCGCACAGCGCCGTCGCCGGCGATGTCGACGAAGGTGGCGGGACCGCGATCGAGCGAGCCGATCGCGTCGTAGGTCACCGTGCGGTCGTAGATCCCGAGGCCGGCGACGAGCTCGGCGCTGCGCGGCGAGGTCAGGCCGACCAGCTCGGCGCCCTCGCGGCGCGCGAGCAGGAAGGCGGCGGCGATCGCCGTCTTGCTCGAGGCGCTCGAGACGAGGATCGGCCCGCGGCCGGCGAGCCCGTCGTCGTCGAGCTGGTCGTCGATCAGGAACGAGGTGAAGAAGAGCGGTCGCAGCAGCATCTGGATCTCCTCGGTCTGCGGCCGGTAGAACGGATCGGCGCCCGTCGCCAGGTAGCGGTGGTAGGCGGACGGCAGGGCCGCGCGGTGCGGCGAGCCGTCGACGAAGCCGGCCTCGCCGGCATCGACCGGGGTCACGACCAGGTGCGACGAGGGCGGCAGGTACCCGTACACCCTGGTCCCCGGCTCAACCCCCTCGGCCTCGCTGCGCTCGACCTCGGCGAAGCCCCACATCGGCACCCGGCCCCAGCCGTCCTCGGCGGGGAAGAAGTCCCAGTAGGACATCGCCTCCCCCATCACCGCGTAGGTGACGTTGTTCGCGGTCAGGCCGAAGCTGTCGACCCGCAGCAGCGCCTGTCCCGGCGCGATCTCGCCGACCTCCGACGCGGCGATGCGGCACTCGCGCAGGTTGTCGCGCTTGACGAGGAAGTCGGCCATCGGACACCTGGATATTCCCACGTCATACTTCCCCGTGTGGAGGCATCGCGAGCAGAGGGAAAGACGGTCCTGGTCACCGGCGGCTCGGGGTTCCTCGGCGGCTGGTGCGTGGTCGAGCTGCTGCGGCGCGGCCACACGGTGCGCACGACGGTGCGCGACCTCGCGCGCGAGGTCGCGGTGCGCGCCGCGGTCGCCTCACAGGTCGACGCCGGCGAGCGCCTCTCGGTCCTCGCCGCCGACCTGCTCGCCGACGAGGGCTGGGCCGAGGCGGTCGCCGGCTGCGACCACGTCCTCCACGTCGCCTCCCCCTTCCCGCCGGTGCAGCCGAAGGATCCCGACGAGCTGATCGTGCCGGCGCGCGACGGCACCCTGCGGGTCCTGCGCGCCGCCCTCGACGCCGGGGTCGAGCGGGTCGTCGTCACCTCCTCGGTGGCGGCGATCAGCGGCAGCGGCAAGCCGGTCGCGGGGCGGCCGCTCGACGAGCGCGACTGGAGCGACCCCGACAACCCGAAGCTGACCCCCTACGCCCGCTCGAAGACGGTCGCCGAGCGCGCCGCCTGGGACCTCGCGCGCGAGCGCGGCGAGACCGAGAAGCTGACGACCGTCAACCCGGGCGCGATCATCGGGCCGCTGCTCGGCGACGACGGCCGCTCCTTCTCGCTGCAGTCGATCGAGCGGTTGCTCGAGGGCATGCCCGCGGTGCCGCGGATCGGCTTCAGCTTCGTCGACGTGCGCGACGTCGCCGATCTGGAGATCAGGGCGATGAGCGCGCCCGCGGCGGGCGGCGAGCGGCTCGTCGCGGTCGATGACTTCATGTGGATGTCCGAAGTCGCCGCGGTCCTGCGCGAACGGCTCGGCGAGGACGCCGCCAAGGTGCCCACGCGCAACGCGCCCAACCTGCTCGTGCGGGTGCTGGCGATCTTCGACCCGAGCGTGCGCTCGGTGCTCGGCCAGCTCGGGCGCAGGACCGAGGTCTCGAGCGAGAAGGCGAGGACGGAGCTCGGCTGGTCGCCGCGCCCGCTCGCCGACACGATCGCCGAATGCGCTCGCAGCCTGCTCGCGCAGCAGGCCTGAGCTCCCTTTTTCGCTGTCCAAGAATCGAGGGCGAATCTTTGTACGCGTGTACTAGACGCGAACGCGCGCGAGGTGCATCATTCGTTCATGAGGTCGAGCACCCACTCCTATGCGGCGGTTGCAGGCGCTTTCGGCGGCCGTGGCGAGGCCTCCCTGCGCCGCGTCGAGGCGGCGATCGCGACGGCTCGCGACGGTGGCGCCGAGCTCGTCGTCCTGCCCGAGTGCGCGCTCGGCGGCTACCTGCGCGCCGACGGCAGCCACGCCGCGCCGATCGAGCTCGACGGCCCCGAGATCGCCCGCCTCAGCAGGGCCGCCGGCGACACGGTGGTCTGCGTCGGCTTCACCGAGCGCGGCCTCGGCCGGCCCTACTCGAGCGCCGTATGCCTCAGCGGCGACGGCGTGCTCGGCCACCAGCGCAAGGTCCACCTGCCGCCAAGCGAGTGCGAAGCGTTCGCCCCCGGCGACGGCTTCGCCGCCTTCGACACGCCGGTCGGCCGCGTCGGAATGCTGATCTGCTACGACAAGCTCTTCCCCGAGGCGGCGCGGACGCTGGCGCTCGACGGCGCCGAGACGATCGCCTCGCTCTCGGCCTGGCCGCTCGACCGCCGCGATGCGGCGCGCCGCATCGCCGCCGACCGCCAGACCCGCCACTTCAACCTGCTCGACGAGACGCGGGCGCTGGAGAACCAGGTCGTCTGGGTCTCCTCCAACCTGACCGGCCGGATCGGCTCGCTGCGCTTCCTCGGCCAGGCGAAGGTCGTCGACCCCGAGGGCCACGTGCTCGCCCGCACCGGCGGCAGGGCCGGGACGGCGATCGCCGAGGTCGAGCCCCACGCGGCGATCGCCGCCGCCCGCGCCTGGATCGACCACCTCGGCGATCGCGCGATCGAGGCCTACCGGACGGATCGCGCCGCGCCGCCGGCGCCGCACCCGAACCTTCCTCCCGCTCCCGCCGCGGGCGCCACCGCCGACGCCCCCGCGCTGCCCGCTTCCCCGACCCCGGCCCCGGCGCCGGCACCCGCCTGAGCGGCGGGACGCCGGGGCGCCGCCGGGACCGGTAGAAGAAGCGCATGTGCGGAATCGCCGCCCAGCAGGGCGCCACCGACGCCGCCCAGGGGCAGCGGATGCTCGAGCGGCTCGTCCACCGCGGCCCCGACGACGCCGGCGAGGCCAGCCTCGACGGCGCCTGGCTCGGCCACCGCCGGCTCTCGATCGTCGACGTCGACGGCGGCCACCAGCCGCTGGTCGGCATCCGCGACGACCATTTCTTCGTCGGCAACGGCGAGATCTACAACCACGCGGCGCTGCGGGCGCGGCTCGGCGGCGACCGCTTCCGCACCGCCTCCGACAACGAGGTCGCGCTGCACATCGTCGAGCGCGACGGCCCCGAGGGGCTCGCCGAGCTCAACGGGATGTTCGCCTTCGCGATGGCGAGCGACGCCAAGGACTTCCTCGCCGCCCGCGACCCGGTCGGGATCAAGCCGCTGTACTGGGCGCGGCACGACGACGGCGTCGTCTTCGCCTCCGAGATGGCCGCCTTCGAGCCCGAGCTGCGCAGCCTGATCGAGGCCTTCCCGCCGGGCTGCTACTGGACGCCCGGGCGCGGCCTGGCCCGCTTCGCGCCGCCGGTCTCCAGCGCCCTGCTGGAGACGGCGCCGAGCGGGATCGCCCCCGAGGACGTGCCCGCGGACGCGCTGATGCGCACCCGCTGGACGCTGGTCGACGCGGTCGAGCGCCAGATGATGGGCGACGTACCCGTCGGCGTCTTCCTCTCCGGCGGCCTCGACTCGAGCCTGGTCGCGGCGATCGCCGCCCGCTACCTGGCGCGGCGCGGCGAGCTGCTGAAGACCTTCGCCGTCGGGCTCGAGGGCTCGCCCGACCTGCTGGCCGCCCGCCACGTCGCCGAGTTCCTCGAAACCGAACACCACGAGCGCGTCTACACGGCCGCCGAGGCGACCGCGAGCCTGCCCGACACGATCGCCTCGATCGAGGCCTTCGACCCCTCGCTGGTGCGCAGCGCCGTGCCCAACCGGATGCTGGCCGAGATGACCGCCGAGCAGGTCAAGGTCGTGCTCACCGGCGAGGGCGCCGACGAGCTCTTCGCCGGCTACGAGTACATGCGCGATTTCGACGACCCGGCCGAGCTGCACCGCGAGCTGGTGCGCAGCGTCGAGGGCCTGCACAACCTCAACCTGCAGCGCTGCGACCGGGTGACGATGGCGCACGGGCTGGAGGCGCGGGTGCCGTTCCTCGACCGCGAGGTGATCGAGCACGCGCTGCGCCTGCCGGCCGCCTGGAAGCGCAGCGACGGCATCGCGCCGGAGAAGCAGATCCTGCGCGCGGCCTTCGACGGCTGGCTGCCCGAGAACGTGCTCTGGCGCGACAAGTCCCAGTTCGGCGACGGCAGCGGCGCCGCCTCGGTGCTCACCGACAGCTTCGCCGCCTCGGTCGACGAGGACGAGCTGGCGGCAGAGCGCGACGCGGTCGCGCCGCCGCTGCGCACGCGCGAGGAGCTCGCCTACTTCCGCATCTTCCAGGAGCGGGTCGGCGACGTCCGCCCCGAGCGCACCCTGGGCCGCTTCGCGACGGCCTGAGCGGCGGGCGGTCCGCGGCCGATACGAACCGGGGCCGCCCGAAGGCGGCCCCGGCCTGGTGCTTGGAGACGAACGCGGGAACCGCGAACGGGCGGGACAAGACCCGTCTCCCTGCGCTCGCCGGTGCCCGGGGTGGATTCCGCCGGGCGCCCGAACCAGTGCGGCGCCTAGCGGCCCTGCACCTCCAGAGTCCCATCAAGCATGTGAATCAAGTTAGGACCACCTCCTTTCTCTGGTGACCCGATTGAAGCAAACCGAGTGGTCGTTCGCGAGCTCGGGCCGCCGGCGTCGTCCCAGATGAGTAGTTCCACGGCGACCGCCGTGCCAGTCCGTCCCCAGCTCTGAGTGAGCGGTCCGTGGGGGCGGCGCGATGCTGACTGGTCGATTTGCCCCCGTATGCGGGGGTCAAGTGACCACTCGGCGTGGGGAGCTTGGCCCCAAGCGGTACCAAGGGGAGATAGGCAGCAGGGTCGAAGTCGGCGGTGCTCAGTAATCACCGCCGACCCGAAGGGGGCCACGATGCTCGCCGACCTCGACCTGCTGCTCATCTCCCCTTCGGCGCGGTTCGACCAAGGCGCGCCGTGGAACTGCTCGTCTAGCGGCGGGAGGCGCGGACGATGCGAAAGCCGCTCATGCGCGACCTGGAGACGTTGCCGGCGGCGTCGGTGGCGCGCAGCAGCATCCGGTAGCGACCGGGGCGCAGCGCCCGCCGGCCGAGGCGCCCGGAGAAGCGGAAGCTGTTCTGGCCGCGGCGGCCGCGGCGCACAAGCGTCGGGCGGAGGTTGCGAAAGCGCAGGCAGCGCTTGGCGTGGTGGCGGCGAAGAGCGCGGGTCGGCTTCACGCAGCGCTGCCTCCCGCGCACCGTCCTGCGCAGGCCGGGCAGACCGCGCTGGACGCGGACGACGACGCGAGCGGCCTCGGAGAGCTTGAAGCGAACGGTGGCGCCGCGATGGGTCCGCCTGTTGCGGTGGCGGCCCTGGCGCCGCCGCGAGGACTTCGCCTTTCCACCCCGTCCGCGAAGGCAATGCTCGCCCCCGCGATTCCGATGTGACGAAGTCGGCTGATCATCTGCGGCCACGGCTCGCCTCCGAGCCGGGCCCTTGCCAGGCTAACGGGACTCGCGGCGCCAGGCGGCCTCCAACGGCACGCCGAAGGTGTTGAGCGCGCCGGCGAGCATCGCGTAGTTGCCGACCAGCATCGTCGCCTCGAGGATCTCCGCCGGGCTGAATTCGGCGGCCAGGGCCTCATGGGTCGGCTCGGCGATCGCGTGATCGTCGAGCAGCTCGGGGACGATCGCCAGGAGGCGGCGCACGCGCCCGTCGAGCAGCTCGCTGCCGGGGTCGTCGACGATCGCCTCGATCTGCTCCGGGGAGAGGCCGACGCGGCGCCCGATCGCGCGGTGCTGGGTCCACTCGTAGCGCGAGCCGCAGAGCCAGGCGGTGCGCAGGATCAGCGCCTCGGTCTCGCGGCGGTCGAGCCTGCCGCGCGGCATCAGCCGCAGGTTGAAGGCGAGGAAGGGCCGGAAGAGGCGGCGGTCGATCGAGAGCACGCGCAGGAACTGGTAGCTGCGCCCGCGCGACAGCCGCCGCGCCAGGGCGATCGCGAGGCGCTGCGGGCGCGAGCGCTCGATCCGCGGGTCCTCGGTGCGGTCCGGCAGCTCGTGCCAGCGGGGCCGCGGCGGCGCCCCTCCGGCCTCGCCGCTCATCCGCGCCGGCGCTCCAGGGCCGAGCGCAGGCGCTGCATCCGCAGGACGGCCCGGGTGCGGCCCGAGCCGGAGAGATGGCCGCTGCCGCCGGCACGGCGAAACGCCTCGGTGCTGAGCGTGACGACGAGCCGCTCGGGTTCGCTCCAAGCGGCCCAGGGCAGCGAGTCGAAGCTCGGATCGAGCAGAAGTTCCCGCGCCGCCTTGGCCGGACGCACCCCGCGCCCCAGCCGGCTCACGCCTTCGGCCCCGACCCACTCGAGGTACTCGCGCAGCAGGTCGACCTCGGCCTGACCGCAGACCGGCCCGTGGCCCGGCACGTAGGTCTCGGCGCCCAGCGCCGAGACGCGCTCGAGCGCGGCCAGCCAGGCCGCCACCGGCCCCGCCCAGGTGATCGGCGTGCCGCCGATGAAGAGGATGTCGGCGGCGAAGCAGACCGAGACGTCCGGGACCCAGGCGACCGCGTCCCCTTCGGTGTGGGCCGGGCCGACCTCGATCAGCCGCACCTCGCGCTCGCCCAGCTTCAGCTCCAGCTCGCCCTCGAAGGTCTCGGTCGGCAGCGTCAGCTCGACCTCGCTCCAGTCGAAGGGCGCCAGCTCGCGGCCCAGCGGGCTGACCGGCGCCAGCAGGCGGCCGATCCGCTGCAGCCTGCGCAGCTCCCGCGGCGGGTCGAGCGGCATCATCCGCTTCGCTTTCGCGGTCGAGACGATGCGCGCGCCCGCAAGCAGCTGGTTGCCCCATACGTGGTCGCCGTCGGAGTGCGTGTTGAAGACGGTCTCCGGGATCGCGTCGGCGATCTCGCGCGCCTCGGCGAGCATCCGCCGGGTCAGCTTCAGGTCCCAGAGCGTGTCGACCAGCAGCGCCTGCCCGCCGGAGACGACGAGCCCGGCGTTCGACTCGCCGAGACCGCCGTTCGGCTGCAACCAGGCCCAGGTGTCGGCGCCGACGGACCGCCAGCCGCGCTCGTAGCGCGGCTCCTCTCCGTGCAGCGTCGGCTCGGCGCCCGCCTCCATGCGCAAAGCCTTTCATGACGCTAGGCTCTCCGCGATGAACGTCGCCGAGCTCGAGGAGATGGGGCCGATCGACTACGTCGTGCTCGAGTGGCCTGGCCGCCAGCCGAACGGCGAGGCCGCGCCGCACCTGGTCGACCTGGTCGACCGAGGCCTGATCCGAATCCTCGACCTCGCCTTCGTCAGCAAGGGCGAGGACGGCTCGGTCGCCGGGCTGGAGCTCGCCGAGCTGGGCGAGCAGGTGGAGGAGTTCGCGCTGTTCGCCGGGGCGTCCTCGGGCCTGCTCTCCGACGACGACCTCAGCGAGGCCGCGGGCGCCCTCGAACCGGGCACCAGCGCCGCCGTGCTCGTCTACGAGAACCGCTGGGCGGCGCCCTTCGCCGCCGCGATCCGCCGCTCCGGCGGCGAGCTGGTGGCGAGCGGGCGGATACCGATCGAGGACGTCGAGGCCGCGCTCGACGCGGCCGAGTCGAACGACTGAGCGAGGAGGAACGATGCCGGGACTACTGCGGGGAGTGGCACGGACGGCGATGATCGCCGGCACCGCGACCGCCGTCAGCAACCGCGTCTCGAAACGCCAGGCCGAACGCTGGGGCGCGCAGGAAATGCAGCAGGCGGCCGCAGCTCCGCCCGCGCAGCCGGCCGCCCCGCCCGCGGCGGCGCCGGCGGCCGGAGAGCAGTCGACGATCGAGCAGCTGAAGGAACTTGCGGCGCTGAAAGAGCAGGGCATCCTCTCCGACGAGGAGTTCGCCGCGCAGAAGGCAAAGATCCTCGGCTGAGGGCTCAGGCCAGCGCGGTCAGCGCCTGCGCGCCGGTGTAGATCGCGGTGAGGACGACCAGCGCCGCGAACCAGCGCGTGAGCGCCGTGGTCGAGATGCGGTCGCCGAGACCAGTGCCGAGCAGGACGCCGAGGCCGGCGGCGAGCGCGAACGGCGCGATCGTGCCGGCGTCGATGCCGCCCCCGTGCAGGCGCTCGGCCAGCGCCACCGCGGAGCCGAGCACGATCACCAGCAGGCTGGTGCCGACCGCCTCCGTCATCCCGAACCCGAGCGCGATGACGAGCGCGGGGACGATCACGAAGCCGCCGCCGACGCCGAAGAGGCCGGTCAGCAGGCCGACCGCGAGGCCGAGCACGACGACCTTCGCCGCCGAGCGGCCGGCGACGCCGTGGCGCCACGGCCTGAAGCTCGACTCCCCGCGAGCCCGCTCGCTCACCATCGCCGCCGCGCCGAGCACCATCACCGGCGCGAAGGCGAGCAGGAGCACGTCCGGGTTCAGCGCGCGGCTGATCAGCGAGCCCGCCAGCGCGCCGACCGCGGCCGCCGCCCCGAATGCCAGACCGGCCCGCCAACGCACCTCGTCGCGGCGCAGGTAGGAGACCGAGCCGACCGCCGCGGAGAAGATGACGACGACCAGCGCCCCGGCCTGGGCGCCGCGCACGCTCTCGTCGCCCAGGTAGACGAGCGCCGGCACGGCGAGCAGCGAGCCGCCGCCGCCCACCGAGCCGAGCAGCACCCCGATCAGCAGCCCGACCGGGACCAGAAGCGCCAGATCGCTCAGCGTCAGTCTTTCTGCGGGGTGGCTCCCGGGGGCGCGTAGCGGTGGTGGAGCATCAGCGCGTTGCCGTCGGGGTCGGCGAAGACCGCCATGTGGCAGACGCCCGAGTCCATCGTCTCGGCAGCGAAGGAGATGCCCTGCCCCTCGAGCGCGGTCCGCGCCGCCTCGACGTCGTCGACATGCAACGCGACGGGGACCTTGTTCGGCTGGAACTCGATGCCGAAGGCGTCGCACTGCATGATCGCCAGCGTCAGGTTGCCGGTCTCGAACTCCCCGGCGGGCATTTCCCCCCAGCGCTTCCCGAACGGCAGTCCCAGCACCTCCCCATAGAACTTCGCGGCCGCCTCGTAGTCCTGCGTGGGCAGGGCGACGAAATCGGTGCCGGTGACAAGCGCGGTATCGGTGGTCATGGCATCTCCTCGGTCGTGGTCCGGAGCTTCGGCTCGGATCGGCTGCGATCCAGGGCCATGTTGACCGATCGCCCGCCGCATCGGCGACGCCGGCCGTCGCCCGCCCGCCGATCGCGGGAGGTCCCCCCTCGATCGATCCCGGAAGGCGGCATACTGGAGCCCGGACTGCTCGGCACCGTCCGGCTCCCGATCGCAACCCTGACCTGAAAGGAATCCCGTGTCTGACAGCACCGATGCCGTTGTCGAGGAGATGAACGAGGGGAACGGCGGCTGCCCGGCCGGCGCCCACCCGACCCGGGGCGAGGCGAACCGAGGCTGGTGGCCGAACCGGCTCAACCTGAAGATCCTCGCCAAGAACCCCGCCGAGGCCAACCCGCTGGGCGAGGAGTTCGACTACGCGGAGGCCTTCGAAGGCCTCGATCTCGACGCGGTGAAGAAGGACATCGAGCAGGTGCTGACGACCTCGCAGGACTGGTGGCCGGCCGACTACGGCCACTACGGACCGCTGATCATCCGCATGGCGTGGCACAGCGCCGGCACCTACCGGATCAGCGACGGCCGCGGCGGCGCCGGGACCGGGCAGCAGCGCTTCGCGCCGCTCAACAGCTGGCCCGACAACGCGAACCTCGACAAGGCGCGCAGGCTGCTGTGGCCGGTCAAGAGCAAATACGGCCGCGCGATCTCGTGGGCGGACCTGATGGTCCTCGCCGGCAACGTCGCCCTCGAGTCGATGGGCTTCGAGACCTTCGGCTTCGGCGGCGGCCGCGAAGACGCCTGGGAGCCCGACGACGACGTCTACTGGGGACCCGAGACCACCTGGCTGGGGGACGAGCGCTACAGCGGCGACCGCGAGCTCGAGAATCCCCTGGCCGCCGTCCAGATGGGCCTGATCTACGTCAACCCCGAGGGCCCCAACGGCAATCCCGACCCGCTCGCCGCGGCGCGGGACATCCGCGAGACCTTCCGGCGCATGGCGATGAACGACGAGGAGACGGTGGCGCTGATCGTCGGCGGGCACACCTTCGGCAAGACCCACGGCGCGGCCGACCCGGAACGCTACGTCGGGCCCGAGCCCGAGGCCGCCCCGCTCGAGGAACAGGGCCTCGGCTGGCGCAACGCCTACGGCAGCGGCAACGGCACCGACGCGATCACCAGCGGGCTCGAGGGCGCCTGGACCAACACTCCGGTGGCCTGGGACAACAGCTTCCTCGAACTCCTCTTCGGCTATGAGTGGGAGCTGGCGAAGAGCCCGGCCGGCGCCGCGCAGTGGAAGCCGAAGGACGCCGAGAGCAACGTGCCGGACGCCCAGGACCCGTCGCGGACCCACACGCCGACGATGCTGACGACGGACCTCTCGCTGCGCTTCGACCCGGTCTACGAGCCGATCTCGCGGCGCTTCCTGGAGAACCCCGAGGAGCTCAAGGACGCCTTCGCCCGGGCGTGGTTCAAGCTGACGCACCGCGACATGGGCCCGGTCAGCCGCTACCTCGGGCCCGAGGTCCCGAACGAGGAGCTGCTCTGGCAGGACCCTGTCCCCGAGGCCGCGGGCGAGCAGATCGGTGCCGAGGACGTCGACGCGCTCAAGCGGCAAATCCTCTCCTCGGGCCTGTCCGTCTCCCAGCTCGTCTCCGCCGCCTGGGCGTCGGCCTCGACCTTCCGCGGCAGCGACAAACGCGGCGGCGCCAACGGGGCGCGCGTCCGCCTCGAGCCGCAGAAGGGCTGGGAGGTCAACGATCCCGGCGAGCTGGCGACCGTGCTCAGCGCGCTGGAAAAGGTCCAGGAGGAGTTCAACGGCGCCCAGACCGGGGGCAAGCGGGTCTCGCTCGCCGATCTGATCGTGCTCGGGGGGTGCGCCGCCGTCGAGCTGGCCGCCCGCAACGCCGGACACGAGGTCGAGGTGCCGTTCGCGCCGGGCCGCACCGACGCCTCGCAGGAGCAGACCGACGTCGAGTCCTTCGCCGAGCTGGAGCCGGCCGCGGACGGGTTCCGCAACTACCTCCCCGGCGGCAACGGGCTGCCGGCGGAGTACCTGCTGATCGACCGCGCGAACCTGCTGACCCTGAGCGCGCCGGAGATGACCGTCCTCGTCGGCGGCCTGCGCGTGCTCGGCGCCAACGCCGGCGGGTCGCCGCTGGGCGTCCTCACCGCGAGGCCGGAGTCGCTGACCAACGACTTCTTCGTCAACCTGCTCGACCTGGGCACGGCGTGGGAGCCGACGTCCGAGCAGGCGGAGACGTTCGAGGGCCGCGACCTCGACAGCGGCGAGGTCAGGTGGACCGCCAGCCGCGCCGACCTCCTCTTCGGCTCGAACTCCGAGCTGCGCGCGGTCGCGGAGGTCTACGCGAGCGAGGACGCGCAGGAGCAGTTCGCGCACGACTTCGCCGCCGCGTGGGTCAAGGTGATGAACCTCGACCGCTTCGACCTCGCGTAGCCGATGGGCTAGGAGAAGCCGAGCCGAGTTCCGCGTTCCGCCGCGGGCGCCGTCGCATGACTTCCGGCGAGCAGCGCGTGCAACTCGGCGATCGTCGCAGGTGAATTCACGGTGCGCTCGACCCCGCGGGCCGCAAGCCAGGCGTTCGCCTCATTCGCGCGCATCGGCGTGAACTCGTGCGACGCCATCGCACGACCCGGCCGCAGCGCCGCGGGGTGCAGCCTGCCAAGCGGCTCGTTGGTCGTGACCAGGATCAGCGCCTTGCTTCCCTGGCCGAGGAGGCCGTCGGCGATGTTGAGCAGCCGGGCGAAGCCCCTGCCGACCTCAGCGGGGGCGGACACGCCGAGCAGCTCCCCTGCGTCCTCCAGGACGAGCAGGCGCCAGCGGTCCTCCCGCTCGGGGCGGACGCGCCCCTCGTCGAGCAAGTCATCGAGATCGTCCTCTCTGGGTTCGGAGCGGCTGGCGAGCACCTTCAGAGGTCAGCTCTTGCATTCGTGCTGATATCAACACAAACGTCTATTTCGCGTTAATGTTTGAATATGCGCACAGCCGATTCAGCTGCTCAGGAATGGGCGATTCGTACCGCGGCCGACCTCGGGCGGGCGATCGCCGGGGTGAGATCCGACCGCAGCCTGACCCAGCAACAGCTCGCCGAGGTGGCAGGAGTCGAGCGTTCCTACCTGGCGCGGCTGGAGACCGGCGCCTCCACGCTGGCGATCGAACGATCCCTGCGACTGCTCCGTCGCATGGGGGCGACAGTCACCGTGACCATCAAGAGAGACGACGTCAAGGAATAGCCGGCGTGCATGCGATGCCGAGCGCCGGCCCGGCATCGCATGCACGCGGGCACTCAGCCGGTGATTTCGTGGACCACCGGGTAGTAGCCGTTGGCGTGGCCGCTCACCTTCGGGTGGAAGCTTTCTTCGATCGGGCTGGAGAGCCCGTTTATCCACTCGGTCGATGAGCCGCTGCCGCCGTCGCAGACGGCGTGGCCGATGAACGGCGGGATGACGTTGCCGAAGTCGAAGTTCGACCCGGCGCGTCCGGCCGCTTCGCTGATCACTTCCCTGAGCAGGTCGGCGGTTTCGTTCAGCCGCGTCTCCTCGCTCGAGCTGAACCAGGTGAACGCGTTGCAGTCTTCGCCGTTGAACAGGCGCGGGTAGTCGAGCACGACCACCTCGGCTTCGGGCGCGTCTTCGGCGATCGTCTCGTTCACGTCGTCGAGCCGGCCCGGCAGCGTGTCTTCGATGAATTCCTGCGCGTCGTCGATCGCCCCGTTGCAGTTGGACAGCCACCAGGGCAGCGCGCATTCGGTGATCACGTCGGCAAAGCCGGCGTCGTTGCCGCCGATCGTGTAGGTGACCCAGTCGGTGTCCGAGCTGAGGCTGGACGACTGGGTGTTGATCAGGTCGCTGGTCGTCGCGCCCGAGCAGGTGGCGTTGACAAACGTCCAGCTCGAGTGAGCTTCATGCAGGAGGTACGGATACGCGTAGACCGACCGCTTGCACGATTCTTCGTAGAACGTCCGCGTCCCCACACCCGACGAGTACGAGTCCCCCAGGGCGACGTACTTCGTCGCCGACGCCGCACTCGCGAACACGCCGCAGAGCGCCAGTACGCAGAGAACCGCGGAAATGCGCCTCCACTTCATCTTGATCTCCTCCAGGAGTCAGCCGGGCACGCGCCCGGCGATTTCCGGCCGCGCCGCACCACGGCCGCCTGGAAGTCAATGGTAAGAAAGTTCTTAGCTAAATGCAGCGACCCTCGGTGCTGCGATGTGCGCGATGGGAGCAAACAAAAGGCAGCGACGGTTTGTGGCTAAAACAGAACATAATGTTCCGTTACGTGCACTGGACATAACAGAACGTTTTGTGCTATTTTGAACCAATGCCTGGGAAAGTCTATGCCGCCCTCGCAGAAGCAGCCAACGACAGGCACGGCTTCGTGACGCCGAGTGACGCCCGTGCGATCGGCGTCGACCCGATCAACCTCGTCCGCATGGCAGAACGAGGACAGCTCGAACGCAGGGGCAATGCCCTCTACCGATTTCCACTCACTCCCTCCGGCCCGCTGGATGCCTATATGGAAGCGGTGCTCTGGCCGCGCCGTTCCGACGGAGTGGTCTCACACGAGACCGCACTGGAGCTCTACGAGCTGGGCGACGTCCATCCCCGCCGGATCCACGTCACGCTCCCCCGCAGCTATCGAATACGCCGGCAGGTCCCCAACGGCCTGCGCATCCACCATGAGGATCTTCGCTCCCCCGATATCAGCCGCCTCGAGGGGATCCCGATCGTCACCCCCGAACACGCCATCCGCCAAGCCCACGCAGCCAAGCTCGGGCCCGCGCTCATCGCTCAGGCCATCGACCATGGCGAACAGAACGGACGGCTCACCCGACGCCAAGCGGAAGAGCTCAGGAATGCAACCGGTGTCGAGAAGGGAAGCGGAACGAGGCGATGAGCACCGCCTTCAAACCACCGCGACGCACTCCAACCCACAGGAGTCATCTCGAACGCCTCGCGGGCCGGTTGTCTCCTTCGCGGGCGCCCTGGAAACCGTCCAGGCTGACGACGGCCCTCTCTTCCTCTTCACGCGGTATCGGAGCAACCCGAGGATCGCGAGAACCTTCGTTTTTGGGACCTGATCGACCTGATCCTCCTGCGCGAGCTGCTCCCAGGTGGCCTCGGGAAGGTGCGCGAGGCCTGCATCGAGACCTTCGCGACTCGGAACACCCATGCGTGGCCGCCACAGCTCATCGTCCCGGATGCCTGGGCCGATCCCTACGCCGCAGCGATCGACGACCTCGATGCTGCCCTACCAGCCACCGCCGAGGCGGCGGCGGCGCAAGTGCGCGCGTTCATCGCCGAGATCGACGCCGCGACCCCCGGTTGACCTCCTGCTCGGCTTCTCCAGCTTCGTCGTCTTCGGTCTCGCAATGGCGACCACCCTCGGCGCAGCTCAGGCGGCCCCGGGGCCGAACCAAGCGGCGAGCGCGGCGGCGAGGCCCTCGTCGGTGCCCTCGCCCACCCAGGCCACGTGGCCGTCGGGTCGGATCAACACCGCGTCGGGCGCCGGAACCGAGCCGACGACCGGGAGCTCCCAATCGCCCGCGTACTCGGCGTCGACCAGCTGGACCCGATCGGCCCAGGGGGCGATGTCGAAGGCGCCGGGCTCGCCGAGGTTGAGCAGAACCGGCCGGGCCCGGTGGAGCAGGGCGTAGGTGCGGAGGGGGCCGTCGGCGGCGACGAGGTCGAGGTCGGGCATGCGGCGACCGAGCAGGGGGTGTCCTTCGCCGAGGTCGTACTGAATGTCGAGGCCGGCGATCAGCGCGGCGACGTGCCTGCGGGGCTCGTCCATCCCCACCAGCTCGTCGATCGCGCCACGCAGCGCCTCCACCCGCGCGCCGGGGCGCTGCAGCGCGGTCTGCGCCATCGTGTGCCGCAGCGAGCGGGCGGCGGCCGGATGGCGCTCGGCCTGGTAGGTGTCGAGCAGGCTCTCGGGCGAGGTGCCGGAGACGACCTGGGCGAGCTTCCAGCCCAGATTCACCGCGTCCAGCACGCCGTTCTGCAGGCCCTGCCCGCCGGCCGGGTAGTTCACGTGCGCGGAGTCGCCGGCCAGCAGCACCCGTCCGCTGCGGTAGGCGGCGGCCTGCCTGGTCGCGTCCGTGAACCGGGAGATCCAGGTCGGGCTGTGGAGCCCGTAGTCGGTCCCGTACACGGCGACGAGCGCCGCGCGGAGCTCGTCCAGGCTGGGCTCGTCACCGCTCGCGAGCTCGCGCTCGGCGACGACGACCCGCACCGGACCGTCCTCCCCCATCCGGTTGAGCCCGCTGATGCCGATCTCGCTGTGGCGGATGCCGTATTCCGGCTCCTCGGCCATCTCGACCTCGGCGATCAGGGTGCTTATCGTCGCCTCCCAGCCGGGGAACTCGATGCCCGCGGCCTTGCGGATCGGGCTGCGCCCACCGTCGCAGCCGGCGAGGTACTGCGCCCGCAGCGAGCGGCCGTCGGCCAACCGGACGTCGACCCCGGCGTCGTCCTGGGCGAAGCCCGTCACCTCGCACCCGTAGTGGATCCGTACGCCGAGCTCGCCGATCCACCCGGCCATGATCCGCTCGATCTGGCTCTGCCACAGCCCGAGCCCGTAGGGGTGGCGGGTCGGGAAATCGCCGATGTCGAGCACGGCGTCCGCGAACCGCGTGGTCTGCACGGCCTGTCCCTCTGCCAGGAACCGCTCGGCGATCCCGCGCTGATCGAGGATCTCGATCCCCCGCGAGTGCAGGCCGCCGGCCCGCGAGCCGCTCAGCTCCTGTCCCGGCCGCCGCTCGAGCAGGGCGACGTCGACCCCGGCCAGGGCCAGCTCGCCGGCCAGCATCATCCCGGTCGGTCCCGCGCCGGCGATCGCAACCGCGCTGCCGGCATCCGAAAACAACACACTCATATTCACCACTCCGATCCTTGGCTTCCGATCCGCGGCGGGCGGTTATACAGACCGGCCGGGCCTTGATACAAGCCCTCCCTGCCCTATAGTGTGTTGCTAGGCGGGGAAGTTCGGTTCCGTTTTCGGAGTGCGGCGGGGCCCACCCGATCGGAGCGGGAAGAGGCGAGCCCCACCGCGGCTCTCAGCTCGTTTCGACGATCAGGAGGCGGTTGCCGTCCTGGTCGCGGAAGAAGAACATCGGCGGCACCGGGCCGCCCATTCGCATTACCTCGGGATCGACGTCGACGCCGCGCTCGCGCAGGGCAGCGTGGTCCGCGTCGATGTCGGCGCTCTCGAGCCCGATGCGGGTCTCGATACCGGCCTCCTGCCCCTCCCGCGGCAGCACCAGCGCGATCGTCGTCTCCGCGCCGGCCGGCACGACCGCCACCCAGCGATCACCGTCGCCGAAGGGGATGTCGGCGACCTTCTCGAAGCCGAGCTTCTCGGTGTAGAACTCGATCGCCCGGTCCTGGTCGGCAACCGGGACCATCACGGTGGACACGCGGCCGATTGCCGTAGCTGCGGTGCTCTCGCTCATCTTGCCTTCTCCTGTTCCGTGGATTGCGCCTTGCGATTGATTAGACCGGCGGAGAAGCGGAAACTCATCGCCCGGCGCCGACCGCCGCTCGCACAACCGGGTCGGTGCCGGTCAGCCGCGCCGGCAGCCCGAACGAGTCGAAGAGCGAGGGCAGGAACGGCGCCAGGAAGTTGTGCACGCCGGCGACCGCCGGCCCACCCTCGGCGCCGGCGACCGGGTCGAGCACGGTCAGCGACCACGGCAGCCACTGCCCCGACTCGGGGTCCGGTTTGTAGGCGGCGAAGGCCGGGCAGCCGCTGGCCGTCACCGCGATCAGCTTCGAGCCGCGGCAGCCGGCTCCCTGGCCGAGCATGAAGCGGCCGACCTGCTCGGGCCCGCGCAGCCAGAGCGGCAGCGGCGGCATGTCGAAGACGACGTCGTAGCGCAGCAGGGCGACGATCCGGTCGATGTCGTACTCGGCGAAGGCATCGAGGTACTGCTCGAGCAGGCGACGCTCGTCCTCCTCGCTGGGACGGGCCGGCGCCTCGGCGTCCTCGAGCTCCAGCTCGTCGAGCGTTTCCCGCGCCCGCTGCAGGGCGCTGTTGACCGAGGCCACCGAGGTCTCCAGCAGCTCGGCGACCTCCTTGGCGCTCCAGCGCAGCACCTCGCGCAGGACGAGCACCACCCGCTGGCGCGCCGGCAGGTGCTGGAGGGCGGCGACGAAGGCCAGCCGCAGCGCCTCGCGTTCGGAGATTCGCGCCGCCGGGTCGGCGGCGGGGTCGAGGACCTGGCTGTCGGCAAGCGGCAGGATCCAGGTCGACTCGGGCAGCGGCGCGCCCACCGGCGTCTCGGCGCTGCCGGCGCCGCCGAGGTCGACCGGCCGCGCCCGGCGCTTGCGGCTCTCGATCTGGTCGAAGCAGACGTTGGTCGCGATCCGAAACAGCCATGCCTTCATCGCCGCCGGCTCTTTCAGGCTGTCCGCGCCCCGCCAGGCGCGGACCATCGCTTCCTGCGTCGCGTCTTCGGCCTCGAAGCCCGAGCCCAGCATGCGGTAGCAGTAGCCGGCCAGGGCCGGCCGCAGGCTCTCCAGGTCCCGCTCGAAGGTCGCCTGCGCCAGCGTGACTGCCATCGGCAGATCGTAGCCCCACCGATTGGGTGGCCGCCCGTGCGACGGGCCTCGCACCGGCAACCCCTGCGCCCGGCTTACCTGCCGTTGCGCTCGCGGTGCTTGCAGCCCGGCCAGCAGCAGGGCCGGCGCTGGCCTTCCTCAAGCTCTTCCCGGGTCCGGCGGATGCGCCGTTCCCGGGTGGCCTCGCGCTTCGCGTCCTCGACCCAGCAGATGAACTCGTTGCGGGCCAGCGGCGTGATGTCCTGCCAGGCGTCGAGCGCCGTGGCGCTGCCGAGCAGCGCCTGACGAAGATCCGCCGGCAGCTCGTGCACCACGCCGCCGGACAACGTCTGAGCACTCATGACCGGGCAGCATAGAGGCCACTATTCCCGGACAGGGCGTCGATTAGACGATTAAACGTTTAATCGTCTAGACGTTAGGCCACATCGCCCAGGCGCGACAGCGACTGGCGCAAATCGAACAGGCGGCGGCGCGATGGAGCCACCTCGAAGACCTCGTCAGCGAGCGCGGCTGGCCCGAGCGCCTCGTGATCGCGCTCGAGCAGAGCCTCCATGCCGGCAGCGATCGCAGCGCCTATGGCCAGGAGGCTGACGTCTCCCCGGCGACCGCAAGCGCCGACTTCCGCCGCCTGCTCGACGCCGGTCTCGTCGACCAACGGGGACGCGGACGAAGCATCAGCTACGTAGCCAGTGGGAGTCTGCGCGAGGGAACGAGGGACGCAAGCGCCTGAATCAGGTACGAAACAGACTGGTAAACTGCTACGAAACGGCAGGCTAACTAGCTGCGAAATGGAAGGGTAGACCTTTGCCGTACACGATTCGCGTGCTCGACCGAGAGCTTGACGAGATTCTCGGGTCCCTCCCTGCCCTCGCCATTGAGGGACCCAAGGGAGTGGGCAAGACCGAGACGGCCTCACGCCGCGCCGCGACGATCCACCGCCTCGACGACCCCGCGCGGCTGACCCTCGCCGAAGCCGATCCCAAGCGCCTGCTCGATGACGAGAAGCCGATCCTCATCGACGAGTGGCAGCGGCTCCCCGAGACCTGGGACCTCGTGCGGCGGGCCGTGGACGCGGGCGCGGCGCCCGAAAGCTTCCTTCTCACCGGCTCCGCTTCTCCCGATGGCGCAGGCCGCCATTCCGGTGCGGGGCGAATCCCGACGATCCGGATGCGGCCTCTCACCCTGGCCGAGCGACTGAACTCCCCAGCCTCGGTGAGCCTGGCGGAGCTGCTCCGTGGCGACCGCCCAGACCTCGCTGGCGAGACCTCGGTCACGCTCGAGCACTACGTGGATGAGATCGTCGCCTCCGGCTTTCCCGGCCTCCGAGGCGCCTCCGATCGGGCTCTGCGCCTACAGCTCGACGGCTACATCGAGCGAGTCGTCGATCGCGACTTCGCGGAGCTCGGCCACGCGGTCCGGAATCCGGCGGGGCTCCGCCGCTGGCTGGCCGCCTACGCCGCCGCCACCTCGTCGACGACCTCGTTCGAGAAGATCCGCGCCGCAGCGACCGGGGACGAGGGTGAGCAACTCTCCAAGGACGCCGCCCGCCCCTACCGGGCGGTGCTCGAGCGCCTCTGGCTGCTCGACCCTGTCCCGGCCTGGCAACCGACCCGCCGCCACCTGTCGCGCCTCAGCGCGGCCTCGAAGCACCACCTCGCCGACCCGGCGCTGGCCGCGCGCCTCCTGGGGGCGACCCGCGCCGGCCTGCTCGAGAACGCTGAGCTGGGACCGCCCGTTCCCCGGGACGGCACGCTCCTGGGTGCCCTTTTCGAGTCGCTCGTGACCCTCTGCGTCCGCGTCTACGCACAGCGCGCCGAGGCACGAACGGGGCACCTACGGACCTTCAGCGGCAGTCGCGAGGTAGACCTGATCATCGAGGCCCAGGACAAACGCGTCGTCGCCATCGAGGTCAAGCTGAAGCGCACGATCAAGGACGACGACACCCGCAACCTGCGCTGGCTCAAGGAGACGATCGGCGACGAACTGCTCGACGCGATCGTCATTACGACCGGGGATGCCGCTTACCGGCGTCCAGACGGGATCGGCGTGGTCCCGGCGGCGCTGCTCGGACCGTAACCGCGCTGGCGGTAGTGCAGGTACACGGTCGCGCCGAACGTGCGGGTCTCGACGAGCTCGAGGTCGATGTGCATGTCCGGCGGGAAGTACGGCGTGCCGCCGCCGAGCACGATCGGGACGACGAACAGCTCGAACTCGTCGATCAGCCCGCGCCGCATGCATTCCGCCGCAAGGCCGGCGCCGCCGACCGCGATCCTCCGGTCCCCGAGCGCGGCGATCTCCTCCTCGAGCGTCCCCGTGGCCAGCCGGTTGCTGCCCTCGACGCTCGTCAGCGTGGTCGAGAACACGATCTTCTCGAGCGGGCGCCAGATCTCGGCGAACTCCGCCATCACCGGGTCGGTGAACTCCTCGGTGTCCCAGACGAGCATCGTCTCGTAGAGGCGCCGGCCGAGCAGCTGGACATCGGTCGCGGCAACCCGCTCGTTGTGGAACCGGTGCAGCTCTTCGCTGGGCACCCCCCAGGCGATGCTTCCGTCGGGTCCGGCGACGTAGCCATCGGCCGACAGGCTCATGGAATAGGAGATCACGAGGACACAGTGAACCGGGTCAAGCCGACGGAGGGGACCCCGATCTCAGAGCAACGGGTCGAGCTCGGCGAGGTAGCGACAGAGAAGGGGGTCGGTGATCCGCCAATCGCCCCGAGATGGGCTCCGTGGACACCGGCGAAATTGGCGGAGGTTGGCGGCTAAGCTACCGACTGCATGACGGGGCGATCAGCAGGGTGCGGGAAACACCGAAAGTGCCTCGTTGGTGCCGTGCTCGCAGCTCTGCTCCTGTCCCCTGCGACGGCCGCCGCAGCTGCGCCGCCGGTTGCGTCGGCATCCCGCACCGCAGCGCCAATCGTCCGCAGTGCCTCCGCTTCGATCGTCAAGAGCGGGAACCTGGCCCGCGATTGCGCCGGCCGGACGGAGCTGAGCGGTTCGCGGGCGATCCGCTTTGTCGTTTGGTGCTCGGTCCAGAGCGGACGGTTCAGCTTCCAGATACAGCGCAGCAAGGGAGGCCGTCAGAGTCCCATCGCCCCAATCCTCACCTTCACGCCCCACCCCAAGGTGAGCGGGGTCGGGGCGCAAGGCGCCGCCAGCTGCCACCTGAGCCCCAGGAAGCTGCGCTGTCGCGGCCACAAGACCGCCCAGGTCACCGTACGCGGCCGTCTTGTCGTACCGGCTGGGACCAGATGCGCGGTGCCGGTGAGAATCGAGACCTCAGGCGCCATCTCAGGCGGGTCTCCGATCGGCTGCCCGGGACGGGGAGCGGAACGAGCCGACTTCAAGCGCTCCTATATGCGCAGCTTTCGTGCCCAATTTGGCCTGCTCGCAAATCTGCATGGCGATCGTGCCGCGATCAGGCGACGCATCTCCCGGGCGGTGCGCAACTGGCGACGGGGCGAGCCGGTGGCGAGGGTCACCGCCTCGGAAATCGGTATGCCGCTGCTCCCCTTCGAGCAGCGTAAGCTCGAATTCCGGGACAGGTTCCTGGAAAGGAACGTCGACGCACTCGAACGCTGGCTCGCGCGCCGGCCCACCGACACCTTCGCGGGCTATGAACTCGTCGATCGCTGGCAGCCGATCCTCTACGTCGGCTTCACGGGCGATCAGGAGGCGCAGCTGGCCGCTTTCAAGCGGGCGGAGAAGCTCGTCGCGCCCAGCCGGGTGAGGCCCTTCCCGGTCCAACCGCTCTACACCGAACGACAGCTATCGGACCTGGGTGAAGAGATCATCGAAGCGGGCGATTCCGAGCTGAGCACGCTCGTCAATTCGGTCGGAGTTGCGACCTTTGCGAACAAGGTCGAAGTCGGAACCGAGCACGTCGACGAGCTCAAGCGGCTGCTGGCGGAACGCTTCGGCTCCGACGCTCCCTTCCTCGTCGTCTTCGAACGGCCGGCGATGCTCCTATAGCGCGGTCGAACCCGCGACCATCGGGTTATGAGGCCCTCCTGGCGCAAACCTTTCGGGTCTATTCGGCTCTACAGAGCCAAATAGATCACCCCAGTTCGGCCAGTTTCGCTCAGAATGGCCCCAGATTGGAACCACGGCGACGGCGCTCTCCGTGAACTTAGGTCGTGTGGCAATCGTTGGCGCAGTAGTAGCAGCCGTTCGAGTCGCTGTAGTGCTGCTTGGCCGCAGCGACGGCCCCCTGGCAGGACGAGTGCCACCCGAGGTTCAGGCGATTCTCGGGGGCAGGCAGGCAACCCTTCTGTGAAGCCAGATCGTGAACCTCATGATCGCCTGAATCCGGCTGGGCGTTCTTGTTCACGCAGTAATCCGGCACACGGCACCTCCGCCAATTCGACAGTTTTCAGACAGGGATCGCATCGTATCCGAGTCAGCCCCCTGCTCAGTTCCGGCCTTCCCGCTCAGAGCGGAAAATCATTCAGAGCTACGAGAAGGAGTGGCTACCGGTTGAAGCGGCGATGGGCGATCTCGTAGACGGTCCGCTTCCAGGGCCGGTCTGGGTGGCGCTCACCGACAGCAAGGAGGACGAGTGCTGGTTTCGACGCCTCGCGGTCGATGCTGAACACCGCGCCCCAGCGGCCGTCAGGCTGCGGGATGTAGCGCTTTACACAACTGCCAAGCTGAGTTCCGTCCCGAGCGTCGGCCTCACAGGGACGCAACGACTCCACGGCAACTCCATCGGCCTCCAGCCTGCGGATCTCCGGCTCGATGGCCGCTTTCGCGGCCTCGCTGGCGCCGGCCAAATCCTCGGCAAGCGCCTCCTCGTCCACCCTCAGCCCAAAGCGGAGCTCCCCCGCCGCTCCGGCGATGGCTACCCCTCGCCGTCAGCGGGCTGCATCATCGGCCCGTACTTGCGCCAGAACTCGTCCGACTCCTCCGGCGTCATGGCTCTCGTGCCAGTGCGCTTGCGAATCTCCTCAATGGAGGTCGCCTTGGATGGCCACTCGGGCGCGAATATCAGCTTGACCTGTGCCGCCTCCTCGTCGCTCATCTGATCGATCTGCGCATGCAACTCAGCCTTGCTCATGGATCTGATCGTAGCGTCCATCACGGCAGCACTTTCCCAGTGGCCCGTGGGTCCGGCAGACGGAACGCCTGCTCGACAAGCTCGGCCTCATACGGGTTCGGGGCGTAGTCGACGTAGATCAGGGTCGTCGTGGCGCAGACCCTCACTCGTTCCCAGTTAGCCTTTCTTTTCGTGACGGGCTCCAGCGGCATCCTCCAGGCTCCGAAGCTGACAGGCGACGCGCTCGCCGCAGTGCGGCACCGCGGCAGCCACCTGCAGATCGTCGCCGGCGCGGGGTCGGGGAAGACCGAGGTCGTGGCCCAACGGGTCGTGGATCTGCTCGCTGAGGGGGTGCCGGCTGAGTCAATCGTCGCGCCCTCTCTGCCAACGTCACGTGAGACACGCATGATTCGGGAATTACTGAACCCCGAGGGCGTGAATGGAGCACGTGATGTCGTTGATCAACCGAGACGAAGCCGCCGGCCGCGAAACGGAGCGAGC